>Ga0247803_1000732_pt1 | contig 17468 bp, 12 predicted proteins | sample UWRJL014104B1_FD_180928 | JGI IMG/M metagenome (GOLD analysis project Ga0247803, IMG submission 180928) | Plant litter microbial communities from Arlington Agricultural Research Station in Wisconsin, United States - UWRJ-L014-104B-1 | ecosystem: Environmental > Terrestrial > Plant litter >...
CCAGAGCGTGCGCGACGCCTTTGGACCCATCGACGTGCTGGTCAACAACGCCGCCCATGACGAGCGCCATCCCACGCTGGAGGTGACCGAGGCCTATTGGGACGGCCGGATCGCGGTGAACCTGAAGCACCAGTTCTTCGCCGCCCAGGCCGTGCTTCCCGACATGCAGGCCTCGGGCAAGGGCGCGATCGTCAACCTGGGCTCGACCTCCTGGGTCATCGGCCAGGGCGGAATGGCGGCCTATACGGCGTCCAAATCGGCGGTCATCGGCCTGACCCGGTCCCTGGCCCGCGACTTCGGCGAGTTCGGGGTGCGAGTGAATGCCGTGGCGCCCGGGTGGATCATGACCGAGCGCCAACTCGAACTCTGGGTCACGCCCGAGACCGAGAAGGAAATCTACGAGAAACAGTGTCTGAAGCGGCGACTGATGCCCGACGACATCGCCCGCGTCGTGGTCTTCATGTGCTCGGACGAGGCCGGGGCGATCACCAACCAACACTATGTCGTCGACGGCGGCTGGACCTGAAATGACCGATACTTCTTCAAGCAAGGCCAAGACGCTGCGCAGCCGCGCCTGGTTCGACAATCCCGAAAACCCGGACATGACGGCTCTCTATCTGGAGCGCTATCTGAACTATGGCCTGACGCGCAAAGAGCTGCAGTCCAACAAGCCCATCATCGGCATCGCCCAGACGGGGTCCGACCTGTCGCCCTGCAACCGCCACCATCTGGTTCTGGCCGAACGCGTGCGTGAAGGCATCCGCGAAGCCGGCGGCATCGCCATGGAATTTCCGGTCCATCCGATCCAGGAGACGGGCAAACGGCCGACGGCCGGTCTGGACCGCAATCTGGCCTATCTGGGTCTGGTCGAGAGCCTGTACGGCTATCCGCTGGACGGGGTCGTCCTGACCATCGGCTGCGACAAGACCACTCCGGCCTGCCTGATGGCGGCCGCGACCGTGGACATGCCCGCCATCGCCCTGTCGGTCGGCCCCATGTTGAACGGCTGGCACAAGGGCGAGCGCACCGGCTCGGGCACCATCATCTGGAAAGCGCGCCAGATGATGGCGGCGGGAGAGATCGACTATGACGGCTTCATCGATCTGGTGGCCTCGTCGGCGCCGTCGGTCGGCTATTGCAACACCATGGGCACGGCGACGACGATGAACTCGCTGGCCGAGGCCCTGGGCATGTCCTTGCCCGGATCGGCCGCCATCCCGGCCCCCTATCGTGAACGGGCACAGGTCGCTTACGAGACCGGCCTGCGGATCGTCGAGATGGTGCGCGAGGACCTGAAGCCGTCCGACATCCTGACGAAGGAAGCCTTCCACAACGCCATCGTCGTCAACTCCGCCATCGGCGGTTCGACCAACGCCCCGATCCACCTGACGGCCCTGGCGCGTCATGCGCATGTCGACGTGCCGTTGCAGGACTGGCAGACCGAAGGCCTGCACGTGCCGTTGCTGGTCAACCTCCAGCCTGCCGGCGAATATCTAGGCGAGGACTATTTCCATGCCGGCGGCGTGCCCGCCGTGGTCGCGGAGCTGATGAAACAGGGGCTGATCCGCGAGAACGCGATGACCGTCTCGGGCCAGTCCATCGGCGACAACTGCCGCGCCGCAGAGATCGTCCTGCCCGATGTCATCAAGACCTTTGACGCTCCGATGAAGACCGACGCCGGCTTCGTCGTCTTCACCGGCAACCTGTTCAACTCGGCCATCATGAAGTTGAGCGTGATCAGTCCCGAGTTCCGCGAACGCTATCTGTCCAACCCTGGCGACCTGAACGCCTTCGAGGGCCCGGCCGTCGTGTTCGACGGGCCTGAGGACTATCACCACCGCATCGACGACGAGAGCCTGGGCATCACCGAACAGACCCTGCTGTTCATGCGCGGCGCCGGGCCGATTGGCTATCCGGGCGCGGCCGAGGTGGTCAACATGCGGCCCCCTGCCTATCTGATCAAGAGGGGCGTCAGCGCCCTGGCCTGTATCGGCGACGGGCGTCAGTCCGGCACCTCCGGCTCGCCCTCGATCCTGAACGCCTCGCCCGAGGCGGCCGCAGGCGGCAACATCGCCCTGCTGAAGACAGGCGACCGGGTGCGGATCGACCTCAATACGGGCCGAGCCGACATCCTGATCTCGGATCAGGAACTGGCGGATCGTCGCGACGCCTTCGAGGCTGCGGGCGGCTACGATTACCCCGCGTCGCAAACCCCGTGGCAGGAGATGCAGCGCGGCATGGTCGGCCAGCTGGAAACCGGCGCAGTGCTGGAACCGGCAGTCAAATACCACCGCATCATCGATCGGTTCGGTCTGCCGCGCGACAACCACTAGGCCGGATCCATTGATGTGATGTGCTTGATCTGATTCAGGCTCTGCAAGGAGACTGGATATGAGCGACCATTGGCTGACGGACGAGCAGATGGCGCGATTGGGCAAGGCTGCAAAGGCGTTCACCACGCGCGCGAGCCGAACGTCCGGATCCTCGCTTGATTACGAACGGCGTCGAGAGGTCGAACAAAGATGGCCTTGAGGCGGGGCAGGGACGGTCTGCCGGAAAGCCGACTGTCCCAATGTCTCGGCGGGGCGAAGCGGAAGTCCCGGCAGGCTTGTCGGGCCCTCGACGCATCGCTACGCTATTGATGTCGCTAGTCTATGTCGGTTACCGGGCGGAGCTGGCCGTGTCGTTGGCTGTGAGGTGTATGTTTGAACGCTACAAGCGCGAGATTCGCGTTAAGGACCGCGACAGCCGAAGCCCACGAGCGGCTGGACCGTCTATTTTCCCGGTTCGATCTGTCCGACCGCGGCGGTTACCGTGAGTTTCTGACGGCTCAGGCCGGCGCGTTTCTTGTGGTCGAGGCGGCGCTTGATCGAGCCGGGGCGGGCGAGATTTTGCCCGATTGGGATGATCGCAAACGGTCCCATGCCTTGACCGAGGATGTGCGTGCGCTGTCCATTGCAGCCAACGAGGTGGTCGCGCCCACGTTCAAGACCGAGGCCGAGATACTCGGCGGCGTCTATGTTCTCGAGGGGTCTCGCCTCGGCGGTGCGATGTTGCTCAGGCGCGTCCCCGCTGGAATGCCTGCCGCCTTTCTCAGCCCGGGCGCCCCGTCTGCATGGCGCGCACTCGTGTCGGTTCTGGACGAACGGCTCAACTCCCCGACGGCTCTGAACGAGGCCGTGGGTGCAGCCACATCCGTTTTTCATGCGTTCGAGACGTCCGCCAACCGCATCCTTGGGGCCTTTCACTCGTGACGACCGACGCCGCCCCTCTGCCGGGCCAGAAGATCGACCTGACCAACTGCGATCGTGAGCCGATCCATATTTTGGGCGCTATCCAGCCCATCGGCTTTCTGATCGCCCTGACCGCCGATTGGCTGGTCGCGCGCGTGTCGGCAAACATCTCGGAGTTCGTCGGACACGCTCCGGCGGAACTCTACGGAAGGCCGTTGCAAGACATCCTGTCGCCAAAGGCGGTGCATGATCTGCGCAACAGGGCCGCCATCTTGCGGGGGCCTGACTCGGTCGAGCGCTTGTTCGACTTGGCCCTGACGGACGACGGCCAGAGGTATGACGTAGCGATCCATTTCTCGGGCGGGCAGGTCGTCATCGAGGGCGAGCTCGCTTCAGGCGAACATGGCGACGCCACGGGCACGGTCCGCTCCATGATGACCCGCCTGGACCAAACCGCGGACTTCTCTGCCTTCTACAAGGAAGGCGCTCGTCAGGTTCGCGCCCTCATCGGCTTTGATCGGGTCATGGTTTATCGCTTCGCTCCCGACGGCCACGGCGAGGTGGTCGCGGAGGCCGTGCGCGCTGGGCTCGGCAAGTTCATGGGTTTGCACTATCCGGCCAGCGACATTCCCGCCCAGGCGCGCGAATTGTATCGGCGCAACACCTTGCGGGTCATTACCGACGTTCGCGCGACGCCCGTGCCCATCCTGCCCCAGTTGGATGAAGCGGGTCAGCCCCTCGACCTGTCCTTGTCGGTCCTGCGTTCGGTCTCGCCAATCCATATCGAGTATCTGAAAAATATGGGCGTCGACGCCTCCATGTCGATTTCGATCATCGTCGAAGGCAAGCTCTGGGGCCTGTTCGCCTGCCACCACTACGCGCCCCGCTGCCCAACGTTCGAGCGCCGATCCGTAGCGGAGCTGTTCGCCCAGATGTTCGCGATGCGGTTGGAGAGCCGCGAGCGTCAGGAGACGGTCGATTACGAACGTCGCGCGCGGGACATTTCCGATCAGTTGCTGGGCGCCGTCGCCTCAGATGAGACTCTGCTAAAGGACCCTGACTGGCTGGGCGACATTCTGACCCACGCCATTCCCGCCGACGGGGTCGGCGTCTGGCTGGGCGGCAACCATGCTTTTTCCGGCGTCGTTCCACCGGTCGAGGATTTCCGCCGCATAGTGCGCGCGCTGAACGGCACGGCGGCAGGCAAGGTCTATGCGACCGACCATATCGCAGCGATCGTCCCGGATGCGGAAGCATTTGCGTCCGACGCCTCGGGCATGCTCGCCATCCCGATCTCGCGATCACCGCGGGACTATGTGGTGCTGTTCCGCAAGGAGTTGATCCACGCGGTTCGGTGGGCAGGCGATCCGCACAAGCCGGTCGAGTACGGACCCAATGGCCCGCGCCTGACGCCGCGTCAAAGCTTCGAAGAATGGAAGCAGTTGGTCGAGGGGCGTTCCCAGCCGTTCACGAGCTCCGAGGTGCGCGTCGCCGAGACGCTTCGGGCGACCCTGATCGAGGTTGTCTTGCGGCTCGCCGACGAGGCGTCGGCTGAACGCCAGCAGGCCAGCGCTCGACAGGAGCTTCTGATCGCGGAGCTCAATCATCGGGTCCGCAACATCCTGGGCCTGATCCGCGGGCTTCTCCGGCAGTCGCAGCCCACCGGCGGCGACGTCTCGGAGTTCGTCAAGGTCGTGGACGGTCGCATTCACGCCCTGGCTCGTGCCCATAACCAGATCACCGACGACCATTGGGGGCCGGCGCCGATGCAGGCGCTGATCGACGCCGAGGCCGCCGCCTTCGTCAACGGCCACGAGGAGCGGATCGTGACCCAGGGCGAGGCGATCTTCCTCAACCCCAACGCCTATTCGACCATGGCTCTGGTGGTCCACGAACTGGTCACCAACTCGAATAAGTACGGCAGTCTGTCGTCTGTAGAGGGAAGGGTGATGATCAGCTGGCGCCGCAACCCCGCCGGTGACCTGGTCATGGAATGGCGCGAGAGCGGTGGTCCCAAGGTGAAGAAGCCAACGCGCCAAGGGTTCGGGACCACCATTATCGACCGCTCGGTGCCCTATGATCTCGGGGGGACGGCCTCCGTCGACTTCGATCCGCTGGGCCTGGTTGCGACATTCCGCATTCCCGCGCGGCATTTGTCGGAGCCGCGCACGGTCGAGGGTGGCAAGCCGATCCGGTATCCGCGGCCGTCCGCAGGGCATCCTCAGACGGCGCCGGACACGATGCTGGAAGCACACGATGTCCTGTTGGTCGAAGATAGCCTGATCATTGCTCTGGACGCCGAAGACATTGCCAACCGGCTTGGTGCGGCGACTGTGACGACATCGGCCACTGTGCAAGGGGCGCTAGATCAGATCGACATCCAGCGGCCGACGGTTGCGATCCTGGACATCAATCTGGGAGACCGGAACAGCTACGCGGTGGCGGACCGGCTTGCCGAGCTCAACGTGCCCTTCATATTCGCTACCGGCTATGGCGAGCAGGCTAACCTGCCAATGGACCATCGTGGCCGCTTGGTCGTGCAGAAGCCCTATACGCTTGAGAACATCGCGCGGGCGATGGACAGCGTGGTGGGGAAAAGCTCTCGTCCCGACTGAGGCCGCAATGGGTCGGGAGCGGCCAAAGGCGCCGGACCAGAAAGCCGAGGTTTCCAGGCTCAGACCGCATGGCGGAAGGTCGTATGTCCGAACAAGGGCGGCGGCTTGGAAGCAGGAAATAGGCGTCAGCCTTCCTCGTCCACCGGGTCGACTGGCGGGGCAAGGATCTCGCTCGCTGCGTCGTTGGTTGAGGGTGGGTGTGCACGGTGCTCCTCAGCCTGCGGATCGCGGCCGATGGGGGGCTGTCTTCGGCCGGTCAGACCGAGAGCCTCGATCGCGTCATCGCCTTCACGGCCGAACAAGCTCCGCAGGCGCACGTCCGTCTGGGGAAATGGCACTTCGATGCCTGCGGCGTCGAGCGCGTCTGCGATCAGCCACGTGTAAGCCGCATGCATGCCGGCGGGCCGCTTGACCGCAGCCTGGGTCGGCCAAACCAGCAGTTCAAAATCCAGCCCGCGTTCCCCGAATGCGACAAGCCAGACCTGGCTTTTGCGCGCCTCAGTCTCTGGCAGCGTAAATGGCGAGGCCCGAGCCGCGGCAAGCACGGCGTCGCGGACCCGGCCGCGGTCTGCGCCGTAGGCGACGCTGAATGGAACGTGGATCCGACGCGTGTCGCCCTTCAGCGTCCAGTTCGTCACCCGGTCTTCGATGAAGGCGGAGTTCGGGACGATGATGTTGACGTTGTCGTTGGTCCGAATGCGCGTCGCGCGTGGCCCGATCTCCATGATCGCGCCCCGCACGCCCGCCTCCAGCTCAACGTAATCGCCGACTGAGACCATCCGGTCGAAGATGAGGAAGAGACCTGAGACGAACTCCTTGACCACCCCCTGGAGGCCAAGACCGATGCCGATGCCGATGGCCCCGGCGAACACAGCCAGCGAGGACAGGTTCAGCCCTGCCGCAGACAGCCCCGAGATTACGCCGAAGACGATCAGCCCATAGGTGACCAGCTTCTCCAGAACATAGAGGGCGGCGGTGGTCTTTTGAGGCGAACGTTCGCGCACACGGCACAGGATTCGGCCCAGAATCTTGGCCAGGATGAAGGCCACCACGATGATGACGGCTGCACTGACCACCCCGCCCGGGGTTATGGCCGAGCCGCCGAAGCTGAACAGCCGCGCCCCTTCCAGCCGGTCCACGTCGCCCAGTTTTTCAAGATCAGGAAGCATGACGGGAACGGAGCGTCCGGCAAGCGTCACGGTTCCGTCCGTTCTCATGCATCGAATGTCGAGAGGCGGCGTTGAGGCCATTCGATCTTTGGGGCTGATACCGCGTGACACTGCAGCAGGGACTGGCGTTCGGACTGATCGCCCTGACCATTGGCGCCTTTGTATGGGGCCGGTTCCGCTATGACCTCGTCGCCCTGGTGGCGCTGGTCGCCGGGCTGGCGGTAGGGATCATTCCGGCCGAGGCGGCATTCGACGGGTTCAAGAACGACGTCACCATCATCATCGCCTGCGCCCTGATCGTTTCGGCCGCCTTTGCGCGGTCGGGCATCGTCGAACTGGCGATGCGTCGTGTCCTGCCGATGCTGAAGACCGAGCGGTCGCAGGTGCCGGTGCTGACGGGGGCAGTGACCCTGCTGTCGATGGCGACCAAGAATGTAGGCGCTCTGGCCATCATGATGCCCGTGGCCTTGCAGGTGGCGCGGCGAACCGGATCGGCGCCCTCGCGGCTGTTGATGCCGATGGCGTTCGGGGCGATGGCCGGCGGGATGGTCACCCTGGTCGGGACCGCGCCCAACATCATCGTCGCGGAGGTGCGCCAGGAGATCCTGGGCCAGCCGTTCCAGATGTTCGATTATGCGCCGGTAGGCCTGGCCTTGACCGCCATCGCCCTGGCCTTCCTGGCCGTCGGCTATCGCATCTTGCCAAAGGACCGGCACGGCGCGACGGCCATGAACGCCGCCCTGGACGCCAATGCCTACGCCACCGAAGTCAGCGCGCCAGAGGACTGGGCGCCGGGGTCGATGTCGGTCTCGGCTCTGCTGGAATGCGGCGATGGGGATGTCCGGGTCATGGCCCTGATCCGTGACGGCAAGCGCAGGCCCAATCCGCGCGGCAATACGGTCATCAGGCCTGGCGACGTGCTGCTGGTCGAGGGCGGGCAGGAGGCCCTGGAGGAATTCCTGGCGCGGTCGCGGCTCAAGCTGGTGCGTGAGAACCGGCCCATCGCCATCGAGAACGCCTCCGAAGAGATCGCCATCGTGGAGGCGGTGGTCGGCCGAAACTCGGCCTTGCAGGGCCAGTCGGTGCGCCAGTCGGACCTGTACGGCCAACACGGCATCAACCTGCTTGGCGTGTCGCGCAGCGGCTATGAGCTGACCCAGCACCTGCGCACGGCCAAACTTGCCCCCGGCGATATCGTGCTGTTGCAGGGCGCGGAACAGGCTCTTCCGGCGGCGCTGGCGGCGCTGGACCTCTTGCCCCTGGCCGAGCGCGAGGTGCGGCTGGGCGGGGTGCGCAAGCGGTTCATGCCGGCCGTGGTGCTGGCCATCGCGATGACCCTGGTCGGGTTCAGCGTGATCCCGGTGGCCATCGCCTTCTTCGGCGCCGCGGTCGCCATCGTCGCCATGGGCGGTCTGAAGATGCGCGAGGCCTATGCCGCCTTGGACGGACCGTTGCTGGTGTTGATCGCCGCCTTGATTCCGGTGTCGGACGCCATCCAGTCAACGGGCGGGTCGGACCTGATCGCGGGCCTGCTCAGGAATGTCTTTGGCGGGATGCCGGGAATTCTGGCGGTCGGAGGCGTCATGCTGGCGTCGATGGCGGTGACGCCCTTCCTGAACAACGCAGCGACTGTGCTGATCGTCGCCCCCATCGGCGCGACCCTGGCCAAGCAACTGGGGTTCAATCCCGATCCATTCCTGATGGCAGTGGCGGTTGGCGCCGCGTGCGATTTCCTGACCCCCATCGGACACCAGTGCAACACCCTGGTGATGGGGCCGGGCGGGTACAAATTCTCGGACTACCCTCGGCTGGGCGCGCCGCTCAGCCTGCTGGTCCTGCTGGCAGGACCGCCTCTGATCCTGATGTTCTGGCACTTGTCATAACTTGATCGACTGGTCGACCTGATGGCGGCGAGGCGTGGGTTCAAGACGCGCGCAAGGCAGCGGACGAAGCTGCGCTGAGGCCGCCCGCGCAGCAGTCGATTCAGGACATCATCGACCACACCCGCGACGCGCTGGCGGCGTTCGAGACGATCGCCGACGACCAAGGCGCCTCGGCGACGAGCATCAAACCGATTGCCGATCGTTTGCGGGTCTAGGTTGGGTCGCCGCCACGGCAAAGCTAAGTCATTGAAAGCATGGTGCCGGCTGCAGGAATCGAACCCGCGACATCCAGTTTACAAAACTGGCGCTCTACCAACTGAGCTAAGCCGGCCCGGAGACGGTGTCCGTGCGGTCCGCCTTATGCTGGTGGAATCTTCAGCGGGCAAGTCGCTGGGGGCCTGCAACCGGCGGGCGCCTCAAGTTTTTCCGGCGACCGGCCTAGTCGAGGACCGCAGCAATGCGCTCGGCGAGGGCCTTCAACTGCTCCATGTCCGCCATCGGCGCGTGGCCATGACCCTTCATTTCCCGACCCGTCCAGCGCGGGATGACGTGGAAATGCAGATGGAAGACGGTCTGGCCGCCAGCCTCGCCGTTGAACTGCATGATGCTGAAGCCGTCGGGATCGAGCGTCTTGACCACGGCGCGCGCCGTCCGCTGGACCGCCGCCGTCAGGACAGCCAGGACCTCCGGTTCGATCTCCAGCAGGTTGCGGGCGGTCGAGGTTTTCGACACCACCAGTACATGGCCCTCGGACTGGGGGAAGACGTCCATGAAGGCCAGGACGTCGTCGTCCTGCCAGACCGTCACGTTCGGGATCTCGCCGCGCAAAATCTTGGCGAAGATATTGTCGGGGTCATAGGCGCCGGTCAGGCTCATGGCGGTCTCCTCTATCCGGGACTGAGCTAGCAGAGGTCGGGCGCGAGAGGGAGGCGCCGTGATGGTCGCATTGTCTTCGCTGCGACCGTCTTTGCTTCGGGCGCGTTGAACCCCTAAAGCAGCCTCAATCCCCAGGAGCCGTGCCATGTCCGACAACAAGCCCACTGAAGCCGACCTCAACGCGCTGGACATCACCGACGCCGAAGCGGGGATCATCAACGCCATCGCCCAGCCCCTGGTGCCCGGCGCCGCGCCTGACGCCGACGACGACCTGGTCCAGATCGACGGGACGACGGACGGGGTGGTTTTCATCACCATCAACCGCCCGGCCAAGAAGAACGCCTTCGACGCCGCTGTGATCGCCGCCCTGCACGAGGCGTTCGAGACCCTGCACGGCGCCGACAACGTGCGGCTGGTCTTCCTGCGCGGGGCGGGCGGCACCTTCTGCGCCGGCGCCGACATCAGCTGGATGCGCGATGCGGTGGAATGGTCGGAAAGCGACAACCGCGACGACGCCATGGGGCTGGCCAAGATGCTGAAGGCACTGCACGATATTCCCGCCCTGACGGTGGCCCTGGTGGAGGGCGCGGCCATGGGCGGCGGCGCGGGCATCGTGGCCGCCTGCGACATGGCCGTGGCGGTCGAGGGCGCGCGCTTCGCCTTCTCCGAGGTCAAGCTGGGCCTCATCCCTGCGACCATCGCCCCCTATGTCATCGACGCCATCGGGTCGCGCCGAGCGCGTCAGCTGTTCCTGACGGCCAACATCTTCGACGCCGACTATGCGGCCCACGCCGGGCTGATCGACATGGTCCTGCCCGAGGGGTCGATCGAGGAGTTTATCTCGATGCTGACCGACAGCCTGACGATGAATGCGCCGGGCGCCATGGGCGACGCCAAGCGGCTGGTCAACGACATCGCCGGCAAGCGTATCGACCACGGGCTTATGGAGGACACGGCCCGCCGTATCGCCCGCGCCCGCATCTCGCCCGAGGGGCAGGAAGGCGTTCGCGCCTTCTTGGAAAAGCGTTCGCCAAGCTGGGCCGTCTAGGGTGAAGGCGCGTCGCGCCTGCGCGGCCCTGGCCCTGGCCCTCGGTCTCGCGTTCATCGCATCCGGGCCGGTCGCAGCGCAGCAAACCGGGGAGGCGGACCGGGCCGATCTGCAATGTCTGGGCGTCTTCATCTACATGGGCGGGCAGGGTGAGGACGCGGCGGCCAAGGCCTGGTTCACGGGCCACGCCCAGCACTACCTCGGGCGGCTTGAGGGACGCAGTCCAGGCGTCGGCTGGCTCGACCGCCTGACTGACTATTTCGCCGGTCCCTTCCCGCAGGAGTTCGAGGCCCAGCGCGCCCGTTGCGGCCCGGAGGCCGAGGCGCGCGACGACGCCCTGGAGGCCTGGAGCGTGGCCTTCATGGCGCGTGTGGCGGCGGCCCAGGCGGCCGACTGAGGTCTCCGCCTTTCCCCTGCCGCGATGGTCGGTGTATGGCGGGACCATGCGCCAGTCCTTCGATGAAACCACCGATCCTTCCTTTGGAGCCCGGCATCTGCCGCTGCTTCGTGCGCGTCTGGCCGAACAGGGGCTGGACGGGTTTCTGGTCCCGCACGAGGACGAGCATCAGAACGAATACCTGCCCGAGGCCAATGATCGCCTGGCCTGGCTGACCGGCTTCACCGGGTCGGCGGGGGCTGCTGTGGTGCTGACCGACAGGGCGGCGGTCTTTGCCGATGGACGCTATACGGTCCAGGTCCGCGCCCAAGTCGATCCAGGCCAGTTCGAGATCCTGGGCCTCGAAGGCGAGGGAGTGTCGGCCTATCTGGCCAAGGTGCCGCAGGGGGCTGTGATCGGCTTCGATCCTCGGCTGCACAGCCCTGACGCCCTTCAGACCCTGCGCAAGGCGGCCGTCGCAGCGGGAGCCACGCTGAAACCCGTGGAGGCCAACCCCCTGGACGCGGCCTGGGGCGCTGACCGACCCGCTCAACCCCAGGCGCCGGTTGTGCCGCATGAGGACCGATATTCGGGCGAGACCGCAGCCTCGAAACGCGCCCGTATCGGCGCCGCGATCGCGGCGGCCGGGGCGCAGGCTGCGGTGCTGACGGCTCCGTCCTCGATCGCCTGGCTGTTCAATGTGCGGGGCGGCGACGTGATCCGCTCGCCCCTGCCGCTGGGTCAGGCCATCGTGAAGGCTGACGGAGCGGCTGAGCTGTTCCTCGATCCCGCCAAGGTCACCAATGAACTGCCCGCATGGCTGGGCGATGACGTCGTGCTGAGCCCGTCGCAGGCGCTCGAAACCGCTCTGGAAGCTCTGGCGGGCCAAAAGGTGCTGATCGACCCGGCACAGTCTTCGGCCTGGTACTTCGACCGGCTGGAGGCGGCGGGGGCCGAGATCGTCCGCGCCATGGACCCCTGCGCCATCCCACGCGCCGCCAAGAATTCGGTCGAGATCGAAGGCAGCCGCCAGGCCCATATCCGCGACGGCGCGGCCCTAAGCCGGTTCCTGCACTGGGTCGGCACGACGGCGCAGGAGGCCCTGCCCGACGAGCGCGAGGTCGCCGAGACTCTGGAGCGGTTCCGCGAGCAGACGGGCGCCCTGAAGGACCTGTCGTTCGACACCATCGCGGGGGCCGGCCCTAACGGCGCCCTGCCGCACTACAAGCCCGTCGGCGCCAAGATCCGCCGCGTCGAGAAAGGCTCGCTGCTGCTGGTGGACGGCGGCGGCCAGTATCTGGACGGCACCACCGACGTGACCCGCACCATGGCCGTCGGCGAACCGACCGATGAACAGCGCCGCATGTTCACCCTGGTGCTGAAATCCCATATCGCCATGGCCGTCATCCGCTTCCCGGCCGGGACCAGCGGGCACCAGCTGGACGCCATCGCGCGCCAGCCGATGTGGATGGCGGGCCTGGACTACGACCACGGCACCGGCCACGGCGTGGGCAGCTATCTGGGCGTCCACGAGGGGCCGCAGCGCATCGCCAAGGCGGTCAACAGCCAGCCCCTTCTGACCGGCATGATCCTGTCCAATGAGCCCGGCTATTACCGCGAAGGCCACTGGGGCATCCGCATCGAGACCCTACAGGTGGTGACGCCGCCCGAGCCCATCCCCGGCGGCGAACGGCCGATGCATGGGTTCGAGCAGCTGACCTTCGCCCCGCACGACCGCCGTCTGATCGAGGTTGCGATGCTGACTCCAAACGAGCGCGCCTATGTCGACGCCTATCACGCCGAGACGCTGGCCAAGGTCGGGCCGTTGCTGGACGGCGAGGCTCTGGAATGGCTCAGGAGCCAGTGCGCGCCGCTTTGACGCCGCCTTGCGGCCGACCCCCTGAGTGACGACCTGAGACCTGCATTCATCCAAGGAGATCGCCCATGAAGACCCGTCGTCTCGGCAAGAACGGCCCGGAAGTGGGCGCTGTCGGTCTGGGCTGTATGGGGATGGCTTCGTCCTATGGTCAGGCCTCGGACCAGGCCCAGGTGGACGCGGTGATCCATCGCGCGCTGGACCTGGGCGTCACCCTGTTCGACACGGCCGAAATCTACGGCCCGCACGTCAGCGAGACCCAGGTCGGGACAGCCCTGGCAGGTCGGCGCGACAGGGTCTTCATCGCCACCAAGTTCGGCATCGGCTGGAAGGCGGACCGCTCGGGCCTGACGGTGGACGGCTCGCCCGCCAATGTGCGCCGCTCGATCGAGGGCAGCCTGAAACGGCTGAACGTCGATCACGTCGATCTCTATTATCTGCACCGGGTCGATCCCGGCACGCCGATCGAGGACACGGTCGGGGCGATGGCCGAACTGGTGGCCGAGGGCAAGGTCCGGTTCCTGGGCCTGTCGGAAGCCGCGCCCGCGACGATCCGCAGGGCCTACGCGACCCATCCCATCACCGCCTTGCAGACCGAGTATTCGCTGTGGAGCCGGGACCCCGAAGACGAAATCCTGGCCACGGTGCGTGAACTGGGCATCGGCTTCGTGCCTTATAGTCCGCTAGGCCGCGGCTTCCTGTCCGGCGACATCAGGTCCATCGACGACCTGGCCGAGGATGACTTCCGCCGCTCGAACCCCCGCTTCCAAGGCGACAATTTCCAGAAGAACCTGGACCTTGTCGAGGCCGTGAAATCCATCGCCCACGACCGGGGTGTCACCGCCGCGCAACTGGCTTTAGCCTGGGTTCTGCATCAGGGCGATGATCTGGTCCCCATCCCCGGCACCCGCCGCATCGCGACGCTGGAAGACAATGTCGCCGCTGCAAATGTGGTGCTGACAGCCGAAGACGTCGCGGCGATCGAGGCCGTCTTCCCTCGCAATGCTGCGGTCGGCGACCGCTACGCCGTCGCGGGACAGGCGGCCTTGAACCGCTAGCCGATCAGCGCCAGCCACTCGTCCTCGGTCAGGACTGCGACGCCGTGCTTTTCCGCATCGGCCAGTTTCGAGCCGGCGCCAGGACCAGCAACGACATAGTCGGTCTTTTTCGACACTGAGCCTGAGACCTTGGCGCCCAGGCTCTCGGCCCGCGCCTTGGCTTCGTCGCGGGTGAAACGTTCCAGCGAGCCGGTGAAGACGACGGTCTTTCCGGCCACCGGGCTGTCGGTCTTGGGCCGTTCGGCGTCCTCGATGGTGGTCAGTTCGGCGATCAGGGCGTCGACGACCTGACGGTTGTGATCCTCGTGGAAGAACTGGGCCAGGGCGCGGGCGGCGACGGGGCCGACGCCGGCGATCCCGGCGATCTCGCCCAGGGTCATGGACGGCCCGTCCTCGCGCGCGATCCGGGCCAGTTCGACCACCGAGTGCCAGTCGGTCGCCAGCAGGCCCAGGGCGCGACGGGCGGGCGTGGCGACACCGGGGAAGGCGAGGGCCAGTTTCTGGTCGATGGGGGCATCGGGCCATGGATCGGTCGGCGACAGGTTCGACGCCGCCATCACCGCCAGAGTGCGGACAGAGACGCCGTGGCCTTCGGATAGCCGGGTCCATTCCGGCGAAGGAATGCCCGACGCGGCGTCCAGCACCGCGGCGTGAAAGCTGTTCCAGTCGATGAAGTGGCGGGCCAGCAGAAGCGACGTCTGGTCGCCGATGTCGCGGATGCCCAGGGCGAAGATCAGCCGTTCCAGCGAGATGACTCGCCGCGCATCGATGCCGGAGATCAGGTTCTTCACGCTGGTCTCGCCATAGCCGTCCTCGGCGCGCAGGGCGTCCAGCTTTTCGGCGTCGCGGGCCAGGCGGAAGATATCGGCAGGCTCGGCGATCCAGCCGCGCTCATGAAAGGCGATCAACTGTTTCTCGCCCAGACCCTCTATGTCGAAGGCGCGTCGCGAGACGAAATGCTTGAGCCGCTCGATCAACTGCGCGTTGCAGATCAGGCCGCCGGTGCAGCGACGGCGTACGTCGTCGCCTTCTCGCACGGCCTCGGAGCCGCAGACCGGGCAGTGGGTCGGAAAGACATAGGGTGCGGCGTCGGCCGGGCGGCGCTCCATCACCACCTCGACGATCTGGGGGATCACGTCGCCGGCCCGTTGCAGGACGACGGTGTCGCCGATGCGAACGTCCTTTCGGGCGATCTCGTCCTCGTTGTGCAGGGTCGCGTTCCTGACAACGACGCCGCCCACGGTGACGGGATGCAGCCGGGCGACGGGGGTCAGGGAGCCGGTGCGTCCGACCTGAATGTCGATGCCTTCCAGGACGGTGGTGGCCTGCTCAGCGGGGAATTTGTGGGCGATGGCCCAGCGGGGGCTGCGCGAGACGAAGCCGAGGCGGGCTTGCCAGTCCAAGCGATCAACCTTGTAGACCACGCCGTCGATGTCATAGCCGAGGCTGGCGCGGTCGGTCTCCAGCCCGCGATAGATGTCGATCAGACCCGCGGCGCCGTCGACGCGGCTGGAGCGTGGATTGACCTGGAAGCCCCAGGATTGGAAGGCCTCCAGCGCCTCGGCCTGGGTTGTGGCGAACGGCGAAGACACCTCGCCCCAGGCATAGGCGAAGAAATTCAGCGGCCGCTGGGCCGTCACCTTGGGGTCGATCTGGCGCAGGGACCCGGCGGCGAAATTGCGCGGGTTGGCGTAGGTGCGGCGCCCTTCCGCCTCGGCGGCTGCGTTGAAGGCGTCGAAGCCCTCGTTAGGGGCATAGACCTCGCCGCGCACCTCGATCAGGTCGGGCCAGCCGGAACCCGAGAGGCGGGCGGGGATGTCGCGGATGGTGCGCAGGTTGGCGGTGATGTCTTCGCCCGTCTTGCCATCGCCCCGCGTTGCGCCTTGGACCAGGACACCGTGCTCATAACGGATATTGGCCGACAGGCCGTCGATCTTGGGCTCGGCGACAAAGGCCAGGGATTGCAGCGGATCGAGCTTGAGAAATCGGCGGATGCGGGCGGCGAAGTCGGTCACGTCGGCGTCGTCGAAGGCGTTGTCCAACGACAGCATGGGCACGCCGTGGCGGACCTCGGAAAACTGGGCCGAGACCGGCGCCCCGACCTTTCGCGAAGGCGAATCGGCGCGGATCAGGTCCGGGAAACGCTCCTCGATGGCCAAGTTCCTGGCCTTCAGCGCGTCGTACTCGGCATCGGTCAGCTGCGGCGCGGCCTCGGCATAGAGGAAGTCGGCGCGCGCCATGGCCTTTGCCAGACGGGCAAGCTCCTCCGCCGCCGCCTCGGGCGTCAGGTCTTCGATAGGGATGTCGGCGGCAGGTGAGGGCATGGGAATCGCAGAACGTCAGCGGGTGCGTTTGGTTTAGCATCCTGGGCGGCGCCAGGTCGGATGACACGAAGTTAATCTGACCATGGGGCAAAGGCTCGCTAGGCTTCAGCGAAATAGGGAAGATTCCATGTTCAGACGTTCCGCCGCCGCCATCCTCGCCGCGAGCGTATCCCTGCTGGTGCTGAGCGCCTGCGAAGGCAGCCACCCGGCCGTTACGCCCGCCGTAATGCCCGAGCCGCTGGCGCAGGTCACGCCGTCCCAGCAGCTCATGACCGACCTGCGCGTCCTGTCCGCCGACGACATGGAGGGCCGGGCCATCGGCACGGCGGGCGGCGAACGGGCGCGGGCCTATATCGTGTCGCGGCTGGAGGCGATGGGCATCGAAGCCGCGCCGATGGGCCGGCTGCAGCCCTTCCAGGCCCAGGGACGCGACGCGACCGGCAGGCGCCAGATGTCCGGCGTCAACATCCTGGGCCTTATCCCCGGCACGCGGGTGACCGATCGCTATATCATCGTCACCGCCCACTATGATCACAACGGCGTCTACCAGGGCCAGACCTACAATGGCGCTGATGACAACGCCTCGGGCGTGGCGACCATGCTGGAGCTGGCCGCGCGGCTGAAGGCGGCTCCGCCCGAGCACAGCGTCCTGATCGTGGCCTTCGACGGTGAGGAGGCTGGCCTGCTGGGGGCCGAGCATTTCATCCAGGCGCCCCCGGTGCCGCTGGCCTCCATCGCCCTGAACATCAACTACGACATGACCGCCCGCGCCGAGACGGACGGCAAGCTGTGGGTCACGGGCACCTATCAGCACCCCGCGCTGAAGCCGCCTCTACAGGCCATTCCGGCGAACGGGCCGGTGGCGCTGGCGTTCGGCAAGGATACGCCGACCGACAAAGGGCACGACAACTGGGTGCATGCGTCGGACCATGGCCCGTTCCACGACGCGGGCCTGCCTTTCCTTTATTTCGGGGTCGATTTCCACTCAGACTATCACCGCCCCAGCGACG
>Ga0247803_1000733_pt1 | contig 17465 bp, 13 predicted proteins | sample UWRJL014104B1_FD_180928 | JGI IMG/M metagenome (GOLD analysis project Ga0247803, IMG submission 180928) | Plant litter microbial communities from Arlington Agricultural Research Station in Wisconsin, United States - UWRJ-L014-104B-1 | ecosystem: Environmental > Terrestrial > Plant litter >...
CAAGTTTCTTTAATTTAATAATTCTTTACACTTTATATTTCTCACACACAACGTTATGGCCTCTTCCAATTTTATAGATTATGTAAAGATCAATGTACGTTCCGGTTCAGGCGGAGCGGGAGCTTTGCATTTCAGACGTGAAAAACACGTAGAAAAAGGAGGGCCAGATGGTGGAGATGGAGGCCGTGGCGGGCATATTATTCTCAAAGGAAGTTCTCAGCTATGGACTTTGCTTCATTTGAAATATACCAAACACGTTAAGGCTTTTGATGGTAAAGGTGGAGAAGGAGGAAGGAGATCCGGATTAATCGGCAAGGATATTATCCTGGAAGTGCCTCTGGGTACAGTTGCAAGAGACTCAGAAACCGGAGATCAACTTTTTGAAATTACCGATGACGGACAGGAAATTATCTTGTTGAAAGGCGGCCGTGGCGGAATGGGCAATGATCATTTCAAGTCGGCCACCAATCAAACTCCTCAGCATGCCCAGCCAGGCGAGCCAGGCCTTGAAGCCTGGGTTGTTCTTGAGCTTAAAGTGCTTGCCGACGTTGGTCTTGTAGGCTTTCCGAATGCAGGAAAATCCACGTTGCTTTCTGCAGTGTCTGCTGCAAGACCTGAAATAGCGGATTATCCTTTTACAACGCTGGTTCCCAATCTGGGCGTTGTATCCTACCGGGATTACAAATCTTTTGTCATGGCCGATATTCCTGGTATTATTGAAGGAGCGTCGCAGGGCAAAGGACTTGGGCTTCGTTTTTTAAGGCATATTGAAAGAAATTCCATACTTTTGTTCATGGTGCCCGCCAATAGCGAGGACATCAGTGCAGAATATCAAACCCTCCTTCAGGAATTAAGACTTTATAATCCCTCCTTATTAGATAAGAGCCGTATTCTTGCTATTTCCAAATCTGACGTTGTGACTTCTGAAGAACGAGATGAACTGAAAAGCAGTATTCCCGAAGGAATACCTTATTTATTCATTTCTGCAATTACTCAAGAAGGAATAGAACAATTGAAAGACAGGATATGGCAATTGATTAACGAGCCGTTGTCCGTTTAATAAATCTTTTTTTTTGAGGCAACCTTTTGATACATTATTTGTGTCAATAGAGTTACATGCGTTCAAATGAAACTTTTGGGTCATAATGAAAAACTGTTTACAGCTTCTAATCTGGTTAATATCTAACCTTGCATTATTTAATGTATACGGGCAGATCAATATTGACTATCCGTCTTCCAGGGCGATTTTCCAACGTGATAAAGGTAATGCCGCTACAATTTATATTGCCGGTAGCTATACAAAACCTGTCGATCGAATTGAAGCCCGGTTATCAGTAGTAAACGGCGGAAAAAGTACTCCATGGACCACGATTCAGTCGAATCCGGCGGGTGGTTTTTATAACGGTAGTATTGCAGGTACCGGCGGCTGGTATGAATTGCAGGTGCGTGGCATGAACGGTGATCAGGAAGTTGGCTTTAACAAGATTACTCCGGTTGGAATAGGCGAAGTATTTTTGATAGCCGGCCAATCCAATGCGCAGGGTTATCTGGATTCAAATGCGCCCGGAGCAAGTGACGACCGAGTTAGCTGCATCAAATACAACAGTACGGGCCAAAACGTCAAAAGAGATTATCCATATCCTGAGTTTGCCCACCTTGATGCAAATTCAGATATCGCACCAAGAGGAACATCCGCATGGAACTGGGGGAAATTAGGCGACCTGCTTGCTGCAAAACTTGGTGTCCCTATTTTGTTTTTCAATGTAGGCTGGTATGGAAGTGCGGTGCGAAACTGGCGCGAAAGTATCAATGGTACAGCTTACTCCATATATGTTGCCGGATTACCCTTTGAACCAACGGGCATGCCTTATGGAAATATTCGTTCAGTAATACAAAGATATACCCCGATTACAGGATTACGCGGCGTTTTATGGTTACAGGGAGAAGCTGATAATGAAGTAAATACGAGTACAGATTCTTACTATAATGATCTAAAATCTGTCATTGAAACCAGTCGCAATGAGTCAGGGAAAAACATTTCCTGGATGGTATCGCTCACATCTTTCTCCAATAATCTTGGCGTTGACGCCCAGGTCGTCAATGGCCAAAAAAAGGTAATCAGTTCAGTACCCAATGTGTTTTTAGGCCCTAATACAGACATTGTACAAGTTCCCAGAGAAGGTGGTCCGGGGGGCGTTCACTTTTTCGGAGATGGACTTGTCAAACTGGCGGAAGCCTGGAATACGCAGTTAAATGATGATTATTTCTCACGTTCCGAACCTTTTTCGGGAGTTAGTCCTGTAAAGATAACTGCCAGTTGTGCAGGAAGTAATGTTAATCTCTCAGCCACAAATGCCGGTTATTCGTCGGTAAGCTGGAACACGGGTAATAACTCAAACAATATTCAGGTTGGTAACGGCACTTATCGGGTCACAGCCAGGGACAGCAAAGGAAATGTGATTTTTTCACCTGAAATAAAAGTTACGCAGCCCATTCAGCCGCCTCAGCCCAGCGTTACGCTGGAAGGGAGCAATCCGGTTTGTATTGGTAACACAGCCACTCTGGTAGCAAATATTTCTGAAAATATTGTTTGGAACACCGGATCTACAAGCAATAGACTGGCTATTACAACGGGTGGGGAATATTTTGTCACTGCCAAAAGTGTTTATGGCTGTGAATCGTCTTCTGCAAAAACTTCCGTATCCGTCCTGAATGCTCCATTACCCGAAAAACCTAAAATATCTGCTTCCGGATCATTGACATTTTGCGATGGAGGAGAGGTTAACCTGCAGTCGAATTCAAGTGTGACTAATATATGGTCCAATGGAGCGAAAACAGGTTCGATATCTGTGAAAACTTCGGGAGAATTTAAAGTTCAGGCGGTCGATAATCTGGGATGCTACTCCCCTGTTTCTGATCCGGTTATTGTGAAAGTTAACCCTTTGCCTGCAAAGCCAAATATTTCACTTAATGGTCCGAGTGCATTCTGTGATGGCGGAAATGTAGTACTTACTTCCAGTTATGACAATGGAAATACATGGAGTACTGCCGCAGTAAGCAAAACAATAACCATTGGCTATTCAGGTACATTTACATTAAAACAACGTGATTCCAATGGCTGTGAATCCACATCGGATCCGGTAAATATAAAAGTAAATCCGCTTCCAGCCATTCCAGTAATTACCTCCTTAAGACCAACAACTTTTTGTTTAAGGGACTACACGACTTTAAGAAGCAGTGATGCCTATTCTTATGTATGGAGCAATGGTTCAAGGAACCGCGATGTGGAAATAAGGCAGTCAGGAGATTATACCGTATCTGCGCGGGATGAAATCGGATGTACCTCTGCGCCATCGCCGTCGGTACGGGTCGTGGTCAATCCGCTTCCACCCACGCCCCTGATCTCCGCTGACGGGCCCACTACTTTTTGTGCTGACCTTAGTGTAAACCTTCAGTCCTCCGCAGCCAACGGATTTTTATGGAGTAACGGTTCTACAAGTCAAACCATTAATGTGAATACTGCCGGTACTTTCAGCGTTCAGACGCTTAATGAATTCAGATGTTATTCTGACAGAAGCAACCAGATTAACACGCAAACCCTGGCACTGCCGCCCTCTCCAAAACTTGAGGCCTTGGGTGTGACAACTTTTTGCGATGGAGATTTTGTTGCTTTGAAAGCTTCGAACGGAGACATGTTTCTGTGGAATACAGGAGCTGTAAAAGATTCAATACACGTCTCTGAATCCGGAAGTTACACGGCCAGAGTTAAAGATTCAAAGGGTTGTTTTTCTCCGTATGCCACGGAAATACATGTCGAGGTAAAACCTACCCCCTCAGCACCCACGATCAGGCAAACAGGTGTTTACACCTTAATTGCTGAAAATAACATTAATGATGGCGATCATGTGTGGAAGCTGGACGGGACTATTCTCCCCGAAAATAGTGCAACGCTAAAAGCAATCCAGTCGGGATCCTATGTGGTTAATAATACCGTAGTTTACAGCCCTGTACTCACTTGTTTTTCAGCTTACTCCGAACCATTCTCCTTTCTTGCAGATACAAAGAACAATGGTATGGTAGCTTACCCAAATCCGCTTTCCAATGGACGAGTTACCATCGAGACAATGCAAAACGTAATTGACGCAACTGTTCAAATTATCGACAGCAGAGGTATTGTTCATAAAACCTACACTGTGAAAAAGTTTGACAGACAACAGGTTTTTGATATTTCAGGGCTTTCTGCCGGTGTGTATTTTGTCCGCATTGTCTCAAATTCCCTGAATGTTGCACAAAAGGTCTTTGTTGTCAATTAATACCAACCTCATGGTCGCCGAATACAAAAGCGGAATAATTATACAAATTGAAAAATAGTTTCCAGCTTCAAATACTTATTTATTACCATTGCCGACCAGAAAATAATAAAGCAACCGGTTTTCAAGGCTTAAAATAAAAAATATAATTTCCCGGATTGTTAAATAACGGAGCCTGTGACCTGAAATAGGGCACAGCGTCTAATATTTATTGGGTAGCCAGTTTGGGAAACAAAAATGAGTCTCGAATTTTCATAAAGTAACCGCAATCAAAAAGAAACGGAATAGTTATACTATAACCAAAATAATGTTTTAAACTTGCAGTAATTTTGCTCAACCCTAACGGAATCAATAAATCATTTTACCTCACATGAGAGATTTTACCCGTCCATAATTACCGATGCCAAAAGTTTTTATTCTCCGGATAGTAGCCAGGAGCCTGCTATTAGTTTGCGTCATACCCTCGTTAGTATTCTCTCAGATAAAAATCACTTCTCCTACTTCGCGCGCTGTATATCAGAGGGATATCACAGGGCAGAGATCAATTACCGTTTCGGGTACATTTAATGTCCCATCTGATAAAATCGAAGCACGGGCTGTTCCTGTTTCAATTGGACAGGGAGTTGAAACACCCTGGAAATCCATTCAGGACCAACCTAAGGGAGGTACATTTTCGGGCAATATTACCTTGCAAGGTGGCTGGTACAAAATAGAAGTGCGTGCAACATCCGGAGGTAATGTAGTAGCACAAGATGCATTGGACAGGTTAGGAGTTGGTGAGGTTTTTATTATTGCCGGTCAATCCAATGCACAGGGATTAAAAGGCCTTCCCGACGAAGACATTGGCCCGGGAGCTAATGACGACAGAGTTTCATACATTTCCAACAATAGCAATGATGTGGTCGATCTTCTTTCAGATCCGGGTCCTCCTGTATTTTCCAAAATTACAAGAGACGTGCAGATTATGGCTCCGAGAGGTTTTGGAGCATGGTGCTGGGGACTTTTAGGTGACCTTTTGGTGACCAAACTGAATGTTCCTGTCTTGTTTATCAATGCCGCATGGGAAGGTACAGCCATCGAAAACTGGTCACGCAGCGCACAGGGAATTATTACTTCAAGTAAATATGGAGGGTTTACCTATAATCCGCAAATGCCTTATGGAAACCTGAGAATTGCGGCAAAAAACTATGCAAACCAGTATGGTATGCGTTCCGTGCTGTGGATGCAGGGAGAGTCTGACGGTATTTTTGGTACCTCATCTGCGTTTTACCGCGACAACCTTCGGTTCATTATCAATAAACTTGAAGAAGATACCGGAAAAAAAATCACTTGGGTGATAGCCCGTACAAGCAGAACTTCGCCAAGCAATTCGACCATCTCGAAAGCCTATCCTGACATTATTGTTGGTCAAAATGCAGTTCTCGACATGCAGGGCGGCTCCACATTTCCGGGGCCGGAAACAGACAATCTGGTTACCAACAGAAAAGATGGTACGCATTTCTTTGGACAAGAGGCGTTGAAAATTCTGGCCAACGCCTGGTCTGAAAGTCTTAACAATACTTTTTTCACAACCGTAGCACCTGTTACGCCCGCTGTCGTTCCTGCCCTTACCGCAGCATGTGTTTCAGACAATAATGCAGTGCAGATTTCCCTGCCTTCGGGTTATTCTTCATACCGATGGAGTACCGGAGAAACAGGAAGTACGATTCGGGTTTCTAACCCGGGAACATACGGCGCGGTTGTGAAGGATGTTGCCGGAAATACCACCATTACCTCGGTTGTAGTGCTTAGTAAAAATGCCAGACCGGCAATTCCTTCCATTATCCCTCAGGGAGCCCAGCAGGCTTGCGCTGATTCCTCGTTTACATTTTCGCTTTCTGATGGAAGCGATATAAACTCCTGGTACAGGGAAGGCTCCAGCACCGCAATTACAACGGGTTCTTTTGCAAAAATCTCGGAAAGTGGCAATTATCAGGTACAGGGAGAAAATATTTTTGGCTGTACTTCCGGCAGATCAGGTTTAACCTCTCTGACCATTCAACCTAAAATTGCCAAACCGGTTATCGAATCATACGGACCTTTCAGCGCTACCGCAAGTATTACAAACCAAGGCCTTAATGAACAATACATCTGGCATTTACCTGATAGCGAAACTGAAACTGTAGCTACTATTGTCAAAATCCTGAAAACCGGTGATTATACGGCCAAGGCAAAAGTCGTATTCAAATTAGGAAACAATCTTTTAACATGTTATTCAGATACCGCGTTGAAAGCATTTAAAACCAACGAACAAAACGAAATCGTTGTGTATCCGAATCCCAGCGAAGACGAGTATGTTTATCTGGAATCCAGAGATGTGATAAAAGACGCAGTCATCACACTGTATGATATTTTTGGCAGAGTAATTAAAACCATTCCCCAGCCACTTTTAAATGGTCGCCTGACAGTGGATGTAAGCAATTTATCTACCGGTAAATATATTCTGCGTTTGGTAGGGCCTGATCAAACTCTTACAAAACAAATCATTGTCAGATAAAATCTGATCGTTGCTTTATCTCTTTTGGATAAAGATTCCCTTAACAAAACAGTACCTATAATTATATGAAAAATGAACCGTCCTCCAATAAATTCATTGTTATCGGCTTTTTTATCATATGGCTTTGTATAGGGCTTTTTATCGTTAAAGATTATGGAGTAACCTGGGACGAACCCATTATGCGTCTTTTAGGCCTAAGCGGACTGGAATACGTAAATAATATATTTGGTAATCCTTTTACCATTCCGATCAGTGATAAAATTGAAGATTTCAGCACTTTTATTAATCATGAATACGGCAGTTTATTTGAGATAGTACTTGCAGGTGCAGAATTTGCATATGCGAAACCTTTCATTTATGAACACCTCCAGCTTGATCCATCCACTTATTACCTGCGCCACGTGATAACCTGGCTGGTTTTTTGGGTTTCCAGTATTTTCTTTTACAAACTGGTCCGTATCCGGGTAAAAAATACTTTTATCTGTTTGCTGGGAACTTCGATGTTCATTCTTGCCCCGCGTACTTTTGCAGATTCGTTCTACAATTCCAAGGATATGATTTTCCTTGCTTTTTTTGTAATCAATACTTACACACTTTCGCGTCTTTTCTCAAATTTCACTGGTAGAAATGCATTTTATCATGGAATGTCAACGGGCCTGTTGATTTCAATCCGGCTAATGGGAATTATATCGGTGGCCCTTTCATTGTTTTTTATAGCTGCCTATATTCTTTTCACCGTCGAGAAACCATTGCTGAAAAAGAATCTCCTGATCGTAGCAACCTATCTTTTGGGTACTTCCATATTTACGTATTTGCTTTGGCCTTTTTTATGGGAAGATCCTTTTTCAAGGTTCTTTGAAGCATTGCGGTTAATGGCGCATTTCGTAAGGCAGGAAAGCCCGATGCTGTACAGAGGTGAATTTATAAACCGGGATCAGATTCCCTGGCATTATGTACCGGTTTGGCTGATCATTACAATTCCGCCATTTTACATGCTGCTTGCCTTTATTGGCAGTGCTGGCACACTTTTCAATTCAGGAAAGAAACTGATTGCACGGAAACTGGCTGAGATTCCATTTATCGATTTATACAGTATAGCGTCGCTCATTTTGCCGATTCTATCGATTATTATCCTCCATTCCATTATTTATGATGGTTGGCGACACCTGTTTTATCTGTACGTTTTCATAGCCTACTTAGCCACAGTCGGAGGTTATTTAATACTGGAAGCTATCCCTGTCAAATATTCGTTATATGCAAAACTGGCCTGGAGCGCCGGTATTTTGTTCTATGCCGGATTAATAATAAAAATGCATCCGCAGCAACAGGTCTACTTCAGCATGTTTAACAGAAACCCGCAAACTGCTTACGAGCTTGACTATTGGGGACAATCCTACAAACACTCCCTGGAATGGCTCTGTAAAAATAGTGATAAAGACACCCTTCGCATCGCGTACATACGCATTGGTAATCAACCTATGACGATGAACAAAAGGCTGCTCCCGCAAAAAGACAGAGACAGAATCGTATTTACATCTTCATTGAAAGGCAGCGATTACTACATCACAAACTACAAGTTTGGTGATCATGACTTGCTTACGGGGAAACCCATTGATATCAGAGATAGTCTGGATAAAGAAATTTATACTATTGCACCATTAGGATACAAGATAAATTCCATTTTCACCGTTAAGAAATAACGGAATTATTCAATTAGCGATGAGCTTGGTACTTAAAATGTACCCGTTGGGTAAACAGTTAGAACAAAAACCGAACTAATATTTACCTTTGCGGAAATTTACATGGTATTATTAGATACCAAAATACAATTTTCACACAGAATAATATTTAATTAAATCATAATGCTTGACAAATTTTTTACTTTTCGATTTTTGCGGATCTGGCTGTTTCTTATTATAATTCCTTTGGGCCTACGTGCTCAAATCAAAATTACGTCTCCCGTAGAGAGAGCCGTATACCAGCGTGAAATTAGCGGTGAAGCTACCATTTCAGTAACAGGGAATTACGCTGTCGCAGTCGATAAAATTGAAGTTCGCGCCATACCTGTTATTGCCGGCCAAGGTCAGGAACTGGGCTGGACGGTTTTGCAGAATAATCCTACCGGCGGTGTATTTAGCGGTACAGTACGTCTTTTTGGAGGCTGGTATACTCTGGTTGCCAGAGGTTCAAAAAATGGCCAGATCATCGGCCAGACCGCCGTTGTTTCGCGCATGGGAGTAGGCGAAGTGTTTGTCATTTCAGGTCAGTCCAATGCGCAGGGAATTATTTATACCAGTCCACCTGCAACGGATGACCGCGTAAATTATATAACCTGGGATAACAACGCAAAAGATTTTCTTACAGATCCTCCATACCCGACTTTCGAACGTCTCGATTCTAAAACCGTTACGATGGGGCCGCGCGGAAAAGGCCCATGGTGTTGGGGACTTCTGGGTGATTTGCTTACGCAGAGACTAAACGTACCCATTTTATTCATCAATACAGGCTGGGAAGGAACCTCAGTGAAAAACTGGCGCCTAAGCAGTGAAAATAAAAGGACGACCAGTATTTACGACCCGGGGTTCGTTTATCCACCACAAATGCCTTACGCCAACCTTCGCCTTTCCATGCAGCATATTGGTAAGGAATTTGGTGTTAGGGCCATTCTTTGGATGCAGGGAGAAACAGACAACACACCTGCCGGAATGAGTTCAGCGGAGTATAGAGATCATTTAACGTTTTTGTTGGGGAAACTTGGATCAGATATCGACAAAAGAGTTACCTGGGTAATATCACGTACGTCAAGAGCTGCCGATGGCAATGGCCGCTCACAGGTAAGTCAGAATATTATTGATGCACAAAATGCGGTCATCAATGCACTTTTCAGTTCCGCTTACGCCGGTCCGGAAACGGATAATATATTTGTAGAAAGAGCTGACGGAACTCACTTTGTAGGAGGGGAAGCCATCCTGGCGAACGCATGGAACAATTCGCTCAATACAAATTTCTTTGCTACGGTAAGCCCACTTTTACCCACACAGGTTCCCGCAATTACCAGTGCCTGTGCTGCCAACAACACGTCTGTAACACTTACCTTACCTGATGGATTTGCATCGTACGTGTGGGCTCCGGGAGGACAAACCTCAAGATCGATCACAGTTACCAGCCCGGGAGAATACAGCGCAACTTTAAAAGATGCTTTCGGAAATGCAGTTCATAGCCAAAAGCTGATTGTTGAATCTTCCATTAAACCGGTCACTCCTGTTATCGTTCAGGCGGGTGAGCAGCAGGCCTGCGCGGATATTCCATTTATTTTTAGTGTAAACGCAGGCAATGATGCTTATAGCTGGTACAACAGGGGAACTACAACGGTATTAGGAACCGGCCCGACATTCGGAGCTACTGTTGCGGGCAGTTACGAAGTGAGAAGCCAAAATGTATTCGGATGTGTTTCCGATATTTCTGCTTCTGCTTCACTGATCATTCGCCCGGCAGTGCCTCAGCCCACTGTTGAAAAATCAGGACCTTTTACGGCAATGGCTACCGTTACCGAAACAGGGCTCACTTATCAGTATGACTGGAAAAGGGATGAGAAACTGTTGCTAAGCCATACCAACATTGTCAAAACTGACACCACCGGTGACTATGCTGCAAGGGCTAAATACACCTACACACTGAACAGCAATTCACTTACCTGTTATTCTCCTTATTCCGAGCCGTTTATATTCGTTACAGATGAGAATGACAATGTAGTTATTTTCCCGAATCCGGCTGAAAAAGAAGAAATATATGTTGAGTCGAGGGCTGATATGGAGAACGTGGACATCATCGTTTACGACATTTTCGGAAGAATTGTCGTGACGCAAAATCAGCCATTAAAGAGCCGTGTCCGAATACAGGTTCAGAATCTTCCGTCAGGCAAGTATATTGTGCGAATCAAATCCGCAGAGGTGGACCTCAAAAAGCAAATTGTCATAAGATAACTATTATTTCTTTAAAAAATACTAAATAAGCCACTGCACATGCGGTGGCTTATTTAGTATGATACTAATTAGGTAAAAGAAAAAGTAAAGAATTTGATTGATAAATTTGCAAAGGCTAATTTTGACAGTATAGCAAAAGCTACCACAGATTGTAATTGAATTAAATCATCAATGAAAAGTTCATATCTACCTTCGGATTATCTGCCGATCCTCGTTCAGTTTATTCTTGCAGCAGGATTTATCGGCGGCACAATGATCGTAACGCATTTGATCGGGCCTAGCCGTAAAAGCAAGCTCAAAGACGATCCCTTTGAATGTGGTATAGAATCGGTAGGTGATGCAAGGACGCCCATTTCAGTTAAATACTTTCTGGTTGCGATCCTGTTTGTGTTATTTGACATAGAAGTGATATTTATGTATCCCTGGGCTGTAAATTTTAAGCAGTTGGGAATGTTTGGCTTCGTTGAGATGTTGTTGTTTATGGCATTGCTCCTTTCCGGCTTTTATTACGTGATCAAAAAAGGAGTACTGAATTGGGAAGAATAGCTTAAAACATTGTATTCGGACAAATTATGAAAGAAGTAACAATAGCGGAAGCTCCGCAAGGACATAGTGGGTCAGGTTTTTTTGCAACGTCATTCGATGAAGCAATAGGTCTGGCAAGAAGTTATTCTCTTTGGCCATTGCCTTTCGCGACATCGTGCTGCGGCATTGAGTTCATGGCTACCATGGGTGCACATTATGATATATCGCGTTTCGGATCGGAACGCCCGAGTTTTTCTCCGCGCCAGGCAGATTTGCTGATGGTAATGGGAACAATCGCTAAAAAAATGGCTCCTGTCGTGAAGCAGGTCTATCTTCAGATGGCTGAACCACGTTGGGTTCTGGCTGTGGGTGCATGTGCGTCAAGCGGCGGGATTTTTGATACATACAGCGTATTGCAGGGGATCGACCGTATCATTCCGGTTGATTGCTACGTACCTGGCTGTCCTCCCCGCCCGGAACAGATCATCGATGGCTTGATGCAAATTCAGTATCTCGCTCAGAATGAGAAACTTCGCCGGAGAAATACGGACGAGTACAAGCATTTGTTAGAATCATATAATATCCAATAATTAACTTATGCTGAGTAACCAGGAGGTAGCAGAAGAGCTTTTGGGAAAATTTGGTGATCAGGTGTATGACTTTGAAGAGCCATACGGATTACTGACACTCTCTACAACCAGAGAGGAAATTATATCCATTCTGGAATTCCTGAATAAACACAAGAATTATCAAATCAGCTTTCTCACGGATCTGACAGGTGTTCATTATCCTGATGGCAAGGAAAGGGAATTTATGGTGGTTTACCATCTGCATAGTTTTGTGCACAATTTCCGGATACGCCTGAAAGTATTTATATCTGAAGCAGATATCCATGTTCCGACCGCCACCGGCTTATATGCCAGTGCGAACTGGATGGAACGTGAGACTTATGATTTTTACGGTATTCTTTTCGACGGGCATCCCGATCTGAGGAGAATATTGAATATTGAAGAAATGGATTATTTCCCGATGCGTAAAGAATATCCGCTGGAAGATGCCACGAGAGAGGATAAAAGTGATGCACTTTTTGGTCGGTAACCTTTTAAGGAATAAAGTAAGCTATGGCAGATATTGAATTATTACCACATAACGTTCCATCCAATTCTGAACTTCCTGAACTGGTAGAAGAGTTGACAACCCTTAATCTTGGGCCAACTCACCCTGCGACACACGGAATTTTTCAGAATATCCTTAAAATGGATGGTGAAAAAATAGTTTCCGGTGAGCAAACCATTGGATACATTCACCGTGCTTTTGAAAAAATAGCTGAAAGAAGGCCTTTTTATCAAATCACCACTCTTACCGACCGGATGAATTATTGTTCCTCCCCGATAAACAATTTCGGGTGGCACATGACGGTTGAAAAACTTTTACAAATTGAGGTTCCGAAACGCGCACAATACATTCGTGTGATCATGATGGAACTGGCCCGTATTTCTGACCACTTGATCTGTAACAGTATTTTGGGTGTTGATACCGGTGCTTTTTCAGGATTTCTTTACGTGATGCAAAAGCGCGAAGATATTTATGAGATCTACGAAGAAGTTTGTGGAGCACGTCTTACTACGAATATGGGTCGGATTGGTGGCATGGAACGCGATTTGTCGACTACCGCCATTCGTAAAATACGTGAGTTTATCAAGACTTTCCCGCCTGTCCTGAAAGAGTTTGAACAACTGATGAGCCGCAACCGGATCTTCATGGACAGGACAATCAATGTGGGTCCTATATCTCTTGAACGGGCATTATCTTACGGATTTACGGGGCCGAACTTGAGAGCAGCCGGTCTTGATTATGACGTAAGGGTGATGAATCCTTATTCTTCCTACGAAGATTTTGAATTTGATATTCCTGTGGGACAAAGCGGTGATACTTTTGACCGGTACAATGTGCGCATTGAAGAAATGTGGCAGAGCCTGAAAATCGTAGAACAAGCGCTTAATAACCTTCCGGAGGGACCATATTACGCGGATGCTCCCGAATATTATTTGCCTCCGAAAAAGGAAGTTTACAGTAATATGGAAGCGTTGATCTACCATTTCAAGATTGTGATGGGAGAAATAGATGCTCCTCAGGGTGAAGTTTATCATGCAGTTGAAGGTGGAAATGGGGAATTAGGCTTTTACCTGATCAGCGATGGCGGAAGAGCTCCGTATCGTTTGCATTTCCGCAGACCGAGTTTTATATATTACCAGGCATTCCCTGAAATGTGCAAAGGAAGCACACTTTCAGATGCGATTCTGACTATGAGTAGTCTTAACGTGATCGCCGGAGAGCTAGACGCATAATTATTGAATTTTTGACTGAATTGACAGACAGGTGAGTATAAGTTTAAATTACTGTAACCGTTCCTGATTTTCATAAGATCATATTACAAAATGACTGAAACATCTAATCCCGTTGCGTTTACTCCTGAACGACTTGCGAAAGTAAAAGAAATTATTGAACGTTATCCTCAGGGACGCCAGAAATCGGCCCTATTGCCTGTATTGCATATAGCTCAGGAGCAATGGGGATGGATGCCAAGCGAGGTCATGGATTATGTGGCAGGATTACTTGATATTCTGCCGGTTGAAGTTTATGAGGTTGCATCTTTTTACACGATGTACCACCTGGAACCTGTTGGGAAACATGTCATTGAATATTGCCGTACGGGCCCTTGCTGCCTGATGGGTGGCGAAGAAATTTACGACTATTTGAAGCAAAAATTAGGTATTCAGGCTGGGGAAACTACTGCTGATGGGCTTTTTACCATTAAAGAAGTGGAGTGCTTGGCTGCCTGCGGGTGGGGACCTGTTTTTCAAATCCGCGAAAAATACTACATGCATCTTACCCGTGAGAAGGTAGACGAAATTATAGAAGAGTTAAGTAAATAAACTTTTCAAAACTGGAAATTTTATCCTGAAATGGCTAGAAAAATATTAACTGAACACATTGACGTTCCTGGTATTGAAACTTTCGATGTTTATCGCAAACAAGGAGGTTACGTTGCCGTTGAAAAAGCATTAAAAACCATGACTCCTGATGAAGTTGTGGAAGAGGCTAAAAAATCGGGAATAAGAGGAAGAGGCGGAGCGGGGTTTCCTATGGGAATGAAATGGGGTTTTCTGGCCAAACCGGAAGGTGTTCCGCGTTATCTTGTCTGTAATGCAGATGAATCGGAGCCGGGAACATTTAAAGACCACCATCTGATGAAATGCATTCCGCATTTGCTGATAGAAGGAATGATCGTTTCCAGTTATGCATTGGGTGCGAACAAGTCATTTATTTACGTACGCGGTGAATTGATGTATGTGATACGCATACTAGAAAAAGCCATTGAAGAAGCGAAAGCAAAAGGATTTCTAGGAAAAAATATTTTAGGCTCCGGCTATGACCTTGAACTGGTTGTTCAGTCGGGAGGCGGGGCTTACATATGTGGTGAAGAAACTGCCCTTCTGGAATCACTGGAAGGAAAAAGAGGGAATCCACGTAACAAACCACCATTTCCAGCCGTAAAAGGTCTTTACCAAAGTCCTACTGTGGTAAACAACGTTGAATCCATTGCAAACATGCCATGGGTGATCAACAATGGCGGAGAGGCTTATTCAGCGATTGGAATTGGCCGAAGCACCGGAACAAAATTGATTTCCGCATCCGGGCATCTTCAGAAACCTGGTGTTTATGAAATTGAACTGGGAATAACTGTCGATGAGTTTTTAAACTCAGACGAATATTGCGGTGGAATCCGTAAAGGCCATTACCTGAAAGCATTGGTAGCAGGTGGTTCGTCAGTACCGATTTTACCTGCTAATCTGATCACAAAAACAGCAGCCGGTGAAGATCGCCTGATGAGTTACGAATCTTTATCGGACGGAGGATTTGCCACCGGAACGATGATGGGCTCAGGCGGTTTTATTGCATTTGATGAAACAGCTTGTATCGTAAGAAATACCTGGAATTTCTCCCGTTTTTACCATCATGAATCCTGTGGACAATGCAGTCCGTGCCGTGAAGGAACAGGCTGGATGGAAAAAGTATTGCACAGAATCGAACACGGTCATGGCAGCATGCATGACATCGATCTGCTTGTGGATATATCCAAAAAAATAGAAGGAAATACAATCTGCCCGCTTGGAGACGCAGCTGCATGGCCGGTTGCAAGTGCGATCAGGCATTTCCGTGACGAATTCATGTGGCACATTACGCATCCGAAAGAGGCTTCACAGCCAGGTGCGGTTTATATGGAGGCAGTCTTAGCATAACCGAAGAGAAATTGGTTAGAGTACAATTATAAATTCTTACTGATAATTTATTGGATAAGAATCATTGAAGAGGCCAAAATGCCCAACTATGCAACTATTGATAAGACCGGTTTATAATTTTCTAAAAAATAACGCGTACCTGATTACATTCATTTTCTGCATCATATGCACGATTATAATGCTTTACATTAAGGGTGTCTTTATTTTAAGTTATCATCCGGATATCTCTGGTAGTGAGCGCGGTACGACTTTTGGAATTCAGATTGTAGCTGACAAACAGCCTCTCTACCGTAATCCTGAGGTTCCTCCTTTCTGGATCGTGCAGTATGCGCCCATTTACTATTATCTGGTTGGGTTGTCATATCGTTTGCTGGATTGGGATCCGACAAATATTCATAGAATTCAGTTTTTAAGCCGGTTGATATCTTTTATACTGATATCAATTTCAATGGTCATCGGTTACGTAACGGTCAGGAAATTTTTAAACATTTCGAAAATACTCAGCATCATTTTTTGCTGTCTGTTATTTGGTCAGTTACAACAATGGCATCTTACAAATTCACGGATAGACAGTCTGCTGTTTTTATTCACTGTGATTTTTATTTACGTCATATTAAAGGCAATTGAAGAGAAAGACGAGTGGAATAAGTATTTCATACTTGCAGCATTTATCGCGGTGATCGCTTTTTTCACCAAGCAAAGTGCTCTGATTCACAGTGTTGTTTTACTGGGATATTTCTTTTACAGATTTCAGTGGGCATCACTTTTAAAATGTGCCGGGTATCTTATTGTGTTTTTTACTGTATTTACTTTGCTTTTCAGCCAGTTACAGTTCAAAGTATTTTATGATAACCTATTTGGAAGCCTTCAGTTACCGGTAGTTCCGGGCTGGTTTTATGGCTACACTTTTAAGCATTTAATACCGGCAGTAAGTGTTTTGATAGCGGTAAGCTTCGTAATTAGTTTTAAATGGTTGTTTACTTCAAGCAATCCGAAAACTATTTTCCTTGCTTTGTCAACGTTTTTGTTCTTTGGTTTTGCAACTGCAACGGCGTTCAAACATGGTGCTGCCGTGGGTTATTATCATGAATTTGCTTACGTGGGGTTACTTGGTATCTTTTATTATTTTTACAATGAAAATCTTACTGAAACCAACTCTTCACTGACGTATTACTTGTTTCCGGCCTTGGTTGGTCTGACGATGTTGTTCTTCACCAGCCAGCAAATGGAGAAATATTATACAACCAATCTGGACAAATATTATTCGGATTATATTGAACAAAACAATGTAAAAAAATATGTTGAGGAACATGTTGCCCCGGACGACAAGGTAGTCATCTCAGGTGGCGATGATTTCCGGGGATGGCTTTTGCAGCACATGCTTTTCAAGCATCTTTTGGCTTATCAGGATACCGAGGTGCGTTTTTTATTTGAAGCCAAAAGATTTAATTTTAATGGCTTTTACGACCTTGTCAAAGAAGGAAAAATTAAATATCTCATTCTTGATAAAAACAGTCCGCCATACATTTATGCTTTCGACTACACCTTTGATCTGAAAGATTATTCGTTGGAAAAAGACATAAGCGGTTATAAGATATACAGATTAAATAAATAAGACGATTATAGCAGTCTTGATATGGAAGAAGTAAAACCACAGTTGATAAAAATTACTTTCGACGGAATTGAAGTTGAAGTAGAGCCGGGAACAACCATTATGCAGGCTGCAAGGAAAATTGCGGAGGCGGATGATAGTCAGGCGGGATTGGTTCCTCCGGCAATGTGTTATTACAAACCCCTTCCTACTTCG
>Ga0247803_1000737_pt1 | contig 17395 bp, 16 predicted proteins | sample UWRJL014104B1_FD_180928 | JGI IMG/M metagenome (GOLD analysis project Ga0247803, IMG submission 180928) | Plant litter microbial communities from Arlington Agricultural Research Station in Wisconsin, United States - UWRJ-L014-104B-1 | ecosystem: Environmental > Terrestrial > Plant litter >...
TAAACGCCCTTTGTCCGGGACCTTTGCGTACGGAATTGCTGATGAAATTTTTAAATACAGAAGAGAAAAAACAGCGCCGTTTGGTACATATTCCAATGGGCAGATTTGGTGAAGCAAAGGAAATGGCCTACGCAGCTCTCTTTCTGGCTTCCGACGAATCTTCGTTTGTGACCGGAACAGATTTTCTTGTAGACGGAGGAATTACTTCCGCATATGTAACACCGCTTTAATTAGGTAAAAAGGTTAACAGGTCAAAGGCGCAAACCAAAGCTGTCAGCTAACCATTTAACCTTTTGACCTGTTGACCGCACCGGCGGCCCGGCTGTTAACCTTTTTTTCTTTTTTATGTCAACTCAAAAAACAATAAGTCCGATCGACGGCTCAGTGTATGTGGAACGTACGCTGGCAGATGCAGGTGCGGTGAATACAGCGCTAAGTAAAGCGGTTTCTTCTCAAAAAGAATGGCGCAAGACGACGTTATCCGAACGCGAAACAATATGCCGGAAAGCGGTGGAATATTTCCTGAATAATGCTGATGAAATTGGTTTGGAACTGACCTGGCAAATGGGCAGGCCGATCCGATATACAGCAAATGAAATTCGTAAAGGTTTTAACGAGCGCGCAAACTACATGATCTCGGTTGCTGGAAAAGCGCTCGCCGACGTTGAAGTGGAGGTAATTTCAGGATTCAAAAGATTTATTCGACGTGATCCTTTGGGTGTTGTTTTCGTGGTAGCCCCATGGAATTACCCTTATTTAACGTCTGTAAACTCCGTGATTCCTGCAATCATGGCTGGAAATTCGGTCATTCTAAAACATGCCCAGCAAACGCCCCTTTGTGCAGAGCGCTATGCCGCCGCTTTTGAATATGCAGGTTTGCCGGAAGGCGTTTTTCAATATTTACATTTGAGTCATGATCAGGTTGCAGCCGTTATTGGTGATGAACGCATTGATTATGTGGCTTTTACTGGATCGGTCGAAGGTGGACACGCCGTTCAGGATGCTATAAATAAGCGGTTTATTATCGGCGGACTGGAATTAGGAGGAAAAGACCCTGCTTATGTTCGGGCCGATGCTGATCTTTCTGACGCAATTGAAAATCTTGTGGATGGTTCATTTTTTAATTCCGGACAATCCTGCTGCGGAATTGAACGTATCTATGTCCATGAGGATGTTTATGACAAATTTGTTAATGGATTTGTGGAACTAACCAAAACGTATACTTTGGGAGATCCGCTTAATACTGAGACAACGTTGGGGCCAATGGTGAGAACATCAGCTGCATCTTTTGCTCAAAAACAAGTTGATGAAGCTGTGGCACAAGGTGCGAGGGCGTTGATAGATCCGGATCTTTTTCCTGCAAATAAACCTGGTTCTCCGTATCTGGCGCCCCAGGTTTTGGTAAATGTAAACCATTCGATGGACGTGATGAAGGAGGAAACTTTTGGGCCGATTGTTGGAATCATGTCTGTAAAAAGTGATGAGGAAGCAATTCAGCTGATGAACGACAGTCAATATGGTTTGACTGCTTCTATCTGGACAGCGGATCTGGACCTAGCCCTGGAAATTGGCGAAAAAGTGGAAACGGGAACCTGGTTCATGAATCGTTGTGATTACCTTGATCCCGCTTTGGCATGGACTGGCGTAAAAAATTCCGGACGTGGCTGTACACTTTCAACAGTTGGCTATGAAGCGTTAACCAGACCGAAATCGTTCCATTTGAAAATGAATAGTTAATCATTTGAACATAGCAAACAGCCAGTGGCCATCAGCTGTTGGCCTTTATTTTATGAAAATCGGACTTTTAGAATGTGATCATGTTCGCGACGAGTTGAGACATATTGCGGGAGATTACCGGCAGATGTTTCCTGCGTTGTTTTCACAGGTTGCGCCCGATTGGGAATTTTTATTTTACGATGTTTGCAATGGTCAATTTCCTGAATCCGTTGCGGAGTGCGACGTTTATATTTGTACAGGTTCCAAAAGTTCAGTTTATGATGAAGAAGAATGGATAAGCACATTGAAATACTTTGTCCGGAACGTTTATTATTCCAATCAAATATTTGTTGGCGTCTGCTTTGGCCATCAGCTATTGGCAGAAGCTTTGGGAGGAAAAGTTCAAAAAGCTTCCGTCGGCTGGTGTGTTGGCGTTCATTCTTTTGAGACATTGAAAACGGAAAACTGGATGAATCCGGAGCTGTCTGTCTTTAATCTGTTAATGATGTGCCAGGATCAGGTGCTGCAATTGCCTCCGGATAACACCTTACTGGCTAAAACCTCTGATTGCCCGAATGCCATGTTTCGGGTTGGTCAAAAAATGCTGGGAATCCAGGCTCATCCCGAATTCCCAAAGACTTACGATCAAGCTTTAATGGAACTTCGTGTAGAAAGAATCGGAGCTGCAAAAGTCAAATCGGGAATTGCCAGTCTTAAAATACCAACCCATGAATTGATTGTGGCGGAATGGATTTGGAAATTTGTCGATCAAGCAATGAAGTAGTTGTCGCAGGTATTGTTATTTTTACCAAAGATTTATTAGTACCAAGATTTTTATTCATGACTGACATTACTACAAAACGACGCCAGATATTAAGTTCTCACCAGACCAGTCAAAAAATTCGGAGAATTGCCTTCGAAATTTATGAGCAGAATTTTGAGGAGGAAGGTATTATTCTGGCCGGGATCGCCGGTGAAGGTTATGAATTTGCCAAGCGGCTGACAAAAGAGCTAAGTCAGATTTCTCCTTTAAATGTGCAGTTGATAGAACTTCTTTTTGATAAAAATATACATCATCAGAGTACGATTTTGTTTGACAAGGAAACTGATGTTGAAAATCAGGTTGTGGTGGTAATTGATGACGTGCTAAATACCGGCAGAACCCTGGCATTTGCACTTGAACCATTTTTAAAGGTGCGCATGAAGAAGGTTCAGGTGGCGGTTGTAATTGATCGCAGTCATCATTTGTTTCCTGTCCATGCTGACTATGTCGGCTATGCGTTAAGCACAACAATCAGTGAACATGTTGAAGTGGTACTAAGCAGACAGGAAGATGAAGGAGTCTATTTGAAGTAGAAGCTGTGGAAATTCTGTTAAGCCAAAATCGGTAAGGAATGCAGTTGTTGCACTTACAGATTCAGGTTGTGTTTTATCGCATCCCTATGTTTTTCCACGAATGCCTCGGATGTATTGGCCAATGCCGCTATTTTAGAAATCTCAAAATTTGTATTGCGTAACAGGTTAATAACAAAATTTTCCTTCTCCTGTTCGCGGCCTTTCTCGACTCCCTCTTCAATTCCCTCTTCTCTGGTAGTCATTTTGATCGCCTCAATATTTCCCATAGCACCTGGATTATTAGTCAGTAAATTAATTTCCTTATCAAAGTTATCATTTATTTAGGGATTTTCTATCTGAACAAAAGTCTTCAAAAAGAATAGAAAACGACGAATTTGTTCAGTGTCATATTTGCTACTTTGAATTAGGGTCCGGGCTATCACGAGTCGGTGTTGTCCCAATTCTTCCTCCGGAATTTTCCCTATTAGCAAAACCTTCTGAGCTGCAAGCACAATCAGCGCAAATGGATTGTTCATAGCCGGTAACTGTTCCTGAGTATGGGAAAGTATATGGTACGAATATATTCGTAGGTTAGGCGAGTTCCTGAAAAACTACGGTTGAAATATTGTAGTTTGTTTAGTGCGCTATTGCCGGTAAATACTACTAATGCTGTAATTGGCACATCGTGACGATCATAAATACGATAGAAATACTGAAACATTCGTTTTGCGAAAAATTTTATCATTTCTATCCTGAATTTCCAGATGGACAAGCATCCATTCCGCTGATCCATTTTTAAGATAAGTTTTAACCAGCATATCCACAAAACGGCTTCCTCCATTCTTTTCAAGTTCGGGGAAGAGTTCGTTTAGTTCTTTGTCCAGGAACTCAAAACCCTTGTCAATTTCGAATATTGTATCTGCTTCTTTAAAGAAAAACGCAGTAAATCAGGGAAGGCTTCTTCAAACGCACTTTTAAGTAATATGTCGTTTTTGTGGCGGATGTAGATGTTTTAGAAAGAAAAATCCTGAACTTTCATTTGACGCACATATTTCAAACAGTCACAAGCTAATCTGCCCGCGTGGTTATTAATCCCATAAATAAAAAAGGATCAATGATCCAAAGCTGACTTTGCATCATTGATCCCGTAAATTAATTTCTGGTCTTTTTTTAACTGTAAATCCGCCGTAGTTTAATATTTTCCACCGGACGGATAATCAAAGGCACTTTCTCAACCTTTACCGAACTGCTGTCCAGGCCAAACCATTTGTCTTCGGGTGTTGTAAAATCTTTGACAAAGAAATAAGTTTTCATCACCAATTGCTCAACCAGCGGGAGGTCATTTTCGAATGAAAGAAATCTTTCAAGAACGACGAAACGGAAATCACCGGTGATATTCTGGCGGTTCAGGGATTCATAACGGCTGGTAATATCGACTTCTTTGTTCATCACCATATCTTCCACTACTTTTCGGAAAAACAGGTTAATTCTTTGTTCAACCCGGAATCCGAGCCTGAAATTTATCTTGATCACATTGTCTTCATCGTCGTCATCAGCCATCACTTTGTATTCCATTGTGTATGGATCATCCGTCGTATCCACATGTAAAAACCAGTAAACGTCCGCTCGTTTTGGCCGTTTCTGAAAAATAGAATAAATCACTTTGGTTTCAATTTCACTTGCACGTGATGCATTGGTCATGAATACAAGATGCGTGGCATATTTTGGAATACTGATGTCTCTGCTGAGTTCATGCAGCGCGGGAAGGAATTTGTCAAGTTTGGTATATTCGGTCAAACGTAATTTGATGTAGAAAGCCCTTAGCCAGACTGACATCAAGCCGGCAACCAGTACGCCCACCAAAATAGTAAACCAGCCACCATGGGTGAATTTCAATAAATTTGCTCCCAGAAACATGCCCTCAATGAACAGATAAAGGAGCATGAAAACGATGACAATGTACAAATTGACCCTTTTCAGATAAAGATAATAAGAGAACAAAATCGTGGTCATGATCATGGTAAGCGTAATGGCCAGGCCATAAGCCGCTTCCATATTGGAGGATTGCTTGAAATACAGGACCACGCCGGTACAGCCCAGCCAAAGCAGCCAGTTGATACTCGGAACATACAGTTGCCCTTTCTGGTCACTCGGATATACCAAACGCACTTTCGGCCAGAAATTCAATCGGATTGCTTCTGAGATTAGTGTAAAGGAGCCAGTGATTACGGCCTGACTGGCAATAATAGCGGCCAATGTTGCGATAATAACGCCGGGCAGCAACCACCATTCGGGCATGATTTCGTAGAACGGTTTCCGTGCGGATAAAAGATTACCAACTTCCGAAAGTAACCAGGCACCCTGACCGAAGTAGTTGAGCAGCAAACAAATCTTAACAAAAATCCAGCTGATACGGATATTCTCACGACCGCAATGCCCCAGATCCGAATACAATGCTTCTGCACCGGTTGTACATAGGAAAACAGCTCCCAGCATCCAGAAACCTCCCGGATGGTTTGTTAATAAATCGTAACCGTATTTGGGGTTAAAAGCCTTTAATATTTCAGGATGTTCCAGGATTTGAAAAAGCCCAAGTACACCGAGCATCACAAACCACGTCACCATAATAGGGCCAAAAGCCCTTCCAACGACTTTCGTGCCGAATGCCTGGATAACGAATATAAGCGTGAGAATGCTTATTACGATGGGGATGGTTTGAATATTAGGGTAAATCAGCTGCAATCCTTCTACTGCTGAGGAAACAGAAATGGGGGGAGTAATGATACCATCCGCCAGCAGCGTGCTTCCGCCAATAACCGCCGGTACTGTCAGCCATTTGGCGTGTTTTCTGACCAATGCGTACAAAGCAAATATCCCGCCTTCACCCCGGTTGTCCGCGCGTAATATGAGAATTACATATTTGACCGTTGTCTGAAGGGTGAGCGTCCATAAGATGCAGGAGATAGAGCCATAAATAATTTCTTCGGTGATCCTTTCGTGCAGAATAATTGCCTGCATTACATAGAGCGGCGAAGTGCCGATATCTCCATAAATAATGCCGAAAGCCACAAGTATGCCGGCGGCAGATATTTTGTCTAATTTATGCTTGGATTCCATTCACGTATTTTAAAAAAACGGCGAAAGGTAGGAAACCGATTGCAAAGAATAAACATTGTAATCAAAAATTAATGTCTATGCCACATTTAATCTCAGAAAAGGGTTCTGTAAAGCAGGACAACGTTTAAACTGATGATCACCAATGTGATAATCCAACTAAGTGTTGTGATGGTTTTGGAATTGGCAAAACGGCCCATGATTTTTTTGCTTGATGTAAAGAAAACCAGTGGAATTACCGCAAAACTCAGTTGCAAAGAAAGTATAACCTGACTGAAAACCAGTAGTTCAGCGGTTCCTTTTTCTCCATAAAGTATGGCAACTATCAGCGCAGGAATTATAGCTATCCCTCTGGTGATAAGCCTTCTGAGCCATGGTTGCAGGCGAATGTTTAAAAAGCCTTCCATCACGATCTGACCAGCGAGCGTACCGGTAAGTGTTGAACTTTGCCCGGAAGCCAGCAGCGCAAGAGCAAAGAAAACACCAGCAAGACTAACGCCGAGAATGGGGTCCAGCAAATGATAAGCATCTGTAATATCGGCAACTTCAAAATGTCCGTTCTGGTGAAAAGCCGTTGCGGCAAGGATCAATATCGAACCGTTTATGAAGAATGCAATGCCCAGAGATACGGTCGAATCAATGGTTGCAAATTTGATCGCTGATTTTTTTCCTTCATCGTCTCTTTTGAAAGCACGCGTCTGTACAATACTCGAATGCAGGTACAAATTGTGAGGCATAACCGTAGCCCCAAGAATCCCGATGGCAATATAAAGCATACCGGGATTGGTCACAATCTCAGTTTTAGGAAGTATTCCACCCATAATACCCGAAATCGAAGGCTGGGATACGATCATCTCATAAATAAAGCTTAAAAGAATAACGCCCATTAAACCGGCCACAATGCTTTCAATGATGCGGAAGCCCTTTTGCTGGAAGTACAACACGATCAGCACATCAAATGCTGTAAATAAAACACCAATCGGAAGCGGTAAGCCGAATAACAGGTTTAGTGCAATTGCTGAGCCAATTACCTCTGCGAGATCGGTGGCTGCAATAGCGATTTCAGACAGAACCCAAAGTACAAATGAAACAGGTTTCGAATAATTGTCACGGCAGGCCTGTGCCAGATCTCTTCCCGAAGCAATACCCAGTTTTAAAGATAAATGCTGCAAAAGCATGGCAAACAAGTTGGATATCAAAATCACTGACAACAAAGTGTATCCAAATCTGGAACCTCCTTCGATGTCGGTTGCCCAGTTACCCGGATCAATGTAGCCCACAGAAACCATTAAACCTGGTCCCGCAAAGGCCATCATTTTTTTCCAGAAACCAGCTCCTTCAGGTATTGCAATGGATGAATGAACTTCAGACAAGGAAGCAAGCTTCTCAGGTTCGCCCAAAGTATTTTTGTCAGAATTTTTAATTATATAATTTTCGAACATTTTAAGAATGTCTGAATAAACAATTCGATTTATTGAAAACAAAGATAATTAATAATTTAAATATATTTTTAGGTTAGTCTAAATTTTTTTAATTCCGGTTTGAAAATTGTACTTTTGCGTCATAGTTTAATATTAGTGTGCCAGGCATGTGTGAACTTACATCTGAGCATTTGCCGATCACTAAAAGCATTGTTTTATTTCGCTAATAGCTAAAAGCTTATGGCTCAAGGCTAACAATTATGCAAAATTCCTTCACAGAAGAAAATTATTTAAAGATCATTCACGCGCTGTCAGGACGTGAAGGCTTAGAGGTCAGTACCAATGCGTTAGCTGAAAGTACCGCTACACGTGCTGCATCGGTTACGGATATGTTACGTAAGCTGGCAGAAAAAGGATTAATTCATTACAAAAAATATCAGGGCGTACGATTAACCGACTCCGGAGAAAAAGTGGCGATTAACGTCATTCGCAAGCACAGATTGTGGGAAGTTTTTTTGGTGGAAAAACTGGGTTTTGGCTGGGATGAAGTGCACGACATTGCGGAAGAACTGGAACACATTCCCTCGGAGATACTGGTAGAAAAGCTGGATTCTTACCTGGGTCATCCAAAATTTGATCCTCACGGCGATCCGATACCTGATTCAAAAGGAAATCTGATGGAGCCGGATTATCTTATGCTGACTGATGTAAGCGTTGGCGAAAAGGTGGCAATGATGGGCGTGCTGGATCATGCTCCTTCGTTTTTGCAGCATCTGGACAGATCTGGAATTACGCTTGGCAGTATTCTTGAATTAACAGAAATTAACGAGTATGACAAGTCCGCTTCTGTACGGATTAATGACGGACAAACGTTGTTCATTAGTCTGGAGGTTTCTAAAAATTTGTTGGTTCAGCGCCTCTGAGGAGTTTTATGTGAGAAGTAAAAAGTTTAGAGTGAAAAGTTTAAAGAGGGCGGGAGTCCGATATAAACAGCCGTGAAAGTAAACATGAATTGACGTTAGCCCTATAATGAGATTAAAAATACTGGATCGTTACCTGATCGTCAATTTCCTGATTACCTATGTTTTTGTTGCTTTTGTGATCGTTCTCATCATTTGTATGATCGATTACACAGAAAAGGTAGACGACTTTCTGGATAAAAAAGCGCCGCTCAGAGCCATTTTGATTGATTACTATCTCAATCTGATTCCATACTGGATCAATTATATCAGTCCGCTTATGGTATTTATTGCGACGGTATTTTTTACATCCCGCATCGCGGCCAGAACCGAAGTTATCGCCATTTTAAGCAGTGGAATCAGTTTTGGAAGATTTTTGCTGCCTTATATGGTCGGCGCATCCATTCTAGGCGCAGTCACGTTTTTGCAGGTTGGCTGGATCTTGCCAATCGCGAACAAGGTGAGGAACACTTTTGAAAAAAAATATGTGAAACAGGAATTCTATTTCAGTGGAAGGAACGTGCACATCACCATTGCTCCTGATGTTTACGCCTATTTGGAAAGCTACAATACGGCTAGCAAATCGGGTAATAAATTTACAATGGAAACGATCAAGGGAACCAAACTTTTACAGAAACTGAGTGCGGAAAAAATAGTCTGGCAACCCAAAAAAGGTAAATGGAATTTACAAAGTTACCAGGTAAGGACATTGGATAGTCTGGGTGAAAAGCTCACAACAGGTATGCAAATAGATACCACAATTAATCTTTCACCCAAGGATTTTGAGAGCGATTACAATTTATTTGAAACTTTCACACTGCCGGAACTGAACAATTACATTGACCTGCTGAAGAGCCGCGGAGCAGATGGTCTGGAAGTTTATCTGATTGAAAAATACATCCGTTTTACACAGCCTTTTGCCATTTTGATTCTGACGGCCATTGGTGTCATTGTCTCTGCGCGTAAAAGCCGAAAGGGCGTTGGATGGCAAATAGCGCTTGGTTTTATGCTGGCATTCGTCTATATTCTATTTTTCCTTCTGTCAAAAGGCGTTGCAGAGGCGGGTACGATTAATACCCTTTTTGCGGTTTGGTTACCCAATATTGTCTTTTCCCTTGTTGGACTGGTTTTGTACAAAACATTACCACGGTAGATTTATGTTTTCATCTTCCTCACTAAAATCATATTTACACCTTCACTTTCTGGTGCTGATTTGGGGGTTTACAGCAATCGTAGGGTTGTTTGTTACCATTTCTCCGGTTGCGCTGGTTTTGTACCGCACTTTTTTTGCTGCGGCTGGACTGGGCGTTATCGTTTTTTTACAAAAGAAAAAATTTAGCGCAAATGGAAATGATATCATCCGGATGCTGTTTGTTGGCTTTATTTTATCAGCCCACTGGATGCTTTTCTTTGCTTCTGCCCGGGTTTCTACTGCCTCGGTTTGCCTGGCAGGAATGGCTACCACGTCACTTTGGACCAGTCTGATAGAACCTTTGGTGAACAAAAGACCCGTTCGCCCACTTGAAGTCGGACTGGGAATTCTTGCTTTTGCCGGGTTATATGTCGTTTTCAAATTTGAATTTGATCACGCATTGGGGCTTGGTCTTGCACTGGCGTCGGCATTATTAGCCGCTCTTTTTACCGTTGCAAACAGCCGGCTCGTTCAAAGAATTGACGCCTATATCATTACTTTTTACGAAATGATTGGCGCTACGTTGTTTTCATTTCTATTTTTGGGGATTTCAGAATGGCGTGGCTGGACGGGCGATGCGCCGATTTGGCCGGAAGGGCGAGATTGGATCTGGATATTGTTTCTTGCCTGGATTTGTACCGTTTACGCAAGCACCATGGCAACGCAATTGATGAAACAGTTTTCAGCTTATCTGATCAATCTGACCATTAATCTGGAACCGGTTTATGGAATAGCTCTGGCATTTTTCTTTGTCGGCGAAAAGGAGCGGATGACGACCGGATTTTACCTGGGCACACTCCTGATATTACTGGCTGTGCTGTTGTATCCGCTTTTGATTAACATGTCTTTTTTTAAAAGCAGTGCCAATTCAAACCAAAGTCCTGATTTGTAAAAAATTGATGGCCAAGGCATTGGTATTATTTAATTGTTTATTTCAAGATGATTTTTGGTATTTATTTTCTGCTGATTGTGAAGCAAATCCGCGAAAAGGCTGAAATCAAATAATAACTACTATTTTTGTCGACTAAACCAACCAAAGATTAAATGAAGCCTTCCCGCCTGCTTTTGGTGATACCATGTTACAATGAGGAAGCTATTTTACATGCAACTTATTCTATTTTAAAAAACTATTATGATGATATCAAAACGAAAGGGTTGATTTCTGCGGATAGTAAGTTCTGTTTTGTTAATGATGGCAGCCGGGATAAAACCTGGGAAATTATTGAAGAACTGAGCATTGCTGACCCTGACGTGATAGGAGTGAAGTTGTCCAGAAACTTCGGTCACCAAAGTGCCATTATGGCGGGGTTGGAAAAAAATATAGATGATTTTGATTGCTTCATCACCATTGACGCAGACTTGCAAGATGATATAAATGCCATTACCGGCATGATTGAAAAACATCAGCAGGGAGCCATGGTAGTCTATGGTGTGCGTGGAGACAGAAGTTCTGACAGCTGGTTTAAACGTTCTTCGGCTGAGTCATTTTACAAGATCATGCAAAAAATGGGGGTTCCTGTAATTTTCAACCATGCTGATTTTCGCTTAATGGATCGCCGCGTTTTGCAGGAACTGGGGAATTTTAAAGAGATCAATTTATTTTTAAGAGGAGTTGTTCCGTTGATCGGGTTCAGGAACGACAAGGTATTTTATAATCGTCTGGAACGTCAGGCTGGTGAAACAAAATACCCTTTGAGCAAGATGATACTTTTTGCATGGAACGGAATCACGTCGTTTTCCACGTTTCCAATGCGGCTTGTCCTTTATTTCGGCGTATTGAATTTTGCGATTGCGATGTCGATTGTGATCTACATTTTATTTTCCTATTTGGTAGGTTACACCGTTCCGGGCTGGACATCGACCATGCTTCCACTTACTTTTTTCAGCGGGTCCAATATGATGGCTCTTGGGCTCATTGGTGAATATATTGGTAAAATTTACGAGGAAGTGAAAGGCCGGCCGCGCTACATTATTGAAAAAATTGTCAATGAATAAATTTTATAGGAAGTACAGAAGTTTCGGAAATTGGATAAATATTCTTTTAATGGTAAGCGTTCTTTTACCATTACTGGTTTTGTCGTATTACAATCACCCGTCTCCTGCTGACGACTATTGCTACATTGACACGGTTTTCAAATACGGGTGGTTGGAGGCAATGAATTACTATTATTCGGGCTGGACGGGGCGGTATTTTGGAATATTTCTAAACCATTCCAATCCGTTAATTGTACATTCTGTCAATGGATTTAAAATTTTGCCCATCCTATTACTTTCCGGACTGGTTTTTGCACTTTATATCCTGTTCCGTCATTTGACGCCCACATTGTCCCGGCTTGCTCATTTGGGTTTTGCGGGCATTGTTTTCTTTATGTACATTCTGCAAATGCCCAGTATTGCTGAGGCGTTTTACTGGATGGCGGCTTTCGTCACATATACTGTCCCGAATATTTTTACTTTGCTCTGGATCGTACTGGTCATGCGCTGGTATCGTCAGGACACACAACCCGGGAAAATATTGTTTGGATTGCTATCCGGTTTTTTGATTTTTTCAATCATCGGGAGCAGCGAAACCAACTTGCTGGTCATGCTCATTTTAATCGGAGCCTGGTGGGCTTATCGAATCATTTTTCATAGGAAAGTGGACGGTTTCATGCTGTCAATGCTGGTGGTTGCCGGTGCTTCCTGTTATTTATTTTTCAGCTCTCCCGGCAATGCAGCAAGACTTGGGGGTAACCCATTGAGCGGAAATATTGCATTTTCACTTATTTCCTCATTCAAATTATTGGGCACGCTCAGTTTTACCTGGATAACCCACACGCCGATTGTGTTTTTCACTTTTGCCTGGTTGGTGGTATTGTCGCGACTGTCCAATGGCGCCCGGAATTATTTTTCAATCCCCGTCTGGTTTGCGGTGCTGCTTTATGTCGGCGTACTTTCAGCTCAGTTATTCCCGTCCTATTACGGCGTAGGAATAGACCCCACGATGCGTGTCATCAATTGTGTTTATTTCTTTTTCCTGATCGGATGGTTTTATGTAATTGGTGTTGTTTATCACTATTTCAGGAGTAACAAAGCTGCTGCGCCATCCTTCCAGATTTCATTCATACGGTACGCGGTACTTTGTTTCGTTTTGGTTCTTTCCATTGCCATTTCTGTTTATAGAAGCAATAACTTCCGAATGGTTTATACCGATTTACTCAAAGGTAAAGCGGCAGCATTCAACAGAGAGTCAAACGAGCGTTACGCATTGATCAGGAATTCAAAAGAAGCGGTTGTTTATCTTCCCGAAATCCAGACGCATCCGGGTTCTTTGTTTGTGGAAGATATAAAAACAGACCCAAAACATTGGTGGAACAAGTGTATGGCGGGGTATTTTGGGAAAGAGGCCATCATTATGAAAGAGCAACATGAATAGTCAGAACCGTATTTTTCGCTCCTTTCATTACTTTTTTGGATTATTTCCTCTTGCAATTATTGCTGTTTTTTACTATTTATGTATCAGGCACAGCATCAATATTCCATGGTTTGATGATATAGAAAACATACCTTATTTTTTAATCAGGTGGATAGAAGCACAAACCGTCGGCGAGAAATGGCAGGAAATTATTCATCCAAACAATGAGCACCGGGTTCTCACTGCGCGTTTGATTGTGTTAGGTCAGTACCTCATTACGAACAAATTAAATTTCAAGGATCTTCTTTTTTGCGGTAATCTCAGTGTGCTTGCCATATTTGGCATTCTTGCTTACAGCTATTTACGTCAGGGCGGAAAGTGGTATCTGACTGTTCCGGTTGCTTTCTTCATTTTTAATTTTCAGTCGTACGCGGGTACCTTCATGACGATCATGTCCATGCAGTATCAAATGGTGATATTATTGTCAATTGCCAGTTTTTACTTTTTGGCCAAACAAAGGACATTTGCATTTTTTCTTGCCATTTTTCTGGCATATGTCGATACATTCAGCATGGGAAACGGAATGATGGTTTGGCCTTCCGGACTAGTACTTTTGTTGTTTCAGGTGCGTTGGAGAGATGCTTTTTTATGGAGTACTGCCGCCGTTATTTCCATCTATTTCTATTTTCATGGGTACGATTTCGTACAGGGAAACGACAAAGCATTTACATACATTCTTGAATATCCGGTCCGCACTTTTATTGCATTCTTTACCATGCTCGGTGGAGATTTCGACATGATCGCCAATGCTGAATTTAACAAAAGAATGGTCTTTCCAACGCTGGCAGGACTTGTATTGTTTAGCATTTTTATCCTTTGGTGTCTGGTCATACTGGCTGAATCTTCATTCTGGGGAAAGTGGGTTCCCGCTCAAATTGGTAAAACATTTAAGAATTATCAAAATGCACAAACTGATAACCGGCGCTGGAATGCATTCTGGCTCGGAACGCTGATTTATGTCTTGGTCGGCATGATACTGGTTGTCGTTTTCCGTACCCGTTTCGATCCGAATATCATATTGTGGAGCACTTATAAAATGTACCCTGCAGTGCTTACGTCGGTAATTTATATTATTGTGATTCAGTCATTTAAAGAGAAATTTCGGTTTTCGGTATTCCTGGTTTTTCTGATTATTTCCGCTGGTGTGTGGGCATCCACTTTAATTAACTATTTACCAATTATTGAACAAACCAGCAGAGTCCGGACGGCCTTTGCCTTTAATCAAAAAAGAAACGGCGTTGGTTTGGGTGCTACCAAGAACAGCGCTTTCGAAACCATGCTGGCTACAACCTTGCTGAAAGTGGAAAAGATGGGGATATATTCCCTGCCTCAGCCATTAATTCATCCGGATGAGGATAAAATCAGCTTAAAGGATTCAACAGGAATGACATTTGTAAAAGTGGATTTGAAAGAAATGCCAGGGGATAATTTAAGTGTCCGACCGGTTTCTGTTTCAAATGAAAAGGATAGTAAATATGCCGTTCTTGAATCAAAAAACAATTTGTATCTGTTTGCAATGTCACCTGATGATTCTGAGGCAATGTGCCCAAAAGGTACGATCCGGGAAGGTGAATATAAAATCGGAGTCTGGATCGTGTCAAAAAGTGGTACAAAACTGTTGACTACCGATCAGAAAATATTTATTCAGTAATTACAATGTAACCAATTTGTAAACGGAGGCAATCCGGGTAATGCGATTTTCCCTTAAATAAATGGTCTTTCTATAATTCAATGAAAGATGTATTTTTGCCGCCGTTGATTAATCGTTTTAAATAAAGCATCTTGAAAATCCCTCAAATATCCATTGTTGCTCCATTATACAATGAGTCAGATTCATTTCCACTGTTGGTCGGGCGTATTAACGCATTGATGGATTCCAGTCCGCTGGCAATCGAAGTTGTTTTGGTAGATGATGGAAGTAAAGATGACACCGCGCTTAAGATTCGTCAGCTTGCATTGACAGATGATCGCTATCATGGTGTTCTTTTATCCAGAAATCATGGTCATCAGCTGGCTTTAACAGCCGGAATTGCTGCCGCTCGCGGTACCGAGGCTTTATTTGTCATTGACGGTGATTTGCAGGATCCTCCCGAATTACTTCCGGATTTTTACAAACTTTTAAAAGAAGGAAATGATGTTGTGTACGCGGTAAGAAAAAAAAGAAAAGAAGGGTGGATCAAGAAAACAGGATATCACCTTTTTTATCGCTTGCTTCGTTCCATATCTTATGTGGATATTCCTCTGGACAGCGGAGATTTTGCCATGATCAGCCGCCGTGTTGTGGATGTGCTGAATAAAATGCCGGAAGAAAGCCGCTATTTGCGGGGGATGCGTTCCTGGATCGGTTTTCAGCAAACGGGTTTTGAGTACGAACGTGACGCACGTATCGCAGGGGAATCAAAGTATTCTTTCAAACAATTGTTTCAGCTTGCTTACAACGGTATTTTTAATTTCAGCGAGTTTCCTGTCAAATTCATGAGTCGGGCTGGTATCACGGCGATCCTGATCTCCCTGTTGTACTTTTTGGTCGTCGTTATCAAAAAACTTTTCTTCGTACAGGTTGTGGAAGGTTTTACATCGTTGCTTTTTGTAATTATACTTTTCAGCGGCGTACAGCTTCTGGCACTTGGGATTATTGGAGAGTATGTGCTCAGGATCTTTTTTCAGTCCAAAAACCGGCCATTGTACATCATAAAGGAAGAAATTATCAATCGCGAGTACATCTGATCCGATGCTTTTTAATTCAATTCAGTTTATTATTTTCTTCATTGTAGTTACCCTGGCTTACTTTAGTTTGTCGTGGCGGGGGCGCTGGATATTGCTTTTGGCATCCAGCTGCTACTTTTATATGGTGTTCAAGCCGGTTTATATTCTGATCCTGTTTGGTACCATTGTCATCGACTATTATGCAGGAATATGGATTGCCCAGGCACAGGACAAAAAACAAAAAACGCTATTGCTGATCATCAGCCTGATTTCCAATATCGGGATTCTCGCGTTTTTCAAGTACTATGATTTTGGAAGGAATTCGGTTAATGATATATTAAATTCAATGGATCTCAGATCCATCATTCCACCTCTTGAAAGGCTGATTCCCACCGCTATTTCGCAATGGATGGTGAATGGAGCCGGCAGCGTCATTCTTCCAATCGGATTGTCTTTTCACACATTTCAGGCGATGAGTTATACCATTGAGGTTTATCGTGGAAATCAACCCGCGGAACGTCATTTTGGTATTTATGCCTTGTATGTCATGTTTTATCCACAGCTCGTGGCCGGCCCGATTGAGAGACCGCAGAACATGCTGCATCAGTTTCATGATTATTTCAAGTATGATTTTGAGCAGGTAAAGGCTGGATTAATGCAGATGGTCTTTGGTTTGTTCAAAAAAATAGTCATCGCCGATCGTCTTGCCGAAGTTGTCAATCATGTGTACGATAATCCGGAACAGCAGAATGGGATTTCTTTATTGGTTGCTACCGTTTTCTTTGCCTTTCAGATTTACTGCGATTTTTCAGGATATTCAGATATCGCCATTGGCGCCGCTCGTGTGATGGGTTTTACATTAATGGATAATTTTCGGTCTCCCTATGAATCCCGTTCCGTTTCTGAATTCTGGGGACGCTGGCATATCTCTTTGTCGACCTGGTTCAGAGATTATTTATACATTCCTCTGGGAGGAAACAGGCACGGGGAATATCGGAAATATGCAAACCAGTTCATTATTTTTCTTGTCAGCGGATTGTGGCATGGCGCAAGCTGGAATTATGTAATATGGGGCGGCCTGCACGGAACCTATCAGGTGAGTGCGGCACTCCGGGATAAATTCATGAAAAAGGCAGGAATTTCTATTCCTCAAAATGGTTTTACCAAATTTCTTGGTGTTATATTTACATTCATACTGGTGACAATTGCCTGGATATTTTTCAGGAATAATCAGGCACCAGTTGCAAGATCCTTTTCTATTTTACAGAAAATCTTAACAGTTTCATTTAAAGAACCATTGCATACCCCATTTAATCAGGTAGAAATGTGGTTTTGTGTTTTTTTGATTTTTTTCCTTCTAATCAAAGAACATCGGTATCAGATTATACCAACAGGAAAAACATCCTTCTTTTTTGTTCTCTTTTTTACAATTTCTTTTTTGACTTACTTTTTAGGCGTTGTTACTGAGAATCAATTTATCTATTTTCAGTTTTAAGCT
>Ga0247803_1000738_pt1 | contig 17391 bp, 10 predicted proteins | sample UWRJL014104B1_FD_180928 | JGI IMG/M metagenome (GOLD analysis project Ga0247803, IMG submission 180928) | Plant litter microbial communities from Arlington Agricultural Research Station in Wisconsin, United States - UWRJ-L014-104B-1 | ecosystem: Environmental > Terrestrial > Plant litter >...
TAATAGACAATACGAGAGTTCCGTTTACTGACATTGCAAAAAAACTATTGATATCTGCTGGTACAGTGCATGTTAGGGTTAAGAAAATGGAAGACGCAGGAATAATAATGGGTTCTTCATTGGCTTTAGATTACGATAAATTAGGATATTCATTTATTGCATATGTAGGTGTGTTCCTAAACAATACGTCTCAAACTAAATTTGTATTAGAGCGAATCAATCAAATTCCGTTCGTAACAGTGGCTTCTGTAACGACAGGAAAATTCAATATCTTTTGCAAAATTAGAGCAAAAGATACTAAGCACGCAAAAGAAGTTATCTTCATGATCGATGATATCGATGGTGTTTACAGAACAGAAACTATGATCTCATTAGAAGAAAGTATCAACGATAAGAAACGTTTGATGCATACTATTTTTAAAAATATGTAATTTTTTCTCTTGAATGCTATATTAAAATATAACCTCAAGTTTATTCTTGAGGTTTTTTTATGACTAATTAACCACCAACTACAATAGATTATGTACACGTTACCTAAAATAGAACGTTTTAATCAAGATGTTCTTTCAAAATACCACATTTATAATAGTGTATTTATAACATTGCCTTTTGATTCTATAGACAATACGGGTGCTTTACTTCCTTTGTTTACAGAGACATGCGAAACGGGATTTAAAAAACAAGAAACTCCAAAAGAAATATTCGATTTTTTCTCTAATCGCTATTTAAACAATGCAACTGAAAAAGATAAGATCGATTTAATGTTTCGATTTATTCAATACACAGAGCGACAAATTGTATTATTTGACGCTATTGAAGATGCTGCTTTCCCGGAAGTTAACAACATGGAAGGCCGCGGATCTTTGCGTGATATTAAAGAAAAATCAGATGCCAAGGAGAAAGATGATGAATTGATTGAATTTTTAGAAAATTTTAATGTCAGAACAGTTCTAACAGCGCATCCAACTCAATTTTATCCTGGACCTGTTTTAGGAATTATAAATGACTTGACAGAAGCAATTCGTTTAAATGATTTATTAAAAATTAAAGAATTACTGGCGCAGTTAGGAAAAACTCCTTTTATACAGAACGAAAAACCAAATCCTTATGATGAAGCGGTTAGTTTGATCTGGTATTTAGAGAATGTTTTTTATGCTACTTCCGGAGAAATTGTTCATTATTTGCAAAAGAATATTCTTCAGGGAAATGCTATTCAGAATCAATTAATAAAACTTGGTTTTTGGCCAGGAGGAGATCGTGACGGAAATCCATTTGTTACTACAGAGATTACCCTAAAAGTTGCTGAACGTTTACGCACTTCGATATTAAAATGTTATTACATCGAAATGAGGAATTTAAAACGCAAGTTAACTTTCTCAGGAGTTGATACTTTAGTAGCCGAACTTGAATATAAACTTTATCGTTCTGTTTTTTATTCTAAAGGTGAAATTTATATAACTTTAGAGGAATTACTAACGCAATTAAACCTTATTCGTGATATTATTATCGAAAAACATCAGTCACTTTATTTAGATGATCTGGAAGCATTTTTGGTGAAAATTAATCTTTTCGGTTTCCATTTTGCAAGTTTGGATATTCGTCAGAACAGTAAAATTCATGATGCAGTATTTAAAGATGTAGTAAACCATTATTTAAATTCGGGTTCTTCAATATTTCCGTCTAATTATTTCGAATTATCTGAAGATGAAAAATTAGTTGTTTTATCTAAAGTTAAAGGGGAATTAAACCCTGCTGATTTTGAAAATGAAATTACGAGATCTACTTTAGAATCTGTTCAGGCTATCAAAACCATTCAGAAAGCAAATGGTGAGTTTGGGGCGAATCGTTATATTATTAGTAATAACGAAAGTGCACTAAATGTGATGGAAACTTTTGCCATGATTCGTTTGAACAATTGGGAAAATCCAACTGTGGACATTATTCCACTTTTTGAATCTGTTGATGATTTGCAAAATGCACATCATATTATGGAGCAATTGTATACGAATCCTGAATATTCAAAACATTTGCTAGAAAGAGGAAACAAGCAAACCATCATGTTAGGTTTCTCTGACGGTACTAAAGATGGCGGTTACTTAATGGCCAACTGGAGTATTTATCAGGCTAAAATTGCTTTAACCGAAATATCAAGGAAATATGGCATCAAAGCGATTTTCTTTGACGGACGTGGCGGACCTCCGGCTCGTGGTGGAGGAAAAACACATAAATTCTATGCTTCTTTAGGACCAAAGATAGAAAATAACGAAATTCAGATTACCGTTCAGGGACAAACAATTAGTTCTAATTTTGGAACTATGGATTCTTGCCGTTATAATATTGAAAACTTATTGACTGCCGGTGTTACCAATCAGGTATTTAGTAAAGAGAAAAACGAGTTAAGCGCAGACGAAACTCAGATTTTAACACAATTGGCTGATTTAGGTTATGAGAAATATTTAAGTTTTAAAAACCATCCAAAATTCATTCCATATTTAGAGAAAATGAGTACGTTAAAGTATTACTCTAAAACAAATATTGGAAGTCGTCCTTCGAAAAGAAGTAAGTCTGAATCATTAGACTTTGCAGACTTAAGAGCGATTCCTTTCGTAGGTTCATGGAGTCAATTAAAACAAAATGTACCCGGATTTTTTGGTGTAGGTTCTGCCTTAAAACATTTTGAAGAATCAGGACAATGGGATAAAGTTCACGATTTGTACCACAATTCGTTATTCTTTAAAACATTGCTGGAAAACAGTATGATGTCATTGGCTAAATCATTTTTACCATTAACAGCTTACATGAGAAACGATCCTGAATTTGGTGAATTCTGGCAAATTATTTATGATGAATTTCAGGAAACAAAACGTTTATTACTTAAAATTGCGGGACATAAAACACTTATGGAAAATTATCCTGATGGTATAGCGTCAATTCAGGTAAGAGAACGTATTGTGTTGCCATTGTTGACTATACAGCAATATGCTTTGTTAAGAATTAATGAATTGAATAAAGAAAATGAGGTTGATGAAGAGTTGATAAAAGTATACGAAAAAATTGTAACCAGATCACTTTTTGGAAATACTAATGCGAGCAGAAACTCAGCATAATTTCGATTTAAGAATTACGAAAAATTATAAACATGAATTCAAATCATTTGTTAGAAACAGAATATTCAGGTCCTTTTGCTAATTACGTTCGAGAAGCTGGACAAATTAACCTGACCGAAGAATTAGAAATTTCGCTTCATGATTTTATCCGTTTTGTTCAAAATATTCCATTGGATAAATTTGATTATCGCTATGCTGAAGGTAAATGGACTATCAAAGACATTATTCAGCATTTAATAGATTGTGAGCGTATTTTTGGGTATCGCGCTTTGCGTTTTTCAAGAAATGATAAAACAGCTTTGCCTGGATTTGAAGAAAATGATTATGTAGATAATACTTATGCAAACGGAAGAAGCATTCAGGAATTACTAACTGAATTTTCAGCTGTAAGGCATTCAACGTTATTATTTTACAAAAGCTTATCTGAAGAGCAACTTAAACGAATTGGAACTGCTTCAACGCATCAGATTTCAGCTCGGGCTTTAGGATATGTAATTATAGGTCATCAAAAACATCATCAAAATATTTTCGAAGAAAGGTATTTGTAAGTTTGCTTTTTTAATACAAAATAATCCTGTGAAGAATGTTTTCACAGGATTATTTGTTTTTAGTACATTTTTTTTTAGCTTAAAATTCATGGCAATCTTTTCATCCCGAGGAACGAGGGATCTCCGGAAGAAACTCCTCCTGCAAGATCACCAATCTTTGTAGAGTATCTTACATGTCCTTCGACTTCGCTCAGGATGACAAAATGGGTGTGTTTTCTTTTAGCTAACTTATGTTATGTCGAATTTCTATTGCGATTGCTTCGTTCCTCGTAACGACATTACTTATTCCTCTCAACAATAGCAAGCCCAAACCTTATCTTATCATAAGACATTTTTTCTTCAAAATGTTCATAGTAAGGCCTTAAAGCAGTCGGATATTCTAATTCAACTTGTGCTTTATGAAGTAGTTTCACTTCGTCATCAGTTACAAACTGAGTTAAATCGATATCATTTCCATCAACATACAATTTAGCCAGATGCGAAACAATAGTCGTTTGTCCCAGATTTCGTTTTTCTGCAATTTCCGCTACCGTATTGCCACCTTCAAACATTTCTAAAGTTGTTTTATAAGTATTGCCTTCTTTTTTAGCTTTTGCTATTGTTTTTTTTGCATTTTCATAATACACAATGGCATCTATAAATTCCTGACCGTATTTTTCCAGTTTTACTTTACCCACACCATCAATTGCCAGAAATTCTTCATCACTCATAGGGCGCAAAGTTTCCATATGTCTAAGCGCAGCATCGCTAAAAATAACATAGGCTGGGACTTCTTCATCTTTGGCAATTTCATAACGTAATTTACGAAGTATCTCAAAAAGCGAACTTTTGGCTGCTTTAGTTTTTGTTTCTTTAATCTCTGTTTTGTCAACTACTTTTTTAACAACAGTATTCAGTTTTACTTTTTCGCCTTCAAATAAAACTTTTTTTGCAAAAGGAGTTAATAGAATTTTATTATGCTGATGAAAAGCAATTTCGCAATATCCTAAGTTTATTAGCTGAATTAAATATTGATTCCAGTCGTACCATGAAATGTCAGCGCCAATTCCGTACGTTTTTAAGCTTTGATAATTTTTTTCGTAGATATACGCGTTTCTCGAGCCGCGCAAAAAATCTACAATTACAGCCAAAGGCTCAGATTCCTGCAAACGACTAATAGCCGACAATGCTTTTTGCGCGAGAATCGTACCATCGAAAAAAGTTGGAGGATTTTTGCAAATATCGCAGTTTCCGCAATTCTCTTTCACGAGTTCGCCAAAATAGGAGAGTAAAATTTTTCTTCTACAACTCAAAGCATCGGCATATTGTTTCATCCTTTCCAGCTTTGCCAGCTGAACATCTGAGTTCAATCCTTCTGATGCAAATTTCTGGAGCTGAATTACATCAGCGTAACTTTCAAACAAAACAGTTTCGGCAGGTAATCCGTCACGACCAGCACGGCCAATTTCCTGATAATAACCTTCGATATTTTTAGGTAAATTATAATGAATCACCCAGCGCACGTTTGATTTATCAATTCCCATCCCGAAAGCGATAGTAGCGCAAACTACCTGGCAATCGTCGTTTATAAATTCGTCTTGCGTTTTTGCACGAAGTTTATTTTCTAAACCTGCGTGATATGCTTTCGCTTTAACACCATTTTTTTGAAGTTTCAATGCCAATTCTTCGGTCGTTTTACGGCTTAAGCAATACACAATTCCCGATTCATTGGGTTTATTTTCTACAAAATCTATTATTTGCTTTACACGATCTAATGCCGGACGAACTTCGAGACTTAAATTTTTTCGATCAAAAGAAGCTACAAAAGTTTTTGGATTTCTTAAATTTAATTGTTTTGTAATATCAGTTCGGGTCGCTTTATCAGCTGTTGCCGTCAAAGCCAGAACAGGAGTAGAAGGGAAGCGGCTTTTTAAATATCCTAAATTAGTATAAGCCGGACGAAAATCATGCCCCCAAGACGAAATACAATGCGCTTCATCAATTGCAATTAGACTGACTGTCAGTTCATTAAAAACAACATCAAGGTAAGATAAACTTTCAGGTGCTATATAAACGAGTTTAAATTTGTTTGATTTTAAATTATCAATATAAAATTGCTGCTCTTCACTAGATTGACTGCTATTAATATAGCACGCATTAATTCCGTTGGTTTTCAAACTGTCCACCTGGTCTTTCATCAGTGCGATTAAAGGAGAAATAACGATCGTAATTCCGGGTAAAACCAAAGCAGGTAACTGAAAGCAAATGGATTTCCCTCCACCTGTAGGCATTATTGCCAAAGTATCCTGGCCGGAAAGTATGGTATTAATAATCGTTTCCTGATTGGGTCTGAATTTTTCAAAACCGAAATTTTCTTTTAGTTTGGCGTGTAAAATTTCTGAATTCATAAGGCTGATATTTACTGATTTTTAAATATAATAAAAAGTTTAAATATAATATTTTTCTTATATTTAAAAACAAGATTTTGAACAATTAATAAAAAAAAGGAACCCGAATAGAGTTCCTTTTTTTTATTTTGAAAGATAAAAATTAATCTTCGTCATCTTCATCATCTTCATCAGCAATATCATCTGGATCTTTGTCTTCATCGTCATCGTCATCTCCGCCATCAGTATCCGGTTTGTCTATTGCATCATCGTCATCGTCATCATCACTATCATCATCAAGATCAAGACCTTTTACTGGTTCGATTGTATCAACATCAAGATCGATATCATCATCTTCATCGTAATTCTCAATCCTGTCAGCAAGTTTTGTACTAATTTTTACTAAATAAATAGTGTCTTCAGTACGAACTTCAACAGCTTCGATCAATTCGTTTTTAGCATTTCTAAAACGGATTACATCCGAATCATCATAACCATCAGGAAATTTTTCAACCAAAAGGTTTAAAATTTCGTTGGTAAGTTTAGCGTAGTCTACTATAACTCTTTTCATAAATATCCTATAAATCTAATAAGTAAGCAAAAATTAACGGAGCAACAATTGTAGCATCCGACTCAATAATAAATTTTGGAGTTTTAATATCTAATTTACCCCAAGTGATTTTCTCGTTTGGAACTGCTCCGGAATATGATCCGTAACTAGTTGTTGAATCTGAAATCTGACAGAAATAACTCCAAAACGGAATATCATGCATTTCCATATCCTGATATAACATTGGTACCACACAAATAGGAAAATCTCCCGCAATACCACCACCAATTTGGAAAAATCCAATTCCGTTAGTGCTGTTTTTTGGATACCAATCAGAAAGGAAAACCATATATTCGATTCCCGATTTCATGGTAGAAGCCTTCAAATCACCTTTGATTACGTATGAAGCAAAGATGTTTCCCATTGTACTATCTTCCCATCCCGGTACAATAATAGGTAAGTTTTTCTCTGCAGCTGCATACATCCAGCTATCTTTTAAATCTATTTCGTAATATTCTTCTAAAACACCAGATAACAACATTTTATACATGAATTCATGCGGAAAATAACGTTCTCCTTTGTCATCAGCATCTTTCCAGATTTTATAAATGTGTTTTTGCAAACGACGAAATGCTTCATGTTCAGGAATACAAGTATCTGTAACACGGTTTAGTCCTCTTTCAAGTAAAGCCCATTCGTCCTCAGGTGTTAAATCACGATAGTTAGGCACTCTTTCGTAGTGAGAGTGTGCTACTAAATTCATGATATCTTCTTCCAGATTGGCTCCGGTACATGAAATAATCTGTACTTTATCTTGTCTAATTATTTCGGCAAAAATTTTACCAATTTCTGCTGTACTCATAGCGCCAGCCATACTTACCATCATTTTCGCACCATTTGCCAATTGTTGTTCGTATGCTTTTGCAGCATCAACCAACGAAGCAGAGTTAAAATGTAAATAATGTTTTTCAATAAACTGACTGATAGGTCCTTTCATTTTGTTTTTGTTTTTTTTGTTTTTTTTGAATTAAAAGTTTAACCTTTTAGATGATACTGCAAATTAATAATTTTATGGATATTAACATTTAATTTACAGGTTTTTTTTTATACTTTTTTAGTGTACCCTAAAATCTTCAATACATCGTCAGAAGTTTGTTGTTCTGAGAAAACTTCGGTAGCTAAAATGCCATTTTCGTCACGATCTATTAAAATGTGTTTAGGCTGCGGAATCAAACAGTGATGTAATCCACCATAACCTCCAATGGTTTCCTGATATGCACCAGTATTAAAGAAACCAATATATAATGGCTTTTCTTTGTTGTATTTAGGCAAATAAATGGCGTTCATATTTTGCTCTGAGTTGTAATAATCGTCACTATCACAAGTCAAACCTCCTAATAAAACCCGTTCGTAAGTATCATTCCAACGATTGACCGCCAGCATAATAAAACGTTTGTTTATAGCCCAAGTATCCGGCAAAGTAGTAATGAAAGACGAATCGATCATATTCCATTTTTCTCTATCATTTTGTTGTTTTTGATACAAAATCTGATAGATTGCGCCACCACTTTCACCTACTGTAAATGATCCAAATTCAGTAAAGATATTCGGAACATCAACTTCAGCTTCATCACATGCTATTTTAATCTGATTGATTATTTCATCAATCATGTATTGGTAATCGTATTCGAAAGCCAATGAATTTTTGATAGGAAAACCACCTCCAATGTTCAAACCATCCAGAGTAGGGCATTCTTTTTTAAGTGCAATGTATACTTTGATACATTTTACTAATTCATTCCAGTAATATGCTGTATCGTTAATTCCTGTATTGATAAAGAAGTGAAGCATTTTCAACTCCAGTTTATCATTTTCCTGAATTTGTTTTTTATAGAAAGAAACTATGTTTTTGTATCCAATACCTAATCTTGAAGTATAGAACTCAAATTTAGGTTCTTCTTCGGCTGCAATACGAATTCCAATTTTGAATTTTCCTTTAATTTCAGCCTGAAGCAAATCTAATTCTTCATAATTATCAATAATCGGAATAGTGTTTTTATGTCCGTTATTGATTAGTCGTGCAATGTTGGTAATATATTCATCTCTTTTAAAACCATTACAAATTACATACGTACTCTTATTGATTTTACCATTTTCCAACAAATTCTCTACAATATTAATATCAAAAGCAGATGAAGTTTCGACATGAATGTTGTTTTTAAAAGCTTCATTCATAATATATTCAAAATGAGAGCTTTTTGTGCAATAACAATAATAGTATTTTGCTTCGTATTTGTTTTTTTCCATCGATTTTCTGAACCAGGCTTTCGCTTTATTGATATTTTCAGAAATTTGAGGTAAATAAGTGAATTTTAATGGTGTACCGTATTGTTCAACCAATTTCATCAAATCGATGTTGTGAAATTGAAGATTGTCTTTGTTTAATTTAAATTCCGTTTGTGGAAAATAGTAAGTTTGATTAATTAGATCAGAATATTTTGTATTCATTTAGTTTTCGATGTTTAGAATTGTAATTTTTTAATTTAGTGAACTGTGCTAAATTTAAAATTCAAACCCTAATATTCGCAAATACAATCTGCAGTTTTTCGTGTTCTGCTTTCGAATATTGAAAAACATCAAAACAAAGCGGACTTTTACTATTATAAAAACGATCCAACATCCTTAGTAAGGAACTATTGAGCCGATTTCTATAAGAACTAAATTGTCTTTGTTTATTGTTTGTTTTCATCGTGGCAAATGTAAAAAATAATATATACCTAAAGCAAAGCTTTTTATTAAAAAAACTTTAAGATTTATAATCTTGAAACGCGTCTAGAATCAATTTATTTTCAACGGATTGATTAATTTTTATTTTCCCGATTCCTTCAATTAATGCAAATTGAATCAAACCGTACTCATTTTTTTTGTCGTGAATCAGTAATTCAAGGATCGGATCGATGTCATTTTCTTCGATTTTTACATCATCATAGATACTCTTTATTGCCGTTTTAATTTCGGTATATTCTTCTGCTGTAATTAAGTTTTTATGCAATGAAATATAACTTTCTAAAATCATTCCAATCGCAATGGCTTCACCGTGTAACAACGTTGTTTTGGTTTGGCTTTCTAAAAAGTAACCTTCGATAGCGTGACCTAAAGTATGACCAAAATTCAATGCTTTACGAATATTTTTTTCAGTTGGATCCTGAATTACAATATCATTTTTAATTTCTACAGAGCGATAAATTAATGCATCAAAATCGGCAAAATCAATAGCTTTAAGATCTAAAAATTGCTTCCAGTAAGCAGAATCATATATTAGTCCATGTTTTAGCATTTCGGCCAAACCAGAACGCATTTCGCTTTGCGGTAAAGTTTCAAGGTAATCAGTATCAATTAATACCATTTGAGGAACGTTGATAACGCCAATCTGATTTTTGAGATTTCCTAAGTCAACTCCGGTTTTGCCTCCCACAGAAGCATCAACCATGGATAATAAAGTAGTAGGAATGTTTATAAAATCTAGTCCACGTTTGAAAGTCGAAGCCACAAATCCGCCAAGATCAGTTACAACACCACCACCAAGATTAATAACAAGCGATTTTCTATCGGCACCAAGTTCTGTAAGTACTTTCCAGATTTCAATACAAGTTTCTATATTTTTATTGATTTCTCCAGATTCGAATTCAATAATTTCTATTGTTAAATCGGTTTCAAGTAAAGGCAAAAATTTTGGCAAACAATACTCATTTGTCTCATTATCAACTATAATAAACAAATTAGAGTATTTATTTTCTTTTAAATGATTATTTAGGGCTTCGTAGGCATTTTGGTTAAAATGTACGAGATAATTATTAGCTTGAATAGATTGCATATTTGTGTAGTTAATTGAAAACGCAAAATAAGGCATTTTTAAGGAAATAATATTCAAACTTTTGTTCTTATTTGTTTTAAAAACCGTTTAAATAGAATGGTTTCAAAAAACGATCTATTTTTACTAAAATACTTCATTTGTGCAATCCGGCAATTTATCTTCTATAAATTATTTAGTTCCGCAATATTGATTTAAGCGTTGCGCTTCAGAAAAATTTTTAGACTTCGCCAAATCAATATATTTACAGGCATTTTCTTTGTCATTGATCTTCATGTAACATATGCCCAAATAAAATTCGGTTCTTCCATCCCTTAATCCATGATTTTTTAGAGCTTTTAAAAAGTAAGTTATAGCTTTTGCATTTTGTTCAATATTAAAATAATAAAAACCCAGATTCTGATTAACATATATATTTTCAGGATCAATTTTTAGGGCTTTTTTATAAGTAATGAGTGCCTTGTCTAATTTTAATTGTGTTTGAAAATTTTGCGCTTCAATGATATATTGCGTAATCAAAAAATCTTTTTTTTGTTTTAAGAGCGTACTATCTTTTGGTAAAACTTTTAATCCTTCGTCAATAAAACTAACTAATCTTTTTTGATTAACTCCTGCATTTTGTAAAGCAATAGCTGCTGTAGTCCATGCCTCTGCCGTTTTTTTGTGTTTTGAAAATATTTTATGTTCTTTAATTATTTCGACTGTGTCTTTTTTTATAAAAGCCTCATAAATTGAGGTTTTATAGAAAAAATAATTTCCCGGACGTAAATAAAAAGCCTGTTTGCTGTAAATATACGCACTATCACTATTTCCTTTTTTATTAGCTATTACATGTTTAAAGAAATCAATTCTTCCCGTATAAGGATTAATCTTAGTAGCTTTAGAAAAACAATTCATTGCTTTTTCATAGTTCTTTTCCCTTACGTAATAAATCCCTGCATATTCGTAAAATGACTCTGAAGTTTGAAAAACGTTAGGGAATTGAGGCATTCTCTTTATAACTTCATCACCAGTTAGAACTCCTTTGTCATTAAAGTTAATATCATCGGCAGCAATTAAATATTCCAAATTTGAAGCCTTATAAATTATAAAAGATGAATAAGTAGTTAAGCAGGCAACAAGAATTAAAGCAGCATAAATGTATTGGTTTTTTATGCCTGAAGTTATTGTATGTTCTCTATCTGATAAATCTGAATTTACAACAGTTAATGCAAGTAATAAAGCAAAAAAGATTTGCATTGTTGGTCTGTACATCGGAAAATTAAAAAAGGAATCAATGCCGTAAACAATCAATAATAATAAGGTCAATAATGCAATTGCTTTTGTTTGTGAATTTTTAGATTTAAGTATCCTTTTAGCATTAACAAAAAAAATAAAAATAAAAAGTGATAAATAAACTACTGCATTTAGAATTCCTGTTTCAGCACAAATTTCCAGAAAATCGTTATGAACATGTAGCGAAACATTAGATTCGTTACTGGTGAATTTTTCGTAAGGAATAGATTCTATCTGATAATTTCCTAAACCAATACCAAATAGAGGACTTGTCTTAGTAATTTTAATAGCATTTCCCCAAAAAACTATTCTGGCGTGTGCTGATGCATCCTCTGTATTAATTTGTTTTACTCTGTTTTCAACAGAAACATAACGTGAAGTTGCTTTCGATTTTTTAAAAATTCCGCTCACAAATACCATAGCAATCAAAACAGGAATAACCAGCGTAATGATTTTAAAAAAGCTTGATTTTTTAAACGAGTTTTCTTTTAGCAAATACGCACTAAAAATTAAATAAATTAAAATTAAGGAAATGTAAGGGGTTCTTGCTCCAGTTAAAAATATAACACTTACTACACAAAATAAAGCGATGAGCATAAACCATTTTCTATAACTTTTAAAATGAGTTATCCCAAATAGTAAAAACGGAACCTTAATAGTAAGACTTGCAGCCAAAATATTTATATTTCCAGTGTTACCTTTCATATTAGTTAGTAAGTCTATGACTGATACATGTTTAGGAATTATAATAAAGTGACAAAGCTGTTGCCAGGCTTGAATAAAGGCACTTATACAAATTATAAATACAATTTTGTAAAAAAGATAAAGTTTATTTTTAAGCAGAATAGAAAGATTTATGAAAAGACAAAATACAATAACTATTTCTGTAAACTTAGTTATAACTAGCGAGGTGTTTTTAGCAGAAAAAAAACTTATTCCACAAAAGAAAAGGAAGATCAGGTAAATTTTAAAAATATAACTCCTTTTTAATATAGGAAGGATTTGATCCGGAAGACGATAAGCATTGAAATAGTAATAAAAGCCAATAATAAGGTTTAGAACTGATAGATATAGAAACTGTGGATTAATAATTTCCAGACTTTTAAAATAGGGGAGAAAGTCTATTAATAGAAGAGAAATTACTAATGAAAAAACCACAAAGTTTGGTATGGATTGTTTTCCTTTTAATTCCTTAATAATATTATACGTTTGACCATTCATTTTACTTTTTTTGCAAAAATAAACAAAACATAAGTATAATCTTATTTTTTATACAAAAAATAGATTTAAAACTATTAAAGATATAAAAAATTATGACAACATTTGATGAATAATATTCAAAACTCTATCTATATTTGCACAAAAAACTGACCTTAATGGAAAAAATATTCGATAACACTCAAGTTGCATTTTCGTTAAAAAGCGATACTGAACTAGATAGAGCTTATTTTCTTTTTAAAATGATCGACAGCCAACCCTTAGTAAGAATAGGAACTGCTGTTACCAATTTTGCCATAAAAGCAAATCTTCCGGTAGAAGGATTAATTCGTGCAACTGTTTTTGACCATTTTTGTGGTGGTGTAAACGAGAATGATTGTATCACTGTTGTAGATAAAATGTTTACAAAAGGTGTTTCATCGGTATTGGATTATTCGGTTGAAGGAAAAGAAGAAGAAGAGCAGTTTGATGCTGCTTTAGAAATGACCTTAAAAACTATTGAATTTGCTAAAGAACGTTTGGCGATTCCGTTTGCTGTATTTAAGCCAACAGGTTTTGGTCGTTTTGAATTGTATGAAAAACTAGGAGAAAAACAAACGCTGACTCCGGCAGAACAAGCTGAGTGGGATAGAGTAGTAGCGCGTTTTGATCATGTTTGCGGTGAGGCGTACAGAAAAGATGTTGCTTTATTGATTGATGGTGAAGAAAGCTGGATGCAGGATGCTGCTGATGATTTGGTTACTGATATGATGCGCAAATACAATAAAGAGAAAGCGATTGTTTTTAATACTTTGCAAATGTATCGTTGGGATCGTTTGGATTATTTGAAAAACCTGCATGAAATTGCCAAAAAAGAAGGTTTCTTTATTGGAATGAAATTGGTTCGTGGCGCTTATATGGAAAAAGAAAACAAAAGAGCGGAGGAGAAAAATTATGTTTCGCCTATTTGTGTTTCTAAAGAAGCTACAGATATTAATTATGATGCTGCTGTTCACTATATGTTAGAGCACTTAGAAATCATGTCAATTTTTGCAGGGACTCATAATGAATTGAGTTCTTATAAATTGATGGAAATGATGCAGGAAAAAGGAATTGCCAAAAACGATAATAAAATCTGGTTTGGACAATTGTACGGAATGAGCGATAATATTAGTTATAATCTTGCCGAAAACGGTTATAATGTAGCTAAATATTTGCCATTTGGCCCTGTAAAAGATGTTATGCCGTATCTAATTCGTCGAGCTGAAGAAAACACTTCGGTCGCAGGACAAACAAGCCGCGAATTGTCTATGATTAAAGCTGAACGTAAACGTAGAAAAGGGAAGTAGATTTTAGTCTCAGTCCCGGTTTACAGTTTTACATAAAAAAATCCAAATTCCAATCTTAACAATTGGAATTTGGATTTTTTTTATTGGAATTTTTAAACTTTTTTAGAAAGAAACCTGGCATTGTAAAACTACCATTCCTAAACGGTCGCTTTGCTTGTATGCGCCAATAAGTGTTTTGTCATAAACAGCTCTGTTTTGGTAATTTAAACTAAACTTTGGGCCCAAAGTTCCGGTTGTATAATAATTGACACCCAATTCATACATCGTCATTGGTGTATCTAAGGCTTCTAAATCAGCAATTTGTGTGGCTGCATAAGGCTGAAAACGCCCTTTTTTTGCTTCATTATCTGATTTTCCGAAAAGATATCCTAGTTGGGCGTAATATATATTTCCGGTTCCTACACCTATAAATCCAACGCCGGATCCATTAATAAGAGTATTATCTCCAATAGCCGGATTTGGAGTATTAACAGACTGTATATAGTTTTTACCGTAATTATTGTTGTTAAAGGCAGCATATGCTGTTAGAGCTGCGCCATTAGCGCTAATTGGACTATCATAAAAAACATCAAATCCCAAAACTTTCATATCATCATAAGCTACAGTTGCATCAGGTGTTAAATGCCACATCGCTTTGGCTTGCGTCATATAACCTAACGCTATATTGAAAACTTTTTTTGTTCCCAAATAAGTTCCTTTATGATAAGCATCTTCAATTGATTCTTTATCTAAGAAAGAGTACGTTAAAATTCCTGAATATTGTGCTCTTGGCGTTTCGGTGCTTAAGCTTGAATTCAGTCCAAGATTATTGTTTGCATTTCGATACGGATTGGTAATTGCCACACGATAATTAAATTTTCCCAGATCTCCTTTCGCGTAAATACTTAAATTTCTATTCCCGAAAGTTGATGATGTATTTATAAATTGCTGATACATTGGTGTATCTAATGTAAGCTGAGAAGAAGAGCTGTTTGCTGAATAACGGGTTGTTCCGGATCCCCAGGCCGTTAAACCACCACCAATATGAAGGCTTTTATTAAAATGATATTCTCCTAAAGCATCCATAACAGAAATTGGCGCATTGGAAGGACCATTATTCTGTGTGAAATTGATATTATTCTGACCTAATTGTAAATGAAAGAAAATATTATCTGTAATCATTCCCATTGCCTGTAAACGCAAACGTCTGATCACAATGTCGTAAGTGTCAGTAACTTCATTTGTACCAATTTTACTGCCTTCGTTTAATTCGGCGTATCTTCCCCAAACCTGGAGATTCATTCCAAATTTAATGTATTTTGAGCCGTCAGGACTGATGTTTACAACGTTAAAAGGTTTTTCCTGGGCAAGTACACTTATGGCGTTTAGGATAACAAATAATAAAATCAGGGCGAGTCTTAGATGTGGCATTTAGTTATGTTTAAAATTAATTATAGGCTTTTAGTTTATTAATAGTTGTTAAACTGAAGATTACTTAGGTTTTTATAAGTACCGTTTTCAAGGTTTATTAATTCCTGATGTGTACCTTCTTCGGTTATTTTTCCATTATCTAAAACTAAAATTTTATCAGCATTTCTAATAGTTGAAAGTCGGTGAGCGATAATAATACTTGTCCTTCCTTCCATTAATACTTCTAATGCTTCCTGAACTAATTTTTCGCTTTCACTATCTAATGATGATGTCGCTTCATCTAAAATTAAAATACTTGGGTTTTTAAGCAATGCTCTCGCAATCGCAATACGTTGACGCTGACCTCCAGAAAGTTTTACACCTCGTTCCCCTACAACTGTTTCAAATTTCTCCGGGAAACCTTCAACAAAATTCAAAGCATTGGCTTGTTTTGCAGCCAGCATAATCTCTTCATCGGTTGCATCTGGTTTTCCGTATGCAATATTTTCTTTGATGGTTCCTCCAAATAAAATAACGTCCTGAGGAACAATACTCATATTGCCACGAAGATTTTCTAAATCATAATCGTAAATATTTTTTCCGTCAACCGTAATTTCGCCTGACTCAATATCATAAAAACGCAATAATAAAGAAGATATAGTTGATTTTCCTGCTCCACTTGGGCCTACAATGGCAATTTTCTGTCCGAATTCGGCAGTGAAGTTTACATCTTTAAGCACCTGAACTTCTTTTCTTGAAGGATAACTAAAAGCAACATTTTTGAAAGAAACATTTCCTTTGATTTTTTCTAAAGGTTCTCCATTTTGCGTTGCATCTATTTTTTCAGGAGTTTCTTCCAGTAATTCAAAAACTCTTTCGGTAGCACCAATTGCTTTTTGAATTTGCGCATATAATTCGGCAATTCCTCCAAAAGAAGCTCCTACAAATGTAGAATACAATACAAATGAAATCAATTGTCCTACGCTCATTTCGCCGGCAATGCTTAAACGTACACCATACCAAACTACGGCTACGATGGCACCAAACAAACAGAAAATGATAAAAGAGGCAAAATAACCACGGTATTTGCCGCCTTTGATTGCGAGTTTTACCACTTCGCTGATTTTGCCTTTGTAACGTGCAACTTCATACCATTCGTTGGCAAAAGCTTTTACAATACTAATTCCCTGCATGGTTTCTTCTACGATAACCTGGCTCTCTGCCACCTGATCTTGTACTTGTTTAGAATATTTTCTAATAAAACGACCAAAGATTACTGCGGCAACCGCTACAAGAGGAACTACGGCTAACATTAATAAAGTTAATTTAAAACTTTCTGTAGCCAATAAAATAACGCCACCAATAATAAGTATGAATTGACGTAAGAACTCTGCAATTGTTGATGTTAATGTATCCTGAATTTGTGTAATATCTGCACTAATGCGGCTGTTTAGTTCTCCAACTCTTTTTTGGGAGAAGAAGGTCATTGGCAACTTAACTAAATTGGTGTATAAGGACAAACGCAGGTTTGCTAATGTATTTTCGGTAAAATTCACAAATAATGATAATCTGAAGAAAGAGCAGAAAGATTGTAGAAACAGGATTACGATTAATCCCAATGCAATTTGGTTGGCCTGATCGTTATTTTTGTTTTTGACACAATCAATCAACATTCCCATTAATTTAGGAAAGGCGAGGGCAGTGGCTCCTGTAAGTAACAAGAAAAACAATCCAACATA
>Ga0247803_1000741_pt1 | contig 17379 bp, 13 predicted proteins | sample UWRJL014104B1_FD_180928 | JGI IMG/M metagenome (GOLD analysis project Ga0247803, IMG submission 180928) | Plant litter microbial communities from Arlington Agricultural Research Station in Wisconsin, United States - UWRJ-L014-104B-1 | ecosystem: Environmental > Terrestrial > Plant litter >...
GACAAGCTCGGTCGCAAGCACACCCTGCAGGTCACGATCATCCTGGTCGGCGTCGCCACCTTCCTGATGGGCTGCCTGCCCGGCTTCGACAGCATCGGCTACTGGGCGCCGGCCCTTCTGGTGGCGCTGCGGTTCATCCAGGGCTTCGCCGTCGGCGGCGAATGGGGCGGCGCCGTTCTGCTCGTGGCCGAGCACAGCCCGAACGAATCCCGCGGTTTCTGGTCCAGCTGGCCCCAGTCGGCGGTCCCGGTGGGCAACCTGCTCGCCACCCTCGTTCTCCTGACCATGTCGTGGACCCTGCCCGCCGACCAGTTCCTCAGCTGGGGCTGGCGCGTGGCGTTCTGGCTGTCCGCCATCATCGTCGTGGTCGGTTACTACATCCGCACCCACGTCAGCGAGGCGCCGATCTTCCTCGAGGCCCGCGCCCAGGTCGAGGCCGACAAGGCCGCCAACTACGGTGTGCTCGAGGTCGTGCGCAAGTACCCGAAGGGCATCCTCGGTGCCATGGGCCTGCGGTTCGCCGAGAACATCCTGTACTACATCATCGTGAGCTTCTCGATCGTCTACCTGGTCACCGTGCACGAGTACAACACCAGCAGCCTGCTGCTGGCGCTGCTGATCGCCCACGTTGTGCACTTCCTGGTGATCCCGCAGGTCGGTCGGCTGTCCGACCGCCTCGGCCGCAAGCCCGTCTACCTCGCCGGCGCCATCCTCGGTTCCACCTGGGCGTTCTTCGCCTTCCCCATGTTCGACACCCAGAACCCGGCGCTGATCGTTTTGGCCATCACCATCGGCCTCTGCTTCCACGCCCTGATGTACGCCGGCCAGCCCGCGATCATGGCCGAGATGTTCCCCACCCGGATGCGCTACTCCGGCGTCTCCCTCGGCTACCAGGTCACCTCGATCCTGGCCGGTTCGCTGGCCCCGATCATCGCGACGGCCCTGCTGAAGGAATACAACTCCTGGCTTCCGGTGGCCTTCTACGTGGCCGCCGCCTGCGCGGTCACCCTGGTCGCCGTCGTGACGCTCAAGGAGACCCGCGGCATCTCGCTCCGCGAGGTCGACAAGGTCGATGCCCAGAAGCACGGGCTGACCCCGGTCGGCAGCCTCTGATGGTCAGCGACCTCTCCGGCCAGACGGCGCTGATCACCGGCGGCGCGGGCGGCATCGGGGCGGCCTGCGCGGCGGCCCTCGCCGCCCAGGGCGCCCACGTGATCATCGCCGACCGCGACGCCGAAGCCGCCGAGCGGGTGGCCGGGGAGGTGCGCGGCGAGGCCTGGGCCGTCGACCTGCTCGACACCGTCGCGCTGGAGGAGCTGGCGCTGACGGCCGACATCCTGGTCAACAACGCCGGCTACCAGACCATCAACCCGATCGAGGCCTTCGACCCCGCCGAGTTCCGGCGGATGCTCACCCTCATGCTCGAGGTGCCGTTCCTGCTGATCCGCGCCGCGCTGCCCCACATGTACGCCTCGGGGCACGGCCGCATCATCAACATCTCCTCGGTGCACGGCCTGCGCGCCTCCCCGTTCAAGTCGGCCTACGTCACGGCCAAGCACGGCCTCGAGGGGCTGTCGAAGGTCACCGCCCTCGAGGGCGGTGACCACGGGGTCACCAGCAACTGCGTGAACCCCGGTTATGTGCGCACTCCCCTGCTCGAGAGCCAGATCGCGGCGCAGGCCGAGGCGCACGGCATCCCCGCCGACGAGGTGATGCACGAGGTGATCCTGGCCAAGAACGCGATCAAACGGCTCGTCGAACCCACCGAGGTCGCTGCCCTGGTGGCCTTCCTGGCGTCCCGCGACGCGGCCATGGTCACCGGCTCGTCGTACGTGATGGATGGCGGCTGGACCGCCTGAGCGGTCCGGCCCCTCCCTCCCCCACCCCGATCACGCAAGGAGAATCCGATGACCACACTGCACCTCAGCGCCGCCGAGGCCCTCGCCGGAACCCTCACCGACGGCTGCGTCCTCGCGGTCGGCGGCTTCGGCCTCAGCGGCATCCCCGCCGACCTGATCGAGGCCGTACGCGACTCCGGCGTCACCGGCCTCACCGTCGTGTCCAACAACATGGGCGTCGACGGCCTGGGCCTCGGCCTGCTGCTGGAGGCCGGCCAGGTGCGGAAGGTCATCGCCTCCTATGTGGGTGAGAACAAGCTCTTCGCCGAACAGTTCCTCGACGGCCGGCTGGAGGTGGAGTTCAGCCCCCAGGGCACCCTCGCCGAGCGGCTGCGGGCCGGCGGCTCGGGCATTCCCGCGTTCTACACCAAGACCGGGGTGGGCACCCAGGTGGCCGACGGTAAACCGCACGCCGACTTCGACGGCCAGCGCTACGTGCAGGAACGCGCCATCGTCGCCGACGTGTCCCTGGTGCGCGCGCACACCGCCGACACCGCCGGCAACCTCACCTACCGCTACACCGCCCGCAACTTCAACCCGGTGGTCGCCACCGCCGGCCGCCTCACCATCGCCGAGGCCGAGCACATCGTGCTGGCCGGCGAACTCGACCCCAACCAGGTGATCACCCCCGGCGTCTACGTGCAGCGCCTGGTGCCGGCCACGACCCGCGAGAAGCCGATCGAGCAGCGCACCGTGCGTCAGCGCGACACCGCCAGCCCCGCTCGCAGCACCGAAGGAGCCCTCCGATGAGCTGGACCCGCGACGAGATGGCCGCGATCGCGGCCGCCGAACTGGAGGATGGCGACTACGTCAACCTCGGCATCGGCATCCCCACCCTGGTGGCCAACAACCTGCCCGCCGGCGTGCAGGTCACCCTGCAAAGCGAGAACGGGTTGCTGGGCATGGGTCCGTTCCCCTTCGACGGCGAGGAGGACGCCGACCTGATCAACGCGGGCAAACAGACCGTCACGGTGCTGCCGGGCGGCTCGGTGTTCGACTCGGCCACCTCGTTCGGCATGATCCGCGGCGGCCACGTCAAGGTGGCCATCCTCGGCGCCATGCAGGTCTCCGGCGCCGGCGACCTGGCCAACTGGACCATCCCGGGCAAGATGGTCAAGGGCATGGGCGGCGCCATGGACCTCGTCGCCGGCACTCCCCGCGTGGTGGTGCTCACCGAGCACGTCGCCCGCGACGGCTCCGCCAAGATCGTCACGGAGTGCACCCTGCCGCTCACCGGCGTCGGCGTGGTCGACCGGATCATCTCCGACCTCGCCGTCTTCGACATCACGGAGGCCGGTCTACGGCTGACCCGGCTCGCCCCCGGCGTCACCGTGCAACAGCTGCGCGACTGCACCGAGGCCGCCTTCACGGTGGATGCCTCGGCGGAGGCGATCGCATGAGCCTCGCCGACCGCTTCGGAACCGATGTGCTGCTCACCGGTTGGGGGCACAGCCGGTTCGGCAAGCTCACCGACGACACCCTCGAGTCCCTCATCGTTCAGGTCACCCGGGAGGCGATCGCCGGCGCCGGCATCGACGCCGCCGAGATCGACGAGATCTACCTGGGCCAGTTCAATTCCGCGCTGGTACCGCTGGCATTCCCGTCCTCTCTGGTGCTGCAGGCCGACCCGGTGCTGGCGAACGTGCCGGCCACCCGGGTCGAGAACGCCTGCGCGTCCGGGTCGGCCGCGTTCCAGCAGGGCGTGAAGTCGCTGCTGGCCGGCACCGCCAAGACCGTGCTGGTGATCGGTGCGGAGAAGATGACGCATGCCACGGCCGAACAGGTCGGCTCTGCCCTGCTCGGCGCGGATTACGACCTGGCCGGTACGCCATCCAGCACCGGTTTTGCCGGCCTGTTCGCGGTCGTGGCCGACGCGTACGCCGACCGTTACGGCGCGATCGGGGACGTGCTCGGCTCGATCGCGGCGAAGAACCATCGAAACGGCGTCGCCAACCCGTATGCGCAGCTGCGGAAGGACCTGGGCGAGGAGTTCTGCCGCACCGTGTCGGAGAAGAACCCGATCGTGGCCGGGCAGCTGCGCCGCACCGACTGTTCCCCGGTCTCCGACGGCGCCGCCGCGGTGATCCTCAGCACGGATGCCCGGCGCGGGTCCGGCGCCGCCACCGACCCGGTGCGCCTGGCCGGGTTCGGCCAGGCCAACGACTTCCTGCCCGCCGCGCGGCGTGACCCCACCGCGTTCGCGGCCACCCGGGTCTCGTTCGAGCGGGCGCTCGGCATGGCCGGCGTCGGCCTCGACGACATCGACTTCGCCGAGCTGCACGACTGCTTCACCATCGCGGAGCTGGTGCTCTACGAGGCCATGGGCCTCACCGAGGTGGGGCAGGGCCGCCGGGCCATCGAGGAGGGCTGGGTGCAGCCGGGTGGCCGGCTGCCGGTCAACCTGTCCGGCGGGCTCAAGGCCAAGGGGCACCCGGTGGGCGCCACCGGGGTGTCGCAGCACGTGGTCTCGGCCATGCAGCTCACCGGAACCGCCGGCGACATGCAGCTGCCCGGCGCCCGCCGCGCACTGGTGCAGAACATGGGCGGCGTCGGCGTGGCCAACTACGTCAGTGTCCTCGAGGCCGTCTAGCCCCTGACTGTTCCCGGTGCGGACAACTGGTCCCGGTGTGCCGGGTGCACTTGTCCGCACGGGCACCAGTTGCGCCCGGAGACGAGCGCTTAGATCAGGCCGTGCCGGCGGAACGCGTTCCAGACGCCGTCGTCGAGCACGCTGGTGGTGACCTCGTCGGCGTGCGCCTTGACCGCGTCGGTGGCGTTGCCCATGGCGATGCCGACGCCGCAGACCTGCAGCATCTCGATGTCGTTGCTGCTGTCGCCGATGCCGATCGCGGATGCCGCGTCGAGGCCGAGCAGGTCGAGCAACTGCAGCAGCGTCGAGCCCTTGTTCACCCCGCTGAGGGTGACCTCGCCGCTGCCCTTGCCCATGTGCGGGATGGTTCCGGTGATGACGTGGAAGTCGCCGCTGAGCGCCGCGGACACCCGGTCGAACGCGCTGAGGTCGCCGGCCAGGAACACCGACTTCGCAATCCCGGTGTAGCTGAGCGGGCGCACGTCGGCGAAGGCCTTCAGCGCGGGGTGCTGGTCGGCGTCGGTCACCGACGCGAGGTCGGTGCGGGTTTCGCCCTTGCGCTCGCTGTCGTCGTCGAGGTATTTCGCGAAGCGGTGCCGTACCCCGGGGCTCGGGTACAGCTCGTCGAAGGCCTGCAGGTAGAAGTCGTACCCGGACTCCTCGTAGAAGCCGACCATCCGCTGCACAGCGGCTTCGGGCATCGTGCGGGTGATGACCAGTTCGTCGCCGATCTCAGCGAAGCCACCGCCGGCGCTGATGGCCCCGTCGAAGCCGATGTCCCGGATCCTGGGGTAGATCTCCACGCTCGCGCGGCCGGTGCTCAGGTACACCAGGTGGCCATTGGCCCTGGCGGTCTGCACGGCCTCGATGGTGGACGGGGCGATCACTTCCCCCGAATCGATGAGGGTGCCGTCGACGTCGAGGAAGGCGATGCGGGGCGAAATCATGTGGAGCTCCAAACGAGGTGGTCTCCGGGCGAACAGCATCCCGGAGACCACCCAAGGGTTTACAACGTATCTCTCGACGCTAGCGCGTGAGGCTGGCCCCGTTGGACCGGATGACCTCGGCGTACCAGTCGAAGGACTTCTTCTTGAAGCGGTCCAGGGTGCCCGTGCCGTCGTCGTTGCGGTCCACGTAGATGAAGCCGTACCGCTTGCTCATCTGCGCCGTGCTGGCGCTGACCAGGTCGATGCAGCCCCAGGGGGTGAAGCCCATGACGTCCACGCCGTCGGCAACGGCTTCGCCGACCTGCACGAGGTGGTCGTTCAGGTACGCGATGCGGTAGTCGTCGATGACGGTCTTGCGGCCGTCGATCTCGACAAGCTCATCCTTGGCGCCGAGGCCGTTCTCCACGATGAAGAGCGGCTTCTGCCAGCGGTCCCAGAACTGGTTGAGCACGATGCGGAGGCCCACGGGGTCGATCTGCCAGCCCCACTCGGATGCCTTCAGTGTCGGGTTGCGCACACCGGGGAACAGGTTGCCAGGACCGGTGACGCGCTTGGACTCGTCGGCGGTGTCGGCCACGCTCACGTAGTAGCTGAACGAGACGAAGTCGACGGTGTTCTCCTTCAGCAGCGCACGGTCCTCGTCGGTGATCACCAGGTCGACACCCTGGTCGCGCAGGCTCCGCAGGTAGTAGCCGGGGTATTCTCCGCGCACGTGGATGTCACCGAAGGCGAGGTTGGTGCGCTCGGTGGTGAGCGATGCCATCACGTCGTCGGGGTCGGGAGTCAGCGGGTAGGTCGGCATCGCCAGGATCATGCAGCCGACCTGGGCGTTCGGGGCTAGCTCACGAGCGGCCTTCGTGGCCAGGGCGCTGGCCACCAGCTCGTTGTGCACGGCCTGGTAGAGGTCGGTCTTGGAGAGCTTCTCCTTGGGCGTGTTGATGCCGCCCGACATCAGCGGGGCGTGCAGCACGGAGTTGATCTCGTTGAAGGTGAGCCAGTACTTGACCCGGGCGCCGTAGCGGGCGAACAGCACCCGGGCGTAACGCTCGTAGAACCCGATCAGGTCGCGGTTGACCCAGCCGTCGTAGGTGTCGGCGAGGTGCAGGGGCGTCTCGTAGTGCGAGATCGTGACGAGCGGCTCGATGCCGTGCTTCTCGCACTCGTCGATCACGCGGTCGTAGAACGCGAGGCCCTCCTCGTTGGGTTCGGTCTCGTCGCCCAACGGGAAGATCCGGCTCCAGGCGATGGAGAAGCGGAAGGTCTTGAAGCCCATCTCGGCGAACAGGGCGATGTCCTCGGCGTAGCGGTGGTAGAAGTCGATGGCCACCTGCTTGAGGTTGTCGTCGGTCGGGCCGTCCGCCCGTGGCGTCGTGATGCCCTGGGGCATGACGTCCTGGATCGACAGGCCCTTGCCGCCCTCGTTGTACGCGCCCTCGATCTGGTTCGCGGCAGTGGCGCCGCCCCAGAGGAAGTCAGCGGGGAAGATTGATGAATTGGTCATTCGTGTACTCCTTTATTACGCACCGCGTTTGTGACGCAGTGCATGGGGTGGAGGAGCGGGCGGGCCGCCCCTCCACCGGGACGTGCTGGGTGTGCGTTAGGCGAGGGCGAGTTCTTCTTCTTCGGCAATGGCGAGGAAGAGGGAATCACCGTGCGCCACCGGGCCCGATGCGGGCGAGCCGATGGTGGGGTACTTCTTGGGGTTGGTGATGATCACCGGGGTGGTGACGTCGTAGCCCGCCGCGGTGATCGCGGGGATGTCGAACTCCACCAGGAGGTCGCCGGCCTTGACCTGCTGGCCCTTTTCGACCTTGAGGGAGAAGTGCTTGCCACCGAGCTTGACGGTGTCGATGCCGATGTGGATCAGAGCCTCTGCGCCATCCGCGTGCTGCAGGCCGATCGCGTGACCGGTCGGGAACGCGGCGACGACGAGGGCGTCGAACGGGGCGTACAGGGCGCCGACGCGGGGGATGATCGCGACACCCTTGCCCAGGGCGCCACCAGCGAAGACGGCGTCGGGAACCTCGGTGAGCGGAACGGCGGTGCCGTCCAGCGGGCTGAGGACCTGGAGGTCGGTGCTCTCGACAGGCGCTGCGGCCTCTGCGACCGGGTCCTTGAAGCCGAGGATGACGGTGAGCAGGAACGGCACGAGGATGGCGACGGCAAGGCCGATCCACAGCATGACCAGGTTTCCGGTGCCGAGCAGCGCGGGGATGCCCAGGCCGGACGGGAGCACGAAGGCGTTGGCGGCGATGCCGCCGGCGGAGATGAGGCCACCACCGATGACACCACCGATCACGCCGAACACGAACGGGCGCTTGAGCGGCAGGTTCACGCCGTAGATGGCGGGTTCGGTGACACCGGCGAGGAAGCCGGACAGGGCGGCGGGGGCGGCGAGGGACTTGAGGTTCGCGTCCTTGGTGCGCACCCAGACGCCGGTGACGGCTGCGGCCTGTGCCAGAACGGCGGCGAACAGCGGAGCAGTGAGGAAGATGAAGCCGCTGGTCTGGAGTTCGGCGGTCATCAGCGGCACGAAGCCCCAGTGCAGGCCGAAGATCACGAAGACCTGCCAGAGGCCACCCATGATGGCGCCACCGAGCCACGGCACGACGTCGAAGACCCAGCTGATGCCGCCGGCGAGGCCGCCGCTGATCAGGTTGGACAGCGGGCCGATGACCAGGAAGGTCAGCGGAACGAGGATGAGGACCAGGAGCATCGGGGTGACGAAGCGGCGGATCGCGGAGGGCAGCACGGCGTAGAGAACGCGCTCGGCGTGGCTCTGCAGCCAGACGATGACGATGACCGGGATGACGCTCGAGACGTAGCTGACCATCGTGACCGGGATGCCGAAGAAGGTGATGTCCGGCACGCCGTTGAGGGCGACGATCGACGGGTAGACGAACGCGCCGGCGATGGCGAGCGAGGTGAACTGCTGCGCGTTGAAGTACTTCGCGGCGGTGATCGCGAGTGCGAGCGGCAGGAAGTTGATGAACGCGTCGGAGAGAGCGTTGAGGATCACGTAGGTGGTGGTCGTGCTGTCCAGCCAGCCGAAGGTGACCGCCGCGGCGAGGAACGCCTTGAGCAGTCCGGTGCCGGCGAGGGCCCAGAGCAGCGGGGTGAAGATCGCCGAGATCATCGCGATGAAGCGGTTCAGCAGGTTGCCCTTCGGGGCATCCGACGCCGCCTTCTCGTTCGCGGACGGACCGGCGAGCTTGGAGATCTTCGCGATCTCGGCAAACACCTCCGGAACCTCGTTGCCGATGACAACCTGGTACTGGCCGCCGGCTTCGGCCGTGGCGATGACGCCGGGGGTGGCCTTCACGGCTGCCTTGTTGACCTTGGCGTCATCCTTGATGACAAAACGCAGCCGGGTCGCGCAGTGCACGAGCGAGGAGACATTCTCCTCGCCGCCTACGCCTTTGAGAACCGCAGCAGCGGTTTTGGAGTAATCCATCGTTCTGATTCACCTTCCGCCGCGACATCGCGGCTTCTCTTTCTCAATCGCAGCCGTTCCGGATTTTGGGCAAAAAAAAGACCTGAACTCCGTCACCGCTTGATTGGCGGTTCGAGTTCAGGTTTTGCCTGCTTGCGCAGTAACAATCCGAAAAGCTACCACAGGTCGTCTTCGCCCTGCGTCGCTCACGCTATCACACCATCAGAGCGTTTCGCCATCAACGACCTGGTTGGCCAGGCGCTCAACGTGCACGATCACGTAGAGCAGTTCTTCGTCGGTGAGGTCGGAGCCGGTGGCTTCGCTGACGTACAACTTGACGTCGCCGGCGATGGCGTAGGAGCGCGGGTAACTGTGTTTGGCGAACTCGAAGAACGACGTATCGGAGCCGCGCAGCATCGACTGCGCCACGAGGCGTTGCAGGAGGAACTGGATGTGCAGGATGAACCGCGCGTAGTCCGGGCTCGCCGCATCCAGCTGCACACCCAGGCCCCTCTCGACCGTCGTGACGACGTGCTGCACCCGCCGGAACAGCAACGCCGCGGTGCCGTTGGGCTCATCCCGGGTCGCGTTCAGAATATGCATCGTGAGGAATACGGCCTCCTCCTCTGGGAGTTCCGTCTCCAGGCTGGCGCTGACCGATCGGGCCATTGCCGTCGCCGCATCGAATTCCTGCGGGTGCAGCACCCGCAGTTCGGGCATCGCCGCGCTCGGGATGCGGATGCCCTTCTGCATCCGCTCCAGCACGTACTGCACGTGGTCGATGATGGCCAGCGGCAGGCGCCGGCCGAGGCTGCGGCCCAGGGTTCGTTCGGCCTCGTCGACCGCGGAGGTGACGGCTTCGATGACCGGGTACGGCACCGAGGCGAGCAGCTGCCGGGCGTGGTCGGCGCCGCTGCCCTGCTCGAGGATGAAGGTCTTTTCCACCTTGGCGGGGTCGATGCTGTCGGTGGGCTGCAGCTGGAAGCCCAGCCCGCGGCCCATCAGCACCCGTTCCTGACCGCTCGCGTCGACGGAGATCACGACGTTGTTGTTGAGCACCTTGTGCGCCACCACCGCTGGGGTGCGCGCCGTGGTGCGCGCTGCTGGGGTGCGCGCCACGCTGCTGTCCGTCGCCATGGCCGCAGTTTACAGCTTCGGATTTGGCGAAACCATGTCCGAGGTCCCGTCGGTGCCGGCCCGCAACTGTTCCCGATGCGGACACTTGGTCCCGGTGTGCCGGGTGCAATTGTCCGCACGGGCAACAGTTGTGCCGCGGCGCTCAGCCGGCGACGTCGTGCAGGTGGTGGGTGGGGTCGTGGATGAAGTACTGGGCCAGGGTGGTCACGGTGAACCGGGCGCCGTCGCTGCGGCGGCCGGTGCGCTGCCGGTCGGCGGGCGGCACGGCGGCGAAGTTGTCGGCGACGGATGCCGCGGCCGCGGCCAGCTCCGCCGCCACGGTCTGCGGGTCCTGCGCGTTGTAGCGCTCGGCGACGGCCGTGGCGTCCTGGTCCCAGTTCGCGAACAGGGGGTCGTCCTCGCCGAGGATCAGGCCGAGGCGGGTGTTGAAGATGCGGAACACGTCGCGCACGTGGGCGGCGTATTCCAGCGCCGACCAGGTGGCCTCGTCGGGCCGCACCGTCACATCCGCTCGGGCGAGCACGGGCGCCCAGGCGGCCGCGTTCTCCCGCACGAGGGCGGGAACGTCGTCGTAGTCGAGGTCGGCGGCGGAGAATCCGCATTCGGCGCAGGGGCGCTCGAGCACCCAGGTCCAGTCTTTGGTGTCGGGGGTGATCGGCATGCCCCCAGCGTAGGGAGGCCCGGCCGGCCGTGGCGCGGTGGCGACTGCCATTCCTCGGGGATCTCCTGCCACTCCCGGCGGCGCCCCGTTCCGCCGCAACTGTTCCCGCTGCGCACAAATGGTCCCGGCGCACCGGGACCATTTGTCCGCACGGGGCACAGTTGTGCGTCGGCTGACGGCTACGCGCCGGGCGCCAGGGACTCGTAGCGGCGCGGCTTGCCCTCACCGAGGTCGAGCAGGGTCGCCACCGTGGTCACCGTCACCGGCCGCGCCAGCAGCCGCCCGATGGCCGCGCCGATCAGCCCGGCATCGCCGCCCACCACCGTGGCGGTGACACTGCCGTCCACACCCTGCCGCACGGCCCAGCCGCGCGCGCCGCCGGCCTGCAGCTGCTGGGTGAGGTCGACGCTGGGCACCAGGGTGCCGTCCAGGGCCACGAACCGGGTGGCCTCCCGCCCCTCCAGGTCGGCCAGTGCCGGCCGGCCGGCCACGTCGACCAGCCTGCCGAAGTCGCCGGTGCGGTAGCGCACCAGCGGCAGCAACGGGTTCTCCCCTGCGGTCACCACGATCTCGCCGCGCTGCCCCGGCGCCACCGGCGCCCCGGCCGCGTCGAGCACCTCGACGTGCACCCGGCGGTCCAGGATCACGAACGGTCCCCCGTCGGCGCTCACGGCGATCGGCCGGGTCTCGTGCAGGCCGTAGACATCGATCACCGGGCAGCCGTAGGCCCGCTCGAGGTCCCGGCGGAGGCCCAGGCTCAGCGCCATGGCCCCGCTGAACAGGGCGAGCGGCCGGAGCCCCGCCACCAGCTCGGGGTGCAGCAGCTCGGCCAGGCTGGTGGGGTTGCCGGTGATCACCTGCGGCTGCTGCGCCAGCAGAAACCCGGTGCGCTGCCCGGCGGCCGGCCACTGCGACGGGTGCAGGTTGAGCCTGGCCATGGCTGCCTGACCGAAACTGCTGATCACGGAGGTATAGGTGAACGCCTGGCGCTGGTGCACCACGTAGGCCAGCGCCATCCGTGCGGGGTCGGGGCGCCAGTCGATGCCCTGCCCGGCCACCAGGCGCACCAGCAGGTGGAAGCTGCGGGCGACCTCCTCGATGTCATCGGGGATCTGCAGCGCCCGCCCGGTGGTGCCGGAACTGGAGCCCTCGATCATGCGGTCGAGGTCGGCATCCAACGGCACGAAAGCCGAGATGTCGTCGAGCAGGTCCTCCCGGGTCACGGTGGGCCAGCTGGTCAGGTCGCCGAGGGTGGCCGCGACCCGGCGGTACGCGGGCAGCTTGCGGGCGGTGACGAGGTGTTCGGCCAGCCAGTCGTCAACGGGCAGCGGAGCCTGGGCCCGCGCGACGCCGTCGGCGGTGAGCCGGTCCCCGGTGCGGTGCACCCAGGCCGGGGCGAGCGGATGCCGGGCTACCCCGTTCAGGCGCGCGGCACCGGCCGCGTCCAGGGTGGGCCACCGTTCCGCGTCCGTGAGCGCCACGGCCCCGCCCGGCGCGTACTCGGCCAGCGCCAGCGGATCGTCCGGGTCGGGCAGCGGCGTGGCCGGACCGGTCGGGTCACTCATTCGAGTACCGGGCGGCCGCCTCGCGGGCCCGGGCCTCCTGCAGCCGCTTGGTCACCTGCAACCGGTGTTCGTGGTCGGCCATGGTCTGGGCGAGAGCCGTGTTCTGCTGCAGGGAATCCCGCATGGCGAGGATCGACCTCGCGGTGGCCTCGTCTTCGCCGGCCGGCAGGTGCCCCGACCAGAGCAGGAACGTGCGGGCCGCTTCGTCGCGCCGGTCGGCGTCCCGCACCCACTCGGCCGGGTCGACGACCGCCGCCAACCGGAACGAGAGTGCGGCCATCGCCCGGCCGTGCCAGACCGGGCTCAGCGGCACGGACAGCGGTCCGTTCAGGTCATCGCTGGCCCAGAGCCACAGCACCAGAGCGGCGCCCCGACGGGCGGCACCGGACCCGGTGGCCCGCACCTGGTCCACAATCCGGAGCACTTCCTGCCTCCGGCGGTCCGGTGAAGTCGTGCCGGATGCGCCGTATTCTATTTCGAGAATATTCTCGGCGAGCTGCAGAACAGCCACGTCGTCGGCGAGGAATGCGGCCGGAACCAGGGACAGCCGGGTGGCGATTTCGGCGACACTCGCGCCGGGCAGGCAGGAGCGCCAGACGATCACGTCGTCCTGCTCGCGGGCGAACCAGATATCGAGAAGCGCCTCGGAGTCCACGACCATCGTCTCGGCCGGTTCCGGCGCGCCCGCGGGCCGGGACACCCGGTCGGCGGGCGGGGAGAACGGCGTGGCGTTCGTCGCCGTCTCGCTAATGTCCGGGTCCCTGAGCCCGGCCGAGTTGGTCAGCCGGCGCCAGAACGGCACGGGTCCCTCAGCCACGGAATCCTCCTGCTGTTCGGGTGGCACGGCTCGGCTCGCTCTCCGTCAGTCGCCGGGCGAGCCGGGCGCAGGCGGCCGGGGCATCGTCCATCCGCTCGATGTACTCCACGTCATAGCCGGCCGCGACGGCGGCCGTCGTGATGGAGCGGCGCGGATCCTGCAGGATCAGGGTGGCCGTGTCGAGACCCCGGCGCACCCGCGCCGCAACGTCGGCATATTGCGGCTGGCCCGCGCCGAACATCGACAGCAGGCCCTCGTCGGAGAGCACCACCACGTGCCGGCGCACGCTCGAGCTGGTGCGCCCGAGCCCGCTGTATCGGCTGCCGTACAGGTCGAGCGGAAAGACGGTGCCGCCGCCGAAGTAGTAGGTGAGGTCGCGCAGCGCCTCGAGGCGGTCGCGGGTGAACCGGTGGCCGCCGGCGACCTGCCCTGCCGCCGCGAACGAGGTCACCCGCACCCGGCCGCCACCCCGCAGCACCGAAAGGATGAGAATGGTGCCGGCCAGGACAGCTGGGGATTCGCGCGCCGGACTCACCATCGACCCCGAGGAGTCGATGTAGAGGTCGAGGTCCAGGCTCACCGACGCCACCGGCGGCACATCGGGCAGGTACTCGCGGCGGCGCGTCGTCACCCCGGGCACGATGGTGGGGCTCCGCGCCATCGACGCCGCCCAGTCGATGTCCGCCAGGTCGTCGCCCAGCTCCCACGATTCCAGCGGTCCGGGGATCTCGGTGCCGGCCGGCGGCGCCGTGGTGGACCGCTGCAGCAGCGGGCGCACGAAGTGTCGCGCGCGGGTCTGGTACCAGGCGGCGGTCACATCGTTGGCGGCGCTGGCGCGGTACAGCTCGAGCGTTTTGGCCAGGCCGTAGCCCTGCCCGGTGGACGTCGCGGGCGAGCCCATCGAGGTGTCCGGCGGGTCCGACATCCCCGTGGTGGTCGACGGCGCCACCAGGCCGCGGGCCTTGGCCACCGCCGGATGCTCCGGGTCCTCCTGCAGCCGGGCATCCCCCAGCACGGCCACGAGTTCACCTGCGGTGGCGGGGCCCGCACCGGTCTCACCATCGCAGACCCCGGCGGGCGCCCCGGGCTTGGGCGCATCCTCCTGCCCCACCAGATACGGCGCCAGCAGCATCCCGAACCGCAGCGCACCGCTCACGGGGTCATCGCCGAACGTGCGCACGGTCTCGGCCAGCAGTCCGGCGTCCAGGCGGGGGTTGGTGAGCGCCAGGGCATCGAACTCGCGCTGCACCTCGGCGGCGGCGTCCTGCGCGAGGAAGTCCTGTTCCCGCTCGGCGACCTTCTGCTTGCTCTTAGTGGCCCGCATGTTCTCGAGCACGGTCTTCCGGGACTGCGCGGTCGTGGACGCCTCACGACGGCGGCGCTTCTCCTCGGTCGCGTCGACCGGCGCGGCGGGCGGCTCCGCCGGGCAGAGCGAGCCGGCCGCGAGGCCCCAGAGCACTTCGTAGGCGCGCAGAACCACCCACCACAGCGTGTCGCCGCTGCCGTTCCCGCCCAGCACCGTCCACATCCGCACCATTTCGGGCGGCACGGCCGGGCCGTCCCTGCGGCGCTGGGCCTCGGCCACCCGCACGTTGATGAGCATGTCCGACCACAGGTTCGAGAGCCTGTGCACCTCGTCCTGCACGTTCGGGATGCGGGCGGCGTCGGTGGCCGCCAGCGCCCTGGCGATCTGGTGCTGAATTTTCAGGCTCGTCAGCCGGGTCGACGGCGAGAGGGCGTGGTGGCCGATCTCGTGCGCGAAGATGCTCTCCAGAAAGCCACCGACGCCCAACCGGTCGGCCAGGGGCAGGTCGAAGCTCACCTGGGGCGGGAAGGTGAACCAGGCGAACGACGGCGCCTTGGCGTGAGGCGCGAGTTCGGGGTCGTGCAGTTCGACACCCCAGAGCGCCTGCGCGCTCCCCCAGGCCGCGCGCTGATCGGAGGTCAGCCGGGTGCCGGCAGCCACCGGGCTCACCTGGTGTCCTCCGGCGTCCACAGCTGCGCGGTATAGGCGCGCACGGTCAGAACGACGCCGCCCGCGCCCGGCTCGGCGAGCCCTACGGCACTGTCGCCGGCCGCCAACCAGCGTGCTTCGGCGGTGGCGACGGTCTCGGTCTCGTCTGCCGCGAGCCGCACGAGGGTGTGCCCGAAGACATCCGCGGTGAGCTGCCACTCCTCGGCCGCAGCGCCCACCCGGCCGGTGCGGATGAGGAACGTGCCGGGTCGGTCGCCGGCCAGGGCCGCCACCGGAGGGGCCAGCCACGGGCCGTACAGGCCCCGGAAACCGCCGATCACGGCCAGGAGTTCGCCGGGGGCGTGCAGGCCGGGCCAACCGAAACGCGAGTTCCGCTGCAGCTGGGCGAACGGGGCGACACCGCCCTCCCCCAGGCCCAATGCCGCCGCGACGGTGCTCAGTGGGGTGCTGCCGCCGGCCAGGACCAGGTCGAGGCGACGCAGCGCATCCGTGCGAAACGCGAGGGCGCCGCTTCTCCAGGCGGCCAGCGCCGCGACGGTGAGCAGGTCGTCCCGGCCGGCCAGGGGCTGGGCCGCGAGCGCCCGACCGAGGAAGTGCCGGTAGCGGGCGCCGGCCGCGGTTCCGTGCCGCTCCTGAATCCGGGTTGCCGAGAGAGCGAGGTCCACCGTGGTCTGCGGCAGGGCCTCGTCGGTGAGCACCAAGGACTCGTTCACGAGGTGCCGGGGGCGTTGGGTCACCCGCTGAACCCCAACCAGCTGACGTAGTTGGTGTAGCGCTGGTGCAGGTATTTGAGGGCAAGCAGGTCGTCGAAGTGCCGGCCATACAGCTTGCCCTGCTTGGCGATGCCGCTGATCAGCGACTCAATCCCGGTGAGCCGTTGGGCGGCCTGCGCGGAGGTGAGACCTTCCAGGCCCTGGTTGAACAGGTCCAGGGCGTTGCTGATCGGGTCGTGTCCGTCCAGGCCCAGCGCGGTGAACTGGCGGCGGGACTCGGCGAAGAGGTCGGCCAGCCAGCTGATCGAGTCTGTGGCCAGTTCCCGGTCGGCGCCGACATCGAAGCGCGGGTGCAGTTCGTTGGGCAGCAGTTTGCCGCGCAGCGCGAACGGCAGCACGGCGGCCAGGTCGTCCAGCCCCACGACGGGCCGGCCACGGAAGTAGGCCATGGCCTTGGCGTAGCGGATGAGGGTCTGCAGCGACCGCACCGAGAGGCTGTTGGCGGTCTGGGAGCCGAGGTCGACCTGCAGGTCGGCGCCGGAATTGGCCTCGATCACCTCGGCCACCTCACCGCCGCCGGTGCGCACGGTGTCCTTGGTGCGGTACTCGAACCGGCGGCCGCCCTGCTGCACGAACTCGAAGTGGCTGGCGAAGAACTCCAGCTGGCGGCGCACGACGCCGGGCAGCGGCACGGCACGGATGGCCGCCTCGAGCAGGCGCTGTTCGCCGGCGTCGAAGACCAGCTCGGCAGGCAGGTGGTCCTCCGGCCGTTCGCCGGCCTCCACCCTGGCGACGAGTTCGTCGAAAAACCTGTTGTTGAAGCCCTGCGCGGCGACGGTCACGTCCATCCGGTCGCGGAGCGCCTGGATCACCGGGAAGGTGCCGCCACCGGCGTCGTCGTTGGCGGTGAAGAACCAGCTCTCCACACCGGATTCCGGTGCGGTGGAGTGCATCTGGTCGTGACTCTCCACGTACCCCTCTGCCACCATAGTCAGCAGCGCGGACTGGGTCTTGGTGGGAATCCGGTTGTACTCGTCGACGATCTTCACCGGCTGGGTGAGCCAGCTGCGCCAAGCGATCTCGATCTCGGCGAGGCTACCGGCCGACACGAGGTCGCGCGGCAGCGGCATGCCGACCAGGTCGCTCACGGTCACCTGCGGCTGGCCCTGCTGCACGTTGCGGCGCACCTCGCGGGCGCTCGACCCGGCCAGAACGCCCATCAGGATGGCCAGGGTGGTCTTGCCGCGGCCCGGCCCGCCCACCAGCAGGCACTTGCCGCCCACCGCGAAGGTGAGCAGCGGCAACAGCACGTTCGACGAGTAGGACTGGTCGGTGGGCAGCTGCAGTTCGGCGCCGGCGTCGCCGAGGGTGAAGGTGACCGGCGACCCCGTGGAGAACTCGACGTCGTAGAACGGCGAGATCACGGCCCGGTTCACCAGCCAGAAGTAGGCCTGGCGCAGCTTCTCGTCCAGCGCCGTGTCGGCCACCGCCGGCGCCTCGGTGAAGAGGTCCTCGGCGGTCAGCTCCTCGGCCAGGGTAGCGGCGTTAGCGCGCGTCGGTGATTCGGATACCTTGTTCCAACGATTCCCCAGCGCCATGGTGTGCAGCCTATCGGGCAGGCACGGAGGAATCGGTGGCAGCGG
>Ga0247803_1000742_pt1 | contig 17369 bp, 18 predicted proteins | sample UWRJL014104B1_FD_180928 | JGI IMG/M metagenome (GOLD analysis project Ga0247803, IMG submission 180928) | Plant litter microbial communities from Arlington Agricultural Research Station in Wisconsin, United States - UWRJ-L014-104B-1 | ecosystem: Environmental > Terrestrial > Plant litter >...
GATCGATCGCGCGGTACACCGCACCAGGCGCGCCGCCGAGGCGCGCCGCGGCGCGCTGCGCATCGCCACCAACTACCCGGCGAGTCGTCTGCTGCTCCTCCCCCTACTCGAACGCCTGCGGGCTGTCGACTCGGGAGTGAGCACCACCCTGCGCGAGATGGGTTCGCCCGGTCAGCTCGCTGCCCTCGTGCGCGGCGAGCTCGACATCGGTCTCGTCTACGGCCCCGTCGACGAACCGGGCATCGAGAGCGAGCACCTGCTCGACCTGCCGGTCGTCGCTCTGGTGCGTGCCGGCCATCCGCTCGCCCACCGCGGCATGATCTCGTTACGCGACACCGTCTCCTTCCCGCGAATCACCGCCCATCTCGGCGGCAGCCGGTCGATCGAGAAGCGCGTGATCGAGAGTGCAGCCACGCAGGGGATCACTCTCGGCGAGGCATCCGAAACGTCCGATCTCGCGAGCCACCAGCTCTTGCTGGAGACCACGGATTCCATCGGATTCTCGTCGCTGACCCGCGGCGAGCAGAGTCAGGCGAACGGGTTGCGGATGCTGCGGCTCGAGTCGCCACAACCGATGCTGAGCATCCACGTGGCCTGGCCCGCCGAATCCGATGAACCTTTGGTGAACGCCGTGGTGAACCACCTGATACAGCTTGCGGCGGAACTCGACGCCCCCGCATAGTGCCCGGTTTCACCGATTGCGCGGGGCAATCGACCGTTCGCGAATCGCTCATTGTTCGGCCCCGAGGCGCGCCCGCACCATGGACAGCGACACCACCGCCTTCGGGCGGCGCCCCCGACGAAAGCGACACATGCGACTCACTCCCCTCGGCTGCCTCGCCGGAATGCCCATGAACGGCCAGGCCAGTTCCGGCTACCTGCTCGACTCCGACGACCAGATGATCATGCTCGACGCGGGGCCCGGCACGGCGCTCGGGTTGAGCCGCCACCTGGCCACCCGGCGCCTCGACGCCGTGTTCATCAGCCACCAGCACACCGACCACCTGTACGACCTGCTCCCGATCGGCAAGATGCTGCTCGCGCTGCGCCTCACGCGCGACCCGCGCACCCGCGAACTCGCCGTCGACGAGTCGGTCGCCCGCGTGCCGCTGTTCCTCCCGGCCGGCGCGCTCGCCGCGCTGCAGACACTCGCCGCCCTCTTCCCGGTGACCACCCACCCGCTGCTCGATCGGGCGTTCGACCTCGCCTTCGACGTGCACGAGTACGAGCCCTCGGAGAGCGCGCTGGTGGGCGACACCGCGCTGCGCTTCGAGCTGCTCAAGCACGTCTCGCCCAACTGCGGCGTGCGCATCGAACGCGGCGACGCGAGCCTCGTCTACACGGGCGACACCGGCATCACCGACGCGTTGCCCCTTCTCGCCGCGGGGGCGGGAACGCTACTCGCCGAGAGCACCCTGCGCGAGTCCGACGTCTCGGGCCACGGTCACCTCAGCTCGGCAGACGCCGGGCGCGCGGCCGCCGACGCCGGGGTCGCCGAGCTGATCCTCACCCACTTCACATCCAGCGACCCCGACGCGCTGGAGTGGCACCGCGACGCCGCATCGGCGCAGTTCGCCGGCCCCGTTCATCTCGCCCAGCCCGAGCAGACGTTCACTGTCGAGTCATCCACCGCACCTCTTCGAAAGGCCACAGCATGAACCGCTTCACCCGCCCCCTCGTCGCGACCCTCGCGGTCTCGTCGCTGCTCGCCGTGAGCGCCTGCGCCGCCGCCGAACCCGCCGGTCGGGACGACAACGCCGAGACCACCATCACCTTCAGCTCATACAGCTACGGCACGCAGGGCGCGGCCGGCGACGGCATGCAGACGCTGCTCGACGCCTTCTCTGCCGCCCACCCCGAGATCACCGTGCTGCCCGAGGCCGTTCCCGTGGCCGACGCGCTCACCAAGACCAAGGCGGCGGTCGCGGCCGGCTCGCCGCCCGACGTTCAGCAGCTTGGCTACAGCAAGATGGCCGAGGCGTTCGCGACGCTGCCCGTGCAGTCGATCGAGGAGATCGCCGGCGACGAGTGGGACGCGCACGTCGAGGGAATCGCCCCCGGCCTGGTCAGGACCGGCGAGAACGACGGCACGGTCAAGGCGCTGCCGTTCACCGTGTCGATCCCCACGGTGTTTTACAACGCCGACATCTTCCGCGAGGCGGGGCTCGACCCCGAGAACCCGCCGACGTCGATCGACGAGGTGTCGGAGGCCGCGGAGGCGATCACCGCCACCGGGCACAACGGCGTCTACTTCGGCCTGCTCGACCAGGGCAAGAGCGACTACCTCACCCAGTCAGTGATGGACAGCGCGGGCGGCCAGACGGTCGACGACGACGGCACCGTGGCGCTCGACTCGGCAAAGGCGGTCGCCGGTATCCAGAAGATCCAAGACCTCACCACGGAGGGCCTCCAGCCGGCCGTCGGTATCGACGACGCCATCGCCGCGTTCTCCACCGGCGACCTCGGCATGTTCGTCTCCACCACCGCCCTGATGAGCAACCTGCAGGCGGGCGCCACCGACAAGTTCGAACTGCGCACGGCCGGCTTCCCCAGCTTCGACAGCAAGGACGCCCGACCGACCCACTCCGGCGCCGGACTAGTCGTACTCGCCGCCGACGAGGCAAAGCAGAAGGCCGCGTGGGAGTTCGTCAAGTTCATGACGAGCGAGGAGGGCTACACGATGATCACCGAGGAGATGGGCTACCTGCCGCTGCGCGCCAACCTGGCGACCGACGAGGCGTTCCTCGCGGGCTACTTCGCCGAGAACACGCTGCTGCTGCCGCCGCTCGAACAGCTGCAGAACGTCACCCCGTACCGCTCGTTCGCGGGCGCCAAGTCGAACCAGGCCACCGTGATGCTGCAGGATGACGCGATCTCGCCGATCATCCTTCGCGGCGCCGACACCCAGCAGACCCTGACCGAGGTCGCCGACCGCATCCGCGAGCTGGTCGAGTCGGAGTGACGCTCCTCACCGGACCGTCGCGGGGCGTCCGTCAGGGCGCCCCGCGACGGGTCAGCTCGGCCCTGCGGCCGTGGCTGTACCTGTCCCCTCTGCTGCTCGCCCTCGGCGTCTGGATCTACGGGCCGGCGCTGTTCACCCTCGGCCTGTCGGTGCTCGACTGGAACCTCACGACCCCGCCCACCGGTTTCGTAGGAGCCGACAACTTCGCGCGGCTGTTCCGCAGCGCCGACTTCTGGCAGGCGCTCGGCCAGACCCTCCTGTACGCCGTGGCCCTGCTCCCCTTCTCCACGGTCGTCCCGCTGCTGCTCGCGATCATGCTCTGGCAGCGTCCGGGCCGGGCGAGCACGGTCTACCGCTCGCTGCTGTTCCTGCCGGTGATGATGGCGCCGGTCGCCGTCGCGGTGTCGTGGAAGTTCATGCTGAACCCGCTGCTCGGGCTCGCCAACGAGGTCGTCGGCTGGTTCGGCATCCCACCGGTGAACTGGCTCGGCGATCCGTCGACGGCACTGCTCGTCATCGTCGCCGTCACGGCGGCGAAGGTGACCGCGTTCAACATGCTGCTCTACAGCGCGGCCCTCTCGGGTCTCGACCGCCGCACCATCGAAGCCGCGCGGCTCGAGGGCGCCAGCTCGTGGGAGATCACCCGCTTCGTCGTCGCACCGCAGCTGGTCGGCACGACCGTGCTGCTCGGAACACTCAGCCTCGTGCTGGCCGGCCAGTGGGTGTTCACGAACGTCACCGTTCTCACCCAGGGCGGCCCCGACGGCGTGACCGACAACATCTACTACCGCATCTACACGCTCGGCTTCGAGTTCTTCGAGACCGGCACGGCCTCCGCCGCCGCCGTGATCGTGCTGCTCGTCTTCGCCGTCGCCGGCATCGGCTGGCGGCTCGTCCGGAGGTCCCATGTCCCGCGCTAACCACCCGATGCGCCGCTTCGGCCCCGTGCTCTGGCACACGACGCTCACCCTCGTCGCCGTCGCCATGGTCTTCCCGGTTCTCTGGGCGCTGCTCACCTCGTTCAAACCGGCCAACGACATCTACAGCGTCACCCCGTTCTCGGCCGAACCCACCCTCGACAACTACGTGCGCGTGCTCGCCGACTGGCCCGTGCTCACGCTGCTCGGCAACACGTTCGTGATGGCGGCGGGGGTGGCGGTCGGCCAGATCCTGATCGCTGTGCTCGGCGCCTACGCGCTCGTGCACTTCTCGCAACGCGCTCGCGGCCCGATCCTTGTGCTCGTCACCATCTCGCTCGCGATCCCTCCGCAGGCGCTCATCATCCCGCAGTTCCTGATGACCGCGCGGCTCGGCTGGCTCAACACCGACGCGGGACTCATCGTGCCGCAGCTGGGCACCTGCGCGCTCGCAGTCCTGCTGCTCGTGCAGCACGTCGAGGCGATGCCGAGGTCGCTCACCAACGCGGCCCGGCTCGACGGCGCGCGGCCGTTCGAGGTGCTCTGGCACATCGTGCTGCCCGCGCTGCGTCCCGCGATCTCCGCGGTCGCGATCCTCGTCTTCATCACCACCTGGAACGAGTATCTCTGGCCGTTGCTCGTCGCCCCCAAGCCCGAGGACACCACCGTGCAGATCGGCCTCACCCAGTTTCAGACGGCCGAGGGCAACGACTTCGGCGGGCTGCTCGCCGCCGCCACGCTTACCAGCATCCCCATCGTCGTCGTCTACCTGTTCGCCTCGCGTCGCATCACCGACGCCTTCCTCCAGTCAGGAATCAAATGACCATCACCGCATCGACCACCCGCGCGGGCTCGGCCGACCTCCGGCTCGACTCGCTCACCAAGAGCTACGGCGGCACCGTCGCCCTCGACGCGATCGACCTGCACATCCCCGCCGGTTCGCTCACCGTGGTCGTCGGACCGTCGGGCTGCGGAAAGTCGACCATTCTGCGCGTGCTCTCCGGCCTCGAGGCCGCGACGAGCGGCGACGTCTACTTCGACGACGTCGCGGTCACGACGCACGCCGCCGGCGACCGCGACGTCGCCATGGTCTTCCAGGACTACGCGCTCTACCCGCACATGAGCGTCGAACAGAACATCTCGTTCCGCATGCGCCTGCAGGCCAGGCACGACCGTCGGTCGGGACCGTCACGCGATAAGATCGCCCGGCAGGTTCAGGATGTCGCGGGGCTGCTCGGTCTCGACGCGCTGTTGAAACGAAAGCCGGCGCAACTCAGCGGCGGGCAGCGTCAGCGTGTCGCGCTCGCCCGGGCGATCGTGCACCGCCCGCAGGTGCTGCTGCTCGACGAGCCGCTCTCCGCGCTCGACGCCCAGCTGCGCGCCGCGGCGCGGGCCGAACTGCTGCGCCTGCACCGCGAGATCGAGTCGACAATGGTGCTGGTCACCCACGATCAGCACGAGGCCCTCTCGATGGCCACGCACCTGGTCGTGATGGACAACGGGCGCGTCGCGCAGAGCGGCACGGCCGAGGAGCTCTTCCGTCGCCCCGGCTCGGAGTTCGTCGCGGCCTTCGTCGGCTCGCCCGCGATGAACTTCACCGCCCGCCCCCACGGCCGCATCGGTTGGCGTGCGACCGACGCACGCATCCTCGGCGACGCCGATACGCCCGGCCCGGGACTGCTGGTCGAGGGCGTGGTCGACGTGATCGAATTTACCGGCGACAGCCGCCACGTGCTCTGCCGCGCCGACGGCTCCACTTTCACGATCGTGCAGCGAGACGGCGAATCCGTCCCGCGTTCCGGAGACGTCGTGCGCGCCGAGATCCCCCAACACCAGCTCCATCACTTCGACGAGAACGGAAACCGAACCAATGACTGACGCAGACACCGCGCCCATCACCGTCGTCTGGTGCGACTTCGGCGGCGTGCTCACCCCCGCCCTCGGAAACGCGATGCACGAGGTATCAGCGGCGAGCGGGGTCGACTGGGCCCAGCTCTGGGCGGCGGCGGGCGTCGTCGCACACGATCTCGGCCTGTCGGGCCTGCAACCGCTCGAGCTCGGCCGGCTGAGCCAGGCGGAGTGGGGTGCCCGGGTGTCGGCGGCGTTGCCTGCCGGTGTCGCGTCGGCCGTCGACCTCGGACTCTGGGGCGACTACTGGTACCGCAACCGCCCCATTAACACCGAGCTCATCGCGGAGCTCGAACGCGTCTCGGCGGCGGGCGTCGCGGTTGGCATGCTCACCAACAGCGTGCTCGAGTGGGAGCCGCACCGCGCGGTCATGCTCGCCGGCGTCGACGTCTTCACAGCGCACGTGCGCTCTCACGAGATCGACCTCGCGAAACCCGACCCGCGAATCTTCGCGTACGCCGACGGGCTGCTGTCGCCGGGTCGCGGCCGCGCGCTGCTCATCGACGACCTCGCGGCGAACTGCACGGCGGCGTACGCACACGGCTGGATCGGCCTGCACCACGTCGACACCGACGAGACCATCGCCCGCCTGCGTGCGCTGATCTGAGCCCGCCGCTCGGCGACGTAACGCGGCGGGTGGAGCGCTCACCGCGGCAGCCGCAGCACCGCCTGCACCGGCTCGTGGTCTGACGGGGCCGCGCCGTCGAAGCGCACCGCGTTGATCCCGACGGCCTTCACCTCGATGCCGCCACCCACGAACAGCCAGTCGATGCGCTTGCCGCCCATGCGCGGCTCGCGATAGGCGGAGTACGTGGTCCATTCCGGCGTGAGCCGCCGCTCGGGCATAAGCCAGGCGTCGACGAGCCCGGCGTTGTGCATCAGCTCGCGGTACGGTGCCGAACGGACCCCCGCGTTGGCGTCGCCCATAACGACGACCGGCCCTGAGCCCGCGTCGACGAGCCGGGTGATCATGCGGGCCGACTGCAGTCGCGACTTCGTCGACCTGTGGTCGAAGTGCGTGTTGAAGACCCTGAACACTGCGCCAGTGCCGAGGTCGCGGAACTCGGCCGTCACGACGACTCGGGGAACCATGTTGCCCCACGACCGCGAGCCGGCGACCGTCGGCGTGTTGGACAGAGCGAACTGCCGCCAGCTCACCGCCTCCAGCCGACGCGAGTCGTAGTACAGCGGACAGCTCTCGCCCTCGCGGTTGGCGTTTCGGCCGTAGCCGATGCGCACGTACGCGGGGCCGAGGCTCTCCCCCACCCAGCGGGCCTGGTCGAGCAGGGCCTCCTGCACGCCGAGCACCGTCGGCTGTTCCGCCTGCAGCAGCCGGCGGAGCAGCACCTTGCGGTGCGACCAGAGGTCACTGCTCCGCGGCGGGAGGTGGAGGATGCGCCGGCGGATGTTGTAGGTCATGACGTGCAGGTCGGGGGCCAGCGCCGGCCCGATCAGCGAGTCATCCATCGTCCCAGAGTATGTCCCCCACTCTGAAAACGAAGGAGAAGCGCACGCAAAACAGCCCGTCAGGCCAGAAAGGGGGCCGAACGGGCTGCGACTCCTTCGTTTTCAGAAGGGGCGGATGCTGGCTAGGCGCGAGTCTGCGCGATCCGGCCGAGCAGGCCGTTGATAAAGCCGGCGGAGTCCTCCGTGCTCAGCACAGCGGCGGCCTCGACCGCCTCGGAGATCGCGACACCGTCGGGGATCTGCTCATTGAAGAGAAGCTCCCAGATGCCGATGCGCACGATCGCGCGGTCGACGGCCGGCATGCGGTTGATGGTCCAGCCCTGGGCGTAGGTCTCGATCAGCTCGTCGATCTCGTCGCCGTGCTCGGTGATGCCCACGACGATCTCGCGGGCGTACGGCCAGGACGAGCCACGCTTGGGATCGGCGTCTGCGCGGGCCTGCTCCACGGCGAGGGCGGTGTTGATGGACTCTTCTCGAACGTCTGCCCCGTAGAGCAGGTCGAGGGCGCGCTTACGCGCCTTGGTACGGGCACTCATGCTGTCTGCGCCTAGTCGTTGACGCGGCCGAGGTAGCTGCCGTCGCGCGTGTCGACCTTGACCTTGGTGCCGATGTCGAGGAACAGGGGAACCTGGATCTCGTAGCCGGTCTCCACGGTGGCGGGCTTGGTGCCGCCGGTCGAGCGGTCGCCCTGCAGGCCGGGCTCCGTGTAGGTGATCTCGAGGGTCACAGAGGCGGGGAGCTCCACGTAGAGGGGCGCCTCGTTGTGCAGCGCGATGGTGACGTTCTGGTTCTCGAGCATGAAGTTCACGGCGTCGCCGACTTGGGCGGCCGAGAGGGTGATCTGGTCGTAGTTGCCGAGATCCATGAACACGAAGTTCTCGCCGTCGGCGTAGAGGTACTGGTAGTCGGCGCGGTCGACGACCTCGGTCTCGAGCTTCGCACCGGCGTTGAACGTGCGGTCGACGACCTTGCCGCTCATGACGTTCTTGACCTTGGTGCGCACGAACGCGCCGCCCTTGCCCGGCTTCACGTGCTGGAACTCGATGACGGTCCACAGCTGGCCATCCATGTTGAGAACGACGCCGTTCTTGATGTCAGAGGTAGAAGCCATGCGCGCAGAGTCCATTCAGGTAGGGAGGGAGAGGCGGTTGAATAGCGCGCTCCGGCGCGCATATCGAAACCAGAAAGCGATTCTACCGGCTCAGCGCTTGATCCGAGCAATGGCGCCGAGCGCGAGCAGGTAGGAGTCGAAGCCGAAACCCGCGATCACACCGGTCGCGATGCCCGAGATGACGCTGGTGTGACGGAACTCCTCGCGGGCGTGCGGATTGGAGATGTGCACCTCGACGAGCGGGATTCCGGCCTTCGTGACCATGGCCGCGGCATCCCGAAGCCCGTAGGAATAGTGCGTGAAGGCTGCGGGGTTCAGGATCACCGGCGTCGAGCTGTCGACCGCCTCGTGCAGCCAGCCGATGAGGGTGCCCTCGTCGTCGGTCTGGCGCAGGTCGATCATGGTGCCGTCCGGCGCCTCCCCCTCGAGCAGCGCCAGCAGCGCCGGGAGGTCCTGGTTGCCGTAGACGTCGGGCTCGCGGGAGCCGAGCCGACCGAGATTGGGACCGTTGAGCACCAGCACGTTGTTCACGGTGCCAGTGTATCGAGGTACTACGAGCGCAGGATCGCCGCCCGGGCGTCGGCGTGCTCGGCCGGGGTGACGACTCCCTCGGCCAGCATGGCGTCGATCTCGGCGAGGCGCTGCGCCTTGCTCTGCCCGCCGGAGAGCAGGTCGCTCCGCATGACCTTTGCCGCGAGATCGGCCTGCAGCGTCATCGGGTCGAGCCCGTGCTGCCTGGCCTTCCTGCCGAAAGCCACGCCTTCGACGCTAGACGCCCACCTCTTGATAGGCGAGGAAAAGCATGGATTCGTCAGGTGCCTCGAGCACCGTCGGCAGCGCGAGGTCGTCGAGGACGATGAAGCGCAGCATGCCGGCGCGGGCCTTCTTGTCGCGCTGCATCGTGGCCAGCAGCGTCTGCCAGCGGCCGACCGGGTAGTCGACGGGCAGGGTGAGAGAGGTGAGGATGCTGCGGTGTCGGTCGACGACGGCGTCGCTGAGCGAGCCGGTGAGCCGGGCCAGCTCCGCGGCGAAGACCATGCCGACGGAGATCGCCGCGCCGTGGCGCCAGCGGTATCGCTCGGCGTGTTCGATCGCGTGGCCGAGGGTGTGCCCGTAGTTGAGGATCTCGCGAAGTCCCGACTCCTTGAAGTCCTCCCCGACGACACGCGCCTTGAGCCCGATCGCGAGCTCGACGACGCGCCGGAACTCGGGAGTCGTCGGGTCGGTGACCCGATCGACGTCGGCCTCGATGATGTCGAGGATCTCGGGCTCGGCGATGAACCCGGCCTTCACGATCTCGGCGAACCCGGCGAGAATCTCGTTACGCGGGATCGTGTCGAGGGTGTCGAGGTCGACGACGACCGCCGACGGGGCGTAGAACGAGCCGACGAGGTTCTTGCCCTCCGAGGTGTTGATCCCGGTCTTGCCGCCGATCGACGCGTCGACCATGCCGAGAACGCTGGTCGGCACCTGGATGAGCTTCACGCCGCGCAGCCAGGTGGCCGCGACGAAGCCGGCGAGGTCGGTCGCCGCTCCCCCGCCGAGGCCGATGACGGCGTCGGTGCGGGTGAAGTCTGTCTGGCCCATGATCTGCCAGCAGAACGCCGCGACCTCGATGCGCTTGGCGTCTTCGGCGTCGGGGATCTCGGCGAGCAGCACCTCGTAGCGGCCCTGCAGGCTCTCGCGCAGTGCGTTGGCCTTCGCGCCGAGCGTCGGGGCGTGCACGATGAGCACCTTCGCGACCTTGCCGCCCAGCTGGTCGGAGAGGTTCGCGAGCAGCCCGCGTCCGATGAGGATGTCGTAGGGGTCGGCGCCCGAGACGGTGATGGTGGTGGTGTCAGTCATTGGTCGTCTCCTGGATCCAGCTGACGACGTCAGCGGCGATTCTGTCGAGCGGGAGGCTCGAGGTGTCGAAGGTGCGGTCGGCGAGCCGGTCGTAGACGGGCCGACGGGTGGCCACGAGCGCCGACCAGGCGTCGACCCCGGTGACGAGCGGACGCTTGTCGCCCGAGATGCGCTTGGCGACGGCCTCCGCGCTCACCGACAGCTGAACGACGAGCCGGTCGGCCAGGTCGTGCTGGGTGTCCTCGTCGAGCACCGCACCGCCGCCGAGGGCGACCACGGCGTGCTCTCCGAGCGCACGGGCGACGTGCTCGCGCTCGATCCGACGGAAGCGCGGCTCGCCGTGCTCCTCGAAGATCTGGGCGATCGGCCCGTGCTCGGCGACGATCCGCTTGTCGGTGTCGATGAACGGAACGTCGAGCAGTCGGGCGATGCGCTTGCCGAGCCGGGTCTTCCCGGCGCCGGGCGCGCCGATGAGCACGACCACGGGGCGGTCCTCAGGCACGGTCGTCGACGGACTGCGCCGTTCGCTGGGAGTCGGGGATGGCGGCGAGGTAGCCGGTGAGGTTGCGCAGGGTCTCCTCGACCGAGTCGCCCCCGAACTTCTCGAGCACGGAGTTGGCGAGCACGAGCGCGACCATGGCCTCGGCGACGACACCCGACGCGGGGACGGCGCAGACGTCTGACCGCTGGTGGTGGGCCTCCGCCGCCTCGCCCGTGGCGACGTCGACGGTGCGCAGCGCGTGGGGAACGGTCGCGATGGGCTTCATTCCGGCCCGCACACGCAGGACGGTTCCGGTGGACATCCCGCCCTCGGTCCCGCCCGCCTTGTCGCTCAGTCGCGAGATGAGCGAGCCGTCTGTCACGAGCTCGTCGTGCGCCTGCGAGCCGGGACGGGTGGTGGTGAGGAAGCCGTCTCCGACCTCCACGCCCTTGATCGCCTGGATGCCCATCAGCGCGGCGGCCAGCTGCGAGTCGAGGCGTCGATCCCAGTGCACGTACGAACCGAGGCCGGGCGGCACGCCGTAGGCGAGCACCTCGACGACGCCGCCGAGCGTGTCGCCGTCTTTCTGCGCGCCGTCGATGAGGGCGACCATGTCGGCGGATGTCGCGGGGTCGAAGCACCGCACGAGGTCGGCGTCGAGCGCGTCGACGTCGCTCGGCGTGGGAAGGGCAGAGCCCTCCGGCACCCGCACGGTGCCGATCGCGAGCGTGTGGCTCACGAGGGTGATTCCGAGCTCGCCGAGGAACTTGCGGGCGACGGCGCCGAGCGCGACGCGGGCGGCTGTCTCCCGTGCGCTGGCGCGCTCCAGCACGTTGCGCGCCTCGTCGAAGGCGTACTTCTGCATGCCGACGAGGTCGGCGTGACCGGGACGCGGCCGGGTCAGCGGCGCGCCGCGACCCTTCGGCAGGCTCTCCACGTCGACCGGCGAGGCGCTCATCACGTCGACCCAGCGGTGCCACTCGGTGTTGCCGATGCGCAGGGCCACGGGGCTGCCCATCGAGTATCCGAAGCGCACACCGCCCGAGATCGTGAGTTCGTCTTCCTCGAACTTCATGCGCGCGCCGCGGCCGTAGCCGAGTTTGCGCCTTGCCAGATCGGCGCGAATGTCGTCGAGGCTCACGGGGACGCCGGCGGGCAGGCCCTCCATGATCGCGATCAATTCGGGGCCGTGGGACTCACCTGCGGTCAACCAACGAAGCATGACACCATCCTCCCACAGCGCCGAAGCCCCTCTAGCTAGCGCGTCTACGAGCCGATGCTCGCCCGCATCGCGGCGAGCACCCGCGGCTCATCGGGCACGCTGGCATCGGGCGCGCCGCCGACGAACACCCTTACCTGCGCGAGCGCCTGGTGGAGGAGCATCTCCAGCCCGGAGATGACCGTGCCGCCCGCGGCGAGCCACGACGCGGCGAAGGTGCTGGGCCACGGGTCGTAGGCGACGTCGAAGAGTACCGAGTGGCGTCGCACCGCCTCCGGAAACTCGAAGCCGGTCTCGCTGTGTCCGGGGATGGTGCTGACGATGGCGTCGGGGGTGCCGAACGCGCCATGGGGCTCCCCCAGTGTGCTCACGGCGACCTCCGCACCGAGCGAGCGGCCGAGGGCGAGCAGGTCGGCGGCTCTCGCGGGCTCGCGCACCGACACCAAGACGCGGTCGGCGCCGAGTTCGCGCACGGCGACGAGCGCGGACGCCGCCGTCGCCCCGCCGCCCAGGATCTGCACGCTGCCTAGGCGGTCGACTCCGGCCTCGCGGAACGCCTCGGTCACACCGTAGACGTCGGTGTTGAACCCGCGCAGGCTGAGGGCTCCGTCGCGGCGGTCGAACAGCACGGTGTTCGCCCCGCCGGTGAGCAGAGCCGTCGAGTCCACCGCGTCGAGCAGGGGAAGGACGTCCCGCTTCAACGGCATCGTCAGCGAGAGCCCGCGCCAGGATTCGTCGCGGGATGCGATGTAGTCGGGCAGGGCGTCGCCCGTCACCTCCTCGGCCTCGTACCGCCAGTCGAGCCCTAGCTCGCGGTAGGCGGCGGTGTGCAGCAGGGGCGACTTGGAGTGTGCGATCGGAGATCCGAGTACGGCGAGCCGGGTCACTCTCCCGTGTCCCAGTCGGGGTTGTCCCGCAGCCACTGCTGCCAGACCTTGACGGCTGCGTCGTGCTCGGCGTTGGTCGTCGAGAACCGGGTCTCACCGGTCTCGCCGTTGATGAGCACGAAGTAGAGCCAGGGGCCGGGCACGGGGTTCAGGGCGGCGGAGATCGCGGCGTCGCCGGGCGCGGAGATCGGACCGATCGGCAGGCCGGGATTCGCGTAGGTGTTGTACGGGTTGGAGGCGTCGGCTCGCTCGGCGTCGGTCGTGAAGATGGAGGTACTGCCCGCGCCGTAGCTCACCGTGGCGTCCGACTGCAGCAGCATTCCCTGGTCGAGGCGGTTCTGGAACACGCGCGCCACCTGCGGGAAGTCGACCTCCGGGCCGCCCTCCTTCTGGATGAGCCCCGCCATGGTCAGCACCCGGTGACGGTCTGCCACGGCGACGCCGGCGGCATCCAACCGGGTGAAGGTCTCTGTGACCAGCCGCTGGAGCACATCGTGGGCGGTCTGGCCCGGCTCGAACGTGTAGGTCGCCGGGAAGAGGTAGCCCTCGAGGCTCGGAGCCTCGGGCGGCAGTCCGAAGCTCGCGAGATCCTTCGACGCGGCCTCCAGGTCGGCGAGCGGAAGGCCCGTGCCCTCGGACAGGTTCTTCAGCGCGGTGGGGAGCGTCGTCCCCTCGATGATGAGGGCCGAGGCCGTCACGTGGTTCGCGGGGTCCTGCAGGGCGGCGAGGGCCGCCTTCGCGCTCATCTCCTTCTGCAGCGTGTAGGTGCCGGGCTGGAACGTGGGCTCCTCGATGACGAGCAGGTCGTAGAAGGCCTTCGCCGTGAGGGTCACGCCGGCGTCGTGCAGTGTGGCGGCGATGTCCGATCCGATGTCGCCGTCGACGATCTGGATGGTGACCGCCTCGCCGTTGCCCGAGCCCTCGTAGTCGGTGGGCAACTGCCACCCCATGACCTCGCGCACCTGGGTCTCGTAGTTGGTCCAGGCGAAGAGCGCGACGCCGCCGGCCGCGAGTGCGAGCACGAGCAGGGTGATGAGCGCCCACAGCCAGCCGAGGCGCCGTTTGCGCTTGGGCAGTCCGCCGTACTCTCCCCCGCCGCGTCCGCGCTTCGGTGTCTTCGGCGGTGTCGGCGGTGTGCCGCCCGCCGCCGGCTCGTCCTGCGGTATTTCGCGTTCCCGCCCCTCCGCCTCGCGCAGCTGACGTCTCGTGAGGGGCGCCGCGGCCGTGCTCTTCGGCGCGTCGCCGGGTTGCGAGGTGAAGATCTCGTCCCAGCTGGGGTCGTTGGTCACTGTTTACAGTCCTTCGTCCGGGTCAACGACGACGCCAGGTGGCTGCGCGCTAGAGCGCTCGAAGTCGAGGGCGTGTTGCAAAATAATAACGGCTGCGATCTGGTCGATGACAGAACGCGTCTGTTTGCTCGATTTGCCCGACGTGCGAGCGGCCGCCTGGGCTGACACCGTCGACAGACGCTCGTCGACGAGCCGCACGGGAGTCGCGACGACGGCACTCAGTCGCTCGGCGAACGCGACGGCGTCCTCGGTCGACGCGGTTCGCCTTCCGGAGAGCGCGAGCGGCAGCCCGACGATGACCTCGGTGACCTCGAGCTCTGCCGCGATCGCGACGAGACGGGCAAGGTCGCCGTCGCCGCGCAGCACTGTCTCCACCGGGGTGGCGAGCATGCCGTGCAGGTCGCTGCGGGCGACTCCGATGCGCACCGTGCCCACGTCGATGCCGAGACGGACTCCGGACCGCACTAGCCCGCGACTGCCGCGGTGATGGCCTCGAGCGCGGCACCGATCGCCTGCACGTCGGAGCCACCGCCCTGGGCGATGTCGTCTTTTCCGCCGCCGCCGCCGCCGAGCACTCCGGCGGCCAGCTTGGCGAGCGCGCCGGCCTTCTTGCCGTCGAGACGGGCGGCGTCGTTGGTCGCGACGATCACTGCGGGCTTGCCTGCGACGTCGGCGGCGAGGGCGACGACGGATGCCACGGCTCCGAGTCTCTCGCGAACGCTGGTCACCAGGGAACGCAGCTCGTCGCTGGTGGCGACCGTTCCGACGTTCTGCGCGACGAGGGTCACCGACCCGACCGTGTGCCCGCTGGCGACGAGGGCGGGTACCCGCTCCGAGAGCGCGGCGGCCTCGAACTGGGCGATCCGCTTCTCGGCGGCCTTGAGGCTCGCCAGCAGGTCTCCGATGCGGGTGGAGAGCTGGTCGCGCGGCGTCTTGAGGTTGGTGGTGAGCTCGTTGACGATGGCGCGCTCCGCGGCGAGGTCGCGGAACGCCTCGTAGCCGACGAGCGACTCGATGCGACGGTTCGCCGATCCGACCGACGTCTCGCTGACGAGGTTGATGAGCCCGATCTCCGCCGAACTGGCGACGTGCGTGCCCGCGCAGAGCTCGAGCGACCATGGGCCGCCGATCTGCACCACGCGCACGGTCTCGCCGTACTTCTCGCCGAACAGGGCCATGGCACCAAGCGACTTCGCCTCGTCGAGGTTCATGATCTTGGTGTCGACCTCGAGGTTCTCGCGCACCTTGAGGTTGGCGATCTCCTCGATCTCGCTGCGCGTCTCGTGCGACAGCGCCTGGTTCCAGGAGAAGTCGAGGCGCATGTAGCCGGCCTTGTTGTACGAGCCGCTCTGGTGGGCCTCCTGGCCGAGCACCTGGCGCACGGCCGCGTGGATGAGGTGCGTCGCCGAGTGGGCCTGCGTCGCACCGCGGCGCCACTCGGGGTCGACGATGGTCGTGGCAGGGGCGCCGACCGAGACCTCGCCCGTCGTCACCTGCACCTTGTGGCTGGTGAGTCCCTTGACGGGGCGCTGCACGTCGAGCACTTCGAGCTCGAAGCCGTCGCCGACGATGGTTCCCGCGTCGGCCTCCTGGCCGCCCGACTCCGCGTAGAGCGAGGTCTCGGCCAGGATGACCTCGGCGATCTGCCCGACGCTCGCGCTCGTCACCGACGCTCCGTCGACGATGAGCCCGAGGATCATCGACTCGGTCTGCAGGTACTCGTAGCCGGTGAACACGGTCTCGCCGTGCGCCCGGAAGTCGCCGTACACCGAGAGGTCGGCGAGGTGGCTCTTCTTCGATTTCGCGTCGGCCTTCGCCATGGTGCGCTGCTGCATCATGAGCGCGTCGAAGGCGTCGCGGTCGACGGTGAGTCCCGCCTCGTCCGCCATCTCGAGGGTGAGGTCGATCGGGAACCCGAACGTGTCGTGCAGCAGGAAGGCGGTGTCGCTCGCGAGTTCCTTGGCGCCGTCGGTCTTCGTCTTGGCGACGGCGAGGTCGAGGATGCTGGTGCCGCTGGCGAGGGTGCGCAGGAACGCCTCCTCCTCGGCTAGGGCGAGCCGTTCGATGCGGGCGTACTCGGTCTCCACCTCGGGGTAGGAGTGCTTCATGGCGTCGCGGGAGGCGGGGAACAGCTCGGTGAAGCTGGGGGCGTCGACGCCGAGGAGGCGCATGGAGCGGATCGTGCGGCGCATCAGGCGGCGCAGGATGTATCCGCGGCCCTCGTTCGACGGGGTGACGCCGTCGGACATCAGCATGAGCGACGAGCGCACGTGGTCGGCGATGATGCGCATGCGCACGTCGTCGTCGTGGTCGGCGCCGTAGCGGCGGCCGGAGATCGCGGCGGCCCGGTCGAGCACGGGGCGCACCTGGTCGATCTCGTACATGTTCTCGACGCCCTGCTTGAGGAACGCGACCCGCTCCATGCCCATGCCGGTGTCGATGTTCTTCTTCGGCAGCTCGCCGAGGACCTCGAAGTTCTTGCCGCTGCCCTCACCCCGCAGGTACTGCATGAAGACGAGGTTCCAGATCTCGACGTAGCGGTCGTCGTCGGTCGCCGGACCGCCGTCGGCGCCATACTCCGGCCCCCGGTCGAAGAAGATCTCGGATGACGGACCGGCCGGTCCCGGCTGTCCGGTGGACCAGTAGTTCGTGTCCATGTCGAGTCGCTGGATGCGCTCGTCGGGGAGTCCGGCGATGGTCTTCCAGTGCCTGACTGCCTCGTCGTCGTCCTTGTAGACGGTGACCCAGAGGTCCTTCTCCTGGAAGCCGAGGCCGCCGTCGCTCTCCGACGAGGTGAGGAGCTCCCAGGCGTACGCGATCGCCTGCTCCTTGAAGTAGTCGCCGAAGGAGAAGTTGCCGTTCATCTGGAAGAAGGTGCCGTGGCGCGGCGTCTTGCCGACCTCTTCGATGTCGAGGGTGCGGATGCACTTCTGCACGCTCGTGGCACGGGGGTACGGCGCGGGCACGAGGCCGGTGAGGTACGGCACGAAGGGCACCATGCCTGCGACGGTGAACAGCAGCGTGGGGTCTTCGCTCACGAGGGAGGCGGACGGCACGACGGTGTGACCGCGATCTCCGAAGTAGGTGAGCCAACGGCGGTGAATGTCTGCGGTCTGCATGAGGTCCTGGTGTGCGTGAGCGAACCGGCCCGAGGCCGGTTCGCAGGTGAGAGGTGGGGTTACTTGATGTCTGCGACGGCGGCGCGCAGTTCTGCCTCGCGCTGCTTGTAGCCGTCGACCACTGCGTCGCCGAAGTCGTGCGCCTTGGCGTTCACGTCGTCGAA
>Ga0247803_1000743_pt1 | contig 17368 bp, 17 predicted proteins | sample UWRJL014104B1_FD_180928 | JGI IMG/M metagenome (GOLD analysis project Ga0247803, IMG submission 180928) | Plant litter microbial communities from Arlington Agricultural Research Station in Wisconsin, United States - UWRJ-L014-104B-1 | ecosystem: Environmental > Terrestrial > Plant litter >...
TATTCTTTTGGAAAATAAGTCAGATGAAATACGCCCACCTGACAACCCACCGGAATTCCTTCCTGAATTTTTTGATCCAGAAATACCTGCGCTTTCTCGGGATTGCTGAATTTTTTCCGGGTCACTTCCACGCCCAGCGACTTACAGGTTCTTTTAAAAATAGCACCTGGCATGGTACGAAAGGATATCGCCGGACCATTATTAACTGTCAAAAATGGAATTTGGATATAAAACAGACCAGAGCCCATTCCAAAAGCCAACGGTTCTGTCATAAAGTCAAGACCATGATACCGGAGCAACGCGGTGGTTACGCCGTTTTCACAATGTGCTGTCTGCACGTGACGAAATTCATCGATCTTAATATCTGTATCCACTCAATTACCCTTTAAAATTTTTCAATTCTTCTACCGTCACATCAAAAGCCCGCGCATATTTTTCGAGTTTCCTGTCACTTAAATCCTTAAAAACCGATGGTTTCAGATGCCTTTTGATAAAAAAACCAAAAAAACCGGTGTAACCTGATAATACGGGCAAATCCATCAAACGAAGTTCCATAAAATAATGGATCGGGCTCATCTCACCCTTGGCTACCGCTTTTCGCGCTTCCTCAATGCGTTCGTTTACATCCATCCAGGCACTGTCCAAAGCTTCCTTTTTCACATCCCATCCCCTGCTGAGGGCGGTTTCGTACTTTCCGTCCTGATTTTTCACATAACAAACTTCCCGCGTGAATTTGTCCAAAGCGCCAGGATCCTGAGGCAGATCTTCTTTTTTCATCTTAAAAACAGTTTAAACTTTAAATGAAACCTTCCTGATCCACCTTTAAAATCAAACCACTGTCAGCAGGCAGAACATGTATGAAAATCGCGAACTTTCCGGTACTGCCAAAAGAATTTTCTCACCTTTTTTCAATGCACCGCTGTTAAATACTTCGTCCAACATAATGTAAATTGAAGCCGCACCCACATTTCCTTTGGTCACCAAATTGCTGTACCATTTTTCCTTTGGTACAGAAATCCCATTTTCAGCGAAAAAATCTTCTATTTTACTTTCGAAAAAGTAACTGGACAAATGTGGCAGGAAATAATCGACATCCTCCATGCTCATTCCTTTTTCCCCCAAAATATCCTGAAGTTTCGCAAAACCCAGTTTAACAATTTTTTCTCCCAGTAATTTCACATCCTGTTTTATACTCAGAATGGATTTCTCTTTGATTTCGTCCGCAGTGTAATCTTTGTAACTTTTTATAGATCCATCGCTCAGTTTCTCAGCTCCCATGTACATACAGGCCTCTTCCTCACCTGCATACGAACAGCCTTCGATCCACTCTATTTTCAAAGAAATGCCTTTTTCGTTGGGTTTTCCCTCAACCAGAAATGCACCCGCTCCGTCTGAAAGCATCCACCTTAAAAAGTCTTTATCGAATGATATATATGGATTTTGTTCCAATTTGACAAGCTGCTGAATTTCATCCTCGAACTGATCTGAACGCAGGACGGGAGACAGTCTTTCGGAGGCGCAGGAAACCGCCATTTTCTTTTCTCCAAGCTTTACCGACATATATGCATATTTGAAAGCATGCATTCCGGCGCAACAAACGCCCGAAGGAGAAACGACTTCAACCGAGCTGATTTCCGGAAGCCATCCATGCACCATCACACCGTGTGAGGGCATGATCTGATCCGGGCTGGACGTGGCACAACTCAGTAAATCTACTTTCTTTATTTCGGCAGGACTATCTTCAAACAATTCCTTTACCGATAATGCCGCCATTTGGGCATTGGTGTGTGTTACCGTTCCATCTTTTTTTAGTGCGTAAAAGCGACCTTTAATTCCATTATTCCTTAAAACAATAGTTTTAGATTTTGATGGTTTTCCGTTGATGTATCCAAGGTATTCTTCCATTTCTTCATTTGAAACAGAGTCGTTTGGCAAATAACTGGCAATTCTTGTAATATACGCTTCTGACATTATTATTTGGTTTCTAACCCACAAAAGTATTCTTTTTTCTTCTTAATCGCACTTCCCGTAAAGGGAACTATCAGAATATTGTATACCAAAAGTATCAAAGGCGCAGCCATAAAAAGAGCAATGAGCAAATAGTATTTAAACAAGGTTACAAAAAGTTTCCGCTTTTCAGGAGTCGTTCCTTTTTTCTTAATCAATCCTGCCCAAATCCGAAAAAGCTTCTTGGCCCTTTGCTCTATGAATAAAATATCTGTTGGTATTTCGATCAATCCGGTGCCCAGAATATCATTTTGCAGGTTCTGATAATTACCCCTATCCCTGGCCGATTTCACAATTTGCCCAAATCTGCTTCCGTTTTGAATATCCTGCTTGCTAACACCGGGTAAAGGAAAAATATTCCATTTGCTGTCTTTTCGCCCCGTCAGCATCCAGTGCAGGATCGTAACCGCGCTCACAAGATTGGATGTCCTGTCCATAAACGGAATATTACCAACAAGTATTCCTCCCGCCTTTTTAATATAAGACTTTACGCTTTCCTGAGAATTAATCCACATATTTCTGCCTCCTATCACGGTTACAACAGGTGTATCGGACATTAATTTTTGAAATCTTATATTTTGCAGCAGTGAAGTTACAGGTAAGGATGGCGACAAGAACCAGGGCTGATAACCCAGAACGATCAGGTCATATTTTTCTTCATAGAATTGAAGCGGCTGCAATTCTATGGCCTCTTCCTGCACACACTCAGGCATTTTGTCAAAAAAAACATCCGTTGTCCAGGGAAAAGGAAATGGTTTCAATGGGACTAAATTTAATCTTTCAACGTCATTGGAATTAAAAGGCAATAAAAACTGATCGATTATTTCATTCAATTGTCCGGACTGAGAATAACTCGCAACAAGAATTTTTTTCATTTTTTACTGCATTCAGATTTACTTTCCAGTTTCTCAGATCCCATTATTTATTTTAAGTCTGACAATTTAATGATTTTTGACGATCCTGCATAAGCAGAAACAATTGATTTTAAAGCCGAATCAAATTTTTCATAAGCTTTGATTACAACAGTTTTATCCTCATCGAGGTTTTTATTATATTTCAGGATACCAGGTGCATGTTCCTGAACAGCCAGCCTCAAAAACCGAAATTCGGCATTTTCCGGATCGCTTTTTATTTCGGCTTCCAACAATTTTGCACCCTTTTTAAAGGTTTTCACCTTCCCGTTTACACCCTTTACAAAACCGGCTTTTTTCATCAGCAAAGCACCTTTGTATGCGCTGACCAGAGCTGTTTCCTTTTCGCCTTCCAGCTTCTGAATCACCCGATCAATGGATTCCTCGACCCCTCCCGAAAGCGCCTTATAAAATTCCGCTTTCTCTATTTTTTCTGGTGTAAAAGCTGAAAAAATAATTAAAATGAACAATGAAAGAAAATACGCCTTTTTCATGCTTTGAAAAACTTACGGTTCAGCGGATTTTTTTTACAATAACTATACCGGGCGTTTCATGCATTCCAGGATCGTATGGTAGCTGTCTCCAATCAGAGGATACGTTTCAACAACTTCAAAGCCAGCCTGAACGACGAGTTCCTTCATCACCTCCACACGGTACATTTTACTGTTCCCATTGGCCATGATCGTAAAATACAATGAAGTTGCAACCAGGCTGTAATGCGCAGCGGGATAATTCTGATTGTCAAAAAACGGTTCGAGAATGTACAATCTTGTATTCTCGGATGCTGCCTGACAGGCGTTTTCTAAAATCTGAACAATTTCTTCTTTAGAAAAACAATCCAGGAACTGGCTCATCCAGATTACGTCCGCGCCCTGAGGAATTTTTTGGTTGCTATCGAGCAAATCGATGGGATGAAAATCAATGCGGTCCAGCAATCCCTTTTCTGTTGCATTTTTCTTTGCTACTTTCAGCTGAACAGGCAAATCAAGAATTTTAATTTTCACATCAGGATTGTAATTGCAGCAGGCAAATGACCACTTTCCGGTATTTCCACCCACATCAAAAATTGTTTTGGGACTGGTCCTGAAAACCGTTTTTAAGGCTTCCGGAAATGCGCCGTCGGAATAGTAATGATCAAATTCGAACCAGGATTTTTTTGCAGGCTCCGGCAGTATTGACAAACCCTGATAAATCGTTGGCCAGTCACCAAGTGACTTTAACCCTTCGGGCTTTCCGGTTTTAATGCTGTCCGTCATGGCCTTTGCTCCCAGGTAACACACATCATTCATGAAATTGATGTTCACTTTGGTCATTTCATCCTTTAACAAAAAGAAACCGATTTTGGAAATCCGTACTTTGTCATCTTCAAGCTCAACAACACCCAATATTTCGGCCGCTTCGATGAGCAGATTTATTCCATAGTCCGACACATCCATTTGCTCGATTATGGTGTTAATGCTAACTCCTTTCCGGTGACTGCTGATAAATTCTAAAATGCCCAGTTCCCGTAAAGCTACAACTGCCTGAAAGTACATGGGACCAAAAGCTATCTTTTGTGCTTCATACTTGGCTTCAATTGCTGATAATTCTTTTTTCATTGCACGCTGTTATTGTTCCTTTGTAATGGACGAGGCAGGAATCATCCTGTTTTTAAATCTTCTCCTGAATCTTTTCTTTTTGAGATCTTCTTCATGCCAAACGATATATTTTCCGATGGTGCCCTTGAAACGCTTAAAAAAGCCCTCTCTTGCAGAAAGCTTTATAAAATCTTTTTTTATGGCTTTTTTGGGATCAATGACCGGCTCATACAGGTCCAAGACTTTCAATGTATCAATTACTGTTGGCAAAAGTCCAATAGGGAGCTCAAATTTTTTGATAAACTTCCGCATGTAGCTCGTCTGGATCGGATCTGATGCCAGCGCAATTTTATTAAATCCGTGTTTCTTTGCAAGGCGATATGAGTAATAAACGTTTTCGGTACTGTGTTCCGCTTTTTCCTCCGTAAAAATTTTTTCAGCCGGAATGCCAAGGGCTTCTGCATAAGTGGCCATTACCTTGCTCTCGGTAAAATGTGTTGCAACCGCGGATCCTGAAAATATTACGTTTTTTGTGTATCCTTTCCGGTACAAATATTTTGCCCAATGGATTCTCATTTGCAGCACCATGTCCCACTTTTCTCCGTTATAAGGAAAGCCCGGTACGATGATGGCGTCGTAAGGTTGACTTTTCACTCCTTCATGAAATGCCTTTTCCGCAGAGCGGTACCATATTTTGGTACAACCGGAAGATAGAATTGACAGTATACAGAAGGCTATTAATCTAAAAATCACGTTAGCAGATTATCTTTTAAAACAGTAAACTGTGAATAGCTACCGGATTTGGCAACAGTTCACAGTTTACCTTTAACCAGGTTATAAAAACGGTTTGGAATCATGAAAATAAGAAACAATTTCCTAAGACCAGTTTAATTTTTCCAAAATAAGGAGATGGAAACAGAATTAATCTGGAAGTAACCGATTGCAAACCTGGCAAAACGATTACTATTTGTATGATTTACTCCATTCTTTATATTTAGATTCAACTTCTCCGTTAATTTTATATACTCCGCCTGCCCAGTAATTACGAAAACCAAATCCACCCGCTTTTCCATCCAGTTTTTGCGTGAAAAGGACTTTTTTCGAACTTAAATCAATGAATGTAACCCAAGCGAATAATTTTTCTGCGGTCTTACTTAAACTTTCAACGACATAAACCACCCCTATTCCGTCTTTCTCACTCAATGAATATTGGGCCACGGATTTTTTTACCTGATCTTCCGTAATACTATATTCGTCATCAGTGATATTGTCAGCTACATTGGCAGCCTTATTGTGTTTAATCATGTCACCGACCTTTGAAGTGTATTGATCATCCCTTAATTTCAATGGTTTCTGAAGAGAAAACTTCTTCGGTTCAGCCTCTATCAGATTATTCCAGCTAACCATATGCTGATTTTTAATCGCATCCGGATCGGTGAAACCAATACGCCCAATGTATTTTGCCTGCGTAAAATCCAGCCCCAGAAATACGACTTTTGCCTTTCCATTAAAAACATCAGCCATGGTGTACTGAGCTGACACTTTCGTCGACATAAACAGGACGAAAACGAAGAATACCAGATTTTTCATAAGTTTTGCTATTTAGGATTTAGGTTTTGTTACAATCACAATTTTTTGTCAATAAAAGCCGCCAGAGATTTTCCAGCCTTCGCATATGATTCGGCAATGCGAATACCTGCATCGAAATCGTATCCACCAAATTGTCCGCCAGGCACCTTATTCATATCTATTTGCGCCAGTTTTTTGGATTTATTAGCGGTTTCCACAAGATCAATTTCAAAATCAACGGCTGCATTTTTTCTCATCACGCCCACATTGAAACCGGGTTCAACAAATTTCGTTTTCACAATAATGGTATACATGGCACCCTTGCCATGAACTGCCATCAAACCTTTGCTTTCCAGACCTTTATTGAACAGTTCTTCGAATTTTGGCTCGTATTTATTCACACGGTCATCGACCCAGGCCTTTTTCCAGGTATCGCCCTTGCCTGCTTCCTTGGCATTATATTCTGCTGATTTTTTCTCAAGATATTCCTGTTCGGTAGCGAACTTACCAACTCCAAACTCTGAATAATCATATTCGATATTAACCGTTTTCTGGCCCGACAAAACATTTACATCTCCCGATTTTAAATCAATTCTCTGTGCAGTTGAATCGACAGATGCAACGACAACAATGCTCAAAGCACTGACAATTAAAAATTTTTTCATCGCTAATTTTTTTTAAAAATTGAAGAATTCAAATATAAATCAATTTTTCAGGTTTGCGTTTTTCCTGTTTGTATATTCTGAAGGTAAGTTCTTCAGCGGTAACAAACTCCATAACCGGCGACACCCTAAGCTTCGATTTGAACAAAGAATGCAGCATTTCCTTAAAAACAGCCGTTTCCAGTTGCATCGGTAACAGGATCGTTATTTCATCATTTCCATACTCGTTCTTGGAAACAACAACCTGGTAAAGCTCGACTTCCTTGACCATATCCAGGACGTCAAACAAAGCCGGAGGAAATATCGTGGTTCCTTTAAATTTTATCATTTGCTGTTTACGGCCAACAACTGGTCCCAGCCTGGCGCTATCCCTTCCACAAGCGCAAGGTGCGTAATGAACATGGCACAAATCTCCCGTTTTATATCTGAGCAAAGGCATTCCTTCCACGCCCAGGGTAGTCACAACCACCTCTCCCAGCCCACCGTCTCCCACCTCATTTCCTTCATCATCGACCACTTCCAGAATAATCAGATCGGGGTTAAGATGCCCTCCGTTTCCCTGGCTGCATTCCGTGAAAGCAGCTCCCATTTCTGTCGATGCATACGTGGAATACAGTTTTATATCCCATTGCGAAGTGATGCGTTTGCCAAGCTCATTCAGTGTAAAATCAGCGTTGCGAATGGGTTCTCCGATGCAAATGATGGATTTAACTCCGGAAGATGCATAGTCAATTCCATTGGCTTCGGCATAATCCAGTAAACGAGGAATGAACGAAGGGATGGCAATTAAGACGGTTGGCGAAAACCTCTGAATGGATTCCCATTGTAAAAACGGCGCTCCTGGACCAACTCTGACAATTCCGGCACCCATTTTTCTTGCTCCCATCCAATAGGCAAGACCAGCCATGAAGCGTTTGTCGATGGTAGTCATCAACTGGTAAATATCTTCTGAACTCCCGCCTGCACACCGGAAAGACGCTGCTTCATTTAAGGCGAGCCTTTCTACATCAGAGTCTGTAAGGTAAAATGCAACGGGGTCGCTCATGGTGCCCGATGTGGTTACAAAATCTGTGATCTTGCTTTTCGGTACACACAAAAAATCATCGTTGTAACGGGCCAAATCGTCTTTGGTAGTAAACGGCAATTTTTTGAGATCGGCCGGAGATTTTATGGTTTTTATGTCGATCGAATTTTCAGAAAAAACGCGTTGGTAAAACGTCGATTTCTGCGACACGTATTCGAGTAATTGCTGTAAATTCTCGTTTTGCTTTGTGTTATTTTTTTCTGTCATTTTAGTGTGATGGTAGTCGATGCCTTCCGATGGGATGCGCCCATCCGTGAGTTACAATGTCCTTTCAGGGCGTAATTGGTGTTTAATTATTAAGTTCGTTTTTATTTGATTTGATTTTGGCAATCAACATTTTTCTTTCATTCTGGGACGACACTTCGTGTTTTAGCGACTCATTATAATATGCCGAAGCCTTTTTGTAATTTTTGATTTTCTCAAAGTAATTCCCAAGCGATAAGTACGTCACGTAGCTTTCAGGATTGTTTGAGATAAAAGCCTTTTCCTCTGCCTGCGTCAATTCGTATGGAATCCCGAGCAGTACAAATTTATTGATGTGCTGTTTGGTAACCTTAAATGCTTCAAATTTTTTATAATCTGCTGATTTCAGGAAGTGATCCGGCTGGATCGCAAGTGAATCTATTGAACCAAATGTTTGTGTGTGAGCAAAAACATCGTCCAGATCGTAACAAATAAAACTGCCTAACTGATATGGCGGAGTTGAAATCCATAATTTATGATCTGCGGGTTTGAACAAAATTCCATGATGTGCAATAAGCTGGTTCAACGATTTGGAATTGCCGTAGCCTATGAATTTATTTTTTAAGCCATTCCTGTTCCTTAAAATTTCAGCCGCTTTACCTACATCCATTGGATAACTCTGGCTCATCAACTCGTTCATCCGGTCAAAACGGTATTTTGAATCCGTGTCTTTCAAATTATTAATATTGACCGAATCATTTACAAAAGCGGTTCCCTGATAGTGGTTGGCGCACACGAGATAGTCTTTTCCCGAAGAATAGAGATCCATTTTCTGGGGTGATTTTTCAAGAATTACGGCCTTGTTGTCTTTTGCAGAACCAATCAGAAGTGACTCCGAAACGAAAGTTTCGCTTTTTTTCGCTATTGCATTTGCTTCATCAATCGTTGCAGCATATTGCAGGATTTCCCTGGCAAGCAGTGAAATCGGTTCTTTGGCAGAATAGGGTATATCTGATTTTGAGGCATTTAAGGTGACCGTAATTCCTTTTTCATTCATTCCCGACACTACGCCTGTCAACCCTGCCCATGCATATGAAGCGAATTTATAGCCTTTGTCCGGGTTGATAAAAACGATGAGTTTGTCTTCGGCAAAAGCATCGCCCATATAAAAATCAAAGTTTCGGGCAATCAGCAATGTGGAATCTTCTGACAAAGAATTACTTACAGCAAAAGAAGTACATCCAACCATATTCAGGTCTGTAAGTGCATGACCGATATCATGCGCGGCGTGATAATTCAGTATGCGGTAATACTTTGGGCCGATGTAATTGAACTGGTCGGAAAACGATTGAGATACACCATAAATTTCCTGCTGATTTTCTTTGGGAATATATTTGTAAATGTCCCGATTGAACCAACCTACAAAGCCTTTCAGAATTTGGAGGAAAAACGCATTCGGGATCATTTCTTTGATCTGATTTACAAAGTAGATTTCCTGCTTTTCCATTAATTCCTTCGAAAGAATTCCATATATAAGTCCTCTTTCATAAGGTGAACCTTCCAGATACATCTCCCAGATTCCGTATTTATTCTTTTTCAGCCAGCAGTTATCAACCTTATAATGATCCTGTCCAACCCGAACGCGCTTGTAACTTTGAAGAGTTTTACTACTTTCAACTTCGGGAGCAGGAACCTGGATGCGCCAAAGGAAAAGTCCAAATAAAATCCCCAAAATCAAAAGGAACCCCATTGTAAATCTGAAAACGGAACGGACAACTTTGTTTTTGGGCAACATCGTAAACTAAAAGGTAATGACTCTGAACGATTTCAAGGATTTGTCGAAACGCACAAAATTAGTAATAAAATGGGCATCAGTTTCATAAAAAATCCTTCCGAGAATTCAACGCTTGGGATTTGGCATATTACAGAGTCTGCGGAAGAACTGTTTAAAAAAGTGGTTCTGTCCAGTACTGATTCTGAAATTTTAAAAACCAAAAGGAATGATTCGCGGAAAAAGGAATGGCTTGCGTGCAGAAATCTGGCAAAAGCGCTGCTTCAGGAAGATTTCGCGATACAATATGATCGAAATGGAAAGCCATTTTTAGAGAGCAACAGCCACCAAATCTCCATGTCACATTCAGGAGATTATGCATGCGTTTACCTTGATAAGCTCAATCCGGTGGGTGTCGATATTCAGAAACTGAAAGTTTCGGTAAAAGCAGGTTCTGCGTATTTCGTCAATGAATCAGAAATGGAATGGGTAAACTGTGATAACAACAAAATACTTCATATTATTTGGTCAGCAAAGGAAACGGTTTTCAAATATTTTGGTAATAATGATTTAGACATGAAAAAAGATATTACAGTAAACCCTTTTAAAAGCAACGAAAATGGTATTATTGAAGTTAATAATTCAAATCACCTGCCGATCAAAACAATTCTGGTTTATTACCAATTTTTTGACGGATATGTGCTAACCTATACCATTTAATTAGTTTCTCATTAAGAATTCTGCCCATTTACCACTCAAGCATGAAAAAAACCGCTACCGCCTTATTCCTGTTTTTATCCAGTCATCTCTTTGCCCAGGTACCTTCACTTTCTTCCAGTGAAATATTTCAGAATATTAAAAAACTTAACGTTGTAGGATCAGTCCTGTATATCGCGGCCCACCCTGACGACGAAAATACGCTGATGCTTTCCTATTTATCCAAGGATCAGCTGGTCAGAACCGGTTATCTCGCTTTGACACGCGGTGATGGCGGGCAAAATCTCATCGGAGCAGAACAAGGTTATAACATTGGTGTAATCCGGACACAGGAGTTGCTCGGGGCCAGAAGAATAGACGGGGCCCAGCAATTTTTTTCGCGGGCTTACGATTTTGGTTTTTCAAAAACACGCGATGAAACCTTGAATTTCTGGGATAAAGACAAAGTTTTGGGTGACGTGGTCTGGATGATACGCAAGTTTCAACCGGATGTAATTATAACACGTTTTCCGCCGGATCCAAGAGCGGGGCACGGTCACCACCAGACATCGGCTTACATGGCAGAACTGGCTTTCAACCTTGCAGCCGATCCAAAATCCTATCCGGATCAGTTGAAATATGTCAAAACCTGGCAAGCCAAGCGTTTGCTCTGGAATACTTTCACACCCGGCTTTACCAATAAACCGCCGGTAGATGAAAAAAATCCATACATCTCAATCGAAATTGGCGGTTACAATCCCGTGCTTGGAAAATCCTATAACGAAATTGCGGCGTTAAGCCGTAGCCAGCATAAAAGCCAGGGATTTGGAAGTGCCGCAACGCGGGGTGACCGCATTGATTATTTCGTCAATAAAGTAGGTGTCCCTGCTGAAAAAAATATTTTCGATGGCATTGATTTATCCTGGAAAAGAATTCCCGGAAGTGATGAAATACAAACCCTTATTACGGGCCTTGAACGCAATTTCTCGGTTAATAAACCGTCAGCCTCCATTCCGGATTTGCTTTTACTTCATAAACAATTGGCCAAACTGGATTCCACTAACCTGTATCTAAAGGCTAAAAAAGAAGAAGTCAAAGACCTGATTGTTCAATGTCTCGGGCTCTATTTTGAAACAAATCCAAAAGATTTCTCAGGCGTCGCTGGCGAAAAATCTGGAATTAATATTGCCGTGATCAAAAGATCTGATTATCCGGTAAAACTTGTGTCTTTACAATGGACAGGTAAAAATGCAGATAGTACCTTGAATCTTTCCCTTGTAAATAACCAGGCAAATTCTTTTTCAGTGAATGCCATACTGCCTCAAAATCTTAAAATAAGTCAGCCTTACTGGCTGCTGAAACCAATAGACAAAGGAATATTTCAGATTGACAATCAGCAGGATATCGGATTCCCGGAGAACAGGCCGGAAACGGTTACAAACTTTACATTTGAAATAGGCGATCAAATGTTTAGTTTTTCAAGAGCATGGACTTACAAATCAACGGATCCGGCAGATGGTGAAATTTATCGCCCGTTTGAAATACGGCCTCCGGTAACTGCAAACATTGCCGAACCTGCCTACATTTTTGCCTCCGCAGATCCGAAAATCATTGGTGTAACGGTTGAAGCTCAGAAGGACAAAGTGAAAGGCACTCTTAAACTTGATCTTCCGGCTGGTTGGAAGTCAGAACCATCAAGCACTGATTTCAATATTGCAGAAAAGTATCAGGAGCAAAATTTTTCGTTTAAAATTACCCCTCCTGCTAAAAATCAGGAAGTTGTAATACATGCTATTGCAACAATGGATGGAAGAACATACGACAAATCGGTCAGAACAATTTCTTATCCACACATTCCTGCCCAGACGCTTTTTCCTCCGTCAGAAGCCAAACTGGCTAAAATTGAGGTTAAAACGACGGTTAAAAATATTGGATATATTTCCGGTGCTGGAGACGATGTTCCATTGGCTTTAAGACAAATCGGTTGCCAGGTTACAATTTTAAACGAGGCAGAACTGGCAAAGGATCTTAGCGTTTATGAAGCGATTGTGGTGGGAGTCCGCGCTTACAACACAGAAAGCCGACTCGCCCATTACCAGGCAAAACTAATGGATTATGTACAAAACGGTGGGACGATGGTCGTTCAGTATACCATTCCCAGAGGTCAGAAGGTTGCGCAAATAGGACCTTACCCAATCGAAATGGGTATGGAAAGAATTACAGAAGAAAATGCTACTATGAAATTTCTGATTCCTGATCATGCATTGCTTAATTATCCGAACAAAATCACTCAAAAGGACTTCGACGGATGGATTCAGGAGCGTGGATTGTACTTTGCACAGAGTTGGGACAAGGCTCATTACCAAGCCGTTTTCTCAGGAAATGATACGGGAGAAAGTGCAAAAGAGGGAAGTACATTGTATGCCAAATACGGGAAAGGACATTACATCTATACTGGCTTATCCTTTTTCCGCGAACTGCCGGCAGGGGTTACCGGCGCTTACAGATTGTTCGCAAATATGATTTCAGCAGGGAAAAAGTAAAGAGCAACCGGCCGTCGGCAATCAGCTTTCGGCCATCAACCCTGACAGTCGGTTATCCAATTCTAATGGGATAGCCGACTACTGAAAGCCGATAGCTCTACTTCACATTTTTTCTCCTGTTGCGCTGGAAATCTTCCAGCACAAAACCACCCAGCCCCTGGAGATTGCTATAATAGGCTCTGCCGTTATTGATCTGAGTGAAGTTTTGTACGAATTGCTTCAAATATGGATCGGTAGCAATCATAAATGTAGTAACCGGAATATCCAGTTTTCTGCATTGTGCAGCCAGCGTTAATGTCTTATTGATGATTTTACGATCAAGGCCAAAACTATTTTTATAATAACGGATCCCTTCTTTTAAACAAGTCGGTTTGCCGTCCGTGATCATGAAAATCTGTTTATTACGTGTTTTCTTACGACGTAAAATATCCATAGCCAGCTCCAATCCCGCGACGGTATTGGTATGATAAGGGCCTACTTCCAGATACGGAAGATCCTTAATTTGTATTTGCCACGCATCATTTCCAAAGACAATAATGTCAAGTGAATCTTTGGGATATTTCGTTTTGATCAATTCCGCTAAGGCAAGCGCCACCTTTTTTGCCGGCGTGATCCTGTCTTCGCCATACAAAATCATAGAATGGCTTATATCAATCATTACAACTGTTGAAGTTGTGGTTTTCTGCTCGCGCTCAACTACTTCCAGATCATTTTCCATCAGCATAAAATCCCCAATGCCATGATTGACCTGTGCATTTTTGATGGATTCGGTCATAGCGATCTGATCCAGCGTATCTCCAAACTGAAATTGCCTGATATCACTGCTCAGCTCATCGCCCGAGCCCATGTGAGGCGTATGGTGGTTACCGCCGGATTTGGATTTCTTAAGCTTGCCGAATATTTCATCCAAAGCACTTTTACGAATGCTTTTCTCTGCTTTCGGCGTCATGATCAACTTACTTTCTCCCTCCCGCTTTTCCTCCGTGAGATATCCTTTCTTTTTCAGATCTTCAAAAAAATCACCAATTCCGTAAGAATCATTGGTTAGCGTGTACTGGCGATCCAGCTCGCTCAACCATGACATGGCTTCGCTTACATCACCGGAAGTCATCAGCAATAATTGCTGAAATATATCAAACAGCTGATCGAATTTATTGTTGCCGCTTTGCTCAGCAGGTATAAATTTAGTGAAACGATGTCCGCGCATATTTTTATTTTAAAACGTGGTAACCTTATTCAAGTTACAATTTCTACCATGTAATGTAAAACATTAAATCAGTATTTCTCTAAAAAAATAGAGGGCCCTTTTTCTGTGGCCCTCTGTTTCTCTGCTTATCTCTGCGTAACCTTATGCTTCCTCAGCACAAAATTCTTCAAAAGCCATTTGCAAATGCTGAGCAATCATTTCAGCAGAACGACCTTCAATGTGGTGACGTTCAACAAAATGGATTAATTCTCCATCTTTAAAAAGAGCTACTGCCGGAGATGACGGGGGATAAGGCAATGTATATTCACGCATCTTCGCAACCGCTTCCAGATCAGCTCCCGCAAATACAGTCGCCAAATGATCAGGCTTAATTTCGCTGCGTGTTAACGCTGCTCTGACTCCCGGACGTGCCGCACCAGCTGCGCAGCCACAAACCGAATTGATAACCACCAAAGCAGTTCCTTTTGTGTTTTGCATGAAGTTATCTACTTCTTCAGCAGTTGTCAGATCCTGAAAGCCAGCATTTACCAGCTCAGCTTTCATCGGGGCCACCATGTGTGGAGGATACATATTTTCTAAGTTTAAAGTTATTATTAAGCTATAAGCCGTGAGCAGTCAGCTCCTGGCTGTGTTTGTGATTCAAAAAAAAGGAAAAGCACATGTCACTATCAAATGCTTCCGATTGCTGGCAGCCAGTGGCCGCAGCCATTTTACATAAATCCTAATTCCAGTTTTGCCTCTTCGGACATCATCTCGGTCGTATAAGGCGGATCAAACGTCAGTTCAAGACTTACATCATTTACACCCTCAACCTCCCTGATTTTTTGTTCAACTTCACCAGGTAATGTACCCGCAGATGGACACGACGGCGAAGTCAATGTCATTGAAACGAATACATTATTAACAGGAAAAATCTTCAAATCATATATCAGCCCAAGTTCATATACATCCACAGGAATTTCGGGATCGTACACTTGTTTGATGGCTTTCACTACTTCCTCACGCAATTCAGATTCTGACATTTTATTAGCGATTAGCTATTAAGTTAATTCAATCTTTTGTAACGCTTTCCGGACGGGCCTGATAAGCCAATCCATAAGCTTTCATTTGTTTCAGCATGGAAGCAAGTCCGTTTGATCGGGTTTGAGCCAAATGCTGATGAAGTCCCACCCTGTCCATAAAGTAAATATCAGCCTCTGCTATCTCCTCAGGGGTATGGCCGGAAAGAACTTTAACCAGCATATTCACCAGGCCTTTCACAATGATCGCGTCACTATCTGCTTCAAATTTCAGTAATTCACCGTCTTTTTCAGCATGCAGCCAAACCAGAGACTGGCAGCCTTTTATGATATTATCCTCGGTCTTAAACTGTTCATCAAGCTTAGGGAGCTGTTTTCCGAGATCGATAATGTACTCGTACTTACTCTCCCATTCATCAAACAATTCAAAATCCTCAATTAGTTCGTCTTGTGCTTCGTTTATTGTCATAAATTAAAAATCTGAAAATGGTCGCGAAGAACATTGGATTGCCATTATTTCGACATTACCATTTTTCGCCGTATTGTGCAGAATGCGATAACGTCCTGCTAAAATTTCTATTATGCTATTTAATCTACTTCAGGAAAGCCTCTACCCATTGGCAGGGAAATTTTCTAAAGGTCAACTTTTTTGAAAACTTCATTCATCCAATTTCTAGAATAGGCAGGAGATTCCTTATTTAACTTTAAAAATAGAATCTAAATTACCAATCTCAGCTCAACATTTTCTTCACCTTGTTCAAGCCTTTTATCAACAGATCAATTTCTTCGATCGTATTGTAAACAGCAAAAGAAGCTCTTGTGGTTCCGGTAATGCCAAATCTCTGCATCAAAGGCTGGGTGCAATGATGCCCTGTACGAACGGCTATTCCCTGCTGGTCTAAAATAACACCAATATCCTGATGATGAATCACGTCCATAACGAAGGAAACCACGCTTACTTTTTCCTTCGCATTTCCGACAATTCTCAGTCCATCAATTTCCTTCAATGCATTTGTCGCATATAGCAAAAGGTCATTTTCGTGACTTGAAATCTGTTTCTTACCCAAAATATCAACGTAATCCAACGCATATTTGGCAGCTACAACATCCGCAATATTCGGCGTTCCGGCTTCAAATTTATATGGCAATTCGTTGTAAGTGGTTTTAGCAAAAGTAACTTCCTTGATCATCTCTCCTCCGCCCCGATACGGTGGCATGGCATCCAAAAGCTCCTTTTTGCCAAATAAGACCCCCATTCCGGTCGGGCCGTAGATTTTATGAAGGGATAAAGAATAAAAATCGCAGTCAAGATCCTGAACATCAATAACAAGGTGTGAACTGGCCTGAGCACCGTCGATCAATACTTTTGCACCAAAATCATGTGCTTTTTTAATGATCTCCCTGACCGGATTGATCGTTCCCAAAGCATTTGAAACATGGACTACCGATACAAATTTGGTACGTTCAGAAAGCAATTTCTCATATTCCTCCATCAAAAGCTCCCCATCGTCATTGATCGGAATCACTTTCAAAACACATCCTTTTTCTTCACAAAGCATTTGCCAGGGCACTATATTGGAATGGTGCTCCATGGTGCTGATGATGATCTCATCGCCTTCCTTCAAAAACTTGCGCCCGTATGCCTGCGCTACGAGGTTAATACTATCCGTAGTCCCGTAAGTGAAAATCACTTCCTCAGAAAGCGGTGCATTGATGAATTTCTGTAATCTTCTGCGGGACTCTTCGAAGGCCGAGGTTGCTTTTTCAGCCAGATGGTGGATTCCCCGATGGATATTGGCATTGTAATGTTCATAATAGCCCGACAAGGCATCCAGAACCAATCTCGGCTTTTGTGTTGTGGCAGCATTATCGAAATACACAAGTTGCTTCCCGTTGACAACTTCATTCAGTATCGGGAAATCATTTCTTATGGAGGCTATATTCAGAGAATTACTCATCTTGATTGCAGTTTAAAAAAAATACCCAACCCATCTGATTGAAGGTTGGGTAAAAATAAATTATTGGCGAATTATCGAGGAAGACTCATCTGTCGCTCAATTTCTCCGCAATCACACCTTCCAGATATTCCCGGATAGAATCGATTTTTATTTGAGAAACCACGCCTGCACAAAAAGCGTA
>Ga0247803_1000744_pt1 | contig 17354 bp, 13 predicted proteins | sample UWRJL014104B1_FD_180928 | JGI IMG/M metagenome (GOLD analysis project Ga0247803, IMG submission 180928) | Plant litter microbial communities from Arlington Agricultural Research Station in Wisconsin, United States - UWRJ-L014-104B-1 | ecosystem: Environmental > Terrestrial > Plant litter >...
GTCAAACTCATATCCTTTGAGATTTTGCTCAGAAGCTAGCTTATCCATTTTTTCAAACAACCTTCTGGAAGGGGTAACAAGGGCAAGTTTGCTTAAATAATACAGGCAATCGGTATAGTCATTTGTCTTTTCGGACAAAAAAGCGAGCTTTAAAAGCAGGCTTTGGTTATTTTTTTGATCGTTTCCGAAATTTTTTTTGTAGAGTGTTGAAGCCTCCGTATATCTTGCCATAGCGAACAGAGAATCAGCCCTTTTTAACTCATTTCTATTCGCAGAAAACACTTCACATTTGGGTAATATCAGGCCAAGAATCAGCCATAAAATGATCTTTTTATTCAACTGGGCTTGCATTTGACTATTAAGAATTCTACTTTTGCATCGCAATTACGGAAAACGCTTCGGCTATTCCAACTCAAATTGTTTGATTCCGTAGCTCAGCTGGTAGAGCAATACACTTTTAATGTATGGGTCCTGGGTTCGAATCCCAGCGGGATCACTCCAAACAGTATCAAAAGACAGTAAACTCCTGCAAATCAAAAAATTGCAGGAGTTTTGTTTTTGGAAAGTACCTCAAAATATTCAATAATTCTCAAAAAAAAGGTGAGTGATTCGGTGAGTCAATTCCAGCATTCTCAAACTCACCAGAATTGACTTAACCAATTGTACCATAGCTTGTTCATGAAATGGACATCTTGTGCTGCCGGATTTGCAAGACTAACTTTGTTTAACCTTTTAACTATAAAAGTTATGAAGACAAATTTCAGTCTGCTTTTCTATTTGAAAAAGCAAAAGAACTATGAAAGTGGTGAGGTGCCGGTTTATCTGAGGATTACAATTAACTCCAAAAGAGCAGAAATCGCAACAGGAAGGCAATGCGATCCTAAACGGTGGAATGCTAAATCCGGGAGGATGTCAGGAAGTAGAGAAGACGTGCGTGGAGAATTCGGATCCATTGAGCACCCCAATTCGGAAATTGAGGACAGGTCGTTTCGGTTGAAATTGACCAGTTTAAGTAAATGATTGATAATTGTTTAGCGTATAGCCAGTAATAGTCTGTTGATGGTCAGTCTGCCACGGAATTATATGGTTAACGCGTCCGAATTCTCCAGTATTGATTTTGAAAGCGCCATGCATAATTTCGAAGTTAGTCATTTTAATTATCGGAGGGTATTTCTGGTTTTGAATTGGAGCTTATCAGTTCAGAGCGGAAGTCGCCTTACCCTGGCAAGGCTAGCGGTCGCAAACGCAGAAAAGAAACCTCAGAGTAAGTAACTTTTGCCTAGGAGTGCTTATAATTCAGTGCTCCCGGGTATGCTTGCTGGATCCGCCCGATGCATATCTGGAATATGCACCAGCAATCAACCCTTGGATTATCTTTTATAAAAATGGGATAGCCTGAACGGCTTTTTCGTAGAAAGGTACTTGCTCACAAACTCATCTTCCGCACTAATAGATTTTTCTGTTTCAGAAATTTTGGTTTTAAGCTCAGCAATGTATCGTATGGCATCCGGCTCCTGTGACTTGATAGTTTCTAGTAACGCTGCACAAGACTGAACATTGGACTTCAATAAATCCATAGTGTTGCTTAGCTGCGGATCAGACCATTGAGGTTTTCTAAACTGTTTGTTTTTTGCAGTAATATAAATGTTGTACTGAATGATCACTGAGCTGAGGGAATTGTTTACTAATTTCAGATTCTCAGAGAGGGTGTTGTAAGATATATTTCGCTCTAAATTTTTGGTATACTGCTCAATCAGCTTGTTTGTAATCCCCGCACTCTGTATGCGTGCAAGTCTTGATATAAGAGCTAGGTTTTCAGGTTTTGATATATCGGCTGTAATTGAATCCTGAAAATTATAATTATTGGACTTTACAGAGGTAAAGTCGTTGGCTTTGATCTGGTGGTTGGAAAGCGGTGGGTTTAACAACTGCCAGATAGGATCAAAAGGAATATGAGTAAGAATAAACTCACGCGGTAGAACCTTATACCAAGTGTAGTTGAGGTCCTTGACAAACTGGAAATTTCCATCAACGGTGCCAGAAGACCATGTCGGATCATACAGATACCAGCCCTTCGAAGTTCTCACAGCATTCCATGCGTGAGCCACCTTATCATTTATTTTCGTTGGGCCTTTTACATAGCCCGAAACGGTGTAAGATTCATAGCCAGCACGCCTGAGAAGCGCATTAAAAAGCTCAGCATAGTGCTCACAAACACCCTTGCGCCTTCTAATTGTCTCCAATACAACTGACTTTGATGACCAGTGAAGTTGATAACTGGGTTGAAGCATCTGAGCTTTTTCAGTATCGTACTGTATCTCATCTGCCACATAGTCAAAGATCGACCTTATTGTGTCTGATTTATACTTGATAATGCTTAGTACAGAATCGAGCTCCGCTGTCTGGGCCGTGGACAGTAATGGGCATATCAGCAATGAAAATGCGTAAATGAATCTATTGATGTGCCTTAAAGGGATCAATGCAACCAGAATTTAATAGTTACGCTCTGTCTTTACCATTGTTGAGAAGCGTTTGAAGCAATTCGACTTTTTCCTTTTCTGATTGAAGCAGACGTTCATACAACTTCTTGTTTTCTTCAAGCGCTTCTACCCATTTGTCAACAGGATTAAAGTTGAGTGTACAATTGTTGTTGATCGAACCAGCATTGTCGTGTAAAGTACTGGCAATAATGTTGATCGCGACTTCTTCACTGAAGTTTTTGATTGCATCAGAAGGAACCTTCAAAATCTCGGCTACCTGTTCAAGAATATCTTGCTCGATCTCCTCCTTTTGCTCCAAAAGTGAAATCCTTTTCTGACTCCATTCCTCACCCATCTCAAAGGCAAGGCCTTCCTGTTTTATACCAAGCATTTCGCGGAAACGTTTGATGTTTCTGCCATGATGTATTTTGCCGGATTTGTCACCTGTCATATTCATAATAGCAAGATAGTTGCTTTTAAGCAAATCTGCAAAAAAATGCACCTGATTGACTGTTTGGCATATTTTATCCCCGTCAGCTTCTAAAATAGAAAATTCAGGAATGGTTTATACACCGGCCGCGTGCTTATTTCACTGCGTCTTTTATTTTGGATGGTAAAGTAAGGCGTGTTATGCTAGACGGTAAACTATTAAATGAAGTTCAGAAACAGGATCTTTCCCGCATTGTTGAGCTAATCAACCAGAAGTTTGCGGTCGAACACATCTTCCTGTTTGCTTTCGGTCAAACAGTATCTGTGGCTTGCGGTTGTTTTACTGCCGACCATTCTTCAGATAAAAAATCCTATTGCCTGATGGTGACTACGATTTTTATGCAATGCCAACAACATTCAATGCAAGATTTTCTGAATAATCATCTCCCTGAAATGCAGGTAACGGTTTTATGCCATTCCAGTGGGAAAGTGCGTCAGCTGCTTGGAGAATCAAATCGTTTTTTTACACGCATATTTAAAAGTGGGCTACTGCTGTACACCACCGGTGGTTACAATACCCTGTCATTTCAACCCGATACTACCCCGGCTGCCGACTTTGATGAGGCGCAGAAATACTTTGCCCATCACAGCTCGCTGGCCGAGGGGTTTCTAAGCTCGGCACGTGAACGGTTTTCAGGCCAGGATTACAAACTGACACTATTTTTTCTACATCAGGCAACCGAACAGACAGCCATTGGATTGATCAGGGTCTGGATGGGATATCGGTTTAATATCCATCATCTTGGAAGATTACTTGAACTCTGCTACTATTTCTCGCCAAAGATCTCCGAGATCTTTGCCACCACTGAGCAGGATCAGATGCTGCTTCGAAAACTAAACCGCGCTTACATCGGTGTCCGCTACCGAAACGATTTTACAGTGACCGCCCAGCAGGCACAAATGCTCCTTTCGAAAACAGAAACCTTCGCTGGCCTGAGTGACTCGCTATGTCACGCTAAGCTGGCGCTGCTGCGAGATCAGGCCGAGATGGCCAGCTTACCTGTCACATTTTAAACTCCTAACGCTATGAATAAAGCTGCTCGTCCAGATCTTGCCCTTGTGGAGCGTACCGCCGATATGGATTACATTCTCCCATTCGGTGATGAAGCCTTTACCCTCAGTGAAGAAACCATAGAAAGCCATTACATACCTGTCAATGCCATACGAAACAATAAACTGGGTTTCTTTGATATTACTTTTGTCAAGTTCTGTCATCCAGCAATTGATCTTGATGTAGCTTTCGGAAAATCAGTTAGACGTATACATCTGACTATCGCCCCTTCAAATCTTTCCGTTAGCTGCGACTGTGGCTGCCAATCAGAAAAGCTATGTATCCATGCTTATAAAACACTTGTGACGCTGATTGACCGGAGGGGGCAGAAGTATTTTTCAAAATTCTATAAACCTGAACAGATTGGTCTGGCAGAACATTATCCAGGGTTTTTTCAGGTAAAAACAACCATTGATGGTGTCAGTATCCATGCAAACGAACAGCTTGGGTCCGTTTACATGCCTGATGAAATAAGTACCGATCGGAAGATTCGGGGTTGCGATGAATATCTTTCGGGACCTGTGACCCATGATCAGCTTGGTTACTGTATTTATACCATTTACCGGCAGGACCATCTGCCTTTTCTTGCTGGTTTTCTTGGACAACTACTCAACGATGGATCTGACATCAAATCTTTTAGCACACTCTTTCAGACCAGTGCAGCACCAGATCACATCGCATTCACCGATCAGCAGCTAATGCTAAACGCAATCGGATCACAAATCCAATCAGTAAATGAACAGTTGGGCCAGACAGAAGTTGAAATCAGCACATCAAACCTGACTGCACTTGCCATAAAATACAATAGCCCAACAGTTTCTAACACTGATCTTCTGCGCCAGTGTCTGCTTGGTCTGTGGTCACGGGCACAAAAGCTGCTATCTGATGAGCATTTCGTGATTCGTTACAGTGATGGCCGCAAGATCGCCTATAATCACAAACCTAAAAAAGGGTACACCCGTCCATTCAGGGCGGCTGATTCTGAACTGTCTATAACCTTTACACTGACCCAGCACCAAGGTTATTTTCAGCTTCATCTCAATTTGATCGTTGGTGGGCAATTTCTGGACTCCTATGAGCTATTCCCTGCAAAAGACCCTCTTTTTGTCTTGGATAATAGCAGCAAGGTACATTTATTGCCTTCCAATTTGAGAGATCTTGATCTGATTACCGCGCTGAGATATACCGGTTTTAACCTCACGGTCATGGACATACATTTACAGCAGTTCAACGCGCAAGTACTACGGTGGCTCTGCTTACATTACCCGGTACATTTTGACTTTGCCACCGGCCTGGATCAAAGAGACTTGGTTATTGAGCAAAGACAGGTATTCATTTTTCAAAAAGGAGATAGTATTTGCCTTGAGCCGCAAGTCTTGTATAAAGATGGCATTGTGCTACCGGTGCTGACTGGTGGGACTGGCTGGTTTGAATTCAATAAGGATCGTCCGGATGTTTTTGTGCGTGAGAAGACAAGCGAAACAGAGTTCGTTGATCTGATCAAAACAATGCACCCCAATTTTGCAAGTCAGTCTTGCAAAATTGGGAGCTACTTCTCACTGCCGAAGAAAAAGGTTCTTCAAACCGGTTGCCTTTCCGATATCCTCTCATTACTAAAAGAAAACGGGATCACAGTTCTAGGGCTTGAAGATACTGCTGAGCTGTCGGATTATCTTAATACAGTTGATATCCGTTTGAACATCCATGCAGACAAAGACTGGTTTGAGATTACATTGAAAGCAGCCTGCGGAGCCGCTGTGGTAAGCATCGAAGCGCTCAGAGAAGCGGTTTTGGAAAACAACGGTCAGCTGAACTTCAAAAATGGCACCCGCGCAGCTATCTCACCGACCTGGCAAAAAAAGTTGAGGCAAGTTCTTTCTTTCGGCCAAACTACCAAGTCAGGTCTTCGGCTCTCCGGTTTTCACTACAAGCTTGTGGATGAGCTATATGATCAGCAAAGCCGGCAGCAACTGAATCAGTTTTTCGAGAACTGCAAGAAAAAGGTAGCTGATAGCATAGAGGCGATAGAAAGTGTTGTCCCTGATTCGGTACGAGCGACACTGCGCCCGTACCAGAAAGAAGGCTACAACTGGCTGTTGTTTCTGAGAAATAACGGCTGGGGAGGCATTCTGGCTGATGATATGGGGCTTGGGAAGACTTTGCAGGTCTTAACGCTTTTACAAAAAGTGTATCATAACGGAGTACATACAAGGCCGAGCCTGCTAATCGTACCGACCTCGCTTCTGTTTAATTGGCAGCAGGAAGCTAAAAAGTTTACACCAGATCTTCGTGTGATCCGCTATCACGGTGCATTCAGACAACAGCAGGCTTCACAGCTCGATTCCGGCGACGTTATTTTAACTACTTACAAAACGGTATTGAATGATATCGACATACTAAAATCTGTCGAGTTTGAATATGTAATCATTGATGAAGCGCAGGCAATCAAAAACCCTTCCTCTCAACGCTACAAAGCTGTCAGTATCCTGGATGCGCGCAGCAAGCTGGCCCTGACGGGCACTCCCGTCGAAAACAGCGGAAGTGACCTTTACGCCCTGATGAATTTTGTTAACCCGGGCATACTGGGAAACCTGCGAGGTTTCAACAAATTGCTCTCCCCAAAGGCACAAACAGAAGACAAAACTCATTTGCAAAAAGTGATCAATACTTTTATTCTGCGTCGTACCAAGCAACAGGTAGCCAAAGACCTGCCAGAAAAAACCGAAATGGTCATTTACTGTGAAATGGAAGAGGAGCAGCGAGCAGTTTACGAAGCATACAGAGTCCGTTACCAGAATGCCCTTAAAGATAAGGTGAATGAAACCGGCTCAGGCAACTCAAAACTTTATGCTCTGGAAGGGCTGATGAAACTGAGACAAATCTGCAACGCGCCTGCGTTGGTGAATCATCAGACTGATCCGGCAGCCGTGCCGGCCAAAATCAAAGAACTCATGCGCCGACTGAAAGAAGTCACTCCTCACCATAAGGTATTGGTATTTTCAAGCTTTACCGGATTTCTCGGGTTGATCAAACAGCAACTGGAAATCTCTCAAATCGAATATGCCAATCTGGATGGTAAAAGCAGAGAAGATCAAAGAAGCAAGATGGTTCAGCGCTTTCAAACCGATGATGATACCCGCGTATTTCTAATAAGTCTGAAAGCAGGCGGAACAGGGCTGAATCTAACCGCAGCAGAGTACGTCTTTCTCGTTGATCCATGGTGGAACCCTGCCGCTGAATCGCAAGCCATTGACCGATGCTACCGCATCGGACAAAAGAATAAGGTTATGGCTTATAGAATGATTTGCAAGGATACTCTGGAGGAAAAAATTCTGAATATGCAGGAGCAGAAGCGGCAACTTGCTAATGAGCTCGTTTCGGACGGAGGCGGTCCGCTGCACGCTATGAGCCAGCATGATATTATTGAATTGTTTAATTAAACTACAAATGGAACAAATAGAACCGTTAACCGTCAAAATATCCCTTCCTGAGCAGCAAATCCAGCTCATTAATGAGCTAAAGCTAGTTTGCGAAAAGCTTCTAGCTTCGAATCTTAATACCCTCTGGCTTACAGAGCCTCAGGCCGCGCATAGATTAAAAGTCTCGATGACAACTATCCGCAAGTGGCGTAATGACGGATTGCTACGCTATTTTGCTGAAGGTCACAATATTCGTTACCGAATGGATTACCTTGATAGTGAGTTTGAGGCAAGAACCCTGGTTCAGGGCTTTCGGACCAGCCTTAATCCTTGCAAGACTTAGTCAATTTTCACCGGCATTTTCGTCAGCTTCTGGAACATAAACATTTTTGCAAAACCCGAAATGCTTGCAGCTACCGGGTTCGTTGCAATCTTGCCAGATTTCGACCATCTGAAATCCCAGTTGGAAAAGCATATTACCAACTGGTCAGGTGACTCGACCTTTATTACCGTAGGACAATTACGCACAGTCTGACCGTTTTCATTCCTGGTATATTTCTGGTCATGTCATTATTTAATTACCAAACTCTATCCGCAGAAGACGAATTCGCGGTCTGACTTTTTCGATTAACATAATTAGGAGTTATAAAAAACATAGCCATCAAATAAGCAAATATTCTAATTTGCTCTAAAAGTCCTTTTTGTGGTTCGAAACATAAATGCTATTCTAGTCTGGATAATTTGGAAGCTCTGGCCTCCCGAATTCTCCATCCTTTAGCAATAAAGTAATGGTACAGAATTTACTGAAAGTAGTTTGATTACCCCTGTTTACTTGCCGGTTTGGCGTAACAGATATGCAAGCGCAGTTTGTCTGGCGGCTGAATTCTGTTTATTGACCGTCATAGCCAGCGCTTTTCTGGTACCAACAAAAACGACCAGTTTTTTCGCTCTTGTAATTCCGGTGTACAAAAGATTCCGAAACAGCATGCCAAAATGCTGTGTGACCAAAGGAATGATAACGGTCTCAAAATCACTGCAGTTGAGCCTTTCTCTTTTGTACTGGCTTCAGGCCGAAGCCCCTCGTCCCGACGGTGGAAAAGGCTGGCCGGGAATCAGGTTGAGAAAGGATATGATGGGTACTGAAGATGGATTGGCAAAATATCCGTAGATCCGGGAATCACTGCGAATTGAAGCTGTTTTTACCGTTAAGGAAGAGCATGTTGGTGCAGAAAACCGCGAGATGGTTACCGGTAAAAAAGAAGGAAACAAAGCAGCAGAATTTTACGATAGTGTAGGCGTGGGATATTATCATATTGATCTTCACCCAAGTACTGCCGGAGACACCTACATCGATTTGGTTCGCTTCCTTTTCAGATTCCACTGGGAGCGCTTTTGCCGCAAAAAATGGAGAATCTTCTTCCCGCAAATAAAAACATCGGCACCAAACATATCACCAACGGTTGTTACCGCCTGCATCCGGTGGAATGGAGTATCGGTGAATCGGTTGGTCTACTGATTAAATATGCTTTGGACAAAAAAGTAATCCCCAGGACGGTACGTGAAAAGCAGGGTCTGCTGACGGATTTTCAGGGTTTTATACGGAAACAAGGTATTGAAACGGAATGGCCGAAATAGAAGAAATTATATCAGAAAATTAATAAAGTCGCTATGTCCCGTGCGAACTTGCTAATCTATTGGGGTGAATAACATTTTACTTTTAGAAATTGTAAGTAAAAAAAGTGAATTTAATTCCTTAAAGTAAGTGAGTTTGGAAGAATGATCAGTTATAAAAATATATGAGTCGAACGATTCGATTGGTGGGTGCAGGTGGTAAAAAGAGTGATCCCAAGAAAGTTATTCTCGGGTATTTTGCAAACAATGAAAATACGACGATTCCGGATCTGAGTAAGGAACTGGATGTGAGCGTGCCAAAGATCACTTCTTTGGTCAGCGAGCTTTTTCAGGAAGGACTTATTAAAGATTACGGAAAAATAGAATCAACCGGCGGAAGAAAGCCGAATCTTTACGGAATCGTACCCAATTCGGCTTTCTTCATCGGTGTGGATGTAAAGCAAAGCCATATCAATATTGGTTTGTCCGACCTGCAAAAAAATCTGGTACGGATAGCTGAAAAGCTGCCTTTTAAACTGGATAATACGCAGTAGTCGCTCGAAGCGCTTTGCGTGTACATTCAGGATTTTATAGCGAAGCTTGAAGCTCCGGTCGACAGTGTTTTGGGGATTGGTCTCAATCTTTCCGGAAGGATCGTTTATACTACCGGGCATAGTTACAGCTTTTTTCATTTTGATGAAAATCCGCTAGCGGGTGTTATTCAGGTAAGAGTCGGTATTCCGGTTTTTCTGGAAAATGATTCCCGCGCCAGGGCTTACGGAGAGTTTAGTGCAGGTGCAGTGGAGGAAGAAAAAGACGTTCTTTTCCTGAACCTGGATTATGGGATCGGGGTTGGAATTCTGTTCGACGGACAGGTTTGTTATGGTAAGTCCGGTTATGCCGGAGAGGTAGGGCATATGCCGATTTTCGACAACGAGCGTATTTGTCATTGCGGAAAAAAAGGTTGCCTGGAAGCGGAAGCATCCGGCTGGGCCCTTACCCGAATGTTCCGAGAAAAACTGGCAGAAGGATCTTCTTCCGTAATCACATCGGTAAAAGGAATAAATCCTGAAGACATTACGATGGATAATATTATCGAAGCCGCGCTGAATGATGACGTGCTTGCTATTGAGCTGATCGCCAGGGTAGGAGAAAATCTGGGTAGAGGTATCGCTGCGCTGATCAACGTTTTGAATCCGGAACTGGTTGTATTGGGCGGTAGTCTGATCTCGACGGGCGATTACCTTTATTTACCTATCAAAACAGCGTTGAACAAATATTCACTAAGCCTTGTCAATAACGATTCACAGCTAAAAATGTCAAAACTAGGCGAGCGGGCCGGTATTCTCGGTGCCTGTCTGCTTGTCAGAAACCGCCTGCTGGAAATTGAATAAATAAAAGTGATGTGTGTAAGAGGGTTACAGATGTCCTAAAATAAATTTACTTTGGCATCTGTGCTTTTATCAAATTTTTAAAAATGCAATATTAACAGAATGTTATTTCCTTGAAGTATTTTGTAATACAAAACTGATTTACCGAAATTGCGGACATTAAAGCTGCTAGACTTGCATGGTACAATTTCCGGACAGTGTTTATACCGATGAAGAATTATTAACCTTGCTGCAGCAGGGTAGCAGGGATTCTTTTGAAATTTTGTATAAAAAATACTGGAAGCAGCTTTTTAATTCCGCTTACAAAAGGCTGCAATCACGTGAAATTGTTGAGGAACTAGTACAGGACATATTTGTGGATCTGTGGTCCAAAAGAGAAGTTCTGGAAATTCATTCTTCCCTTCAGGCGTATCTTTTTACAGCACTTCGCTATAAATTATTCAGCTATTTCCGTTCTCAGTTTATCAAAAAAAAGCACGTTGAATATGTTCTTCACCATTCGGAAGGATACGAAAATTTTGTAGAAGATCAGCTCTACTATGAAGAACTTGCCCATGCGCTTGAAAACAGCGTGGAAACTCTTCCAGAAAAATACAAAACAGTTTACCTGTTGAGCCGGAACCAGAATCTTACGTATAAGGAAATAGCCGCCCATCTGAACATGCCCCTCGATACGGTTGAAAAGCAAATGGGGAAAGCGCTGAAGCTGCTTCGGATAAAGCTTAAAGATTACGCCTGGATTGCTGTTCTATGCGCAGGGCTGAGTAATTAATTTTTGCTTTTTTTTATTTTTAAGTTTCTCATTATCAGATATATGTTGGTTAAGTGGTCTTCAAAAGAAAATATTTCTCATTTTTTTTGGCGGTAGTATCTGGGTAAAGCGACATCGTTTTTAGAAACAATAACGCAACCAATTGAATGTCTAAGGAACGTTTACAATATCTTCTCAATCAACATCAGGCAGGCTTAGCATCGTCTCTGGAAATCGCCGAGCTGGAAAGCTGGTATCTGGCTTTTGAAGAAAAGGAAGATTTTACCGATACGCTCAGTGAAAGCGCAAAGCTGGCTGCGGAAAAAACGTTGTTTAACAAAATCAATGCAAAAATTGATGCCGAGGCTATTCCAGACCTAATCTTTACAAAACCTGTTAAAAAAATTACTTTCCGGAGCAGGCTTTCCGGAATTGCCGCTGCAACGGTTGCACTTTTACTTGTTGGTTATGTTGCCTATCAGTTTTATCAAAAGCCGGAGTTGATGCATCAGTCAACCGCATTTGGTGAAACGCGTACGGTAATGTTGCCCGATGGCTCAACCGTTATTCTGAACGGAAACTCGGAAATTACGTATCCTTCAAAATGGAACGAAGGTGGAAGCCGGAATGTATCGCTGGATGGTGAAGCCTATTTTCAGGTCATTCATACTAAAGATCACCGAAGGTTTACTGTTAAAACTTCTGACGATTTCAGTATCCAGGTACTTGGTACCCGATTCGTTCTTTCCAAAAGGAAAAGTGGTACACGTGTTGTTCTCAATGAAGGGAGAGTACAGTGTAATCTGGGGAAAGACGAAAAGGATACCTTAGTTCTCAGGCCGGGAGAGTTGGTAGAGTTCAGTAAAAAGTCATCGCAATACACACGCAAGAAGGTGCAGCCATCGCTGTACTCTGCCTGGAAAGATCATTTGCTGGTCTTTGATAACACCCCTTTAAAAGATGTAACGACTATCCTTGAAGAAACCTACGGGTTGGTTGTAAAAGCAGACCATCAGAAATTGCTGGAAAGAAAGATCTCCGGTTCGGTGCCGACGGGCAACATCAGGATCTTGCTGGAAGGTATTGCGGAAACATGTAACGTAAAGGTGCGTCAGGAGGATAACAACATTTATATATCTGACAACGACTAAATAATTTCTCATCGTTCAAACTGTAATTCTGGCTAAAATAACATAGCCCTGCGTAAGCTTTGCCCAATATTATCCTAAAACCATTCTTTACTTTATGAAACATTATATTTACCGGTTTTGTATATTACTGCTGATTGTCTGTCCGATTCTGGTGCAGGCTCAGCAATCTTCGCTGGAAGGCCTGGTGATCGACAAAAATCAGGTTACCCAGAAAGCAGCGCCTCTGCGTACGCTGCAATCGCAGATCCAGGAACTGGAAAAACAGTTTTCCGTTTCTATTCTGTATAATTCGAAAATATTGAATGGCAAGAAGATTCAGGCCAGAAAAAATTTCAGTTCACTTGAAAAAGCGCTGGAATATTTACTCATACCCAATGCACTGACTTATAAAAAACTTGATCAGAATTTTTATATAATTTCTGAACAGGAGAAATCAGGTGTGGAAATCAGGACAGTTGTGCCGGCTCAGGAGGTTTTACAAAATAATCCTGCATACAAATCTGCCAACATAGAAGGTTTGGCCTCCATCAGTTCGGCAAGAAATGGTGCACTTTACGCGGATATTACGGTAAAAGGAAAAGTAACCGATGCGTTAACAAAAACGGTACTTCCGGGAGCCAGTGTGATGGTAAAAAATACACCAAACGGAACGACCACAGATGTGGATGGAAATTTTCAGTTAAGCAATGTGAAAGAAGGTGCGGTGCTTGTTTTTTCTTTTATTGGTTACGAACCCGTTGAGATGGCAGTTAACGGCAGACAAAAAATTGAGGTAGCACTGAATCCGTCTAATGAAACGCTGGAGCAGGTGCTTGTGGTTGGGTACGCCGAGCAAAAGAAATCAACACTTACAGGTTCTGTGGCACAAATTACTTCGGATCAGATCAAACAGGCGCCTCCTCTGAATGTTTCGAACGTATTAGCAGGAAGGCTTCCGGGCGTTATCGTAACGCAATCTTACGGAAGACCCGGAGCAGATGACGCAGCCATCAATGTCAGAGGAATCAGTACGACCGGGAATAATTCACCGCTCGTCATTGTGGATGGGGTTGAAAGGTCTTTTACAACGATGGATCCTAATGAAATCGCCAGTGTCAGTGTACTGAAAGATGCGGCTTCGGCAGCGGTGTACGGAGCACGTGCTGCAAACGGGGTTATTCTGGTAACAACCAAACGCGGAAAGTCGGGCAAGCCGGTCATTACCTACGAGACAAACTTCTCGCTGAACAGCAACACCCGTTTCCCCAAATTTCTAAATGGGCCGGATTACATGTCGTGGTACAAAAAAGCGGAAGAATTAGATAACGAATATCTGGTATCACAGGGTAAAACGCCGTTTGCACTTACGTATTCTCAGGAAGAAATTGACCGCGTCAGAAGTGGCAGAGATACTTCCGGTTTTTATGGAGACACAGACTGGTATGGCTTGATGACAGATAACAGAAGTATGAGCCAGTATCACAACCTTTCGGTCTCCGGTGGTTCTGATAGAATACGTTATTTCAGTACTGTTGGGTTCTGGGATCAGGATGGTGTGATGAATAACACGAATTATAAAAGATATAATGTGCGGGCCAATGTGGATGCAAAGATCAACGAGATCGTATCAACAAAACTGGACCTTAGCGTTCGTATGGAGGACCGTTTACAGCCCTCGCTGGCGCCAACCGATCAGAATTATCAGAATCCATATGTGCTTGCTTCCAGAATGCAGCCCAATTTACCGATGTATGGTCCGGGAGGTATGGCAGTGGGAGCAAATTCTGATGCGGGCGTAGGGAATCCGCTGGTTGCTGTTAACGACATAGGTAACCGTACAGCTCAGACCTCAACCTTCAACGGCAATATTACTTTCATTGTCAAAATTCCCTGGGTAACCGGTCTTCAGGCGAAGGTGCTGGCAGGTTATGACAAAGGTTTTACGGAATCCAAAACCTGGGTCTCGCCTTATACACTGGCAATACGCAACCGTACCGCCACCGGCTGGACCTGGACGACTGCACGCATGAGCGCATACAGCGTCAACCAATTACTACAGGATTATGCAGGAAGCAACCGAATTACTTTCCAACCATCCCTTACTTATGATAACGCCTTTGACAAACATGCCATCAGCGCGTTGCTTCTTTACGAATATTCAGGTTATAAAACCAATGGCTTTGGAGTGCAGGCGCGTAATTTTGCTATTGACGATTTAAAAGAGATCAATTTTGGAAGCAAAGGAGTGGATGATCTCAGGGCTGCTTCGGGATCAAGTTCTGAGACGAAACGGGCCGGATATGTAGGACGTTTAGGATATGGGTATGATGAGAAATATCTTGTTGAACTTGCCGCACGTTATGACGGTTCGGTAAACTTCCCGACTTCGAAAAGATGGGGTTTCTTTCCGTCTGCTTCTTTAGGTTGGGTTGTGAGCAAGGAATCATTCTGGCAGGGTCTGGGTTCAGGCATCAATTTTCTGAAAATCAGAGCTTCGGCAGGAAAAATGGGTAATGACCGGATCAACGCTTTCCAGTATCTGAATACTTTTCAGTTACGTCCGACCCCAATAGTAGCCATAGGGAATGCGCTTACGCCGTCTGTTTACAGCAATGCGCCGGCGAATCTAAATATTACGTGGGAAGAAGCGAATATGTATAATATCGGTTTGGAAACAAATTTATTTAACAGCAAACTGGGTATCGAAATTGATTATTTCTATAAGCTGACAAAAAACATACTTGATACGCAGAGCGGTGTTTTTGCACCATCTGTGGGCGGAAACTTTCCGGGTACGGTCAACTCGCAGAAGGTGGACAACCGTGGTATCGACCTTCAGCTGAACTTTAATAAAAAGTATGAAAAGTTCTCTTATAACATCATTGGAAACTTTACGTATGCACATAACCGTATCCTGAAAATGAACGAGTCTATAAATGCACCGGCAGACCAGAGAAGGGTCGGCCAAAGTGTAGGATCCAAATTCGGATTTATGGTTGACGGCTTGTATCAAACTCAGGAAGAAGTCAATACAGGGCCTAGTTTTCCGTACGGGCCTGGTGCGCCGGGCTATGTAAAATACCGTGATCTGAACGGAGACGGAAAGATTTCCTTTGAACAGGATGTAACCAAAATAGGAAAAAGCAATACGCCGGAAATTATGTACGGACTCAATCTTCAGGCAGCTTACGGTATTTTTGATTTCTCCGCCTTATTGCAGGGTGCGGCCAGATCCAACGTCATACTGGCAGGTTTGTACAACACAGGCGTTCAGTCGAATACGGTTTATACGCAAACTTTTTCCGGGAACGGCAACAGCCCCTATTTCTTGGTGGAAGATGCCTGGCGACCTGATAATCCAGATGCAAAGTTTCCAAGACTGACGGCTAACAAAGCAGGGCTGACCAACCAGAATGGTTATATGAACTCGTTTTTTCTGCGTGATGGCGGTTATCTGAGGCTGAAAACTTTACAGGTTGGCGTGTCGCTTGGTAAAGCATTTTTGAGCAAGATTAAGGTACAGGGATGGCGTTTCTATGTAGCAGGATCGAATTTGCTGACCTGGGATAAAATAAAATATGCCGATCCTGAGACGCCAAGTGTGGTACAGGCAGGTTTTTATCCGCAGCAGCGTGTGATGTCCGTAGGTACTAACATCACTTTTTAATATCCACGATACAAAGCATTAACAAAATGAAAAAGACAATTCTGTTTATAACGTGCCTCAGTGCCATGGTCTCGGCATTGCTTGGTTTGCAGTCCTGCAACCTGGATGTTACGCCTACGGACCGTTACACCGATATTACCGTATGGGGCGATGTGGAAAATGCGAAATTGTATTTGTATGACCAATACGCCGTGCTGAATACGTTTTCATTCGGCCGCTTTCCGATTGGTTATAGCAATTCAACCGATGCGCTTACCGATCTGATCAAATTCACTTCAACACTTAGTGGAAACGGAACGGCTAACATGATTGCATTTAACCCGTCAAGTATTACCGCAACCAGCCCTACATTTGCTTACTGGGCCGATGGCTATAAGAATATTTTTGCTATCAATAATTTTCTGGACGGCACCCAGAAATACAATACATTCGCTGATAGCACGACAAAAAATCTGTATCATGCAGAGGCGCGTTTCCTGAGAGCCTATGTGTATTTATGGCTTGTTAAGCTGCACGGAAGTGTTATTCTGCTGGATAAACCGGTTTTCGATAACAACAATGTACGATCGAGCGAGGACGACTGCTGGAATTTCATTGCGAATGACCTGGCTTTCGCAGCCAGGTATCTGCCGGAAACCCGCCCTACGGCAGAACTGGGTCGCGCTACAAAGGGAGCAGCTTACGGACTTCTGGCACGAACCTGGTTGTATGCAGCGTCTATTGCGGAATATGATAAAAAGCAATTTAACAGTGACCTGCTTACCGGCGTGCCTGAGGGAAAAAAATCAGCCTATTACAAAAATGCAGCCAATGCCGCAGAGGCCGTTATGGCGATGGAAGGGAAAGGAATTTTTCAGCTGCTTCCAAAGTATTCCGATGTGTTTTATACCAAAAATAATAAGGAAATTATCCTTGGTTTCAACTTTGTACGTCCTTCGCTGACTCATACCATTGACAGGGATTTTTCCCCGCCTTCTGATATTCCGACCTATGGCGCTATGGGTGTACCTACCGCTGAACTGGCCGATGCTTTTGAAATGGCCGACGGACGAAAGTTCTCGTGGAATGATCCAACGATGACAGCCAATCCATATTCCGGCCGGGAATCCCGTTTTTATGCTACGATATTATATAACGGCGCCAGCTGGAAAGGCAGGCAGATCAATACGGCAACGGGTTTTGAAGGCTACGTTGACTACGGTACGCAAACCGAACCCAAGAAAACTGTGACAGGATATTACATTCGCAAATACCTGGATTCAACAAACACAGACGCGCTTAGAAATGCCAGCGATCAGCAATATATCGATATTCGTTATGCCGAGATCTTGTTGATCTACGCCGAAGCAGCTGCGAAAACCGGAC
>Ga0247803_1000745_pt1 | contig 17345 bp, 20 predicted proteins | sample UWRJL014104B1_FD_180928 | JGI IMG/M metagenome (GOLD analysis project Ga0247803, IMG submission 180928) | Plant litter microbial communities from Arlington Agricultural Research Station in Wisconsin, United States - UWRJ-L014-104B-1 | ecosystem: Environmental > Terrestrial > Plant litter >...
CAACCTGCGGGATGCGATGAAGAAGATCGTTACAGATGTCGAGTGACCCGCTTGCAGCAGCAAAATGCAGAGGAACTAGTCCACCAGTCGCTCTCTGCATCGGATTTGCCCCTTTGTCCATTAACGCCATGGCAATGCCACTGTACCCCTTCTTACATGCGATGTGTAAGACCGCTCGCCCTAGAATGTCGGTCTTGTCGATACCGTCGTGGATATTGTCATCCGCCTGTATTTTCGATTGAAGGACGTCGAGGCAATCTTTCCAGAGTGCTCTTGCTGATGCCCGGGGGGCCACATCCAATATAAGATGAAGCCACGATCGTCCAAGAAGGTCAAGGCTATTCCGGAGGGGGATGTTCCCAAAAAACTCATGAATTCTTCCAACCTTCATTGCGTGAAAGACGATCTCGTCGGGTATAAAACTGAAAGCATAGATCTCCTTTGCAATGATTGGAACGGTATCCCATAGCTTGGACTCTTGTAAGCTTACTAGCATATCGATAGCAACGTCAAAGTAAAGGTCGAAAAATTCTCGAAGCTGATTTCGCATTCCATCATCAAGGAAAAGGTAATGTTTTCGGCATGTCTGGAGGCTTCCCGTCACGGACTGTAACAGTCCGGTAGATGTTTGTAGATCTTCATCCCGAACGAAAGGTTCTTGATCGCAGCAAGAGACACATCGGGAATTTGCCGTGGAAGACAATTCGATGAGGCTTCTGAGTTCTGAAGCCTCGGCATGCTCGATCGTGCGGTATATCTCATATGTCTTGCATGTAACAACTTCATCAAGACTCTTGTAGTGAGCCTGAAGGTGACCTTCAATTGATTCGGAGGCCAACAATAAACTCGTTTCTTGGCGTTCGTGAGGAAAAAGTGCCTCGAGCTCATCTTCTAGGCCTTTCAGCTTATCTAGACCCATTGCAAGGCTTTTGCGGCAATATATTAGCGTGCTCCTAGATCTATTAGCCAGATATTATAGTTTTCGACCACGAAGATGTTTCTTACAGTCCTTTCGCATTGAAGTCTGACGCATTCGGACGCTCGGAAGTGGCATCGATAGATTTGGGTGCAAGCGAGGTAGACTCTGTGTCTTCTGTGTGTCTCTTTCTCTTTCTTTGCGCTCGCCTGGGTTCCGAGCAATCTAGTCCTCTACCTTCGCAGCGTTCACACTTGGCTGGCCATACTCTCTCATCGGGTAAACACTATACTAATAATAAGCATGGATGTTTTAGGATGTGCGGTCAACAACTTTGGCGGACCGGCCGGTGTGTGCAAGGAGAAGGAAGGGAGTACCTTGTGCTTGTCTTGTCGACACTGGTCGCAGCGGACCATACTCAACCGACCCCTATCTCGAGTGATCGGTTTGGGGAGCGTGGTTCGATCTGCACGTGGTATAGCAACGCGTGAGGCCATAATCACCGACTGGTAGTGGATTAGGCCGATTAAGGCAGTAGGAAGGTAACTGGGTCTTGTCGTACACGCCTCGCGGAAACATGTGGGCTTCGCGAAACTGGGAGTAAGTATCAGAGTGGAATCTGTGCAGAAGTGAAACAACCTGCGCTCGCTCATCTTTCTAGCTTTCCAGGTGTTGCTGTAAGGCAGCCACGCTCGTATTCTGCCCACCTATCAGATGCTATGCGCAATCTGCCTAGCCTTCGCCTTGTCTTGTGCCTGTTGCCCATCAGCTACCCGATCCATCGGAACGATAACCGCAGAATACGCGTTGCGTGTACCTCCGCTCGTGTCACGAACGGACAATCCTATAGAAGACTCCGCGCTCTTTGCGCACTTCACAACTCGAGATCTGCAGGCATGTCGCGGATGACCGAACCGGTGAGTTGTATTGCTTGAGCCGGCGCTACCATAAGGCTCCGCACTCTTCGCACCTCCAATATACTCCTCCCACGGTGCCCTTACAGCGGTATGGGCTGAAGTTACAATGTTTGATTGGGTGCGCACCTCGCACCTCTGCATCCCCTACGCATTCCGGCAGGTCGCCCGCATCCCCGCTCCCGTTATCCCGCCTCTTCTCATCTCTATCTCATCTCAATTTCATCCCACCACGTACCATCCTGCCACTCCTCAGGCAGACCATGCCGCCTGCAGACCCGTCATGAAGCCACAGAGACCAGACCCTGGACACACTAGCAGGATTTGGTTGGGTGCGCACCTTCGCACAAATGCAAACCCAATCCCACAGGCTACCACAGCCTTGCCAAAGCATTTTGTACCGATGCGTGGGTCTTGAGGAGCTGCAACTCCCTAGCCTCTTACACCCACGAGTTGGCCCCAATAGGCTGCGCACTTCCGCACCTAGCCCTAGAAGCCCCCAGAGAAGCATATCTTCCTACCGATCGCGTGGCGGCGAGTGAACACCGCCCCAATGCGCACTACAGGTGCCCTTATGCCAAGTAATTATCTACGACAGTGAGCGTCCTTCTCAAACATAAATACCGTAAGACTGTTCCACGCGAATGCTTCTATGAAAGAAACATTTCTCATAATCTTCCTTGAGCAACTACCTCGCAAAAGCCTCGCATTTCGCCCCAAGTTTCGCTCGTTATGGCTAGTACCACATCTATGCCGTACACCCCGATCTTTAATTCCACCCCACCAGTACTCACCAATCCCACCTCCCACGTCTCCAACTATGACGTCCTCCAAATCCGCACCACCATCATCTTCGGCGTTTTCGGGACCTTCTTCGCTCTGGTCGGCATCATTGTCAGCGGGTTGACCCTTCGCGTCATGTATCAGGCTCACAGGAAGAGACATGACATAGAAAGCATGGTTCCTTCCGAGATTCAGATGCACACCATCGACGTTGAGCATACACCGGGTGAGGACGAACTCACTTCGAGGAGGTTTGAGGAAACAAGAAGTACCAACATCCAGGACCTAAGAAAGGGTAGTGTCGGAAGAAGCCTGACGGACGACACCATGGTCAGCAAAGATATCCCACTCAGTGCAATGTGTGACCAGTATACATGGAACACGGACGAAGGAACCGGTCTGCGAGTTGAAGCTATCCACGATGTTTTGAAGGCGCACGAGATTGGGGATATCAAGGAAATCAATAATGTTAAGTATGGTGTCGCAACGGGAACCTTCAGACGTGTCTTGCTAACACCGCGTCTAGATCTATGTTAGCAAATAAATGTGATCGTTATGTCTCATAACCTCTAGGGTTCATCTTTGTTGTCGAAACGCTTAGGTGGGTGTTGGCATGATGGGGTCGACTCTCCACGCGCTGAGGAGTGCGACTTGTGTGGCAGCCGAAGCAAGATGTGATCTGTAGAGTAGTGCGGACTCGTGGCTTGTGGAGTGAGATCGTGAATTTGATCTGGATTAGTATCGGCGTTGGCTTGACACTGTGTTAGGATTAGATGTATATATCGTTTCCTGCTAGCTTTGTGAATGTTATGGTGTACACTTATTTGCCAACTACTTGTGTGTTGCTCTACTAGTGTACTTTGCCGGTCATCACTATCGCTACTTTTCGACGTTACACTGTAAGCGTTACACCAACAGAGGGGTCGGAGCCTTTAAATATTCAATTGGCACGAAGCGGGGCTGGCAGAAACCCATTGTGAGATTTCAACCGAAGTACCAAAGTGGACCTTAAGAGAACCCGAACGACCCATCATCATATATGTTCCAGTCGCCCTTGTTCCTCGGCTTCGCTAGCGAACTGGCCTCTCTTTTGATGAACTTGCCGTAGCCCTTCTGGCCCAATAATCCGCCATTTTCTTTATCCCAGACTACCTCACCTCGGAGGAGAGTGTATCGCGGCCACTGCTTGAGCGTTCTGCCCTCGAAAGGGGTGTAATCGACGTTATGATGCAACATCTCATTTTTCAGGTTGAATGCCTGCATCTTGCCGGGTGGATACCAGATGTTAATATCGGCATCTGATTGGCCTTCTACAAAAGCACCCTTGAGCGGATACAGTCCGTATAGTCTCGCCGGATTTGCCGATGTTAGTTCCACGAACTTCTTCAGCTCGAGGCGATCCGCGCCTAGGGCAAGCGAGAGACGCGTTTCGATACCCGCAATACCGTTGGGGATGTACTTGAAGTGGCCTTCTGGATAATCGTCGTTGATGCAGGTCTTCTTTCCGTTCACGTTGTCGTCGTATCGAAATGGACAATGATCTGAAGATAGAATCGTGAAAGTGCCGTCGGAAAGTCCGTCCCAGATGACATCGCAATCCTTCTCGCTCTCGCGTGGCGGGGGACTGCACACACACTTTGCACCTTCGAAACCTGGTTTATCGAGGTCGGACTTGGTGAGAAAGAGATATTGAGGACATGTTTCGGCGTAAATCGGTATCCCACGATTTTGTGCAGATTTGATGTGTGCTGCTGCTGCGGGCGTAGACACGTGTACGATGAGGATCGGGCTATCCATGAATTCCGAGAGACAAATGGCACGGTTCGTAGCTTCTGTCTCCGCCATGGGCGGATGAGAAGTACCATGGAACTTGGGCGCAAACATCTTCTTTTTCTCCAGCTGTTTCGTCATCCAGTCTATTACCTCGCCGTTCTCAGCGTGCACCATGGTAGTGATCTGGTTCCTGCGTGCTTCAAGAAGCACATCGAGGATCTGGCCGTCGTTGAGTTGAAGAGCTTTATAGGTCATGTAGATTTTGAGCGATGAGATGCCTTCTTTGCGTAGCGTTGGAAATTCCGACAGTGCTTTCTCTGAGGGATTGCCGACGAGAAGATGGAAGGAGTAGTCGATGTAGCAGTTGTCCTTTGCGCGTGCATGTGTGGCTTTGAGGGTGTCCAGAAGGGTATCTTCGCTCTTCTTTTGCGGTGCAAAGGTTACCATTGTCGTTGTGCCACCGCATACCGCTGATCTGCTCCCTGCGATAGAGGTTAGTGCTCTGGCGGTTTGGATATACAAATGTCTGTTTTACCAGTTTCGTAGTTATCTGCTGATGAACCTTTCCCGAACAATGGTGGCTCTTGGAGATGAACGTGACCGTCTACACCCCCAGGCTGCTCCCGATTAGCAATCCGTCAAGCGTCTAGTCCGAAGGTATTACCATCACATAACCACCCTCCGCATCAATCGTTTTTGCAGCTTGAGAATCTTTTAACTCCCCTCTCTTCACCACTTTCGCAACTTTCTCGTTCTTAATAGCGATGTCATATTCCCCAATTTCAGTGTCCGTGACCACGATGCCGTTGAGAACAATCACGTCGTATTCGGTCCCCATCTCTTCTGTTTCTGCCAAAGATGATGGTCTTTCACTTCATGGGGTTCAGGCTGTCTATGTTATATGCCATCGGCGCGCATATTGGGTAGTTGATGTCGTTGGAGAAAGCGCTAGTCCGAAGGGAGAGGTCTCCTATCGCGACCCCTCATTCGTGCCCCGCGCCGAGGAACGAACACCTCACCTCCGAGGCAGCTTATCACCGCCGCGGACGCCGCTATCCGCTACTTTTACTGGCATGTGGAGGGATTCGAATTACCAAAATGTCATAGTCTCCTGTCATGATTGCCGCAATCCGTCCCGCCCGCTTTCCCTTCGGAAAACGCGCTCAGCGCGATACGCGTTGAATCTTCTGAGAACCATGACGACACTACACGGCAGAGGCCACCGAGGCTCTCCTACATTTCAACATGTCTTCTGACGGGCCAAAGATCAATGCTTCAAGGCTGAATGAAACTCTTCAGAGCACCTGCGCGTCATGGGGTGCGCTTGCGGCGTCATCAACGGGTATGTGTCGATTGACGCTCGATCAAGAGGACAAGGAGGTGCGAGACTGGCTGGTCACCGAGTGCAAGAGCCTGGGATGTGAGGTCAAGGTGGACGAGATGGGTAACATCTTCGCGATACGGCCGGGCTCGGCGAAGGGTAGAAAGCCGATTGGCATGGGAAGCCATCTAGACACACAGCCGGCAGGTACATATTAACTCTACATCATTGTAGGGAAATGTAGCTAACGAAACACGTAGGTGGTAGATACGACGGCATCCTCGGCGTACAAGCAGCTCTCGAAGTCCTTCGCACCCTCCACGAGAACAACGTTTTTACCCACTGCCCGATTGCCCTCATCGACTGGACAAACGAAGAAGGTGCGCGGTTCCCCGGCGCCATGATGGCATCTGGGGTTTGGTCAACCAAATCCTCCACCCCGCTTGAGGCATGCTGGGAATTGCAAGACAAGGAAGGTACGCGGATGAAGCAGGCGCTTTTGGGGATAGGATACCTTGGAGAGACACCGTGTGATTACAAAGAGAACGGGCTGGAGTGTCACTTTGAGCTTCACATCGAGCAGGGACCTATACTGGAGCAGGGGGGTAAAAGTGTAGGAGTTGTCACTTCTGTGCAGGGCATGAAATGGTACTCGGTGAGAGTATCAGGCATCGAAGGGCACTCGGGCACGACCCCCATGCCTTACCGTTCGGACGCTCTGGTTACCGCATCACGTCTTGTTACCGCAGTGCGCGACACAGCACTGAAGACGGAGCTCGGCGTGGCTACTGTGGGTGTCATCAATAGCGACACATCAAGCCAGGCCACGATTCCTGCAGGTATAGAGTTCATCATTGACATTCGCTGCTCGACAGACGAAATGGTCGACCAACTTGCCTCCGCTGTCTTCAAAGCTTTTGATGGCATCGTCACCTCCGAAAACAACGAAACATCGTACACCGTTCAGCGGACATGGGGCCTACCCGAATCAAAGTTCCATGCTCGCTGTATAGACGCCGTACGCTCTTCTGCGCTGGCAGCCGTTGGCGAAGAACAAACTTTGGATATGAAAAGTAAAGCCGGGCATGACAGTGCGTGGACGTCGCGGGTATGTCCTACAAGTATGATATTTGTTCCGAGTAAGGACGGTATCAGTCATAATCCAAACGAGTACACCAGTCCGGAGCATTGTGCGCTGGGGGCACAGATCTTGTTAGATGCAGTTTTGCACTACGATGAGAGGGTCAAATCAGGGGAGTATTAGCTGAACAGTTGATAAGTAGAAGAAAGTCCGGCGTAGGTATTGTCTTGGTAGCCTCTGATGTGTCATTTTGATCCACGCTGCCTTTGACTCGCTTTCAAACATGTCCATTGATCGTAATTCCATAACTCTCCAATGTATTTATAAGCCGTGCATCGCATCAGTCTTTCCGACGGGCATTTTGTTATGCAATCTTGGCTTTGTGTTCTTTATCGGGCAGCATCGCGTGTGCGTCTTCCTATCGCTATCGACCCCACGGCACGACCACAGTGCATACTTCGTGATAACCTGCCGCACACCTGCGCGTTATATACGAAGCGGAACGACTCCCGAATGTTCAGCGGCTGACCAGCCACGACAGTGAAAATCTCGACTTAGGACGATGCAGCTCCCCGAGAACTGGCAAGGCGATCCGAACGCAGTTTCAATGAAATCTTGGGTAGAGTGATGAAGGAGACTGCCACGTTCAGCAGTGGCTTGGGCATTTTCTATAACCAGATACCTAACTCAACCTCTTCCAATTTTCTCAGCTCTCCTCTGTATAGGCAGGCTAGCGCGCTCCAAATGTCTCTCTTCAAAGCCCTGCGACTCTCAAAACCACGCGTTTGCAGGTCGAACTACCAACGTCGCGTGCTTCTACATAGTCCTGTTTGCGGGCGAAAATGCTGTTACAATCCCACACACCTTGCTACCTTCTTGAGTGCTGTCTCTACGCCCGAATATAGGTGGCTCTTCAACACCAACCTCCCCATATCGTGGCTCTCGATACTTGGTGGGCCCGGTGGCCCTCAGCGTACGAGACCTTGGGTGTCATGCCGTTCGGGAAGGGACTTTATGATGCAGACCGTAGTGCGCATGAACGATATGGATTCACTAAGGAGAAAGGAGCTCTAATAATGGTCAGACCAGATGGGTGGGTTGGCACTATTACGGAGGTGGGCGACGAGAGTTTTAACGTGTTGAATCGACATCTCAAACTGATTTTGTTCGTTGGCGAGGAAGTCAAGTCGGAGTGACTGGTGTCGGATGGTAGTGGTAGAGGGTCGGTACGAATTCGTTGGGGCGCAATGCTGATGATGTAAGTCAACGTCAGAAGACTAGACGCCAGACTCCTGAAAACATCGCTCAATGCTCTTCGTCTGCCCCATCCTTACACTACAAAACCTCCCTTAACGTCAAAAGTAACTTAATAACCTCTCACGCGCACTTGAATATCACGACACTGGCGAGCATTTCATTCTGAGATTAGACCCGACGAGCTGTCAAACCAATGGAACAGACCAGGGGTCAACGTCCACTGCGTCGATCCCGACGATGGTTTTCTTCATCTCAACAGTGATGGCACCCCTTTCTTGCATTCAGCATTCAGCATTCATCTTTCCCAATCGCGTCTCGCGCTTTGCTTTGGTTACAGAAATATTGGCAACCAGCTCAGAACATTCCCACGTCACGCATGCGCCAGGGACCGTTGCGAATAGAACCAAAATACCACGTTTGAGCGGTACAATGGATTTTTCAAGTCCGTGCATCACATCACCATGAGCACTTTGCATCCTTTTCTTGGACTCGGGATACTTCTACGGCAATTTGTTGCGCGTTCGCAGCCCTAGGCCGGGTTTTGCTCGAATGCCGTATTCTAATTTGTGGCTCGAGGGTCGCGTGCACGAGCGAGGAACCACACAACAATTATGGATTTGGTGGTGGCAACCAGTGGACTTTATCTCTCCAGCAAAAGGCACCTGGCTGCTGGGACTGTGAAATGAGGAATGGCTCGACTGCAGCTGCTAAAGAATCATCTGCTAGATAAAATACCCAACCCATCCCTTGCTTCTTCCTCCTTTGCATATACTTCACCGGAAATTTCATATCTTCTGAGATGCAACAAGCCTCAATGCTCAACTCCCTCGCTTTCACAGCCCTTTGGGTAGCCTCAGTCGCGCTTTGCGCTTCTGCCACATTCAGCCCCCCTTCTCCTCCCTCCCTCTCCATTTCTGATGTCTTCAATGGATCTTTCCCACGATATCACAGCGCTTCGTTCGTGGAGCGTAGTCCCTCTCCTGGTTCTATTTCGGGAGACGGTCTCTGCAACTCTACGTATCTGGGCTGCTTCGAAGATAACACCAATACAAGAGCTTTGGATGGGGCGTTTGGCGTACATAACGCCATGACGGGAGAGATGTGCATTGGCTTTTGTGCTGGATTGGGATACATCGTGGCTGGAACCGGTAAGTAATCTCCTTATCGTTGCAAGAAAACATTGTGGTATGATTACTGATGCGTCTTCTAGAATGGTCCACCCAGTGCTTTTGCTCTAGAAGCATCCGTGGGTTGGTCGCCCGCCCAGAATCCGAGTGCAATATGCCTTGCGCGGGCAACTCAACCCAAGCTTGTGGCGGCCCCGTTCGTCTTTCCGTCTACGCAGACAGTCCCGATGACCCTATCACTAATCCTGGAGATGGTGAAACTTTCGAGTACGCCGGTTGCTGGACGGACCGTGTGAGCGATCGAACGCTTCCATCACTGAGGATGGTTGCTGGGGGGCCTTCTGTTAGCACATGTGCTACGGTTTGTCGAGCTGGTGGTTTCACATATGCCGGAGTGGAGTATGCCGGAGGTAGGTTCTTTCGTCCCTTCTACAATTGGGCATGTGTCAATTGAACGAGTCGCTAATCCTTGCAGAGTGCTGGTGTGGCAATGACTTGAGTAAGGCAACTATCCGATTCGGGGAATCGGACGCAACCGGTTGCAATATGCCTTGTCGTACCAACCAGTCAGAATTCTGCGGTGGCCCCGATCGTCTGAACGTGTATAGACTCCCGCCCATCCAGAGCGCTACACTGACTGTCGCATCTTCCTCGTCAATCACGTCTTTCTCGAGCGGCAACAGCAGTGACAGCACCAGTTCTCCAGCGATGACCACGACGACCGATGCATCTTCTTCGTCGACCACGGACCGAGTGCCAGACGATCCCATTACCGTTAGTTCACCGACATCGTCTGAAACCTCTGGCCCTTCTACAGTCCCTACGCATTTGTCGCCTGCTCTGACCTCGGATACGCCGGCATCTACACCTATTGCAGCGCCACCTTTCGGAAACTCTTCGGCGCCCGTTACTTCTACAACGTCGTCCTTGCCGTCCGAAACCACTGAGATGACCAGTTTGACCACCATTACAGTGACACCTTCCTTCTCGAACTCTTCGCCATCTTCGACGGACACAGATCTTCCATCCATGTCAACATCCTCGCCCTCCCCGACTGAAAACTCAACCTCGCCTACACCGTCCACAGTATCACCCCGCAACATCATCTTGAACGGCGGGTTCGAAGGCTTCGACACTATCTATGACGTCTGGCGCGTTACGCCAAATCAACTAATCACCAATACGGGCAACCTACACAATTACACGGACCCAACCCTGGGTGGCGGCCGAGGGGACCCCTATGCCCACACGGGCCTCCAGGCCTTTGTGATCTACGACGACGACGTTCAAGATGACACCACGCGCTCGTTGTGCATCTCGCAGACGGCTTACCATCCCGGCGCAGGCCATTACAATATCTCCGCATACATCGGCCGCGCGCTATACACCGGACCCTTTGTAGGAGGGAGCAAGGGCGAGACGATGCTTTACCAGATCTTTGTTGATGATGTGAAAGTCAAAGACGGTGATGTGTGCGATCCGAGCCAGGGCGAGTGCACGGTTCCCGACGTCAACGGTCACTTGAGTTACGACTTCGTGACTTATGAGGTGATGCTGCCAGCATTTGGTATTGGGAACCATACATTGAGCATCTGTGTTGTGTTTGTTGGGTCAACGGAGCATCATGATGACTTCCTTGTTGATGATGTGAGTTCCTTTGGACCTTACTAGATTTGGTTCTGGTATGAGATGGAACGCGGATTTGGCCAATTTTGCAATTGTATCATTCTGCATTGTTGCAAATCGTCGTGGTATAGCTGATCTTTGGTGTTGGATCTCGACCGACATGGTTTTTGCTGGAAGTGAGTCTCAAAAGCTGTTTCGTACTGCACTTTCCTGCACAATGTTTGAAGTAAAAGTGAAGTTATGCAAGAATGCAGTTGTATTGATTCATAAACGGCCTAGCGCGATCGCGGTGATCGACGTCATCGATCCACGCGCGCTCACCTATCACCTCGATTGATATAATTCCATGCGCTTTCCTATTACATCTTTGGTATGTATCTGAAATCTCTTGGGATCCGTTTCCCTCACCTCATTCAATTTAATATCAAAGTTCGGGCTATTTTACCCTCCGTTCGCTCTCTTCACAGATCTACTCCCCAATCATCTTCAACCATGGCAAGCCCTGCGAAACGAAAGGCAACAAAGCCAGCCTCGTCGCCTAAGACGAAGAGACAGAAGATTGAGATTCCAGAATACCATCTCACACCGTCAAGACGAGATGAAGATGGAGAAATTGTTTGGCCTGCGCCCAGAGAGCAAATTGAGCGCGCAAGAGATGTCATTCGGGAATGGTATGCAAGACTTCAACCAACAATATAATAGCGACTTGAAATGTACGCTGACGGTGTGCAGCGCTCAAGCTCAAAAGCCCGTAGTCATCGTCCCGGACAAGGATGCGGATGGTCTTTCATCAGGAGCGATTCTCCATCACACTCTCACAACTCTTGGTCTCTCACCCAATCTTATATCAATTTGCTTCCCGCCCAAAGGAAGTTCCGTCCATGATGAAGTAACGAGAAAAGCTATATCCGAGAAAACGCCAGCCTACGTCTTCGTCCTGGACCAAGGAAGTAGAAAGACTGTGCCTCTTATCGATGCACCGCACACTGGTCTCATCATCGACCACCACTTCGCCGAAGAAGGCGGCTTTCCCCAAAACGCTGAATACGTCACAGCTCACGACTGTCCCCCCGTCGCTACTAGCGCGCTCCTGACTTACGATATCTGCTTGCCTTTACACTCAGACCTGAACGAGAAGATCTCGTGGCTCGCCGCCCTCGGCACGCATGGCGATCTCGGAACTACCCTCAAGTGGCAACCTCCTTTCCCGGACATGACAGCAACATTCAAGCAACACTCTAAAAAGGCTATAAACGACGCTGTATCCCGTGTTAACGCCCCTAGACGATCGGCAGCCTTCAACGTGGAAGATGCCTGGAACGCAGTAGTCTCCGCCTCAAGCCCCGAAGCCATCTCCAAGGACGAGAAATTGTTAGATGCACAAGCTGAGGTCAGGATGGAGACAGAGCGCTGGGCTCGTGTTCCTCCTAAGTTTTCAAAAGATGCTACAATTGCCGTCCTCACCATATCATCAGCCGCACAGATACATCCGCTCATCGCCACGCGATGGGCTGGGTTCTTACAGTCGAACAAGCTTGAGGTCGTCATGTGCGCCAACGAAGGATATCTACCGGGCATGGTCAATTTTTCATGTCGCGTCGCAAAGGGGATGAGAGCCAGGGACGGGGAGGAAAAGATCGACATCATCAAGAAGTTGGAGGGCATCGTAGCACACGATCCAGAGCTGAGAGCTCGGCTTGGTGAGTCGTTTGCTAGGGGTCACAAAGAAGCGAGTGGTGGGATCGTGAAGAAAGCGGAATGGGATGAGCTTTGGAAGTTAATGGGCGTGGGAGAGAATGCGCGGAAGAAGGCGGATGCGAGTGGGAAGAAGGATGCGAAACCGACACAGAAAAATACGCTGACGAACTACTTCGCCAAGGCTTCATGACGGGGTGGGGGGTGGAGGGGGAGAGTTGTAAGGGTACTATAGGATAGCACGATTGGCTTATTCAAGGTACAGTTAAGGGAGAACCTTGGGGTGGGATCATTGTACGGATGCCTTACCCTATCGAAGGGTCCTCGGTTCAAGGTGGGAGAATATGCGAAATGGGCTTGGCCTGATCCTGAAATTCAGGTTGAATTATGCTAGTAGCATTCACAGTCCTCCGATGTGACCGCAATGAGCGTATGCTAGTGATGCAAATAGATACAAGAATGAAAAACCGCGCCAATAATTTTCAGCTTCTCGCGTTGATTTTAACCGCTGTAGACGGCTGGGCCGGGCGACGCGTACTTGAAGCTCTGGTCGTAGATGGCCTTTGAGAAGAGAGGGTCGCTGCGATTCGTTAGCAAAAGCTCTTCTATTGAGAATGACAATAACATACCTGAGCTTGTATCCACCGGGGAAGCTGACACCAGACGGAGTCGCGCTGCCACCACCAGTAACCTTGACCTGGAAGCACGTAACATACGGCTGCGGCTGTCCAGCACCAGCGTGCAACGCAATCGCCTCAGCACGCACAAGGTAGTCACCAGATGCCAGGCTCTTGGGCACAGTAAAGGCCCGCTTTCCGCAGTTGGCGTTCAGGATCTCAGTACCCCAGGAAGCGGTGGTACCCGTGTATCCGTCCTCGGCGACCTTGAAGAAAGATCCAGATGTGGCCGTCTTTGCGTCGGCCACCTTGGCCATGTAGACCAAGACGGGGCCGTAGTGGTTGCCGCCGATGGCGGGTTGGCTGCACTTGCGGTCTCCGGGCTGGGCGTGCATTTCGACGGTTAGGGCGGTGCCAGCTGTTTGGTGATTAGCTTGGTAATTTGGGGATGGTTTGAGTGTGAGGGAAGGGCGTACCAGCAACTTCGCAGACATTGGCCGAGGAAGCAGGGCCACGACCACAGAACATATCGGACGAGGTGAGCGAGGCGATGGGGTTGTTGTCCTTGACGGTACGGGCACATGACGTCCCCTTGTCAGTGCTGCCAACCCACAAGTCCTGCCATGTTGAGTGGGCTGAGACGGCGGCGGCCGCGGCGAGGAGGATAACTGCGGTCTTCATCTTGAATTTTTTGTTTGATTCTTTCTCGAAAAGCACGGAATGAATGGAAGTGTAGAGCGAACGAAGGATGTCGTGAAGATTGCTGAACTCGGAGTACCACAAAGACACGATCTGCGAGTGGCCGGCAGCAATCGAGTATTTGTATTCTCCGTCACATCACGATCTCTCTTGTAATTTAACTATACAGTAGCCACTACTATGTGCGACCCCGGGCCGCTGTACCACGCATCATCATACCGCATGGCAGACAATAACCACTCCCTCTATCGATAAACGACACTACAACAACCCTGTCTAGTAACCATCCATCGTGATGCCGGCTCCAATCACCAAACCAAACGCTCGCCCAGCCACGTTGACTCGTACAAAAAGCCCGCGGCCGTTAATTTGCACATCAATCTAAAACAGACTGGGCGCTACCATATTTACCGGCGTTACCGCCACTCGTCGCAGCCCCCCCGTAATATGCCGGAAGTTTTAATTAAATGGAACAGAATATGCACCCCACAGCCCCGACTTTCTGGACTTGACTCCCGAATGAGCACGGAGCCAGGTGTCACGAGGGCTGGTGTAGTATTTTGCGTTGCTGCACTGCTGCCCGCACTTGTGAGAAGTTTGGATATGGCACTGCGCGTGGAATTGTGTCTCAGCGCAGGTTGTCTAGATAGATCGAATAATGCTACGGAGGTGTATTGACGATTTGTTCTCGGGCGAGATAATACTGAGGGAGGAGGGGCGGTGATGATGTTACGTTGAAGTAAGAGCTTGGGCGGCGGGCACGTGGTGCGTGGGCCGCGGTCGAACATCAAACGGATGAATATGACTAGCTTTTGCCAAAACGGCGCTGGAATGTTCTAGCTTGGACGCGATGTCTTCTCACATGTCTGGGTCCGACGGGTGGAGATTGCTGGACGACTGTACTCGCCCAGGCAGACCGAATACCATCAGCTCGAAACATTGGCATCACGAAACGAAACGTCGATGTCAATCTCGGCAGGCTTCGCACCCCGACATATCCGATCAACACTTGTGCCTTATCGAACGCTAATGCCATTGCAAGTCTTCCAGTACCCGGGACAGCAAACCGTATTTCCCGGTTTCGCAGAAGCCACATCCGCCGCATTAATCTCGCCCAATCGTCATAGCCCACTGTTGCTTGACTATACCTAGTAGAAGCTCTATCGCCTTGATGTTATGATTTCATTGGACCGCCGAGAGCCCTCCAGGCTTCGTTGTGCTTTAGACATGGGCCAACAGATCTCACGACAAGGTCAAAAGCGACAATCAGGCGAAACCAATATTGAAACCGAAAGGTGGAACGCAGAAGTATCCAACGCGGATCATTGCGTACATGGAAATATTGACATCTTTGACAGTGTCTTACTATACTCAACAATACGAGTTCAGACAGCAATTAGTGATTACACGCTCCCTGAAAACCACACCTGCCATCATCCAATCTGAGCCCCACTCACTCAGTATACTGTGAATCTACTCATCATCTTCCTCCTCTGCCGCACGAGCAGCAATAATATAGCGCTCAACACCGTGCTTATCCGTCCCATGCTCGAGAGCCAACTTGCTCAGCGCAGCAATCATGTTCTCGATCGCTGGGTCCTTGTTGCTGCGGTCCTTCCTGCCGAGGTCATTGAGCCAGCTGATCTGATTGAGCAGATAGTAAACGATTGCGATAACGATCGTAACACCAAAGCTGTAGCACCAGATCACGACAACAGTGACGACGTCGACCCAGCCATCAGGGCGGAAATTGGCGTGGTCCGCAGGGTTGGTCTGGTACGGACCTCCTGACAGCCAGCCGAAGACGCAGAAGAGGGTTGCCATGACATCGACGGCGAAGATGGCACCTACGAGTTGGAAACTGGGCCAAGTCTTGCCGCCGCGTGTCACGAAAATAAGCCAATTCTCGGTAAGAGCGATTTCGAGGAAGAGGATTTCTTGGACGGAGCCGAAATTCTGAATGATACCACCGTTAGGAAGGAACATGGTTCCACGGATGACCCAGGTTCCGAGGGCGAGGAGTATGCCGAGAATCACGGAGATCACCCAGATCTTAGGCAATTGCCATTCCACTGGGCGGGGATCCGAATGAGCATTCTGTGGAAGGTGTCAGATGTGGTTTAACTTGAAGTTAGGGTGGACTTACGTCGTAGGCTACAGCAACCGTTGCAAGATCGGCAAACAAAGCGATGAACACGACGAGATCGGCACGGACGGTTTCGTTGAGAATGATCATCTACTCGAATTAGCGGCTATGAAACTGGACAATGCATTCGAGGAACACCTACCGAAGTGACCAGGTAAATCTCCAGATGGATACAAAGAGCGATACGGTATTGGATGTACGACTTCATACGCTGGAAGATCTGTCGAGCAGTCTTGATGGCCAGCACAATGGTAGAGAGTCCAGGGGCCAGAAAGACGATATCGGCAGCGGCTTGAGCAGCTTCCGATGAGCCCTCGACCGCAATACCACAATCAGCCTTCTTCAGCGATGGTGCATCGTTGACACCTGGAGACATGTCAGTGTAGCACGAAAAGGGTTCACCTCGGTACACTTACCATCACCAGTCATGGCAGTTAGATGTCCACGTTGTTGGAGCATCTCCACGACTTGGTACTTATGCTCCGGGAAAACCTCGGCGAATCCATCGGCACGCTCAACCAGGTCGTGTTGCGTAGTTCCAGATAGCCCTCCGTGGATTAGTTTCGTCGAATTGTAGACCTTGGTGCCAAGAGCAAGCATCTTGCAAGTCTCTTTAGCGATGGCGATAGCATCGCCAGTGAGCATCTTGACTGGTACACCTAGCTGTTGGGCCTCGACAATCGTCTGTGCGGTATCCTCGCGTGGCGGGTCAAACATAGAGAGCAGACCGAGGAGAATCCAATCGCCGTCATTCTTCTGGTACGTTACACCGAGGGAGCGGAAACCTCTGCGTGCGAAGTCGGCCGCCTTCTCTCTGAATAATCGAGCAGTCTCTGGGTCGCAGCTGGAGAGTTGAAGGATAGCTTTCGGAGCTCCTTTGGCGCAGACGTACTTGTCCCCTCCCATGTGACAGACGGTGGTGATACGCTTTGACACAGGGTCGAACGGAGTGAACTTCTCAGTCTTCCAGCCTTGGTCGAGGATCTCTCGCGCCTTAGGGTAACGTCTTATCGTAAGTAAAGTGATCTTGTCGATTGGGTCGAGTGACTTCAGGTTGTGAGAGGACGCAAGAGCAGCAACGGCCATCATCCAGTTGACGTCTTGGCCTTCGGCGACATATGGCTCTCGAATGCTCAGTTGATTGGCAGTCAGCGTCCCTGTCTTGTCAGAGCAGAGTACGTCAACACCAGCAAGCGACTCGATAGCGGTCAGCTTCTGCACAATCGCCTTCTGCTCCGCAAGGTAGGCAGCGCCGACAGCCAGTGTAGTCGTGGTAACAACGGGAAGACCAACGGGTACTCCGATGATGAGTAGGATAAGAGCATAGTGAAGAAGAGTCACCGAGCTTTCGGTTCCTCCACGCGGCGTGGCAATTCCTAGATGGCGGAAG
>Ga0247803_1000746_pt1 | contig 17338 bp, 11 predicted proteins | sample UWRJL014104B1_FD_180928 | JGI IMG/M metagenome (GOLD analysis project Ga0247803, IMG submission 180928) | Plant litter microbial communities from Arlington Agricultural Research Station in Wisconsin, United States - UWRJ-L014-104B-1 | ecosystem: Environmental > Terrestrial > Plant litter >...
GGGCGGCGTCGATCTTTTTGATGCTAACAATCCAGTATCTATTTATGACTGTTTAGCAGGCATCTATCATCACAGTCATTTGTTGGCAGAGCAGTGTATCGAGATGCATCATATCAATTTTACGGCTATTGAAGATGAGATCGCCGATATCGACGACAAACCTCAACAGACGACAGAGGAGGTTAAGTTCAGAAAATCAATCATGCGCTATTTCCCTAGCATGCACGACGAGATCGAAGAACTAGACTTATCAAATGAAGATTTAGCTAAGTCAATTGAGGTTTTCGAACAATGGAACAATCAGATGTTCACCATTCGTGATCACCGCAAGTCAGTCATCAATTTAAACAGGCGGCGGCGTGGTCCTTGTCCCATAAATGGTAAGATTCACGATGCTGAGAATGCTTACCTGAAAATGATGGCTGATGGCCAAATTGTATTTGGTTGCTATCGTGGTTGTACCGATGACAAGAATCATTATTGGAAGGCTATCGGTTGTTACAAACAAATAATAATAGCTCAAATTAATAACGATCAAGCTGCAGTTGAAGTCAAAGAAGCCGAGCCTGTCAAGAAGATGGGCCGACCGAGTAATGTAGTGCCATTAAACATGGGTCGATTGGCCAAAGCACTAGTCAGCGAAGTTAAAGTCAGCGACATCAATCCAATCACCGGTAAACCAACTAACAAGATCGAACCGAAGAAACAACAGCGAACCGTAGCTCCAAGAGAGAAATTTGTACCAAAGTCAGTCAGTCTCTGTGCACATGGAGTCATTCAGATAGATGATAGCATTACTAGAGCGCTGATGAAATAATTAAAAACAGCACTTATTGTATAACTGACCGTATCAGTTATAGTTTTTAAGGTTTGCGGCGCCGACCTTCGCGACCAACAATGTTCCAATTCATATCGAGCGTCTTGCCAACATCAAGTTGAGCAGAATCCTTCTTGACTTTTGGCAGTTTGCCAGAACCGGACTTGTTGGCTTTCGGTCGCGGATTGGTGTAACGAGTCTTTTCAGTCCCTTTGGCACCTTGAGCTTTCGAGACGGGAGGCGGTGCACCACGATTGAAATTGAAGAATGCGGCTCTGATCTCGCTGCCCATGAAAACGTTGTAGTTCAGTAGGTAAATGCACTTCTGAACATCGAATTCATAGTCGAACTTAATCTTGGCCCAGCCATCGCATTTACCAGCTCGATCTGACACTTCAATTTCGATGACTGGTGCAAAAGGAGTCAACAGCTTGGTCAATGCTTCATGGACCATCTCGACAGTTTTGTTCTTGGGCAGTTGCCAAATGTAGAGCGTGTAAGGATCTTGACCGTCATTAGGAGTCAAATGATCAGCTTTGTCAAAACAAAGCACGCAGTCCTCCTCAACGTCATCTTTGCGGCGTCGATTAGTGACAACGACGGTAATAGTACCGTCAATAAGCAATTCACTGGTCGCTGCACTGTTCAACAAGATGTAGGCGTGGTCTCGATCGGGATTGAGCGTAATGTGGAGACAAATGATCTCAGGATTTTCAACACCACCACGTTTCAAAGCATCAATAATGGCGCTACTTACTTCTTGTTCAGCGGCACCAAAAGTTCGTTTGATCCACAATGGCGGTGCTTCCCACCGATCGGCATTCTTTTCGCCCTCAACGGGCTGGTCACCCCACTTACCAGAATCAGAGAGCTGCATGTTAGATTAGGCTATTCCTGAACAGATTGTACGAAGATAAATCGTAGCAACGTTTTGGTTCATTCGTGCAGCAAAGTAGAAAATCAGAATTGTGATTAGCGTCACGATAACGCCGATGATGAAGCCCGCCAGTGCCGATAAAGTAGCCATGATAATCTTTTAAAGACTATCAGAGTTTTTAAATTCAAAGATTACGCCTTTCCCAACGAGTGGCCGCGCCGCTCAAGAACTGACGCAGTGGTTGGATGTAAACGCGGGCCACATCCTCTTCTTGTTGTTTGTTTGAATTTTGATTCAGGTACAGCAACAGATTTGAAGCACGACCTAGTGGACCAACCGCCGCACAGGCCATTTCGATCAACATCTTCAGCAGCGTGGCACTGAGACCAATGAAACCGGTACCGATAACATGAATGGTGTTATCGTCCGGACTGGTTTGTTTCAGTCGAATCAACCTAGTGTTGGTGAAAAAGAGGTCGATAAAGGCCAACAAGCCCCAGACACCAGCGGTTTGCGGAATCACGAACCTAATAACAGCAGTGCCTCCAATTTCACAAGTGCTAAAGACTGCCAAGACAGTTCTCAACAAAACTGGCAAGTCATGCGGACTCATCCGTTTAACGGCCGTGATGACCAAGTAAGATTTTCTCATCGTAGTCATTTGCAGCAAGTTGGTTTCATTCAATAAGCCAGAGCCATCGGCGCCGGCTAACCAGCTGCGACCAACTTGCTGCTCATAGAACGGATAGATTTCTTTCAGCGTTGTTTTGTTAGCGTCTCTTTTGCTGAATAAATAGAACTGATTGGGTTCATCACTGTAAGGATCAGGGCAGAACGCATGCCAATCGAGATAGAGCTCGGCTTGGGCAATTTCGGATTTTGCAATCAACGAAGCCATCGGCTGGATTTCATGGAAGTCACCGATGAACAACACATCCAGCAGCGAACCACTATTCAACTTTGGCATCGAGGATAGTGCCCGTCGAAGTACGATGACTGACCAATGAAGATTGGACGTGGCCTTGAACGCGTCAGTTTGTTGATAATAAGCATCTGACAAACGTCTCCAGGTAGCCTCGTTGTAACCTGGCAACTCAAGAATACGAAGCAGTGTTTCGGGAGATGGATATTTTGGGTCTTCAATTGTCAATAGCGAATCCTCTTGTTGAGGCAACATTGTGATCGCTGGCAAGTTGTCAATGATCGATTTAGCATCAAATTTCTTCAAATTCAAAACGAGGTCGAAGGATACTTCATCCGATGTAGTTGTCTGAAACATCTTTCAACTGGGTTTTCCTTTCAAAATGAACCAAATGAAAACTCTGTTTTAAATATCTCGAAGCGACCAACAAAATCAGCAGCGCGGCTTAAGAAAGTCACTATGAGGGGTCCTAAGATTACCGATCAGCAGCGAGTTGATAATTTTTTCAAGGAAGCTACTATAACGCCGTTCGAGGACATTCCAACGACGTTGCTTACTGGTGTTGTCAAGTTGAGACCGGGGACTGAGATTTCTCCGAGAGTGGTGTTTGATTGTGTGCCGATCTACGAGATTCCAGGCTGGAAACGTGGTGGCAACATTAAGGTTGACATCCCTTATCCCGGAATTCCTTTTGTGGTCTTATCGGCGAAGCTTGGCAAGGAGATCAAAGGTGTTGTTAAGAACAAAGCTGATTTGAACAAGACTGAGGGTAAGAAACGAACTTTCCCAAATCAAGTTGGTCTTGATATCTCTTTGTCTGACAAGAATGTCAATGTCTTTATTTCGAAGGACAAGTTGAAGATAACTGGGGCCAAGCGACCTGGTCATTTGACGGAGGCTTACATTTTCATCAATCGGATGTTGATGGCGTTGCACCGTCAAGGGCACGCCGTCTTCAAAGAGGCTCCAATGGTGGTCAAGATTGAGATTGAAATGAACAACATGGTTTTTGCGCTTGGTTACTCTGTCAGGAAGGACGCGTTGATTCGTTGTGCTTTGGCTGAGGGACTGTCTTGTCCTCCCGAGGACGATGCAGTTCGAATCACTTACCCAATGGGCAAAATGAAGAAGAAAGGTGATGAAGAGCGGCAGTACACCTTTCGAATTCACCACACCGGTTCAGTCGTGTATAGTGGAGATGAACGAGGTCACATGAAAGAGTCCTACGACAAATTCATGGCCTTTATCACTCGCAATGAAGCAGCGATCAGGTTCTGCTAGTTTAAAAAAACTCAATATTATGAGTTTTTTTAATTCAACGACCGTCGGTCGTAGCTCCAGAGAAGTAGTAGAGCACAAAGATCAGCAACCCCATCTGGTTCTGCGTCAAATTCCAAACACTGGCAAAGCGACGACCAACGTAATGGGGAATTGGGTTGTTCCTCAACGGGCGGTAACCGGTAATAGTTTCAACATCGAGTGGATTGTTTGACGCTAAGTTGTCGTAGAGTTGATCGTAAGATGAAATGGCCGAACTGGAGATGTAAATGTCTCTCGTGTCGGCTTGAGCCATCGTGATCGAGCCCCTGACAGAACCACTTTTGCCATAAATGGCGGTCGGGATGTCAACGACCCCATAATCAGGCAGTACATCGATGATATTGTCATACCGATCAGATCTTGGCATTTCAAAGATGGCCGATGTTGGCGATCGAACTGGCAAGAACAAAGGATGCGTAAACAATTTCCAATCACTCTGTTGAACTTCGGTATCAAGAATCCAAGGCAAAATCTCAGGGTAGACATTCTTGTAATTGACAACAATCATCTCTCTGTTGCGAACCAGATTCGGGTACTTCTTCCAATCGTTGTAATTGGTCGAAATGTGAGGCTCACCGTTTGACTTATCGAGGTAATAGTTCAACTTGACAGGTCCGTAATTGAAAGGTCCATTAGGATCGCGTTGGAGTCGAATCAGCACGATCGGCCGCACTGGACCAAAGACGGGATCATTAACAGTGCCGTATAAATAAACGCCGACAAACAAATCAATCTGAAGGCCCCAAAGGTAGAACAATTGAATTGGCTTCTGAAGAGTGATCACATTCTGACCGTCGATACCAGCTGATTTCTTACTCTCAGCATTCTTCAAAGTCTTTGAACTACTGGCAGCCATGCGTTCACGATCTTGCACTTTGAAGATATGACGACCATTATCAAGCACTGAAGTGCCCCAATGATTGAGAGTTTGAATTCGAGCACCAATAACACCAGAGATGTGCGAATTCAAAGCCGGCGCAAACAAGATACCTTCCGCCATACCTGCAAAACGCCATCGATTCTCACCCAGCTGAAAGATTCGCAGTCGGTCACGTTGGTTGTCAGGAATAACATTGGCAGATGATTTACCGCCAGACTGCAGTTCTTTCTTGGCCCTAACTCGAAAGGTGTGAATGATAATCTTACGGCCATTGAGGTAAATCAGATCAGGATGTAATTGATCGAGCAAGCTTTGCAAGTTCTGAGCAGTAATCTTACCAGAACTGATGAACTCTTTGTAACGAGTGATGATTGTTTCGATCAAGTATTCTTTGGCTCGGTTGCCTAATTTTCTCAACTTAATTGTCATCGCTTCGGCTGACTTCTCAGCTAACAAATCGTTCAATAGTGCTTCAGATTCCATTCGATCAAGCAGCGTGTAAATAGTCATCAAGCCAACCTTATCGCTAATTAAAGAGTGCATTGAATAGAAAGACAGCCACTGGTCAGCTCTCGAAGCGACAGTAAACGGCAACTTCTGAACGAAAATGTTGTCACCAGCCTCTCGAATGTAATTAAGACAACCGTGTCGATCGATGATTCGTTCGTTATCGTTGACCATTTCAGTTAATGCTTTGATGACTGTTGATTGATGAACACCGGCATCATCGGCCGACAGTAACTCAACTATCTGAACAACTGATAAATCAAAATAAACCTTGAAGAAGCCACGAATACGACACTTAATCATGTCGATCTCCTTTCTAGCGTAGAACAAGTTGTAATTGGTGTAATCAGTGCCAATCGGAGGCGGCACCCCACCTGAAACTGCAAATTGATCATCTTTTGGCACTTCACCCTGTCGTAAATTCAACACGTAATCATAAGAAACTCGAGAAGCAATATCAAGCGGGATAATGTTCTTGCGATACTTGAAGGCTGCGTCATCATACATTCGAAGCCCAATTGATTGATTCCTACTCTCACCACGATTTTGATCCATCGCGTTGATGTCTGGGTAGTAAGCGACATGTCTGTAAATCTTGACATACTTCTGTGTGCGGCCACGAGCCATCTGTTGAACATTGTAAGGAATTTGAATGTCATAGAAGTTGAAGATCGGAATCGGATCACTGTCGTCAAAAGCTTCATGGGAACCACCGGGTCGATCAACACGACCCTCAGTTTGAATGTTGGTACCTTCGTTCCATTCACGCGACAACAAATGCGCCTGTCGGATGTTCAAGAAATTAAGACCCTGAGCAGTGATCTCAGTACCGGCAACAACTTTAAGGTAATGGCCATATTTGTTTTCAGGATGGTTGGCAACTTCAAGGATGGATCTGATACGAGCATCGGACATTCTGGCATCAGTCTTCTCTTTGACGGTTGTCACAACGGCTCGATCATCTGATGAGTAAAGCAAGGCGTATCGCTTTTGGCGAGGTAACGTAGCCGACAATTGACCAGTCTTGTCAATGAAAGTACCGCTGCTTGGAAACGGCACATAGCCGAAGAACTCAAGAAAGAGGCAAGCAACGGCAATACCACGAGGCTTTCTTTCATTGTAAATGTAAATGCACTCGCGATTGTCCTTGTCGCTTTCCTGAAACGCTATCTGGGAGAATGAGTTTGTTTCAGCGGTCGCAAAGTATTCGTAACGTCTAGTGTCAGGATCAAAATACTCAATGCCAATGATCTGTTGAATCATATCAGCCAAGACAGGACTGTAACGCCGACGGATGGTATATAATAAGATTCTGATATCATCGTCTTCATCGATGTTAAAGGGTTGGGCCGGTGGTTTGAACCAATTCATTCGACGTTCGTACTCTCGCATTGTTTCGGCCTTGCTCTCGATGTCCTGCTGCCGTTCTTCAGTTGGCGCGGCCGCTTGTTGCGCATTCAAAATAACCAGCGATTTCTTCAGTTCTTCAACGAGGTAACGGCGACTTTCTTGAATTGAATCATAGAAATCCTGGATAAACAACGGTGTAAAGACATAACGATTGTTCTCCATTGTCAAGAACTGTTTGATCGATCCCTTGACATAACCGTTAGGCCAGACCATGGTGCTCGCATAGATTGCGTTCTGATAAATATTGGTGTTCTCCATGTTGTCTCGGTAAGCATTGATGAGATAGGTGTAGTCGATATAGTCATCATTCTGATTGCTAATGACTGACAACCAAAGTTCCTTGTTTGAATACTTCATCAACGGATGACCAACAATAGACTGATTAGTGCGAACGATACTCTTCTTGATCTGGTCGGAAATCTTCATCCTGGACACTCGACCTCGCAGTTTGGGAATCAGGTAGTCTTCGAGCTGCCGTCGCAGGAAATCAAGATCATCACCGGCCGTCATGTACTGCCACTCCGATGGGCTGATCCGTTCATTCTTAGGCAAGATGAAGTTCAAGATACTCGGAAACTCATTGACGTTATCGATCGTTGGCGTCGCCGAAATGATAATGATCAAAGAACCATAGACATTATCAATCAATCGCATCGTGGCCCTGGTGATGTCTTTGTCATAGTTGACGTATTGCTGCTGGGTCTGCGGGTCAGTTACTGTAGACGTCTTAGAGCGGTAATTCTGAATCTCATCGATGAAGATAGGCCTGAACGAATACTCGCGCGAAATGTCAGCATCCGACATGGTGCTAATCATCCTGGAGAAACCGTCATGGGTGCCTAACTCGTAGTTCTTCTGAATCGAAATGGTTTCGGATCGCAATTTAGAAGCGGCGTGTTCGTAGTTGCCTCGTCGCAATGCCTCAGTGTAATAAGCACCAGCTGTACAAGTGTCCATGATATCAGATTTGAAACTGTCATTCTGGGTGGCCGTGTTCTGACTGATGATTAAAGCTCGACCTAGCTTGCTCTTCTTGATAGTGCTTTTGTCATCAAGCACTTGACCAATCCACTCGTGGCGAGTTTCAGCAATTCCAATGGCATCGCAGGTCTTACCGAGGCCGGGGTCTTTGAAGATAAGCAGTGTTTTGTTAGGTCCGTGCGATGCCATGTGAACCTGACTCAACCGCTGGTGATTCATGAAGATTGGATGTTGTTTCCGATTTTGAGATGACAAGACTTGATATTCTCGCTTGCTAGCAATCAGCTGGTTGTAATTTGGATCTTCATCTCGATCGGGGTAATCGGGAATGTGAGCGCCAAGAACATCTCCAAGCATTGTAAGTAAAGGAATCAAGTTACTCTTCAGAGGCTCAAAAGTGAATTTTCTTTTGAATTATGAAATGAATAGATTTCATTTTTAAAATTCCGGGCCTCGTGGTCATCGGTGACTTATGAATTTTTGAACCGTCAGTTTTCAATCACAACAATATAAACTCGACCATAGCTTGGAACCAACCACTACCTCGTAATAAATTTATTATCAATTATTGTAGCATGGCGGCTTGATCAATAAAATTGTATATCGTTACGATATACAAAGAACTTTTAGTCGTCCTTTTTAATTACTTTGGTGGCACCGTTGGCAACCCAATACCTTGAATCAACGAATGAAGAGTGCCAAACTTACCGACCTCCTTTTCAGTCTTGGCACTGCTCAACAATGAAGCTGATTGTTCACCCAACGACATTTTGGTCTCCTCTTGAACGGGAACAGTAGAGTTAATCATTGATGCTGTACTGGGTTGTCTCAAGGTGGCCGGTGTCGAAGGAGTTCCAAACAACATCATTCCGGGCAACAAAGGTTGTTGTTGAGGAGTCGGTTGCATCGGCAAAGCTGCAAAAGCAGGTGCGACTGGCGCATTTTCAGTCTGCTTAGGACCAAAGATGTCATGGCCAACGTTAGCTCGTGGCTGAGCACCGACACTTTGCATGTTCTTGAGGATGTCAGCCAAATTGACCGGAACGGTGGCTTGGATCATCGTCGGTTGCTGTGGTGCAAAAATGCTATTGAAGACTTCTTTGGCTTCTTGATCGGTCGCCAGCATGTCGGTCAACAACTCCTTGAATGGCTTGTTTTGAGGATTGCCCGGGTTGAAGACCTTTTCAGTACTCAAACTGACATTGATGCCTTTGGCTCTCATCTTGGTGATAATACCAGTCTCATTCAAGTGTTTGATTTCGTTGCTGTTGCCACAAATGTCAACTTGCAAATCGCAGTTAGGCGGTGGCACAAACGAGTCGATTTCGCCAGGTTTCAATTTGATGATTTTCTTCTTACGAATGTCCAATTCCAAAAAGCTAATTGCTGGACTTTGGCCAAACGTAAAGTTAGCAATGACGATGCCTTTCTTGCCATCGTCGGCGTAAGATTGTTGGTGGGGCGTGCCGGGATACAAAATGTTACCCCTAACAACTTGATACTTGTGAATGTGACCGGAAATAATCAATGGATTGGTCTCGGGCCATTCATCACCGCCCTTAGAAGTGTAACCAGCCATTTGAACACCGCGAAACTCTTGATGACAGAAGATGGCTGACACAAAGCTACCTCCAATGACCTTTTCCTCCAGTGTATCCAAGGCATCATGAAACGTACCAGGAGGTACGTAAGGCACAAAGATGAACCGAATCTTATCTTTGGAACCCGGCTTGTCGTCCCATTTCAGATCCAACACTCTGTCAGCAACGTAGATGTTTGGCAACCCCTTGAAGCAAAACAACGAGCTATCCTCAGTCAAGAAGGAAGTGCCATCAGGTCGCTCATGATTGCCAACCACCAGCACAACTGTGATGTCCATGGCTGCAATCTTCTTAATCCAGCGAATGACGGTGTTTTGGGTTTTCATGTCAATCTTATCGTGGGTGTCCAGAATGTCACCCAAGAAGACAACAAGATCAGGTTTGATACGCTTAATCTCCTCAGTGATCTTGCTAATCACTACATCGGTGATTGTCGGACTGTCCTTCTTGAAATGTAAATCGCCAATAATAACTGTCAGCACCATGACAACGGGTTTTAGAGCAAACAAGCGATTCTTAAATACTTTACTTTTAAGTTCTCTTTTGGCAATTAAAAAGGATCAAATGCAAGCTGCTCAATGGGAACGACCTCGATTTCTGGTTGAGATGGGCTACTCTAGATCTCCTGCTGAAATTCTGTCTTTGATTCAGTCCAACAAACAATTGACATTGGAGTTCTTGAATGGCCAGGACACCTGCAATACTCTGAATTTTGGTAAGCTGCTCGGTGAAGGCAAGTCGGGCTCAGTGTTTGAAATCGATGATCCGACTAACAAAGGGCTGCCGGTCGTTTTGAAGGAGTTCACTGCCAAAGAAAATCCTAAGCGCAAAGATAAGTCCAATGGTAAGACAGTTTATGTCTTGTCGTCATCACTTAATGACATTGTTATGTCGAGCGTCTTTCATTCATTCTTTGCCGGCGAATTGGATTACTGCGTTTCATTTCCTTATTTCGAAGGCTTCTTTGTTTGTGAAGGTCTTGGTTACGCTATTATTGAACAATTGGATACTACAATGGCTCGTTGGATCGGCAGTGATGATTTTAACTCTGAATCACTGAGAACATTAATCTTTCAATGCTTCTACTTGATCTTGTTCATGAACAAGAAGCAGATTGTTCATAATGACATGCATGCTAAGAACATCATGATCGGCCGCACTAAGAATGTCAGTTATCGAGGCAGCCAGATCAACAAGAGTGACTATTTAGCTTTTGCTATCGGCAACAAGACTTATTACCTGCCAAACCGAGGCATGATCGGCAAATTGGTTGATTTTGATTTCGCGACTCAATACGGCGATCCGTCTATCGTTCCGAACAAGGTTTATGTCAAAGAAGAAGATGAATGGAATTTGCAATACAGATTTTCAACATCTTATGACGCACTGACGTTTGTCGCTTATTTGATCTTCTACGTAACGATCCGAAAACCTGGCAAGGAAGGTGCCGATAAGATATCAAGCAGTGAAATCAAGAAGTCGCGTTTGATGGTTGAGCAAGTGGCCGAGTTCTTTGTTAATCGAATTGAACGAGACGTCGGTAAAATAAGAGACAAGGGTCACTATGCCAAGGAAGCTAATGGTACTGTCCGACCACGAGATGCGATCTCAAAACTAATGGACGTTGTTGCAGTGCCTTGCTATCGACCGGCTGAGAAATACTGTCATCTTGATCTGACAGGGTTGTTGGACATTGAATGTTTTGCTGATTACAAAACGATGAGAAACGGCGCCCTGTTGGTGGGATCGCTGGCACTCTAATACGACGGTTGACCAATCAAAGTCGAGCACACCATGACATTAGAAATTATGACTTTAAGAAATGAAGTCATAACAAACACTATATGAGACGTTAGGTCGAAATTCGAGAAGGCAAGGGTACATAAATTCGTTTGTCATTGGATTTCATTGCATTAACACTATTGGAGGTGAATGGACTTTTTGAATGATGCAACAACACGGATAGCGATAAAATAGTTAAAAACCGAAATCCCCATTTATCCGATCGTGGAAACCAAAAAGAAGTCCTCTTAGCGGGTCAACTTTAACAAACTCAATTTCTTACAAAATGGCTCAAATTGCTGCTCAGAATCCTTTGGCTGCCGCTGGTCTCGGCGCCCTGCAAGCGGAAGCTGCTGCCCCGGCTCCCGTTGACAACATTGTGATCGCTCCTACTGAGTCTGGTATGAGCTTCATTGTGACCGGACTGGCCAAGGGCTCGCCCTTGAAGGCCAAGATCAAAGCGCTTGGAGGTGCTCGTAACGCCCGAGTCAAGGGCTACGTTTTTCCTGCTCGTGATCTGAATCGCGTTTGCAACGAGCTCGGCGTCGCCCAGGGAGTCAATTTGGTGGACCCCCGCCAGACCATTGAGGTCGTCTTCACGGACAAGGTTCAGTGGAATGGCCCGATGGAGAACGCTGATGCGCTGCTCAAGGGTCTCGGAATGACCAAGAAGAACGGCAAGGGTAACGTTTGGGTCGGTGATCTCGCGATGTCTCAGCGATTCGCCGCTGCCATGAACGTGACTACCAAGTAACAAATTTGGACAAGTCCGTCATAGTGAATAAAAAACTTAACATCCATGCGAATGTTAAAATTTTGAATGTTCAGCGGTCGCCGTTTTGAGCGCCAAGCCGGTTGGTCGAGCCCACTTTTGTCAAAATGACGATTTCATTAGTAGTCGTTTAGCTGATTTTACTGGCATCTCGCCCCGATCGGTCATCAATTTACTATTTCAACGAAATAAAAGCACATGTCAATCATGTGCTTATTTAGAGCTTTAAGCTATGGATTGCTCGTTCAAAATCCTAATCGTAATTTTCAAGTCAAGCTTAAACCCCTGTTCGCTGAGGCCCAAACTTTCGGCCGGCCGAACAATCGCGCTGATCAAAACAAATCAACGATGCGAGCTCGACTCAAAGAATTAATCCATCAACATCAATGCCTAGCTAAACATGAAATTCGCCAATACAATGCCGATCAATCCTTTATGTCCAATGCTTTTGTTATTAACATGGCGTCTCGAACTGATCGAATGAAAGAGGCCGAGAAAACGCTGGCCAAACTCGGTATCGAATGGTTCAGATTCTCAGCTATAGTCGGTAAGTTAATTACTGATCCTTACATTCTCAATAAGTTCAATGTTTTGCGACCAGGCGAATTAGGCTGTTTATTGAGTCATTTGATCATTTTGTATTTGGCATCAGAGCATCCGAATCAAGATGGTTTCACGTTGGTTGTTGAAGACGACATTGTCAGCAGTTCAGGTCATGATGCATGGAAAACAGCGCTTGTCCAGTGTCGTCAAATTTACAATCAAGACGGCATCGACATGATCTATTTCGGAAAATGCCTGGAAAGATGCTCAGATATGATCCATGTCAAAGACAATATTTACAGGGCTGTTGCTCCTTCATGTACTCACGCTTACGGAATTCGTAATGCCTATGCTAAGAAGATTTTGATTGATTTGGATGTATCTCACAAGTATCCCGATTCCCGGCTCAATGAAGCCTATTTCAACAGGGGCATCGATTCCATTTACGGCGACTACATTGTTTATGGAATTGCCAAAGCATTGGTGTTTCATCCTGCTATCTTTTACCAAGACGTCTTGGAAGGAGGCAGTGATCTCCGCAAAGAGTTTCTTATCAATTACCAAGAATGTAACGACACAAATCCTTGCAAGCCACAGGAAGAGAAAGTTGTCGTTGTTAAGAAACGACGCATGATCGACACTGTTATCATCATAATTTTGCTCATTATCATTTTGGCGGTGCTGATCGCTTGGTTGACCAAGCACCGAACTCGAGCTCGATCGTTCATGAGAGGCACTGGCGGCACTATCGTTTTAGGCTCCGGATTGGGGCTGCTGTTATTGGCAATCCTGATCTTTCTAGTCATATTTCTCGTTAAGATGATGAAGAAAGAGCAGCCGATGCCTAAATGGCTTGAGGGATTTCCACGGGCTGAAAATGCGATTAGGCCAACGTTAGTCAAATATTGTCGAGCGACCAACAGGTTTCCAATTGATCAAACTTACATGGCGACAAAACAATACGAGATCTTTAACCCTAATGGCCTCTATTACAGTGATAGGCGTAAGTTTCACAAAGAGTGGTTGAACTCGAAGACAGTCTTTATTTCAGCTTCTCGCTGTTCCAACGGTAAGAATTCATACCCACTGCTTCGAATTTTCAATGCAGAACTTGATCAATTATACGAGTCTAGAATGATCTTCATCGAATCCCACAAATCAATTACGAACACCAATTTGAACGGTTATGAAGACATGCGAATCTTTATTTACAAGAACAAGCCTTACATGATAGGTGTCAACATTGATCAGAATCCTAGCAACCTACCCTCGATGTTCTTGGTCAAACTCGATTGGAATTTCAACACTGTCGAGACTTGGCGACTGAAATATGAGCCTGTCATCAACTATCCTAACAAGAACTGGGCTCCACTGACACTGCCGGGTGGCGAACTCGGATTTATTGTTGATATTGACCCGTTGTTGATCGTTAGTCGTCGAATCAAGGGTTCTAAGGACAAAGCTAGTCGATCTGAGAAACTTGGTAAGAAGGTTCATCAGATTTACGGTGAAGATTGTGAGGTTTACATCCAATGCCCCAAACAATTGCAGATTGATAAGATTCGCAATTCGACCATTGTCTACCGAGTTGCAGAACTACCGCACTGTTGGCGATCGTTATTTCAAGATGTCTGCGATACTAATGGTAACTGTGAGAGATATGTGTTATTAGGACACACAAAATTCGTCGAGACTGATTTCATTGAAACAGGCACCGTCATTCTTTACCAGCATTATTTTGTCATCATTGACATCAGCACTGCGCGGGACGGTGTCCGAACAGCCAAAATATGGACATCGAAGTCATTCCACGTTGAACAAGCCGAACGGCCACACATCGAGTACATCAGTGGCTTTGGATTTCGAGACGACGAGATGGTCATCACTTACGGGCTGACCGATAGTGTCGACAAATACCAACGTTTCGATGTCAATGGCGTCCGGTCAATACTAACGATTTAAAAAAAGTCCTACTGTGGACTTTTTAGAGTTTGAGCACCGGCCTACCAGTTAAGCGGAGGCCATTCGCCTGCAGCATCACTCTCCTGTTAAGAATGTGCTCTTGCCTGGTGTCGTAAATCCTGTTGAGTGATTTAAAGAGATTCTCAATACGCTTGCAATCCCCGATGGCTTGAGAACTAGAAATCCGAGCCACTATCATGAACCTAGCAATTAGTTCGTTGAATCTGTCCATCGTTAATTTGCAAACTGGCAATGGTAGGTACAGGTTAATGATTTCACGATGATAACGTCGCAACTTGACATGCTGCACGTATTTACGACAGCCTTCGTGAAAGATCGACTTTAACAAATCCAGAGTAATGACATTAGTGCCCAAGTTGTTTAATCCTAGCGCAACAGCCACCTGTTCACTAAGCACGAATTTGGCTCTAAACGCTAAATTTCTATGATCGACGGCTAATGGTGTTGAGCGCTCTTGCAACAAAGCAAGTCTGCTAGGCCAGCGTTTGTAATTCATGATATGATGGCGTTCGTAAGTTGGAAATTGATGAGCTACCCAGAACCGTTCATCAATAAAGTTGAACCTGGCGCGCCAGCGTTGTTGATCAACCCGGCAGTAGTTCAAGACGTCGCTGACCTTGGATCGCCGCATGATCGACACTTGTAGTTCTAGCGGCAACAGCCCAATGAGGTCCATTTTGAAATTAAGCACTCAAATAACATGATTCATCTTTAGATCGTGACGATCTGAAGTTTTTAAAGCAGAGGCTCGTTCAAGATTTCCTCGATGAAGCAAATGTCCATCAGATTGCAGATCTTCTTAAGTATGAAGCGATCGATATGGCTTAATTTGTCACGGTGATAGCTCCAAATACAAACTAATGTAAATTTGGCTCGTGATGCATATGATAGGTAGAACGTCCGATAAGTTGGCCCCCAATAGTCCCAACCGTCTCGCCGAATGATTGGATTAAAAGAACCCGTAAACTGAGATCCAGGATCATTCATGATAAATTTGACAGTCTTGAAATTAGGCAGGTATTCATTAAATGCAGTCTGAAACATGTTGGTCCGGCCTTCAATAGTCTGGTGCATTTCTCGTTGGATCTTGATCAAACTTGTCATGTGCTCTTCAAACTGAGCCGGGTCGACGTCTTTCAAATTAAGAGAACAACTAGTAGTCGCTTGATTCAACAACAACTGAACGTTGTTTCTAAAACCCTGACCCAAATAAGCAGCTCCTCGGTAAGAAGAAGCTACTTGGCCGAGTAATTTACGACAATGACCCATGCTGTATTTAGTCAAGATTTCTGTTGGCATCTTTGAGAACACATGCAATGTCCGCGGCTTCTGTTTGAGAATAGCACTCATGTTCAGAAAAACACAAGTCATCCAATGGAGCTGGCCGTTGGATTCATAATCACTGGGATCTTGATGGCGGCCTTGTTGATTCTTGAGCTCTAACTCACCGGCATGGTTAATAAAGACGTACTCTCGGCCTTCGAGATGCAATGCAACTCGCGGCGGTGGCAAACCTGGGTAAACAGGTCGCAATTCCCGGGTCATGTATTTATAAGCCCGAGACAAATGGGTCGGGCTTTCACGGCGCCAGTCAAGCGGATTGATCTTATGGGTTAAACAAATGGCCGCATCAAGGGTGCAATAGAAAGTTTCACCATCGAAGAATGTCTTGCAACATGACAAATCAAAACCAACGACCACCGATGTCGGTGTTGTGTAACCGCGGTGAATAAATTGAACTTTATCAACGCACTGGACGTAACGAGCCGGTTTGACAGAGACGGTGGTACAAAATTCATTTCTGGACGTGAATTGTTCATTTAATGCTTGAATCTTGTTGACCAGCGCTTCGACATCGCGCAGGAAATTGTGGTAACCCCTCAACAGTTCAGCTGCTCTTTCAGCGTCGGTCAAGTGTGGTGCTGCGTAGGGGAAGAAATCCAAGTCGTACGCTGTTGGAGTCCAACTGTTCATACCCGATGTTTGGCTCATGACGCACATTGATGGCCCACCGCCTGCCATCACGTAGCCGTCGAATGAAAACGGGGTGTAATGTTGATTTGCCGGACTGAACCAGGGGAAATGTTGAAACAAGATCTTTAGGTGGTCGGGGTTGCGCCAAGCACCTGCTTCCAAATTGCCATTACGAAAACTGGACATTGAGAAATTAGCATCTTGGTGATGACTACTCAGACCAGAGACCGTCTTGCGAGCCTCATTCAAGTCATCGATGGCAACGACGTAAACGTCATCAGGTGTCAATCTATTAGATTGACTAATCATCAGGCAACGCCGCGTTAGATCCGTAATGGTGCCGCTGATTAAATTGCGGCATTGTTCAACACTAACTTTCTTGTAATTAGCTGCCCGGTTCATGACCGTTTATTTCAAACTCATTAAAGAAGCAATAATTTGTTTATCAAGGGCTGCGTATCAGTTCAATTCGGCTGATCGAGAAAACAGATCTTGAATTCTTGTTATCAAACTGAACAAAACAAGTTTATCGGTGTTGATTAGTTATTGTTAATTGTTGATGATCCCGCAAGTCGTCCAGAGTTCAACTCTTAATAGCCTAAGCTTTGCCCCACCACCGGCCAAAACGGCTCAAAATGGCATGTCGGCAACCCAAGCAGCAAATATTGGCCAATTACTCAGTCAATCAAAGGCGAGTACTGTTCATGGATCGGGTGACATCAAACCAAAATTGACCGGTGCTTCTGGCATCGAAGTTCGAAGCGCCCCCAAAGAACAACCCAAACCAATCATGGGACCAATTCCGTCTGTTGAATCGATTGCAGCTGCTTCTGTCACTGCTGCTAATCCCCAACAAGAGAAGATCCCCGTCATTAGTGAAGAAGAACGTTTGAAGCATTTAGTTCGGTTGCCACCGGCCCGCCACGACATTGAAATCATCGACAAAATTGAAGCCGAGGCTCATAAACC
>Ga0247803_1000748_pt1 | contig 17305 bp, 19 predicted proteins | sample UWRJL014104B1_FD_180928 | JGI IMG/M metagenome (GOLD analysis project Ga0247803, IMG submission 180928) | Plant litter microbial communities from Arlington Agricultural Research Station in Wisconsin, United States - UWRJ-L014-104B-1 | ecosystem: Environmental > Terrestrial > Plant litter >...
ACCACCAAAAGTGGGGATGAACCAATCTGCCACGGAATAAAATTGTCAAGCCATCCGAATTCCCAGGTAAGCACTTCTAACGTAGTTGTCGTTAAGCAATAAATGTGATCATTACATATACATTAGCTGCGGCAGTATTGTAAAAAATCTTAAGCTGTTCGAAATTTGCCGTTGCATATTCTAAGGATTCATTTTCTTGAGGTGGCTCCAAAAAGCGGCACACATTTTTGCAGAACCTAATGCGAAATGGGACTTCAGAAAGGGATCAAGGCCCGAAAGACTTATGATGCTGATTTTAAGCAAGAAATAACAAGATTGTTGGCATCCGGAAGAAGTGTTAGGGAAATTACAGAGACGTTTGAATTGCTGAAAATGTGGGTCGCCACCCCGGTTCTTTATCGTTGGAAGAGAATTGCAACTATGAAGACAAAAGTGGTCCGCCACCGCGGCAAAGAACGGACAGAGTGAGGACAGCAACGCTGGAAAACTTGCTGCCGAAAATGCTAGACTAAGGGCTGAAAACGAACGCTTAAAAACCGACCGTGAGATCTTAAAAAAGGCGTTAGGTCTTTTCAGCAAGTCCGACTGAGGGACGTCTATGATTTGATACTGTCACTATCCGAGACGAATAAAGTGAGCAACTTATGCAAGCTTTTTGAAGTGACGGGGCCGCCCTTTAGATTAGCCAAATAAAAGTTAACTTTCTATTGTCCAATTAAAGATCTGAAAGTATGAGGGTGAACTATGGGGCCGCCTATTAATTAGACTTAACGCCGGAATTAGTCCCTCACACTTTTGTATTGAACAGGTGCCATTTAGAATGTTAAGCAGCCGGCTTATTAAAGGGATTAGCATTTCAATACATCCAGATTGTAATTCAAACTTAACAACTATACCATGGAAAAGGAATGGTTTATCGGTATTGATGTCTCTAAGGCCACCGCCCCGGCGGCCCGGTTTAGATTTTGCACTTTGCCACCTCAATAATCCAACTCAGTTTATTTATCATCAGTTTGAAAACAGCACGGTTGGATTTAATAAAATGATGAGTTGGTTAAAAAAAAACGGTGTGAATACCAACAATGGCTTTTTCTGCATGGAGCATACAGGACATTACACCTTGGCTTTATGTTGTTTTTTACAGGATCAGAAGTTCGCCTTTACATTGGTAAGCCCGTTGCATCTGAAAAAATCATTGGGGATAACACGAGGTAAAAACGATAAGTTAGACGCAAAACGAATTGCTCAATTTAATTTATTGCATCATAGAACACTAAAGCCAATGCAGTTACCTTCCACCTGCTTACTTAAATTAAAGAATCTAATGGCCTTTCGTGAAAGGCTTGTAAAAATAAATGTAGGTCTCAAAAATGCAATTAAGGATTTAAAAAATCTAGGGAATTTGATCGATAACTCCTTCATTATCGATCAATCTGAGCAACATCAGAAGCTAATCGAAAAGCAGATAAATGACACGGATAAACAAATAGAAGTGACTTTAAAAGAAGATGATCAAATAAAAAAACACTTTGACTTGATCAATTCTGTGGTTGGTATAGGCCTTATCACAGCAGTGGCTTTTATAATCTATTCACAGAATTTTACCGCTTTTACTAACGGGCGACAGTTTGCATGTTATGCGGGAATAGCTCCCTTTGAACACAGTTCAGGGAGTAGTATCAGGGGTAGAACTAAGGTTAGTCCACTTGCAAACCGAAAGATGAAAGCTTTATTAAGTAATTGTGCTAGTGCAGCCATTCAGCATGACCCAGAGCTCAAATTATATTATCAGCGTAAATTAAAAGAAGGAAAACCTAAAATGAGCATTCAAAACGCCATTAAGGCAAAATTAATTAATCGCGTTTTCGCAACTGTTGCCAGGAAAACCAAATACGTTCCGATCATGCAGTATAGCCGAGCAGCATGAAATATAAATCCAAATTGATAATATTCCTTGAACATTTTTTATCGCAATCCCCTCTCAATAATCAAGGAGGGGTTGTGATAAAAAATGTGGAGCTATTACGAAGCCAGAACTTAGGTTTCTTAAAAAAATTATATGCCAAAATTTGCCTTTATCTTAGAATTCCGGCGGCAGAACAGCTTATTATCGGTATCAGCGAGGTAGAAGTCATAATGCGGACAGTAAATACAATCGACCTAAGCATGAGATTCGGATCGAGTTTATTCGCAATTTGAAGCGATATGGCAGCAGGCGAATCAAAGAATCTATAAAACAAAAAGGTATTAGGATTGGTCGTCGGAAAGTCGCTGAAATCATGCGAAAAGAAAATCTGAGAGCCATTCAGCCGCCAAACTTTATTCCGCGAACGACCGATAGTAAGCACGGGAAACGTGTTTGTCAGAATCTGCTGCCTGATCAGCCAAAGCCGAGTCAGCCTAAACGCAGTTTGGGCGGCCGCCGCAGCGGTGTCAGATATTACGTACATGCCTTTAAAGGGTGGAAAATGGGCTTATATGTGTACCTGGATGGACTTATATTCCAGGCAAATCGTCGACTGGCAATTAGCCGACAATATGGAAGAAAGTCTTGTCAGGGAACCCTTGATAAGGGCACTTTTAAAGCGGAGAGCAAAATAGGGCATGATCGTGCACTCGGACCGTGGAGGTCAATATTTATCGCGAAAAATGAAGAAAGTGATCAAAACTTTTAAGTTAAGACAAAGCGGTCCGCCGCGCGGTATGTCCCGAGCCGATGATCCATACGACAATGCCTGGGCTGAATCTTTTTGGAGTAGAATGAAGGCCGAATTAGACATGTCAAAAGGCGGATATGAAAACATCGATAAATTGAAGTCTGCTTTATTTGAATACATTGATGGATATTATAACACTATGAGACTTCATTCGTCATTGAACTATTTAAATCCATCAACTTTTGAGGCTGAATATTACCGGAAAACCGGATGAGAATTAAAGTTTTTTTTAGTTACTAACCCGCAAAAGTGTAAACCAAAACGGAACCACGTCAGCCGACAATTATTTCGCATTTTTTAACAAGTTAACTGCCATAAGATAGGGTATAAGTAAAGTTATTGCCGGAATGTAGGAAACATAATTTGCAGTTGCGAGCGGTTCGGGTAAGTTGCCGGGAAGTAGATTTAATATGATGCCCAGTATACAAAAGAGTGCATAGATTTTGCATGCTGTAGGGTTAAGCTTGCCCGACTTTTTGATCGCATAAGCGAAAGCTGCCGTACCCAAATATAGTAACGTAACTTCGATCAATCTTACGACCGTGAATGTGACTGAGACAGTTTGTATCCACCCAGGTTTGCCCAATGTTCTCTGGCTTGGATATTTAATAAACACTTCTGTTAAAAAGAATCCCCAGTAAATCATATTAGCAACGAATAGTGGGAGTGCTATTAAAATCATAATCTTTCCAATCTGCGCATATCGAAATTCAGAATTACCTGTTAACGTCTCGCGAAGTCTAAACAGACCAACTGTCGTCAGGACACCACTAAGAATCAAAATGCAGTATCTTACTTGCTGTTCAAGGGCTAATGCTACCCACGCTTTTGCAGTTGAAGGTGGCGGCCCCATTCCCGCAAAAACAGAAATAAGTGCCCAGGATACAATTAATGGCCAAACAGCTCTTCGTATAGCCGGCTCTTTCTCATAGCCAAGTTTACGGAACGCAAAAAACATAAATAAGATATTTACAAACCATCCGGGTAAATAAACTGCATAATTGAGGTGTCCGAAAGTAAAGGCTGATACCGTAACAAGAAACGGAACCGCTAATAGAAATACGTAACTCAGCACTTGCGAAAAGACTTTCATATACGCTCACATTGTTAATTTCAAACAAATTATGGTAAGAACAATCACGACACATTACCGGCAGGGTTTCCTAAATTAGGCTTTTCGCGCCTATATTACAATAACTTTTATCAGATACACGGAGAGTAGATTTATAACATTAAAAGGATCGTTTTTTAAGAGATTTGAGATTAAGAATTAATGTTCCAAGAAATCAGGTTTAGACGAATTCCCTGTGTCTAATAGCCATTATTATGTTAACTGATTATTACGGGAACAAGGGGGTAAGAGGCTTTTTGGTAAGATTCTTTGAGTAGTGCCAGGAGAGCTCACTTCTTGCGTTGCGTTCTGATCAGCTGGTGCACCAGGTGAGTTGTCTCACGATGGTGAGCTCACGAGCTTTCACTTAGTAGCACGATGAACCTTAATGTCCAGTGAGATTACAGTCAAAAAAAAGATCTGGTAACGAATTACTATATTTGAGCTTTGTAGAGTTTATTGCCAACAGCATTTTGATAGGAAAATATGGAACAACGCGTAGAAGAGCACAGATTCAAGCGAACAGAATTTGCATTTGTTAAGTATACCGTCCAGTTCTGCATTTTTGGATTTTTCTTTTGCGCAGTACCACTATATCTACTTTTTGCAATCCAGTCTATATTTGATATGTTTTTACATAACTGTGTGCAATCAATTAGGCTCACTTGGTGTCTTTGCTTGTTTGTATTTTAACGCCTTTGCTTTTTAATCTTTACCTTAAACGTAAAGAAGTTCATGGTAATCAGCTTTTGAAAAAGCAGCTGGGTTTATTCAATGCTCTTACATTAACATTTATCCAAGGTGCCTTAGGCGTATTTTCTTCTGATCCGCAATTCTTATGTTATGGCACGGATGGTCAGAACGGTTTAGAATTGATATTCAATGCATGGTGTGCACTGCCACTACTGATATTAATTAGCTATTAATTTAAGACTTTAAATATTATTGCTGAATTCTCGTAGTTACTGTGGTTCTCCCTGGTTTTCAGACGGTTGAAAGTTGAGTTTCAGGTGTTTCTGAGGGGAGGTCAAAATGACCTACCAGCAAAATCCAATTAACTAATTGTTTCAATATAAGTATAATTTACAAAGGATTATTGCTTGCACCAATAGATGTTTTGCAGGGACTAAAATATCTAACAGATAATGGATTAACAGAAGGAAACTACAAATAGCTTCAAAATTTCGTATCATTGAAAAGAGCCTAAACTCAGCTGTTGGCATCTAGGCTCATTTCCATTGAGACATATTTGCCCGCTGATGTGAAGAAAAATAATTTTAAAATGGGTAATTAATAAACGGTATATTATATTTAATAAAATTATATATACTGATTTGTTATGTTTTGTAAAATCTTCACGTACACTTTAATTCTTCGGCTGCTGGTAATGGAGAATTCGAGGTGGGTGGGGCATCCTGAAATAATTCTTATGTCAAAAATATCAATTGATACTGGCCGAGTTATTACTGATGCGCCTAAACAGTTGTTCCGAGATGACATGCCAAATGCTTTACAGCATGAACGACAACTCCAAGACAATAGGGTTTTTGGTGCATATGAACAACCACCAACATTTCCTGGTGGTACTAAGGCTTTGTTTTCATTTATTAGGGCCAACCTGAAAATGCCTGCAAAAGCTAAAAAAGCAGGCATCTCGGGACGGGTTTTCGTCGCTTTCACGGTAGAGGATACTGGGGAAATTAAATATATAAATATCGTAAAAGGTCTTGGATTCGGCTGTGATCAGGAAGCTGTTCGGTTAATAAATTCGATGCCAAATTGGAGGCCTGGCACTATATCGGGTAAACCGGTTAGGGTGAGATTCAATCTTCCCATTTCTTTTATTTTCGAAGATTAAAAAGGCCTTACATTTTGGCAGGTATTTTATGGTATCTCCGTAGTCCAAGAAATTACCCTTCGGAACCTAGAATTAAAGTTTGCCATTCTTGTTTCAACAAAGTACATCAAAGCTGTGTTGATTTACAAATATTTAAAAATGCGATTGTATGTCAGACATACAGGCATATATTCTGTCTGGGGAAAACGGTGGTCTTTCTGAGAATGCTTCAAATAATTGATTTATTAGAAAATTATGGTTTTGAAACTTTCATATTGTATTACAGTTTTGAAATAGCTGTATAGAGCGGGACAGTTGCTTAGTCCAAATTATACAAACCAAAAGGCTTCACTCTGGATCCAAGGACCTTTCTGATTTTCTAAAATTTCTTATAAGCAGTAGCTGACCAGACATGTAGGACAGTAAGATTGTTATTCCTACTCAGCCAACATAGACCGGCAATTTCTCAAAAATCAATCTCATTTGCTCCAAAAACTTTGAATGAGGTCAATAAATTACCGGGATCTTTACTAAAACTGACTTCCCAAACTTTTTGACCGGTTTGAGGATCCAGTGCCAGAAGTTTTTTGTAATTCACTGATACATAAAGTCGGTTGTTTTTAGCGATCAGTTCTCCGGGCGGCATATAAAGTCCGTCCCCCACCCAAACCTGCCACTTCTTCGTTCCTGTTAATGCATCTAATGCATAAACTCTACCATTGGGATTGCTTACATAAAGAATTCCGTTCATAACCTGTGCCGAAGAAGAGAGCTGGTCGGAATTTTCGATAAGATATTCCCACTTTTTTACACCGGTTTCTAAATCCAGAGCAAGCAGTTTTTTATTTTTATCCGCAAAATAGACCAGTCCGTCAGCAACGCTTGGAGGGTTGACCATATATTGCCCGGTAGGATATGTCCATTTGACCAAACCCGTTTTTTTGTCCATGGCACTGAGCGATTCTTCGGTATACAAAAGATAATAATTGTCTGTTACTACGGGAATATGAGCGGATGGATGCTCTCTGAGGATTTGGCCCGTTTTTGAATCCAGGATAAAAGATCCATTGATTGATGCGGCATATATTTTATCTTCGCTGGTGTGGAGCGTAGCAGGACTTACAATGTCAATCCCTGACTTCCATTTCAGCTTGCCTGTTTTGGCATCAGAAGCAAATAATCTATATCGGAATGTAATGCCGAAATCAACTTCCCTTAACCCCATATAAGCTACACCGTCTGACACTTTCAATAGTTCATTGATTTGCAGGGTTCCGCAGCAGCCCACCATGTAGCCAGGTTTAAGTTCGCTTTTTACCGCTGAGGAAATGTGTCCTGTCGCTGCACTAATCACCGACAAGTTCTTTGTTGTATCTTCCCGTGCATACAGACCGGTAGTATCATCAAAGGCTTGAAGATGGGTAATTTTGGAAACGTTGATAAAGAGTGTCTTTGCGTCCAAAGCATATTGCCCGGCATCGGAAATTTGCCATTTGATAGCACCCGTGCTTCCATCGATGGCTGTCAGGCCATTAGATCCTGTTTTGGCAAGAACCAGATTCTCCTCTGCCGTAGCCGCAGGATCGACTGTGGCATCTTTTTGAGAGCAGGCCGTTAATGCCCAAAGAATACATGTGAAAAGGTAACCGGATAAGCTGGCGTATTTCATAGCTTTTTAAAAAAGTGTTTTAATATAGGAATTGTTAATTTTGAGATCCAGTGATATTCCGAACTGGTAGGGCCTGTATTTCCATATCTGACCGGAAACCGTGCGCTGGTTTAACCCCAGTTCTGCAAATGGTCCGATGGATAGGGTTTGATTGTGAAAAAACAGCATAGGCTTTATTAAAGCAACATTTACCGAGGCGATTCCCTGTTTTTCATTCAATAACCTGGCATAGTCTGCTCCTAGTTTTAGTTCATACGCATGCAGAGGACCCTTGAGCGGAACTGATTTCCGGATTCCCAGACCGAGCATGTGAAGCTTTTCATTTTTGATATAGGAATCTCCTTTTTCGGTCAGGATATATTGATCATCTACAACCTGATCCACTATCACTTCGCCGTTGCCTACTTCGTAATAGGTCCAGTTTCTGATGAAAGAATAATTTACCAGTAACTGAATCCCCTTTTTCTGAATTCCGGTGCTGAACTTAATGCCTTTTGATTTCAGAGACAGCATGGGAGCGAATTCAAAATTTTGAAATCGGTTTGCAGCAGTCGAAGTAATGTCAAGAATCTGATAGGTCTGCAGTGGGGTAATGGAAAACAAAAAATCAAAAGCTTTTAAATTACTATTAAATGGTTCAGTAGCCGTTTCTACATTGCATACAGGTGGCAGATCAATTTCTTTAACCGTATTTTTAAAAAGTTGCGCCTCAAGTTCCGAGAGCGGTTTTAGCATCATTTCGGAGTTACAACCAGTAAAAATGGTATCTGTTTTCAAAGTGTCAGTTTGAGACATGATTGGCTTCCATTCGCCGGGGCCATCTAAGTTCGCCAGATATTTCACTTTTTCTTCTTTCCTTACGAGCGTAGGTGAGCGTGCTACCAAATGCTGAGTGCCGATTGAAGTATAGGTGCTGGTTTTTTCATATTGGGAGTTGAGTTTTGCTGTTGAAAGAGCATCAATCTGTCTGGTCGGTAAATTATCAGGACCTTTTATGTTATTCGTTTTCCGAACGGTTCTGGATTTTTCTTCATTTGTTTTCTTTTTAGCGGACTGACTTTTATTAGCAATTCCTGCTGTTGCACTGAAAGTCTCAGCAACGTTTTGACGTTCATGATAGATCAGTATCCAACACAAAAGCAACAAAGTGCCTAATAGATAGGAAGTGATAGTCTTACTGGGTTTTGCAATTTCACGCTTAATGCGTTTCCACAAAGAAGGTTTTACAGCTGCCTCCAGATCCTTAAATCGGAGTTGCAAACTTTTTTTCAAGGCCTCGTCGAGATTTTTTTCCGGTTCAATCATTTTGAAAAATACCTTGTTGTTGTAATTTTTTTATCAATAAGTTCTTCCCCCTTCTGTACTGCGATTTTGATGTTCCTTCCGATATGGAGAGCATTTCAGCAATTTCACCATGTGAATATCCATCAATTAAATGAAGGTTAATCACAGTTCTGTACCCATTGGGCAGGCTGCTAATGGTTTTCAAAAGCATATCGAGGTCCATTTGGCTGATAATCCTTTCATAGTCCTGAGATTCCAGTAACTGCTCGGTATCCTCAAAGGATATCTTAAGTGATTCGTTTTTTGTGGTCCGCTGATAGTAATTGATTGCGGTACGGATTACGATAGCCTTCACCCAGGCATCCGTGGCATGTATATCTTTTATTTCCTGAATATTTTTGAACACTTTAATAAACGCATCCTGAAAAATATCTTCTGCCTCGGCTTCAGTACGTGCATATCGAAGGCAAATGGCAAGCATTCTGCCTTTATATCTTTCATACAAATCATGCTGGGCTCTGGGCTCGGACTGCTGACATCCAATGACCAGATCCTCCAAGCTGTTGTATTTTTTCTTTCTGGAAAATATCATTCACTTTTGCGCTTTAATCTTAGGCTGCTGCTGTTGGTATCTATCTTATGTATGCGCTATATTTTTGATCTGTTAATATTCCTCTGTCGTTAAAATACAGATACAGTTTTTCTTCGGCCTTGCCATTTTTCGTTAAATCCAGACGGTACCCGGATTTTGCTCCATCCTCAAATCTGATTCCCCAAAAGAATTCAAACCCATTATAATCCGTATTTTTTGAGACTAGGTTTTGTATTGCTGACGGGTAATCCGTAAGCTGGTTGTAATAGTCCACCTTGTCGAGGTAAGAGTAGATCAGATTTCCGCTGTCGTCAAATATAAGGTTGTAAGTGCCCGGGTCAGAAGTCTTGGAACCAATACCATATGTTTTTGTACCATTGTGGGCAACATTCACCTGCACACCCGTTTTTAGCGTACTATGCTGTATAGCCAGGAAGTCTTTGATGGTTTGAGGAAGAATATCCGTGGTGTATAGGTAAAACTCGGAAACAGTCGCCCGGCTGATCATGATCAAATATTTGAGCTGCGGGCTTTGGTATGGAAACCATTTGATGGTGAAGTTCTGCCCTTTCCATTCGTATTCTGCCAAAAAGTGCAAAGGCTCTCCCTGGATTGAAGGCATACTGCGAAAATTGCTGAACTGCCCCCCCGCGAAAGACGTTTGCAATACAGCCTGGCGAAGGGAATCCGGCACGGATATATCCAGCAGCTCACTGATAGATAAGAGCCGGCTTCGGTCGGCCACTGAACCATACCGCTTACCGGTACTGTTAAAGTTTGCACTCCAGATCTGCTGTGCAACAATGGGTTTAAAAACAAGATCGACAGCATCCGGGAAATTATTTTTTACAACTTGTACCACGTCTATTGGTACAGATTCTGGCTGTGGATTACGCTCGTTAACACGGTTACAGCTGTACAGCGACACGGTAAATAATATGAGTAGATTTAGAGATTTCACAGGATTGCTCAAATAAAATGTTCGTTTGAATAGAAGACACAGAATTGGTCATTTTAGGTAGCACGTAATTAAAAATAATCCGCATAATTCCGTTTATCCCACGATTTGTGCAGAAGGTTATATTTTTTTTCCAGAATGGATGCAACCCCCCATTTCCTTTATAGTGTCTAAGCACATAAGCTTAGGTATGCACTCAATGTGTTAGCCGGCACCTGTTCATTTTCAAGTATGAAGAAATTATCCTGTTTCATATCCATTTAGAAGTATATTCTACCTATGAAAACCCTGCTTATCTTATTGACCGTAACAGTTGTCTTATTAGCTTGTAATGCGGTTACTGAGCCAGCGCCTGAGGATCCTCTGGTGCCTACCGGTGTAATGCAGTTTGTTGAAAATACCTATAAAGATCCTCATCATATGGTTTTTACCGAAATCCTAAGCAGTAAAATCTGGAATTTGGAGCTCAAATCACAGGCAAAAAAGTACAGTCTCATAATGGGCCCGAAGAATATCAAAGTCGCATACAGACGTATGGCAACCGAGATGCCCGACAGTCTGAGACATCTTCTGGATACGAGCGTGATCGCAGGCGGTACGTTGTCAGATTTTAAGAAACAGGAATTTATTTCATTCAGTGAGCTTAGCTATGAAAAGACCTATTTGGCCAATTATATGTGGAAGGGCAAAACCTATTTATTAAAATGGGGAGCTGCCTTCGGCGGTGGGCAAAAAGGCGTTTACGACATAGAGATGGTGCCAGTCATATTCAAGTTTCCAACAGCTGAATTGAATGATTTGCCGCTAGCTTTGCAACAATATTTTCAGGAGAAAGGATTTGAATTTATACGTGCAACCGTTTTTTGCTAGTACCGATTGGATCATCAATGAAAAGGCAGGATTCATGTCCCATGCATCATTACAGCCTAATTTTTATCTTAGAAAATCAGTACAAAACTCTGAGAATAGGTTCAATAATGCTTTCATCCCGATAACGAGTGGGAAAATAATATCGGATCAAACATTTGGCTTTTGGGTCGCTTTGTTAAATAAAGAGCATTTTATGTTGACCAAGGGACGAACAATGCATGCATTTCGCTTTAAACCTGCATCAGAAGATAGGAAGACTATCCACATTAGATTAGAACAGCTAGGCAAATTACGAAATAGGATCAGCCATTCTGAACCTGTTTGTTTCAGTGGTAATAAAATCGATTGTTCACATTTAGTCGCCATGCGAACAAATTTATTTGAACTTATAGGTTGGATAGATCCTAAATTGGTTCCATTTTTTAAACAGTTGGACAGCATACATGTGAGTTTTAGAATTGTTTTGCACTGTTTTAACACAGATATTTTGCACTGACAGATTCAATCAAACAGTGGAATAATCGTAATTCGATCGGTAAGCACCAAAGCCTCCTTTCCACTTCTTGACCGATGATTCGGATTTGATTAAATATTGATAGAGCACGTTTAACGGCAATTAAAAAGCCTAGCCCAAGCGGCCATATGCAACTCAGTTTACTTGTAGAAATTCGGTAAAGCTACCGTCTGTTTGCCGTGTTAAGATTATAAACCAACTTTTTCTTCCATGACCTGCATTCGCTTTCCTGATTTGCATACAACACATCACTGGCCACAATTTGGTAAGGCTCATATAATACGTTGAGTCATTCTAAAAAGCGCCGTTTTGTTTACCGAGCTAACAGTGAGTCTTTTAAAGACAAAATCCTGCGCGCCGCGTGGCATGGAAATGCAAAACGTGCCAGGTTTTAACTGCGTCCAGTTTTCCACAAATTTGCACATCATATACTGCTGGAAGTAGCAGCATTGAGTCACAAATAGTAGCAACAAGGTAGAACAACGCAATCCGGTGTAAGAAGTTTTTAAAAAGCCTTGCAGATTTTGTTGGCAAATAAATTATTGTACATTTGCATTGACTGACTAACCAGTCACTAAATTATAGAAGCATGAAAACAAAAGAAATAGCAGAAAAATATTTCAATGCAATGGTGGTCGGAAACTTCGATGAAATGGCCAAATTAAAAATGCCTGATTGTGTTTATTGGTTAAGTGGTGATGGATCTTGGCCATTTGGAGGTTACCAATCACGAGAAAACCAGGCAAAATTATGGGGCACGGTAGCAGAACGATTCCCGGAGGGAATGAAAATGACGCTTGAATCTATCACGGCAGATCAGGAGCGGGCAGCACTTTATGTTCATATTCGGGGAACGCGAAAGGATGGTCGTATTTACGAAAACAATGTGATGTTGCTTTTAACCTTTAAGGATGGCTTAATTAGCGGACTTTATGAATATTTGGATACCATTATGGTGAATGAACTATTCTGTGGCCCGATGGACGATATAAAGTAATAGTCAGTAATATTAGGAATGCAATCGGGGTATATATGTGTTTTATATACTTCGATTGCATTCAAAATAATCTTAATCTATGGATAAAAGGGAAAAACTACTTCAAACCGCATTGGAATTGTTTGTATCACAAGGATTTAATGATACACCGACAAGTAAAATTGCAAAGGAGGCAGGGATAGCAACAGGGACTTTATTTTATTTTTTTCCGACTAAAGATGACTTGATCATTTCACTCTACTTAAAATTAAAAGGACTGGCAGCAGAAAGTATAAATGTTGCATTGGCAGAAGTTAATTCAACAAAGCAAGCTATCAAGACGTATTACGAAGAATCACTTAATTGGTCGCTCCGTAGTCCCAACGAGTTTTTGTTTCTGGCGCAATTCTCTAATTCTCCTTATCTGAAAAAAATTGGGGGCGATGAGATTTCGGCTCAGATAGCTCCTGTATTGCAACTTTTTAGTCTGGCTATCAAGGAGCAACAGATCGCTGACACGGATGTAAATTTATTGTACATGTTGATCAGTAATCAGGTATTTGGTGTAAATCAATACCTTTCGTCAAATAAATTCACCAGAAAAGAACAGCATAAAATCATGGAGGATACATTCTCTATGTTTTGGAAAATGATTGAACGCTGATGAGTAACGAAAATAAGAAAATGAAAATAATAATTACGGGAGCCACAGGAATGATTGGGGAAGGCGTTTTGCTGGCTTCTCTTGATCACCCTAGTATTACCGAGGTATTGATGGTAAATAGAAGAGCTTCTCCGTTAATACATCACAAACTTTCTGAACTGATTGTAAAAGATTTTACAGATTTAGCTGCTCATAGAGAACAACTAACTGGCTATGATGGCTGTTTCTATTGCGCAGGGATAAGTTCCTTTGGTATGGGCGAGGATAAATACAACCACATCACTTTTTATACCACAATCATGTTTGCAAAGGAACTTGTCTTTTTAAATCCTGATATGGTTTTCTTTTACTTGTCGGGAGTTTATGCCGATAGTTCGGAAAATGGAAAAATAATGTGGGCAAGGATCAAAGGCAGGACAGAGAACGCATTAAATGAGCTACATTTTAAAGCTGCTTACAGCTTCCGGCCAGGATTTATTATTCCGTTGAAAGCGCAAAAAAACGTAAGGTTCATTTATAAAGGACTTGGGCTTATTTATCCTTTTGTTTTTCCTAAGCAAACTTTGACTTATAACGAGATAATATCTGCATTAATTCGAACATTGACACTTGGATACAACAAAAATAATTTGGAAATAAAAGATTTAAAATTAATTGTCAGACAGGTTGAGCTGGACAAATAAATTAGAAACGATAAAAGTGTATTTGTAAAGAGAACTGCTAGCCACCTTTTCGATCAGCCGGATACATGGAGCGCAGGCTAATGTACGTGGCATTGCTGTTTGAAAATGGCTGGAAGTACTGGTTGCTTTATGGTGCTGTGACTTCAAAGTTTGCTACCCATTCAGAAGCATCCCACCTATAAAATCGTACTACAAAGCCCTCTAAATAAAATTGCTTTCCATCAGATGCTATTGGATGTACAACGGTCCGTATGTAGGCAAAGAATATAGTACCTGATATCGGTTCTTCATATAGTCGTAGTGGAAGCTGCATGTATCAGAAGTTCAAAGAATTTCTTGGTTCGACCTCAAGCAGCTCGTTGATATTTTTTTAGACCGTTTTTCTTAATCCAATTTGACAAAGTGGCCTCCGTCACCCGGTAACGATCTGCAATATACTTCTGACTCGAACCACTGAGAAGCAAGGCTTCTATCTCTGGTCTAAATTGATCAAGTTTACTTTTGCCTGGGCCAGTCGGCCTACCTAGCTTAATCCCAGAAAGTTTCTTGGCGGCTAGCGATTCCTTTGTGCGCTTACTAATCAGGTCCCTTTCAATTTCTGATGCCATTGCAAAAACCATCGCCATGACTTTACTCTGGATCGAGTCGTCCAGTTGCCAGGCACCTTTCACAGTATAGATCCGGATACCTTTTTGCATCGCGATGGAAATGATTTCCATTACTTCAAGCATGGATCTGCCAAGTCTGGAAAACTCACTAAGTAAAATGACATCTCCTTTTTTAAGTTCGTCCAAGATCGGCCCGATTTTGCGGTTACGCCATGAAACTTTTCCGGAAACCTTTTCCTGGACAAACTCGACTTTTCCTAAATTTTTCTCATTGGCCAAGTGCAGTATGTCGGCTTTATTCTTTTCTAGATCTTGATCCAGGGTTGAGACACGTAAATAGGCAATATTTCGAGGCATTTTTGAGTGATTAGATGAAAACCTTATTATCGAATTTATTTTATAATAATAACATCGTAATATTAAAACCTTTTTACTAAATTATCCTTACTATTTATATGAACGTTTATTTTATAATGTTTTTTCTGCTACTTTCTCCCCAATTGTTATGGCAAAGCGAACTTCATGGGATAAGTATCAACTTATTCTGCCATCACTCAATCAGGATGTTTCTATAACAGAATTATCCCGGACTTACAATATACCGGTGCGGACTCTGCGTGACTGGAAGAAAAAATTTATAGACCTGGGTCTTCCCGGACTGGATCATATGAAAAGAAAAGACCAGGGAACGCGAAAGTGTATGTCACCGCAAATGCAAGAGCTGATCGGCGGATTCGCTTTACTCAGACCCAAACTGAGGATTACGGCTATCTATCAGAAAATTGTTTTGTTAGCTGAGCAAACCAATCAAAAGCCCCCTTCCTATACAACAGTATATAATGTTGTACGTAAGATTAAGCCGGCTTTGTTGACGCTATCTCATGAAGGTGTTAAAGCTTACCAACAAAAATTTGAAATGATTTATCGTAGAGAGTGCAAGGCCTCTAATGAAATATGGCAATGTGATCACACAGAGCTGGACATTTATGTCCTGGATAGCGATGGAAAGGAAGTAAAAACCTGGCTTACTATTATATTGGATGATTATAGCCGGGCGATTGCAGGATTTCTATTATCAGTAGAAGCTCCAAGCTCTATAAATACCGCTTTGGCATTAAGACAGGCAATTTCCAGAAAAGAGGAACCATGCTGGCAGATTTGTGGAATACCTCAGATTCTCTACACTGACCATGGCACTGATTTCATGTCAGTACATATTCAACAGGTATGTGTCAATTTAAAGATTCGTCACTTCAATTCAGCCGTGGGCCGTCCACAAGGCCGTGGTAAAATTGAAAGGTTTTTTAGAACATTGAATGATACGCTTCTAGCGACACTACCTGGTTACAGCCAAAATGGCAAACCTCTTTCTAAACCAAAGTTGACTTTTACGGAGCTCAATTCTGCTGTAAAGCAATATATAGTGTCAAATTACAACCAGCAAATACATAGGGCAACTGGCGTTTCGCCCCTTCAAAGATGGTCAGAAGGCTTTTTGCCTCAAATGCCGGACTCATTTGAAGAACTTGATCTTTTACTATTGTACATTCAAAAGCCACGTAAAGTCCAAAGAGATGGCATCCGCTTCCATGGCATGAGATACATCTCAATAGTTCTGGCAGCGTTTGTTGGTGAAACCGTAACTATCCGATATGATCCTAATGATCTGGGTGAGATAAAAGTCTACTATCAGGATAATTTCTTATGCAAAGCTGTCTGTCATGATATTTCTGACATGACTATCAGCCTTAAAGAGATTAAAGCAGCCAGAAGCTCTGTAAAAAAGGATTTATTTGATCAGCTCAGACAGTCAAAAGCCTTTATTAAGGGTATTACAGGCAAGAAAGGTCCATCATCTCCTAAGCAATCCGTAGTCAGTGAGCCGAAAACATCTAAACTTCGTATTTATGAAAATGAATGATTTAAAGATTCCGGGAAAGTTTCTGTCTTCATTTATTCACACGCAGGAATTTAAAAGGTTTGAGGAATTTGTTAACTCATGTGTAGACTACCGTTATATAGGAGTCTGTTACGGAGAACCTGGGGTTGGCAAATCACTGGCTGCTTCATATTATACTAAATGGAGGGAAGAATTAACCTCTGAGAACCTTGTCAGTGATATATCCTTAGAGAATAGTTCAACGGCAAAAATTTGCAAAGGTGTATTTGCCACTGTCCCTGTTACCAATACACCAAAGACTATTAGACATGAAATACACCGGCGCTACTTTGGTTATGGTTCATCCGTTGCAAAAGCAAATGGAATAACGGATGTAGGAGTACGAGTCAAGTATGCAAATTCTTTTTGCCCGTTAGTTATACTTGATGAATCAGACAGACTTAGTTTTAATAGTCTGGAAGAAGTCAGGAATATGTATGATGATTTAAATTTCGGATTGGTACTAATTGGTATGCCTGGCTTTGAGAAAAGACTTTCGAGATATCCCCAGTTATTCTCCCGGATTGGATTTGCCCATCAGTATAAATCCCTGGGAGAAGATGAAATGCGGTTTGTGTTTCCTAAAATATGGAGTAAAATGGGTAAAGAATATGATCCGGAGTATTTTGCTGACTATGAAGCAATGAATACTATCATACGAATCACCGGCGGCAATTTTAGATTGATTGATCGTATATTTAGTCAGATATGCAGGATTATGGAAATAAATAAGCTGCAAACAGTAACCAAAGAGGTTGTTGAAGCCGCTAGAAAGTGTCTGCTAATCGGGTAGGGTGATCTTCAATTTTGACCCCTATGGATTCGGCAATTTAATGTTGAAATAAATATGCAATTTATCGATGAAGTTTACAAATATGTACTT
>Ga0247803_1000749_pt1 | contig 17259 bp, 17 predicted proteins | sample UWRJL014104B1_FD_180928 | JGI IMG/M metagenome (GOLD analysis project Ga0247803, IMG submission 180928) | Plant litter microbial communities from Arlington Agricultural Research Station in Wisconsin, United States - UWRJ-L014-104B-1 | ecosystem: Environmental > Terrestrial > Plant litter >...
GGCGTACATGTCCAGCACACATGGTCTTTGCCATTAGTGTTGTGTGTAGTCGTGTAATCAACATCCCACATCCACTCCTCTGGTAGATTCTCCCTGATGTCTTTCAGATCGACATCGTCCAGGTTGCCATGATCGGACAGTAGATGAGGCTTGAAGGATTCTTCACCCACAAGGACGCTAGATGCTGTAGACCAAGGATCACTGCCTCTTATTCCTTCTTCCCTCTCACAGCTTCTGGCATCTTCTTCCTCTAAATCATCGCTTACGCCCTCATCCGACGATTCCTCTTCCAGTACTTCAAGTCTCGTGTCGAACTCGGCCTTGGCAGATTTCTTCATAAGTTTGCTTAGTCCTGGTGCCTGAAAAGAGTGACCACCGACACTCCACTCGGTGTCATCAGTTTCATCACCTATGTCTGTACCCACACTAGTACCTCGATGTGATCCGGAATTCGATGTTTCGTCTCTTTCAAGATGGTTTCGGGGCGAGCGGGCTGGATTTAGGCCAGCCATGTGACCGCTTGTGTCGACCGTCCTCTTGCCAGCCTGTGTCTCAGTATCCTCGCTCGAACCTTCGTGAGAGAGAGCAACGGGAGACGTTATGTCTGTCTGATGCTCAAGCTTTACTAGTTTCCGTCGGATATGTAGCCGCTGTCTGAATGCTTTCATGTCGGTGTGAGGAAAAGCAATCTTTGGAGGTGGAAAGTTGGTATCATTATTGAGAGTACCAAAAGTCAGTAACTGTAGAGTGCCTTTTGTAGGAACTGCTGGCCTCGATATGTCTTTCAACGTCTGCTGCGTTCGTTCTGAAACATCTTTGTTTGAGGTGGGCAGTGTGTCTGGGCTTCGTGGTAGGTTTTCTTGTTCAGTTTCGGCTTCTTCATCGGATGCTGACTGGACAAGCCCAGACTTCGGAGCCAACGGAGCCTCTGTGGCAGCAGTCACTGGGTCGTCACCACCAGTATTATTCCCATTACCGCTGCCTTCCGCCTGGGGAGACTTCTGCTCTAAATGCAGCAAATTTGTGGCATTCTCGGTGATTGGGAAGTGGTCCAATAGTGATTTGGTTTGCGGCGATGCAAATCCACGAGGCCCCTGCAGCGACCGCCACTGCTGCTGTCTGTTCATCACGGCGCGCTGCTGGAGCGGCGGCTGGTTCGGGGATGTGGTGGCCGAGGCTGGAGCGCGGGTGGGGCCCAGATTGGGACTGTCAGTCTTTGCGCGCAGCTCAGCCTGGATGTCAATGCCTAGCACGACGTGTTAGCACTTGGGTGCGATAAGAGGTGTTGGTGTTGGCGGTACCTTTCTCCAGCAAAATTTTCTCGAGTAGCGTGTTCTTGAACCGGAGCATGAGGCACTCGTCGGCTGCATTGCGGTGACTGTTCTGTAAATTCTGCAGGGTGTCCTCATGGTGCTTTATGGTGCTCTCGAGCTGCTTGATATACTCGGTGCGGCGCTCGCGGAAGGCAGCCTGGGCTTGGCGGTTGCGCTGCTTGCGCTCCTCCGAGGTCGCGTACATCTTGCGGCGAGGCGTCGAATATCCATATAAATACTCAGAACCGACCCTGAAGAGGCTGTCACCGTGACGATCCAGTTCGGTGCTGTTGTTCGGAACAAAATATCGATCGCCGCCGCGGGGGTCCCAGTAGTCGCTAATGTGACGTTGCAGACCTCTATTTGCCAACCGTGCTGAGTCTTCTGCAGGAGTGTTTTGTAAGCGTGAATTTACATGCCTTTGGAAATCAGCTAGGGTAGTATTGGGATACGTTGACGAAGGGAGCTTGTTGTGCGGAGAATCTGAGGTTGATTGCTCAGGGTGTTGAGAGCCGGATGATATAGTCGGCGTTGACCGTGATTGCTGTGATATCGGCGAGCTCTCATTGAAAGGAGGATACGAGACATCGGGATCAGGCTTAAGGGCTTCATGTCTGCGTTCCTGACGATCTACCTGAAAGTATGAGTCCGTGTCGTGAAACAGCAAAGTATCTGTGTTTCGTCCCGGTTCCTGACGATCTACCTGAAAGTATGAGTCCGTGTCTTGAAACAGCAAAGTATCTGTGTTTCGTCCTCTATGGTCCAAATGGATGGGCGATGAACTCGGCGCTTCGTTTTTTCGATTAAAAGTTGATGTGTCGGTGCTAAAGGGAGATGGCAATGTGCGTGTAAGTGGTTCACTTTGGAGCTTTTTTGATTTCTGGTCGCCGATGTAACGCACACCGTCGGGCGGCGTCGTCCTGTTCTTGTACTCATCAAGAGCTTGCCTTATATTCGTCGACCGAAGATAAGACAAAGCCATCTGTCGAATAGTATATTTGTATATCGTGATAGTCTTGTGCTCGTCGCAAGCTCGTTCTCTATCATTTCGTCGAAGATACGCTTGAGCCATCCGTCGAATAGCAGATCTAGAATCCGAACGTGTTACGCCAGATAACGATCGTGGGGAAGTCGATCTCGTTTTCCTTCGTCTCGCACCGACGAGATCCATGCCCTCAGTATCGGAACTTGACTCGCTAACCAGTTCTCTACGATTGTTGTACATGGCCTGAGAGCGGACGTTCTTCATGGATTTGACGGACTTGAAGTCGTCAGGATGGCTGGCGACCAAAAATTGGAGGCCGGGTCCTTGAGTTAGGGGTGGAAGATGTGTTCTCATAGCCTCTTTCTTCGCGGGCGTTTGTAGCGGCCGGCCCATGTTCGCGTTCCATAGTCGAATAGCATTGTCCTGTGAAACAGACGCCAGTCGGTCTCCCTGCGGCGAGAAGGCTATGATCTTGACCTCGCCTGTATGGCCCTTAAGTGTCTGCATTAGCCTGCCTGTGATCGCATCCCACAGTCGAACGGTGTTGTCCCATGAAGCCGACGCTAGTTGACCGCCCTGCGGCGAGAAGGCTACGCTAGTCACCCTGTCCGTATGGTCCTCAGTCTGTATTAGCCTGCCTGTGCTCGCGTCCCATAGTCGAACGGTCCAATCCCATGAAGCCGACGCCAGTAGATCTCCCTGTGGCGAGAAGGCTATGCTAATCACCCAGTCCGTGTGGCCCTCAAACCTCTGCATCAGCATGCCTGTGACCGTGTCCCATAGTCGAACGGTGTTGTCCCATGAAGCCGACGCTAGTTGACCGCCCTGTGGCGAGAAGGCTACGCTCGTCACCTTATCTGTATGGCCCTCAAGCGTCTGCAGTGGCCGGCCCGTAGCCATGTCCCATAGACAAACGGTCCTGTCTGAAGCCGACGCCAGTTGATCTCCCTGTAGCGATAAGACTACGCTCGTCCGTTTGTCCGTATGGCATCTGACAGTCTGCAGCAGCCAGCCAGTGTTCGCGTCCCACAGACAAACGGTGCTGTCTGAAATCGACGCCAGACGATCTCCCTGCAAAAAGGCTACGCTCGTCACCGAGGACGTATGTCCCTCAAGTGTCTGTAGCAGCTGGCCCTTGTTCGCGTCCCACTGTCGAACGGTCCCGTCGAACGAAGCCGACGCCAGTCGATCTCCCTGCGGCGAGAAGGCGACGCTCGTCACAACGCCTTCATGGCCGTCAAGTGTCTGCAGCAGCTGGCCACTGTTCGTGTCCCACAGTTGAACGATATCTTCTGAAGCCGACGCCAGTCGATCTCCCTGCGGCGAAAAGGCTACACTCCTCACACTGGTCGTACGGCCCTCCAACGTATGCAGCAGCCAGCGCGTTTGAGGGTTACTGGTATCATTGGATCGGCAAATGCGATTCCAGCTGAGGCAGAGTAAACAGGCGGGCGTACCTCCATCGCATTTGAGGTGGCGCTCACGGCACGTGAGGCAACCTGTGCGCACTCTTGTTGACTTGATATCTGCTTGTTCCATTGAAGGTAATCGTAAGCAATGGTGCAAATAACGTGGACCCCGTTTGGGCGCCTAGCAAGGCTGAAGGCGAGATCGAGCCAACTCAACCAGGGGTACAGAACGAGCTTGGTACGGAAAAAAGGCTGCAAAGCACGAGAATCGAACAAACACGAACGCTGCAACGAGGACGTTAGAGAAGGAAGTATCGTGGAGTCTGAAGTGCGCTGCGCGGTAAGGCAGTTACAGGTTGGGGTCTGATTCCGCCACCTCGGGTCCGTGCCCCGCATGATGCGGCGGTGCAATCTGAGGTCAGGACTCGTTACATAAGAAGGCAACGATCATAGATAGACTATGTTACCCGTTCAACTTCTCGGGCATAAGAGAAGAATAACGCTTTGTTTGCGAAATGATATTGCTGGGCGGGATGATACTCCTGGGCTGATGAAAAGGGGTGATCTCGACTGGATCAGACATGTCTCCATAAAGGGCAGAAGGCCAATGTAAGATTCGCGAGGTTGCAAACCTGAAGGAATTGTGGTTTACATTTGAAATTTGGTGCTAAACACACCAGCGATCATACGAAGCTAGCGCGGAGTGATGATGTCGAGCGTTCACCTCCGCATGACTAAGCCCATTCTGATTGGAGCCCCGAACTTTTCGAACATGCAACCGCCAAACCGACAGCTCCATCACCACACCTCGCCCCCGGCCACCCCGCATCCCACACAACCACCGCCATGGCCTTTCCGACGTCTCTCTTCCGCTGGGTCGTTCCCGGCGCCCTCGCCGTTAGCCTCGCGCAGGCCTCGCTATACGACGTCAAGGGTGGAACGCGCGCCGTCATCTTCGACAGGTTATCCGGAGTCAAGGAGGACGTGGTCAACGAGGGCACACATTTTCTGGTGCCGTGGCTGCAGCGCGCTATCGTGTATGATGTGCGGACAAGGCCGAGGAACATTTCGACGACGACAGGAAGCAAGGATTTGCAGATGGTAACTCTTACGTTGAGGGTACTGCACCGGCCGGAGGTGAAGATGCTGCCAAAGATCTATCAGGTACGTACACATATACACACTGGCAATTGAGAGACGGTCGAGCGCGATTGGAGCTCTCGCCACCAGCAGCGCACATCACTAATACGCTCAGAACCTCGGCCTCGACTATGACGAGCGTGTCCTGCCCTCCATAGGAAACGAAGTCCTCAAAGCCATCGTTGCTCAATTCGACGCAGCCGAGCTCATCACCCAGCGAGAAGCCGTCTCAAACCGCATCCGAACCGACCTGCTCAAGCGCGCCGGCGAGTTCAACATTGCCCTCGAGGACGTTTCCATCACACATATGACTTTCGGCAAGGAGTTCACCAAGGCCGTCGAGGAGAAGCAGATTGCACAGCAGGAGGCAGAGCGCGCGCGCTTCATCGTCGAGAAGGCCGAGCAGGAGAGGCAAGCCAACGTCATCCGCGCCGAGGGTGAAGCCGAGGCTGCCGACACTATCAGCAAAGCGGTTGCAAAGAGTGGCGATGGCTTGGTGCTGATTCGACGGATTGAGACGCAGAAGGACATTGCCCAGATGCTGGCGAGGAATCCGAACGTCTCGTATCTACCCAGCGGCTCCGGTGCGGATGGGAAAAGCGGCGGCGGCGGAAACTTCCTTCTGGGTCTGAGGGGTTGAAGACAGGTGTGTCATAGTAGCAAGACATCCGGAAACGAGCCTTGGAATTGGAAAATCGCATGGCCAGAGAGTTTGGGCGTCCGTGTACAATAGCAATTACGGCGAGCATGATGCTTCTCTGTAATGTAGGGAATCAGTCTCCTCTTATCACTCATGTGTCTTTCTTAATCGAATGCACACCGTTCGTTTCTTTCAAGATGTCTAAACACTACACTGTAGCAGCCACCGACTCATCCCAACTTTCCTTCGCGTCTCCGCGGTAGCCCTAAACCATCGCCACGTTCCACGTGGTGTTGACAATGACGTAACGCAGCTTTTGTTCCTTTGTTGTGTTCCTTTGATGAGTGTTCTAGAAGCTAGCCAAACACCCTTGAGTGTCCTTTCATTCCAACCCGTTGCGTCATGTTTCAACGATATTGTTTCTTCTTGCTCCTAGCTACTACCAATAAGGCTGCAGAGCCAATAGCCAGTAGAAATTGCTGAAGGCTCTCCGCGACTCACATCTGGCCACTACAAGAGCATACCCACGTGGCCTCGTACTGAGCCAGCGTAGAAAGCTTTCCCTCCTCTTCGTCTCCATAAGACGCCCCGGTCCAGGTCTTCATACATCCGTTCATTTCGCCGACCTTACACCTCCCGTTATGGCTTCCATTAACTCCGACCAACCGGCCCACTTCATCCCGACACCAATCGTGATCAGCAATGCGGCCGATTGCAAGAAAGCCTCCATCAATCTCCCCGGCTCCTGTTTCTGCAATAATATCGCGTACTGTATCCGCCTTGAGACACTAGACGACGCAAAAACTTCTCTATGTCACTGCAAGACGTGCAAAAAAGCCTTCGGTGGCGCCTTCGGGCTACTTGCGAAGGTACCGCTGCAGTGCTTTCGGTATACGAGGGAGAGCACTAGCCCGGTGGTATTTGTTGGGATGGATATGGATAGTGGGCTGAATGTTTGGAGGGAGTTTTGCGGGCGGTGTGGGAGTCCGTTGTGTTACTATTCGGTGAGTTGAATGGTTGTGTTTGATGGAGGGGGGAAGGGGAAGGTGGGACGAGAAATTGTGCTGATGGGTAGGGCAGGACGGCTCGAAAGATCACTTCCGCCATGTTGCTGTGGGCACACTCGACGATACGTCTGCGTTGCATCCGAAAGGCGAGTTTTACTGCAAGGAGAGGGTGGTGTGGTTGCCGGAACTTCCTGGTAAGGCTCAGTTTCTGAAGATGTGATGCAGTTGTGGGAAGGAGGGTGATGTGGGGATTAGGTTTTGGTTTTGGGATGTGGGCTTTTGGTTAGGTTTGCTGACGGGCTGCAGTGCTCTTTCGGGAACATGAAGTCAAAGAGTAGGGTCTTTGGGTGCAGCCGGATGCTGCTGACTAAAGTAAGGCGGACTAGGAGAGCGAGCATTAGCACAAATGAGCATTTGCATACTGCCCAGTTACAACCAACCACTCTCCAACAGTCCATTCAGGCACCAATGCATCAACACAGCCAGGCACTCACTGAACCACTCATCTTCGCGTCCCATGCAACAAACTCACCCAAAACCTGATTGCGGGTTGCCCGAAAAACGAATCGCCACACCAGGCATCCACGCATACGCCGAGCCCCGGCTCCGCCCCAATGATCGCCCGCAGGCATTACGCATCCCCGTCGCACCGCCACATTTCTAATCACACCTCACCTGGACCATTCCATTCCATCAACCCGCCTTTCCTCGTTCTCGTCTGCCTTTCGCCGCAACACTTTCGTCTCATGTTGGACGGTATTGCAAGTGCTCAGGCACAAGAGGCGTAGTAGCTACACTTTCGGCACCAGCGACGCCCGAAAGGCAAAAGACGGCACAGCCTGCAGGCAGCACGTAACACGTCTCCACCCAACAAGCCGCCAACGCGCTATCGCGCAGTCACATGCGCGTCTCGTGCACCACGCGGGCCAACGGCGGGCGGACACGGTACATGCTCGCCCCCGACCTACATCGTCCACGGAGAAAGTATGACTCCTCTTCTTCCGTTGCCTCTCCAGCCGCTTCTTCGCTTGAGCCTGGAACATTGCCTCCTCTGCATTACCTATGGTATGTGTGTGCCGTGAGTGATTGCGGATGAGGGAGCTTGCTCGCGTATTGCTTTCGTATGGCAAGGCGGAAGCGAAGGGCGGCTGACGGGCGCGGCGGATCACGACGGGAAGAATCCGTGCCTTCTCAGGCCGGCGATATGACTGTGTCAAGATACGATGCGGTCAGACCGGACTTCCGGATGTCACGTTCGCAAGAGCAACTCGAACGTCCGGACAGACGCGGATCGGCTGTCAACATACGGCCGTATCTCCAGGTGCAAACCGAGTATGCAAGATCGTGCACCGCCGCGGCTGCTCGGCGTTTGTAATCGGCGATCGGGTTTACAGAAGTGCAGGTATCTGGACGGTGGTCGTATCGCGGTTCATGCAAGGGTGAAGCCTAATTAGGCAGCTGGAGGACAGACGAAAGGCGGTACGAAGGCGGCTCGCTTCTGGAAGGCTACGTTTCGCCTGAGCGATCCTGCCAGGCAAGAAAGACTGTACGAGAGTTGGCATCAGGCTGCTATGCCAAGCCCTCGACACCCGGATTCGACCTCACTTCTCTTGCAGAATAGCATAATCAAAGGCAGGAAATGGAAGAGTGAACGGAGTACTGCGATAGTTGTATAATGCAAAGACTTCCGATAAAAGTAGCAAGTGGCCACCGTACACACTAAAACATACAATAAGTGTAGATACTATAGATATTCATATATCTATCGTTCAGTCTGAGTGAGCGAAGTGATGTGATCTTAGGAGTCGTAAAGGCATGTGTCCTGACACGCGTTCCGCCCACCGAAATCATGTACAGAGGAACGAATCTATGTTCAAATCGGGACGCTCAAATACTATGTACAACGAGCGTTATTCTGCCAGAGAAAGGGTATGATGGATATCGTGGAAGACAAAAGGAAATAGGTGGACAACAAACAGAGACCACCCCTTGCTATACAAACTTCTCCCATTCTGGTGCTCGTCCGCGTGCTTGCCCCAGCCCCTCGAGGCATTACAGATTGAAGTTTAGAGAATATGCGTGATACATAATATGAAAAGAAAAAGCCAGTGTTGGTCATACCGTCGTGAAACTGAAACTCGCCCATTCTAAACACTCATTAAAGATAAGGAAAATGCAAAGGTCATCGTCGCCCTTGTTGGAGCGCCATGACAGCTGCTTCAAGTTGTCGCAAACGCGAGTCTTTCTCCTCGTTCTCACGACGCAACCGCTTGAGTTCAGAGCGGAGGTCACTGTCTTCCCCGTCCCTAGAGAGACCGGAGTCGGAGTGCTTTCGCTTCAGTGAGAAGGGCTCGTCTTCGGCACGCTCCTCAACGATGCGCTGAAAGGGCTGTTCTGAGGGCTGACGGGTGTCGGTTGGAGAAGAGGCGTTGTCCATGGAATGCACTCGTCGCGGGATGATCAGATGGCCCATATCCACCGACATGCTTGTTCTGCGGTGCACGCGACGGATGTGCTCGGCGAGGTTCTCCTTGCGGGTGAAGCCAGTGCCGGAGCTGCGCTTGCAGTCGGCAAAGGGGCAGAAGAGTGACTTCTTCGTGCCGCCGTGCATCTTGTGAACCTCGCGCTCATGGCGTAGGAGGCCGCCGCTGTACGTGAAGCCTTGCAGCTTCTCGCAACCCTGGGCAGTACACTTGTAGGGGCGATCGTGCTTGTCCATGTGCTTGCTACGAGATGGTCAGTTACAGTTTCGCAAGCCTGGTAATGATGGAGAGAACTCACCTCCACTCGCACTTGCGGTCGAACGTAAGACTGGTGCAATCCTGGTGCTTGCACATCATCTTGCCCTCGGGGTTCTTCGGGGGCTCCTCGGCGCGCTTGAAGGCGTGGTTCCTCCGCGTCTCTCCATCGTCCTCTTGCGAGGAGATGTCCTCCGACTGTTGACGTGAGTGCGAGTGAGACAGTTGGTGCAGTGGGCCCATGGAGCTGGAAGTAGAAGGCCTTCGGTCGTTTGCAGGAGACAGGAGAGGCGAACGGGGACCGGCCATGCTAACTGGCGTTGGCATGTTGTTCGAATTAAGAGACTGTGTGCGCTCGTGTCGTGGAACCTTTTGAAGAGTAAGCGTCGACGAGACCTCTGGCGGCTGCGTGTTTCCCATGATGTTGTTTTGGTGGTAGGCTGGGTTGACAAAGTCTTGGAAATCCGTGAGCAAGTTCAGTGGCGGGGCCTGAGGCTCTTGGGCTTGGGCGGAGGGTTGGTATATATTGTGGTCAAAGGCCGCGAAGTCTGGGTGTGGCGCAGCGTAGGCTTGGTTATTCGCGCTCTCGATGACTCGCACGCTCGGAATACTGGTCGTCAGATGACGCGCAGTCCTCTGTGGCAAAGAAGTCGGCGGAAGTGGCTGCCAAGAGGGGTCGTCGTAGTCGTCCACGTTGAACTGGGGGAAGACTGTCAAGGTGGCGTTGCCTGAGGCTGCGGGAAACAAGTTATTAATGGCTGGGTTATTTCGATGCAAGCCTGCGGGAAACGGCGGGCAATAAGTAGTCGTGAGGCCTAGGTGGTGTTAGCTGCATGCCCATTCTCGGAAGCACAGGCTGAAACCCATGCACAAGGTCGATGGCAAGGCCGGGTAGGCAGACGGGGTCTGAGTCGAGTGGTGACTCCTCCAGCCGCCCGGCCTGATTGGACGTACCTGCCTGGGAGCGATTGGCCGGTCCGTGCGGAGCACGTGAGTCGTCTTGGCGGCGCATTGACAAATCCGTCGGAATCCATGCTTCCGTGTTTCGCGACCTCAAGTCAACACCCTCGCGGGGAGCTTGCGGCGCTGCAGGTTGCGTTTGCGTCCCGAGGAGCTCCAAGCCAAAGTTCATGTCTATTCTTAGCGTCAGCTCTCCGAAACACCTCAGGTTGCCTTTGCGGTAGCAGAAGCGACGCCATGGTTTCTACTCACAGTCGGTCGAACCTGGGGCACCCCACTGCGGCAGCTCGACGTTCTGCAGCAGCGCCGACTGCGAAACGCGCAGGTTGCTCCTCGGGGCGTGGTTCTGGTCGCGAGGGTAGTAAAACATCCAACACACGCCCCACAGAACAGCCAGCGAGGGCTTGATCGTCCACGGAAACGTCGACAGCGCCCGCGGCTTGTCTGCGAACTCGGCGAACCAGCTAAGTAGCCTCTGCTGCGTCTTGTCGTGGCCACCCAGCAGCAGTGATTCCAGCACCTTGCCTGCGAGCGCCTCGATCAACTGCGTGCGCAGCCGCCACAGCAGATGCTCGTAGTTGGCAAGGAAGAGCTCGTCAAAGTTCAACCCCGAGTCCTGGCCTTGCGCGATGAGCCAGTCGTCTCCGTACTGCAATCGGCAGGCCTCCAACACGGTGATGGCCTCGTGCACGGCAACGAGCGATTGGATGGTGTCGTTCAGCGAGCATGCTTCCAAATTCAAGCCGGTGTCCTGTTTGAGGAAAAGTTTATCGTCACTGGCGATCGCGGAAAGAGCGCTTCCCGGCCGCCCGAGTTTCTCGTCGACATCATGCAGCATACTACCCAAAAAGTGAGCCAATGTCTTGCCATGCCTGAGTAAACAAGACTGTTTGCAGACTTACTGTTGCACCTTGTCGCCAGCGCTGTTTTGAATCGCGGCATGGTCATGCCCCAGTGCCTGTAGTTTCAACTTTGGCCTGACGTTCTTTCTGTCCCGTATCTTGCAAACGCGGCCCGAGGCATTGAGCAGATGTTGTTTGTTCTTCAGGCTCACCCGCGACATGCCCTTGGCAAGACTCCTGAGCGCCTTCGATTCCAATTCCAGGCACGTTTCTGCGCTAAATTTACTTCGGCAGCTTAGGCCTTGCGCATGAGGCTTGAGGCGACGCCGAAGCTGCTTGACAAACTGGAGCACCCTGAGCGTCAGGAGGAGGCTTGACCGCGGACGAGGCTGGTGGAGAGCCATGGCGGGTGCTTTGTCAGATCCAATGGCTTAGAGGTAGACGTAAGGAGGCGAGTGAGTTACGCGTTTCTCTCGCGCGCCGGCGGGTGTATATACATGGCAATCATCGCCGCAACGAGGCTGCAAGTTGTGCCTGAGGGGTTGTCGGCATGGTGGCACAAACGGCAAGTACGAGGAGGAAGTAACTGTGATTGGCTGAAACGGGGCACCGCCACAAGCTGCGGCCCACCTCACCGCCGGGAATTCGCACCCAACACCCTCCCGTCCTATCGTCAGCGGAACCCATCAACGAACCCGGACAGCACATGAGCCCGATGGAGGCGCAGTCGCTCTCTTCGGAGCACGACACCCTCGCCGGCGCACAGCTGAGGGCGGGCTGACGTCGCTGACCGCCATTGTTTGGTCGCTGCCTCCAGAAGGAGCCTTACCTTTCCACTTCTATCCATTCTGTTATGCCTTCCACACGGCTGTCGGAATTCTTCGCAAGTTTGATGTTTGCTAAGTTCCGCCATAGCCTCAGCCTTATCGTCCAGTGCAGCAGGCCTCACCACCTCGGCTGACTGGTGTTTTGCGAAACAGCCTGGAACACGACTCGATCTGGCTACACTAAGCATCTGCTTCTAGCCCCGTTCCTGCCTCATAGGCCGCCTCCCCTACAGTTCCACTCCCTATCTATCGTTGGCAATGTCTGTCCTTCCAGGGCGGCATGTTGGAATGTCAAGATGCGCGTCGCAGCGTGGACAGGGCACTACCTTGTCCAAAGGGCATGTCCGTCAGAAGAAGATAATGATAACATGTAGTTGGGTGGGAAGGAGTCCAGCCGAACCGAAACATAGGTCGGCGTCAAACTTTCCGCGCAAGTTGCACAGCAATCCGAATGAAGTCAAGCTTGCGGCATGCCTTGTTCCGACTTTCGATTTCAGGTCGATACCTCTTCGCTATGCGATCGAATCTGGATGCTGTGCTGCAGCTGATAGGTCTTACACCTACTTAGCCTTGCTCCTGTTACCCAACAAATTGTAGTCTCAGCCTCGCCTCAATCAGCATGGGCAAGATGTTACAAAAGGCGCCGCAATGGTTTCCGGTGAGCACGAGTCCCAACTCGAAGTTCCTTGAACACGATTTTGTTGCTCGCAGACAATGTCTGCATCTAACCACTATTCCGCTGACCACCTGGCCAAAATTTCGCTTACTTTCCTGTTTCTCACGTGGGTTGGCAAATGCGTGTCATATCGCGAATTTCTTTCACCACGGACTTTTGCGACGCTATACCCTAAGAACACAACGACAAAGACGAAGTGGGGATAAGCTAGAAGCTAGGAGAGAAACACTAACGGAGCTGGGGGGTCCCGAGTGTCGTCGCTCCAAACCAGAGGCAACAAAGGTCTCAAGTATGGCTATGTACTGAGCAGGACTAACCTGGCGCCTGTTGATCTTCCGCCGGGCCGTGTGAACTAGTGCGGCTTTAGTTGTTTGCGCGACTTCAAAAGAATGACAGCGGATGGCAATATACCCAAAGCCGAACAACCGTCGAGAATCAACGATAGGAATCTTCTACGGTTTCGAAGGCCGATCGGTTCTGCACATTGCCGGAAGTTTATTGAGATGTGTTGCCGTCCTTTGCTGAGCTTGAGCTTGAGCTTGAGCTTCAGCTTCGGCATCCTACCTGTGAAAGAACAACGATACGATGTCTTGCCGCACTACCAAAAGTCGCCAAGCCGACGAATCAAAAGCCACAGTCTACACTCATCAATGCCACCGCCGTGGTCTGGCTCAGCCAGCTATGCTGTCCAAGGCTATCAGGGCTGATGTGCGGGCCTGGTACCACAGCTCCATATGTACCTAGCTAATCTGCAGACCTTATTCTAGACAAAGGACGCTCCGATTTATGGAAAGGGGTCGGATCTTTCGACTTGATTATTTAGTGTAACGACACGTGGAATTTATCGCGCATCACAACCTCGAATCACCTACCAACTCCCGGAGGACGTTCCGGTTGATTTTAGATCCACCACAGTTGCCCATGTGGGCCGAAGCTCCAAGCTTAGACCTGCAAGGTTGATCGGTGATCTCGAAGCTCACAGATCTTGGCTTGTCATCATGTGAACCTCGCGACAGCTGAGATGGACATGCGCAAGAAAGTCCAAAGAGGGGCCTAACTGGGCACGCCACTCAAGCGTGCGACCGAAGCTTATCCGCTTCGTGGTTTGTGTGTGCAGCTGCAACTACCACTGCTTTGGGCAAGGATTTCCTCCCTCTAGCAAAAGCTTGGGGCAAGGTGCGTGTGTATAGTACCAAGTGGTCCGTGTTAAACATTCGGGCTTTACAACAGTGCGCCAGTTACGATAGACGACGTAAGCGGCGTCTCGTTATCACGGCGGAGGACGATCCCGGTGTCAACGAGATCCAAGATGACAGGGCCCATTAGAAAATCCACACTTCTTCATCGTGAAGAACCGCAGTCGAGCTTCGTACGTGCGGGAAGGTACGTACCATTCATCTCTAGCTCCGTGAAGTCGGGACACCGACACACCGACCCTGGCGGACCCACCACAAATTCTCCGGCGCTATAACGTTCAGAACGCCTGCCAGGAGAATCACGCTGCAAGTCCAGCATTCAAATGGCTACTAGACGTATTACTTCGAACATCTAGCGCAGTTTGTCATTTGATCGACTGCACTGCCTATGTTTATATGGTGCTCCAAAGAACATTCCCCGCGGCTTTTGGCTGTAGCTTTCATCCGCTAAAGACAGGTCTCAGATCCATGGTTCATCGCCTGCCTGACCGCGTTTCAAACATTGCTAACTACGCTAACTTGGGGACAGAAACTAGTGTCCACAACCGGCTCTCCACAGGTAAGCTCCGAGTAATCAGTGGCCTCATCCACATAAGACTACCAACGCCACGAACCGTATGGAGCCAGTTGCGAGCTCACAAAGATCGTGGCTCCCCTATCCAAAGTCTAGCGGCACCACAGAATTCCACGTCCAACTCCCGGCACGCCAGCTGCCATGAATCAAGAGAGGATATGATGTAAGAGGTGGGGCACCCTATTGAACGAGTACATCCGCGCGCATGGCAGTAAATGTGGTGCGGAGCTACATACGCGTGGCGCACATTGGTAAACACATGTCGTTTCCTATGTACTTCGAGAGTGCCCATGAGCTTGCGCTTCCAGTATCACAACCACCCTTCTGTGTTTTATGAAAATCGGCGTCCGTCTCACAACACTATCTCGAGAGCACCGTTGAGCTTGCGCTCCCAGTATCACATCTACCCTATCTTGTTTTCCGGCATCGGGCTTCCGTCCCACAAAACTCTCTTGATCAGCCATGAAAGCAACTTCTATTGGGAGTCGACAAGGGGACGATCCCTCAGCTTCAAGGGCCGTGACCCCGAACAACAATCAATCAAATGAGCGATCGGGTCTCTCCATGGAATCCAAAACACTTTCCACCCTGGAGCGACCTGCATCAACGCACTCTCAACCTAAATCTCTCTCGAAAAGCGACAGGGCGTCTCGTCACATTTCCCTGCAGTCCATGGTCGACTCCATAGCCAGTGAGGAGGCTTTCTATCGGGAGAAGGAATGCGCCCCTCCTATGCCTCCCATCAATTACGCCAGATGGTCCACACTTTCCATGCAGGGACTGTTGAATTCGAACGTGGACCTGGAGCAACACAGGAACGGGTACGAGCCCAGATCAATACCGCCGCTTTCACCGAAACCATCTTCAAAAATTATCGAGATGAGCACAATGCGCGAGATCATGTTCGTGGGCGTTTGCGCAGTGTCGCATCTCATGACACAGGCAGCCCTGGGACAGGCCCTAGTTCCTATAGACATCATCGCTGAGAGCTTTGGAAATCCCTCGCCCGGAGAGCTGTCCTGGTTCATCGCCGGATATAGCTTGACTGTGGGAACTTTTATCATGATATCTGGTCAACTGGGCGACATCTTCGGTCACAAACGCATGTTTACCTTCGGATACGCCTGGCTTGGTGTATGGAGCTGCTTTACCGGCTTTTCCGGGTATGTGGAAAGCCAAATTTACTTTGACGTCTGTCGTGCGATGCAGGGCATCGGACCAGCGTTGTTGATGCCAAATGCGCTGGCGCTCTTTGGTCGAGCATATGCCCCGGGCAGCATGAGAAAGAACATTGTATTCAGCATCTTCGGCGCACTAGCACCTGCAGGATTCGTGATCGGCGGGACCTTCGGAAGTCTCTTCGCGCAGTGGGCTTGGTGGCCCTGGGCGTTCTGGTCCTACGGCATCGCGGCATTCGGCCTCGCTGCTTTTTCTCTCCTCGCCATCCCGAGAGCTCTCTCTGACCGGCCAGCGGTCCGACCCAAATTCGACGCAGCGGGCTCACTGCTCGTAGTCGCCGGTCTCGTCCTCGTCAACGTGGCGTTCAATAACGGCCCTCTCTACGGCTGGGACACACCACATGTCTACTTCATCCTCCTTATGGGCCTGATGTGCCTCGCTGGCTTCATCTGGGTGGAACGTCGCGCCGTGAACCCGCTACTCCCCATCCACGCACTCAACAGCACCGTCGGCTTCGTACTCACGCTCGTTGGTCTAGGCTGGGGCGCGTTCGGCGTGTGGGTGTTTTACACCGTGCGGTTCCTCCAGCACACGCGGAACGAGACGCCGCTGATGGTGTCCGCGCAATTTTCTCCCGCCGTCATCGCGGGCCTCGTCGCTGCCGGACTCACCGGCGCACTCCTCACGCACACGCCCGTGTCCTTTGTCATGATGCTCTCCATGATCGCCTTCTTCGTCGGCGTTGTCATTTCCACTTTCCAGCCGGAGCAGCAGATCTACTGGGCGCAGACATTCGTTAGCATTGTCATCATGCCGTTCGGCATGGACATGTCGTTTCCAGCTGCTACGGTCCTGTTGTCGAACCACATGCCGCCGGAGCATCAGGGTCTAGCCGCGTCGCTGGTCAACACCGTCGTCAATTATTCCATCTCGATTGCGCTGGGCATTGCGGGGACGGTCGAGGTGTATGCACCGGGGAATCAGGATCCGGTGCGGGCGAATCGCAACGCGCATTATGCGGCTATGGGGCTTGCGGGGGCGGGCGTGATGTTTGGCACAGTATTTTTTGGGAAGACGTTAAGGAAGGAGGGGTGGAAGGTTATGGAGCATTGAGATGCGGGTGTTGGGCTGGGAATGGAGTTATGGGGAAGAGAGTGGTTTCTTGTTTTGCGGCGTTCGGCGGCATTGCGAGTCTTGATATGTGTCATTAACGTAGTGTTCGATTTTCGATACTCGATCCATCTTTCACGCATTGCTTCCGTTTCTGTAGATTGTCACATTCAATGTCTTGTTCCGGTATCATCGAAAACCGCCTCACTGACAAAAGCAACCTTCCCTCCACCTCCCCATCTCCACACACCTTGCTAGCAGGCCCCCCTTTTCACCAGTCCAACACAACACCTTCACACCCGCTCTCCGTAACGACGCACACTTTCAATATCTCCTTCGACGTATGGCACCATGACCAATTCCCTTCATTTGGACAAGAGCGCTCCTATTACAGATGAAGATCTCCCCGATGATAGATTGGAAAATCCGGACTTTTGGCTCTTTGTACAATAGGGGCGAAGCCCACTGAACAACGAAGAAGTTGTCATAGAGCAAGAACTTTCGGCATTCATAAGAATAAGGGGAATATTTCGTAATGTAGATGCAGACCACCAAGAAGTAAACCACTGCACTACACCACACCACTCCTATATCCACCAAAACACCCCTAAACTGACTTCTCCCCATCCTTCCCCTCTTCCTTGCTATCCCCCTTCCCATTCT
>Ga0247803_1000750_pt1 | contig 17251 bp, 18 predicted proteins | sample UWRJL014104B1_FD_180928 | JGI IMG/M metagenome (GOLD analysis project Ga0247803, IMG submission 180928) | Plant litter microbial communities from Arlington Agricultural Research Station in Wisconsin, United States - UWRJ-L014-104B-1 | ecosystem: Environmental > Terrestrial > Plant litter >...
GACCACGGTCATCAAGCGGTGAACGTCGGGCCGTGCGGGACTGTCTGGGATCGGTAGGCGCTGCAGTTTGATCGGTCTCAGTAGTAGAAGACTTCTGAGTCGAACGTCGCCTCACAGTATCATCAGACTCATGTAGAGGTTCGTCTACTCTGGACTTGTGGACGGCAGCACGAACAGCGTCCGAAACGTAACCTAGCTCATTGTCTTGTCTAACAGCACGCTGGACTCCGCCAAGAGGTTGTGCCGCTCGCCGCGGTTCTTTGATGATATTCGTAGATTTCCTGCGGGAGACGAGCGCCTCATCGACCGATAGAGAGTCTGGACCAGGCTCTTCTGCGGTCTCTGCCGAACGCCCAGGTAATCTTCGTCGACGTGGTTCCAATTCTTCATCAGAATGTTCGACCTCAGTCGTTGTATTCACCATGATCCTCGGTCCAGCGAAGGTCGAGTTCAACCTTGCGAAGGGATTGGTGCGTTGGACAGGATGGGCTCGCTTGGAAGCTTCCGATGGTGGCTTTGGCACAGGCAAGGGTGCAAAACCATCTTGAGGTGCGGAAGGTTCTTTCGCAGGGCTTGGGTCGCGTGCCGGAAAGGCTTCCTCCACTTTGGGCTGTCGATCAAGGGTTGTTTGGGCTGGTTGCTTCCTGGTCTTGAAGCCGGCTGATGCCTCTTTGGCGACAGTGATAGAGCTTGAAGAGGGGAAAGGAGGACCTTTTCGAGCTTCCGAGACTTTGCTCTCGAAAAAGCTCTTCGCCGCTTGAACAGATGTTGGTTTTGGCGGCTGCCGTGGAGTGATTGGCGGTGGCGTTGGAGGAGATATAGGAGCGACCTCTGGCTTGGGTTCAGGCGGTGGTGAAGGTCGAGTAGTGAACCTGAGAGATCCTGAATCTCTGGGTCGACCCGCAGGGGTGCTGCCGAGTTGGGAGGGTGGTCCCGTGGGTCCAGTCTCAGGCCTCCGGTATGGGTGCTCGACCTTGTCCAGAATTCGGCCATAAGGGTTCTTGCCTTGTAAGTACGCCGGTGATTCGGGTCTTGGAGGCGTCGACTGAGGCTCGCCCGGCTGCGGAGGCGGTGGAAGAGGTGAAGACCGCGACTGGGCTTGCACTGAGGGCGTTGGCTCCTAGCTAGCACCTTTCGTGGTCGACGTGAATGTGACTCTATCGTCCCGAGCCGGTCCGGCACGTCTCGAGAACTGCTGCGTTCGCTCGCGAACCCCCGGATTGCCTGAGCGAGGGACCGAGCTTGGTGCAGACGGGTCGAGACCTCGGCGCATATGCGCAAATCACGAATGGAGGACTTACCGTCACTGTGGGTAGGTCGGATGCTGCTGGGTTGACGTCTGATCGTAAGTATGGTGTAATTAGGGAACAAGAAATAAAGAGATGGTGTTATAACTAGGAATAGGATAAAACGTGGACGGCAGCGTAGATGGACTTGAGTGCACTCAATCCAAGGTGAGAGAAGAGGAGAAGAAGGGCGGCAAAGGATGATGAAAGTGTTTTGCTTGTCCCGAGCACCTTCTATGTTTGCCCGCGAACGGCAGGCGCGCCTCACTCCTGCTACTGTACACATGTCGCAACGACCCAGCTAAGGAAAGCTATTTACACAATTACTTCAGCGCCGCTTGCAGGCTCTCGAGAACCTAGTGTATCTGTCAGCAGTGCCTTCCAACGCACGGGGACCGCCCGACTTACCTCGAGCTCAATCTTGGCCTCTGCAATGTCCTGCTCGCTGCCGCTACCGCTGGCAATCTTCTGCGCCTCGGTGATCTGGTTCCGGACAGCCTGTGCACGTCAGTCTCCGACTTTGCCTTTCAGCCTTTGTCTCCTCTCACCTCTGCGCTGAAGTCCTCCACGGCGTAGGCCTCGACGGCGTTGATGCTGAGCTGCGAGCCGGGCTGCACAGTAGCGAATCCGCCAGACAGGAAGAATTGCTTGCTGCCACCGCTCTCCTCAATGATCTCGACCAGACCGGGCTTCAATTGTTCGATGGACGGCACGTGGTTCGCCAACACACCCATCTCGCCAGTTTCCGCGGGAAGGTTGACCTGGACGCTGCAGAGTTTCCGTTAGTCTTCGTTCGAGGGTTGCGCGATGTCGGTCGGGTCAGCGGAGACGTACACATCCTGGGACTTGTAAAGAGACTGTGCGCAGATATTGTCAGCTTCAGTGTCGGATTTCACTCATTCAATTGAATGATTCGGGCTCGCTGGAAGGCGGCAGGAGATGCGTACCGAGTGCGGGAGAGCTAGGGACAGCTTGATCTTGTCCGAGGCGACGTCGGCGTAGCCTCGTCGCTGCAGCGGGCGCGCGATGACGGCAGATCTGGCGCGGAAGGCGGCCCTGGCAATGCGGAGGGAGCTCATGATGAATGGAGTTGTGGGGGGGATGCAATGGCGGGCCGGAGGTTGTGGTGACCAGGTCGCGATCTCAGAAGTTCTCCGCTTGGCATTTGGCTGAGGTAATACCCACTAGCGCAGCTGCGATGTACACGGCCGCCAACATTCCCAGCAAGAAGACATTTATCTGTCTGAGAGTGATCTCGTTTGCACATGGACTTGGAACTGTTCATGCTAGTAATATCGAATTGAACAGTGCCCATGGTGGTTGTGATGGCAGTCTGGCTCTCACACAACGGGAACAAAGGCCTTTGCACACTTCACGACTGACCTGTCAATTTGTCTTAGTTCCCGAAGCCTCGTGTCCCTCCTGTACGCTTCGTATGTATGGATGAAGATCACGAACAGTCAACACCCTGATGCCTTTCCGTCTACATACCAACGAGTATGCTCCAGACCCGAAGCAATGGCAGTTCCGGACACCTTTTTCCTACCTCAGCCATGTCCCTAGTAACCCCACTGCTATCTACACCCATATCGCACACCCCACACTCCACGCAACCCCGCCAACAACGACCAGCACCCCCATCCAAGCCGGTACCGTCTGCTTCGCTCTCACAAGCCGGCCATGTCCCGTTATCAGCGGCGGATACACATAGTGATGGCCCTCGGACGAGGTGTAGGTGTGTGTGCGGGTAGGAGGCCTGTCAGCGACGGGGCTCGTTTCGAAACCACTGTCGATACGTTGCTCGTGGGGGGAAGTGCTTGAGTCGAAGGATTTGCGGCGTGCGTCTAGCGACTCAGGAGAAGTACTAAGATGGTAGTCCTGCATTGTGAGTGTTTGTGATGCAACGTCTCTGGGACGGTGACGGACTCACGACTTCTGCCATGGCGATGTATGTGCTGCATGCTAAACGCCACCTTCACCTCTGTTATATCGCCGGTGTCTTCTCTTGGAGAGTCACACAGCCAATTCAGTGATATGATTGCCGGCTGCGATGTCCTCTCAAAGGTGCGACATTCAGCTAGACGCTAGACTCGGTAAACATTGGAGGGGGAGGGGTTGCCGACATTGCGTCTTCTGTCAGCTTCAGCCTGGTGCTCCTGCACAAGAGACTGGCCGTGGGTGCGGGCCACCTTGGGGGCTGCTCATGATGCGCGCTGACGGCGATTGGAGAAGGAGGGGTCATCCCATGCAGGTCTGGACTTCGGGACGTAGGTTGGCTGCGCTAACTGCATTCGGGTGAGACACTGTTCTCAGTGAGACTCAATCATAACAGATAAGTCGATCCATGATTGCATGGCCACGGAAGGGGGTGCTGTGGATCATGTGGCGCTGGCATTTTCTAGGAAGAAGGACATCTGCCGTCCCTCACCAAGCCATTCGTCAGCGAACCAACGCTGCCATGTCGCCCATATTCACATGCAAGATATACACTGAGACCACTCTCTACTGAAATTGCAAGATGATTGTTTATTGAGCGATGCGTATGCCAAAGAAAAGAAATTAAAGTACAAATCATGCTACCAACACCAAGAATGCTCGTGTAAGATCTGAATGTCGAAAATAACAGTTCCAGGGCTGTTGTTCTGTCGCCCAGCAATGTCCCAAAGACTTCCCGAATGCAGATGCGTCGCCGACGTCCTCTCGTAATCTCAAATTCTCATTCGTCGTCAATGACCACTGGCCAAGAGTCGCCCGCGGGAGCCTCGAACTGTGTATCGATAGGATCAGAGTTGCCAGGATCACTGCCTTTACCAGCATCGCCCATGTAGAAGTACCATCAGTTCTTCAACAGTCCTTGCCAGAGGGGTGCCGTGGCATCGACGAAATCGGGCATGGGTCCTTCCTCCCTGAATACCTGGATTGTTTCGCCGGCGCTGGGAGGATCCGGTGGGTCTTGCGGCGAATCTTGCGGTAGCACTTGTGGTGCACCCCCCGTACCGTCCAAGTCTCCGCTCCGTGCCTTTTGCAGAGCCTCAATATAACATTGCGGATAGTCCGAGACCGGCCTGAAAGTGAAGTCGTCGACCGCGCAAACTTCACCGTCAAATCTCTCCATCAACGAGTCGCTGGCAAGAGTGTCGCTGTCGTAGATGTCTTAATTGACCAGCGTTTGATCTCCTTCGATCAGGAACAGCGCTTCAGGCTTCTCAGCATTGTCGCCGTACACATGCCCGTCTGCGAGCGGGAGGATTGGATATACGCCGACTTTGTCTTGGATGTATTTGGCCAACGCATATGCACTCCAGTTGTCGTCATTCTGCCGGACATGATGGAAGTTCCCGTTACGGATTGTACGAGCCAACATTTTGGAATACCGAGGACCATAAGCGTTGACCTCTATCAGTCTTGGTATCGATTTCTGTGATGGCATTGGCCAATTTGATAGCATCGTCCCAAGCATCTACGATATCCTTTGACATCCTGTTGCCAGTCTTGGGGTTGATTTCGTCACAACCCGAGAAGGTGATGTATACGCCATTGATAAGGAGAGGCACTACATAAGCCAGAGAAGCGAGCAGTAACGTAGTCAAAGAAAGTGTGCGGAGCCTCTTGAAACGAAATGGTTGGAAGAGATGATCGTGTGGTTGGCATCATTCGTATTCTCTAGGGTTCATATACTTCACTGGACGCATTGTGTGGAAGGTATGGGTATAGCACCATTGCACACAAACTCTACTGTGTCTTGTGCGGATGCCTTTTGCAAACACAAGAACAGATTCCATCGAAGAAATCGAATACAAAAAAACAAAATTTCACTGGACGCATTGTTTGGAAGGTGTGGCTATAGCAAACTTTTTTGTACACAAACTCTGCTGTGTCTTATGTGGATTCCTTTTGCAAACACACGAACGAATTGCATCGCAAAAACCGAATACAAAAACATAAAATTCCACGGGACGCATTGTGTGGAAGGTGTTGGTATAGCAAACTTTATTGTACACAAACTCTACGGTGTCTTGTGTGGATTCCTTTCGCAAACATAAAAACGAATGCCATCGAAGAAGTCGCAAACAAAAACAAACTTCACTGGACGAGACGACAGAGTACTATGCCTCTTTGCAGTGGAAATAGACGTGATGCCAAAGTCATCGATGCCATCATTACGCCCGAGGCGCAATTCTATTCTCTCTGATGAAGAAGGCTGTGAGCTCTCGAGGAACACCTTTAAGCGCTGGAATCCTAGAATGGAGACATGGGTTTTCTCTCAGTCTCAAAATTCGGTGGTAATCCGGTGCGTGAGCCTCAACACATGGCGAGTCTCGGATCGCGGATGATGGCGGTTATCATCTCTTCAGCTCAGTAACTCACTCTCCTTGCACTCTTTTTGGGGATTAATGAATGTCCGTGACTCTGCTCAATGGATTGATGGCACGGGTGAGCGCTGGACGTACCTCCGTTCTCGCGCTCGGGCCCATGCTGAAATGGCGTTGCAGCAAGGTGTTCAAGCAAGTCAAAAGTCTTCAAAATATGGCGTAGTTGATATGATGTCTGAGCATGAGATGTGAATGTCTCAACATTATCTCTGCATCTGGACACGTCTTCGCGCTGATATGTGGCTCATTTGGACATGTTGCAATTCGGAACTCTGCCTTACGAGCTTCAAGAAGAAGGTACAACCTTCGGTGGCTGTAATTTCGTATGGCACACGATTTGCATGACGTCTTGACGGGGTGAATGTTCCACGAAATATCCTATTCTAGTGCCAGTCATGTCAAAGCCTTGGTGACATATCATGACGGTAGCCGTTACCGTTCACGCACGGACGCGGACTCCGCCTTCCTCGAGCTCTCTATAAAAGCAACACCCCCCGCCGATATCTTTGCAGAATCAACAGCCCACGCCGAGATCTTTGCAGAAGCAACAACACCCGCCGAGATCTTTATAGAAGCAATAGCCCTCGCCGAGATCTTGGTCATCATTCAACATCTCGCTCACGAGCTCCTTTCCTCGGACTCGAGGTACTTGCAGATACAACACGACTTCAACCAGTTACTTACTTCGAGATTAGCGGCGATTGTTCAGCCCTAAAAGACCCAACAACAGACGGGTGGATTTCGCCTCGTCCCAAGATCGCCGGATCATCACCATGTCCAAAAACAAAAACCAACAGAGCGGCAAGGCCCCCAGCCATGGCAAGAATAAACAGAAAAGCGATAGCCCAAAGACCACGACTCAAACGGTGTCCCCGTCCAATCGTCTGAAGCTTTACATCACCATGTCCGAAAACCAACAGAGTGGCAAGGCCCCCAGCCATCGCAAGAATGAACAGGAAAGCGATAACCCAAAGACCACGACTCAAACTGTGTCCCCGACCAATCGTCTGAAGCTTTACATCACCATCGCGCTCGTGCTCTTGCTTGCCCTTGTCGCCTACATCATACGATACAAGCAGATTTGCGTATTCACATGCGCGCCTCGCTTCTCCCCAAAACAGCATGGCCCAACAAGGATGGTAACGACGAGGATGGTAATGAGTAGTATCTGCGGAACTCCGGTCGCCTCTTACAACCCTGGAGACAATTGCTTTCCAGTACCCATGGTACAAACTATTACCTTATTTACCTCATAGTCGACACATAGTAGTGGCACCGGGCATTCCTTTCAATGCGCACAGCAGAAGGGTCGTATTAAAATGGCGGAGCTGTTTAGCCTCGATATCGGATCACGTATGGAGATCGTAGGTAAACCTAGATAGGACAAGAGAACGAAGGTAGTTAATAAACAATTTGGACGGTCCTTGTTCGCGGTCTTCTATCTATGCCGCCGAAAGGCTTGTTTCGGGTGTGACGATACCCTGTATGTGATATATGTTAACATGACCTAAGCACGTTTACCGTGTTACAGAGCCGTTACAGTTCGAGGCACCGACACGAAAGAACCGCTAACGGCGACATGGCTTGGTGGGCCGCGCAAACGCCAACCTATGGCGTTCTCCTTCGACACCTCTCAAGAAGACGCCAGAGGCGCCTCATTCGTGCCCGGTTCTATGCTGAACGGAGGTATCCAAGTGAAGCATGCTGTTCACCGTCTTCCTCGACTTGCTGCCACCATACTTGGGAAATCGTCCACTCACGGTCACACCGCAACCACGCCATTCTTTCCGACCATGTATCAAATCCAGGATGCGAGACACGCACACACACAACAGCACTTCAGTCGCTCCAGCTTCTGCTCCCGCAGAAGACGCAACGACGTACAGCGATGCAAATCCGAACCGAATTGCTATAGTATCACTGTCTCGCCAACCCCATCGGGCATATCACACCGATCCGTCCGGAACCAACCGGTACATCTAGTCGCACAATGTGTCGAGTCCTCGCTCGCACCAAACAATTACGTCCTAGTAGACCACCAACGATTCAAGCGCATGTATGACGAGATGCAAGCCTCTTGGAAGCCATTACTTCTATCACTCTAGCTCTGGCCGTACATATGCGTGCAGCATATCAGGCGTCGTTGTGCGCGATGAATTCGGCGACGGTCCATTGCGATCTGTTCCTATTGAGCCTTGAGTCTTGATCCTGCATACATCAGTCTTGAGCCGATGAACAGTACTAACCGCAAGCTTCAGTGGTCAGCTCTTCTAGGAAAAGAAGCGGGCACATACGCTGCCGTTCGAACCGCCGGGTCATAATGGATGACGTCCAAACGGCTTCTCCCGGTGCCCCATTTTGATCTCCGCCTCCTCGAGATACGTATATATTGCACCGACAAGTCCTTCCACACGAGACCAAATCGTCTCCCACCCAAGCCAGACCCAGCAACCCTCCACCACACGACCCAAAATGCGTCTCACCGCCCTCCCCTTTATTCCCCTCGCCCTCTCCGTCCCCCATCATCCATCCCACCCCCGCCACGACGCCACCTGCCACACCCCCGCCTTCCACCTCCTCAACATAACCTACCAAGCACACCTCGTCTTCTCCACGCCGTCGCACCTCGCCGTCTCCTACGCCAGAGTCGACTTCGGACTGTCCAACCCCGCCGCCTACGATGCCGTCTGCAGCGCCGCATCGGGTGGCGGCCCCAGCAGCAACGCAGGGAGCTACTTCCAATCGACGAATGTCTACGAGTGCAGTGAGCAGGCGGGTGTGGCCGAGGTCACTGGCAATGCCACGTTTAGATACATTGGGTTTGCGAGGAGTCTGGAGGTCAATGAGACGTGGTCTTGTGATGGGTGCGTCGTGTCTTCTTTGGGGAGGAAGGGGTGAGCGTCGTGGGCTGACTTGGAATAGATTCAATTACTTCGCTTCAGTGAACCTCACGCTCGACTTGGCCTGCGAGACGAGAGCTTGGCAGAACCCCAACTTCACTTGGCCGGACACCCGAGGGGAGATGTACCGCACGGAAGACGTCTTCTGCACGCCAGTCACCGTCATCATCGACTCGGATTCCATCGCTGCAAGCACAGTGCAGGTGGGTGAGACTGAAATGTAGGCATTGGTATCCGGTCCGGACGAGTGGCCGATCTAGGTATCCGGTAGAAGCAATGTCGACATCCGGAGGAGTGAAAAGCACTGCATTGAAACAAATTTGGTTACCATGATATTGTTGGCAATGAGTGACTGTGTACCCCTTCCCAAGTGGGACCCGTACCCTTTTCTTCGCTAAAATGCTCATCATCGTACCTGATACTGTTCTAACAATGTTACCCTCCCTGATGCAACGAAATACATGCGGCCGTGAAAACATGACAGGTATGATATCGTATCGCCAGAAGGAATGTGCACATACCGGAAGCCTTGTCCCGGCGTGTCTGGAAAGGAAAACATGACCAGGCCCTTTTGTACTCCCTACTCGTTACCCAGTGCCCTACCCGTGGAAGTAGCTCGACATCGAAAGAATGAGGAGCGCAACCAACCAGCCAGCCACCCAATCAACCCAACCACGCATTCTCCGGATTCTGCACCGGCGCCTTTCCCTTCCCTTTTCCCATGCGCTCAACCTCATGCATCTGCATCTGCTGCTGGTGTTGCTGGTGTTGCTGGTGTTGCTGATGTTGCTGATGTTGCTGGTGTTGCTGCTGATGTTGTTGCTGCTGATGCTGTTGCTGGTGTTGCTGGTGTTGCTGGTGTTGCTGGTGTTGCTGGTGTTGCTGGTGCTGCTGGTGCTGCTGGTGCTGCTGGTGCTGCTGTTGCTGCTGATGCTGTTGCTGGTGTTGCTGCTGATGCTGTTGCTGCTGATGCTGTTGCTGCTGCCGCTGAGCCCAATACGCGTAAACCTCATCGTCCACTGCGCCGTTGCCATTCCCACCGCCGTGCCCACCCCCCGCCTCCATCACAGCCCTTCTCTTTCCCATCCCATTCGCCACGAACTCACCCGGCTGCAGCGCCCACTCCCTGAACACATCCACATAATCCTCATCGATGCTCATAAGCTCGTCGCCATTCTGGTCCCGTTGAACATTGCCGCGGTCCGTGCTCGAGGCGATGCTGTGATGTTTTCGCGTCTCGCTGTGGGTGGGATCGATGCTTGGGCGCTTGGATGAAGTATGGTAGGAGTTCCAAGGAGCGGAAGGATGATCCGATGGGAAGGTGAATGAACGTGTGTCGGATGTCTTGCTGCTTTCTCCGATTTTGCGCTGGTTGTCCTCGTACAAGACGTCCCATGGGCCGCCATCTCCACCCCATCCTTGTTGTTGGGTTGGCGGGGTGAAGGAGTTCGATGTCAAAGCTGTAATTGGCGAGAAGTTCGTGGATGGTGAGTACGAGGAAGAAGACGAATCGTTGCCGTTGGCTGCGTTGTTGAAGAAGGTTCCTTGCGCTGCTTGCCCATTCTGCTGCATCTGAAGAGGTATGGCCGGCATGTCAACACTCTGCGGGAGCTCCGCGTCCAGCGCAGATCTACACTGGTGTGCTCCAAGTGCTCCTGCGTCCTGATTGGCCATCGGCAGCCTGTGTCCGTGATACGTGATGGGTGACGATCCTGAATTGACGAATTGCAATTGCGGGTACGGTTGGTGTTGCTGTTGTTGCTGTTGCTGCTGTTGCTGCTGTTGCTGCTGTTGCTGCTGTTGCTGCTGTTGCTGCTGCTGCAGTTGAAGTTGCTGAAGGGTTATCTGTTCATGTTGGCGCAACTGTTCTCGTTGGCACTCCATCAGGTGTTGCATTGACGCGCGTTGCTTCTGAACGTGAATCGGAAGCTCATGCGACGTATGATGCACTCCGTTGCCCTGAATAAGAATTCCCTCTTTCTTCATCGCATCCATGTCCAATACGACGGGCGACAGCGCACTTGGCTCCGGTGCCGATGACTTCAATCCAGAGCCAAGTTGATAGTACTCGTCACAAGAAGCTGGGTATATATCCGCCTCAAGCAGTCTGCTCAAACGCTCATTCATATCCTCTTTCTTCTTCTCCTCTTGCTCTAGGTACGCAGTCCAACACTCGACCAGCTCATTCTGCAACAGCCTGAAAGCTGCGACGTTCTCCTGCTCACGAGCCACCCTGGCGCGATGCAAGAAAGCGTGCTTCCCAGTCCTGAGCATAACGTCTGGCAAGAATACTGCAAGTCGAGAATAGAAGTCCTTGAAGTGGGTGAACATGTCGTAGATGGGCGCTCTGTGTATGAGGGGGGAGGACGCTGGCGATGAGATGCAGCCCTGCCAGTCCGCTCGGAACTCGTGAAAGGGACGTTCTTGGCAAATAGGAAGGAGTTTGTCGGTTGGTAGCGAAGCCACGGAACAGAGAGGCGTACAGGGCGGTAGACCGGGGATAGGATGGCACGCCTCCTCCACCGGTAGTGGCAGAGCCAGCACATGCGCAAAGTGAGCCTGTATCGTGCCATCAAACACGCCGATGAAGCGGGGTTGTCGGACATTGCGGAGTCGTTCGAAGGGTCCAACGAGGGTCCTGATGTTGTTGAGGAGGTCCATACCCTTCCAGTCGAACTTTGAAAGACCAAGCCGAACGTTGAGTCTGCACAAATTCTTCGTTTTGCTGAGGATCCCAGAGACGACCACGCCTATGTAGTCGCGGATATCATATATCTCGACCTCCTCGTCCCAGACCCATCCTGAACGGTCCTCTCGTTTGCAGTTCTCCACCAGGATATCGACGTTGTAGTTCTTGACCGCTGCCCAATTGAAGGTTTTGATGAACTGAGCCTTCAGCCAGTCTGCGTCGTCGGCGTGTGCATGTGCGGACCCATCCGCTCTTCTGGGTTCCAGCAGTTGTCTTCCACACATGAAGGTCCCATCTTTGCGGACATCGATTGTGAAAGGCACTGTGCTGTATAACAGTTCTTTTACCTCTGTGTACACTTGGCGATTGACGAGAAGGAGGTTGATCAGAGGTAACGTGAAGAGGCTGGCCGTAGTTGTTTGTTCGTACGGAGACATGTGGCCACGGCGATGTACTCCACGTGTCGGACTGTGTGCATGCGGCATGTACAAGCCATGGAACCCTGGGGGGTCTTCATCGACTTTTGCATGTACCAGCGCCGTGGAGGAATCGATCGGCCGAGAAGGTAGGAGGTAGCGAAAGATGTCTAGTCTCAATTCCAGAGGCAAGGTCAAAAAGTAACAGGGTGTGTTCGGACTATCTCGATGGTCGGGGCAAAGCTCCAGGTAGGGGGGGTTCCACCGAAACAAACGACTGCACCTCTCTCCACCGTCCAGCTTGAACTGACACCACCCGGCATAGCTCTTCTGGTCTTTGTGTGCATAGCATGTCGGTAGATAGGTCGGATACGTCTTCTTGAAAAGATGCGAGTTCCGTCCGATGATGGCACTGCAACGCACTCCCTTCTTCTTGTTGTAGCCAGCGCATCTTCTCAGGAAGCCTTCCGGGTCTTTGGGGTCGACGGGCTGGCTTGCAGTACCGGCTGTGGTGGTGCTGGTCGGGGGCGGCACTGGGGACGTAGTCACTTCTTGTTCGGGGCTGTCCTCGATCTTGACGACGGACCGTCCATGGATGGTCGTGGGCGACGACATGATGTCGACGTCCGGGTACAGCGCCCTTGGTAAGCTGATAGTGTCAACACTGGACGGTTGAGGGCTGGGATATGAAGACTTCGTGGTAGCGCTGGGATGTGAAGACTTACTCGAAGCGCTGCTATGTGAAGACTTGCTCGTAGCGCTGCTATGTGAAGACTTACTCGTAGCGCTGCTATGTGAAGACTTAGTTGGTGGTGGGTGCCGCGTCGCTTTGTACCCGTACTCATTGGAGGCTCAGGTTCCAGCGAGTGCAAGAGCGAGACACGTCCAACCCCCGCAGACGGCCGCAAATAAGACGAGTCGTCGTCGTCTCGAATGTGCTTGAGAATCCAGCCGCGGCGTGCAACCTCGCCTGCACTTGTGCGCGACGGAAAGAAATCTATATCCCTGTTTTGTTTGCTCTCTTCATTCCAGCCGCGCAGTGACGATCCAAAAAGATCCCGAACCCTGGCGTCATGACCAGCGAGGCCACCCACATGTATACGGGCGGCCTCGCGTGCCGCACTGCTTACCCATTTCTGCAGGACATCGAGTGCAACAAACAATCTCGCAATCCCTGCCAATCGTCGTTCGCTCGTTTATGCAAATGACGCTACGCCGGGCGTGGCTGGGCCGTGTATTCTCGCCAGCCCAGCTCGGGCTGCCAGGGCCAACCGCCATGAGATACGAGCGGCGACCGGGTTTGGGCTAGCATCGAACCACAGGTAGACCAATTTAGGCACTGGGAGCATCTGCAACGGGCGCCTGTACAAAAATGCCGCGGATAGCAGCATATGCAAATCTATGTGCTTTGAGAATGCACCGCTGCGTGCTTGCTGCCTGGCCGGACCCCGCAAGACCCACCCTTCGCATACATGTACGGCCGTGGGTAGGTGGGCGAAAGAGGTCGTGTTACTTGTACGTGCGACAGACGGGTGTTTGCGAGTTTGTGACCGCTCCGCAAAAGCTCCCTTGTCGGTTCTCGCGTCAACGGTGGCGGCACCAGGCGCCCGTGATCTGCCGGAAGCTGCTCTTGGCGTAACAGACGGCCGCAGGTGATGATCTCGGTTCAGTCTAGCATACGCAGCTGCTGTTTGTCTTCTCCAACCGGTGAATGAAGGACGCGAAATCTCACAGCCGTCGAGTGCGGATGAGGAGATAAGCTCACCCATGCCCGCATCAAGGCAATGATCCGTCCGCTTGGCAATGCCCCGCAAATGCATCCCGTACGACTGTGCATGCAGCACTCCTTCGGGAGAATCTGGTGCAAGACTCGCATTTGGAACACTCGGTAGCTCCGACTGAGAATTACCCGAAGTGTATTGTACGGAGAGCAGGATTGCACACGGCCGAAATTGCCCGTCCGATGCATCGAGTACCGAGGCGCTAGTGTTCGGGCGTTGCTCGCAATAACGTCCGCAATGGGTAAGTCTAGGCTAGCCGGCATATTCCTCAATGCTTCCTACGAAACAAAGAAAGTAGGAGGAGCTCAACTGAAGAATAGTTATGGAGCGGTCGTCGGCTTATTCTGAAGCTCCGTCTGATCTTGCATTCCCGCCTCGTCGCTTCGTGCTTTGTCCACTGGTCCATATTTGGGATCGCGGTTTCTGTTCTCGAAGAACAAGTACGCCAGCCGTCCGAGGTGGCACACTCTGAGAGCTTTCATTCATGCCACCACGCTATTGCTGATGTCTTCCCATCACTTCAACGTCTCCTATTCCCCCCCCAATCGCCCTCTCTCATCGCTTACCCTGCGATCACCACCACCTACTCTACCACTGCTGCCACTACTTCTACCTATTCTACCACTCCCATCGCTCCCATCGCTCCTATCATCTCTACAGCTTCCACAGCTTCTTCTACTTCTACTACTCCTATTGCTTCTACCTGTTCTACCACTCCTGTGTTCGCATCGCTCCCATCGCTCCCGATGGGACGAGAATGATGATCCTCCCGTGAATACCCGAATGCACGAGTCACCTGATACATCGATCTAGATCGTCCACTTGCGGTCTTCAAATATATCCATCTCGATTTCCCAGCGTCTTGTGTAAGCTCCTACTTCCAGCTCGCTCTCCCCTCTCCCTATCCGCTTCGTCTCAGTTCAACAATCTCGCCAGGATACATACCGACTAGCCACCCACACTCGGGAGCGCATGCGCTTGCTGATTTCGGCTGCCTGCCCTCGCCACCAAGACAGGCCAACTTCCGAAGACTGTGACACCGGCGATTGCTGTTGGCACCAACAAACGTGGAATTCGATCTGCATATGAGGTATTAGATGGTATTTGTACTCTTGGCAACGATTCATTCCGATTCACGATGACCATATGTTGAAGGACTGCAAGTGACGCATCGCACGGTGTATTTGCATTGTGTCTACTAGTCTTCAATTGCGAATAGTCGGCAGTCCAGAAGCTGAGACTTAAATACAGTAGGAGCAATCGAAAAGATGTCCTCAAATCCATAGCTCAGGTTACAGTGATTCAACCACCGCAGGCACGATGCAGTCTCCATGCTATGCCGATATCCATAACTCTACATGCAAGAAAACTCCTCCTTGAACTCCTCAATGTCAATGGACTTTTGGATCACCGCATCGATCGCAGGAGAGGACTTCGCAACTGGAATTCTCTCTAGCGATTACGTCCTATACAGCCGACCCATCTGCTCCAAAAGATCGATGTACTCGGTGAGGCCGGCCACGTCCTCCCTATTCAGCAGAAACAGTGATGGTTTTCGATGATTACCCTTGGGGACGGCCTCATGCCTCGCAGCGGTCGCGTTGTCGTCGGTGAGTCGATTTACCAGCCATAAAACATCGTCAATGAGAGACCGCGTTGTGTTCCCTTGCTCTTCTTCTGGAGGCATCTATTGGCCCGTCTCTGCTAGGAACTCTTGGAAGACGGCGGATTCGGCAAAGTTGCGACCACGACCGATATTAATCTGGAAATCGCGGATAGCCTCAACGACGTGATTGGCGGGTATCTGCTCCAGTCCGAGGTATTCGCCGAAGATCATTTCTGCCAACTCTCCAAGCCTTGCATCAGTTGGCTTGAAGTTTGGCTCGAATAGCTCCATCGCGGCGCTCTCGACTCTTTCTTTTGCCGTTCCTCGTGCTTGAATCTGCTGGTGCGAAGGAAGTCGGTTGTCTCTTTCCTTGGCTTTTTTTGGCCACATGCGACCCTTCTTCCATTGACGAGCGTATGGCATCCACCGAATAGGATCGCTTTGCAAGGGCGTCGTGTTGCATTGGCGGTTGTCGTAGCGGTGACGAGCGTACCAGGGATGCGGCTGGACCATGTTGGTACTGGTACGACGACTGGACCGGCGGGGGCCGGTGGAACATCGGTTGCGGCGGATAACCCCTCTGGTGGTATGTCGGCTGCGGATACGGCTGCGGATACGGCGCGAATACGAGGAGAGGTTGGCCGATGCAGTTGATGTTAACGGGTGCTGACCACGACGCTGGCTAGGGATCCGACCGTAGACGTGCTGGCCCAACGGTCGCTGACCGGAACCATGCCGGTAGACCGCGGGTGACAACGAGCTCGTCGCATGTCGGTGGGAATGGTCGTCAGTAAGCTGATTTATGGGGACGTTAGCGCCGGCCTTTGGGGAGGCTGGTGTATAGCTTGGATGATGCTCCATGTACCAGGGCATCAAGCATCCAAGCAAAAACCACTCAGACCATTGTCGATCTGAAGGGTGCGAGGCGTCTGGGATGTACCGGAACGCTGATTCAAAATGATTACCACAACATACAAGCTTTGATAACCTTTATGGGCATACAGCCTTTGCTCTCATTACTATATAGAAGCTTGGTGGAGCACGTAGTTACAATGAACAACTCAGTTCCTCATCTACTTGATCACCCAATGGTTACCCTCACACAAGCGCAAGTCTGCATTGCAAGTGATGTTCATTTCAGGCAATATATCCTATCAGGGCATGCAATGTTACTATAGCAGGAGCCGACCAAACACCGCGTATAGCATACAGAAAAAGCACGCCCGGCATATCAAGAAGCAGGTATGCAACCGACGGCACTTGTAGTCACCAAGGGAAGTAGCCTGTAGAAGCAAATCATTCCCCGAAACAACCGCTTCATACTGCCTCTCTGCAGTATACCCATTATACGCAAATGATGCCCTTCAATCCAATGCAAGAGGGAGACATCTGTGTTCGAACAAGCCCAACACTGAAGCAGGCTACCCAAGCTCCCGCTCAGACAACACGGCCTTTGGTCTGCTTGAAATCGCTGACACGGATGTCCTTCCACAGAAGAATCGCCACAATGCCAATAGCCAACACTGCCGTCGCGGCAGTGCACATGTACCTCTGCGCATCGCTGTACGCCCTCGCGATAGCCATCCTCGTCGGCGTTCCCCTTGGGTATGACAACTGGACATCCAATCCCGCATAGATCTCTGCAAAGCTACCCTTGGCTTCTTCGGGCAGGTACTCGATCAATTTGACGGGAAACACGCCGGTCCAGATCGTTGAGGCAATGGAGGAGCCAATGCCGCCGCCGATGCTGCTCATCATGCCTTCAATTGCGAGTATGACAGCGAGGTATTGGTGGTCGGTAGAAGCCATGACGGCGATTTGTTCGGTGATGACGAGGGCCCCGCCGGAGAAGGCGATGAGGATTTGGCAAATGATGACTCCGGCAATGTACTGGGTGGGTTGGCGGAAGTGGATCATGAGGCCGACGCCTAGCATGGCGACGGGTAGTCCAAAGTAAATGGCTATCCACTTGAAGCGGCCGGTATCTGGAGGTACCAGATTAGCGTACGTTCGGGATGTGTGTGAGACGGAAGACTTACAGCGAATGAGAATGCCAACAATGACCGAGAAGAGGCACGAGCCGACAGTGTAAATGTTGGTAACGTACGTTGCATCTCGGAGCGAGAGACCGTTGACGACTTGTAGAAAGGACAAGAAGTAGGCGTTCCAGAGGTAGAAGCTGATAAACAGGGTAGCTGCC
>Ga0247803_1000751_pt1 | contig 17231 bp, 12 predicted proteins | sample UWRJL014104B1_FD_180928 | JGI IMG/M metagenome (GOLD analysis project Ga0247803, IMG submission 180928) | Plant litter microbial communities from Arlington Agricultural Research Station in Wisconsin, United States - UWRJ-L014-104B-1 | ecosystem: Environmental > Terrestrial > Plant litter >...
CGCGGGTGACTTGAGAGAAGACGCAGCCACGGGAACGAGAGCCATCATGGATTACCAGTTCAAGAGTATATGCCGCGGAGAACACAGCATCTTCTCGCAGGTCGAAGCACAGGGTGTCAATCCCCGAGACCACATCTTTATTTTCAATCTTCGCTCGTACGATCGAATTAACGCCAACAGAAAGCTTAGGCAGCAAGAAGAAAGTTCAGGCATGACGTACAGAGAGCTACAGCAGACCGAACTTGAAGAGCTCGAGGCGCCGCTTGACAATGAAAAGGAAGCGCAAAATCGCGCTGCTGAGATGAGACGCAAGTTTGCAGGAGAGGAGCAAGACGTTGGCCTAGGCGACCAAGGCGGCCTCATCGACCCGGACTCTATCGCCGACGACGCCATGCTCACCGACAAGAAACCCAGCACCGAACCCTGGGACGGGGAGCCCGAAGATGAAAAAGAACACTTCTTTCAAGAAGAACTTTACATCCACGCCAAAGTGCTCATCGTCGACGACAAAACCGTCGTCTGCGGCTCCTCCAACATCAACGACCGCTCCCAACTCGGCTACCACGACTCAGAGCTCGCCATCGTCGTCCAAGACACGGACGAGATCGAGATTGAAATGGACGGCAAACCATACAAAGCCTCTCGCTTCGCCCACGAACTGCGCAATCTCCTCTGGCGCGAACACCTCGGTTTCCTACCCCCGCAGTCTCTCGACGCCTCGGAAGACCCCGATGCACAACCGCCCAGTGACGACTCCCCGAACAACACGCTCCCCGGCCAAGAACGCGACTTCGTGTCCGACCCGCTCTCCGAACAGCTCTGGGAAACGTGGTGCGAGCGTGCGACGACCAATACCTCCGTGTTCCGCGACCTCTTCCACGCGGATCCCGATGACAGCATTCTTACGTTTGCGGACTATGACAAGTTTACGCCGAATCCTAAGGCGGACAAATCGCATAAGCAGGGCCATCTCTATGATCACAATCGGCCTGTGGAGGAGGTCAGGAGGGAGTTGGACCGCGTGAAGGGGCATTTGGTTTGGATGCAGTTGAAGTTCTTGGAGGAGGAGACTATGGCGGAGAAGGGGCTGCAGGTTAATGCTTACACGGAGAGCGTGTATACGTAGGGGATGTGGATAATGGTGGGGTCCTGGGGGAATGGATCTCCGGGACGGTCTTGTGCATGGAAGGTCTTTGTGGTGTTGTTTCCTTCATCATTTTAGTTACTGAGTCTCCCAGGGCTCTGCTGCTGGTTGGCTGGCCTGGGTGGCGGACCTGTTCTTTTTCTAGGTTATGTTTAGGGAATGCATAGTTATCGGTTGAGTGAATCGTAATTTCTTTGGCTTTCGCGTTGTTCGAGCAGCCTGGTGTCTGCACGACTGTGTGAAACGCCCGATATCATAGACTTGGCAACTTGTCTATCGGAGAAGGATGGTTCGGGTACGAGCGCGTTAACGTCTGCAGCAGAGACATCTAATGACGCTGTTGTGGTTGAGTTATGACGTCGTCATAGTCTAGTCGCGATGTCTTTTATACGCCGGTGCTTCTGACAAGAGTCACACCTCAACTGTGGAACTGCTCTTGGGCATACCTCAACTACGGACTGCTTGTGGGTGTACCGTAGTTCGATACTGTTGGGACCTGACTCACCCTTTGCCACTACACGAGATAATTATAAGAAACACCGCAACAGTCACAAGGCGAACGCTGAGCTTGATTCCATAGCTGCACGCGTTCAGAGTTGTGACGCGTTGAACTTGAAATACTCACGTGTTTTCGCGACTGCGGGTGCTACTGGTACGTGCACAGACCCCAGTTACATTCTCCCGCTCGCACTCTTCCCGCATACTCAACTAATCGTTCTAGTATTGCGCCTCGGTCCACCGCTCGCTATGGCAGCATACATCAACCTTTGCTTGCAGGGTACGTTGGCCTCAAAATGTCATAAACAGCGCTTTCTTCTCACAAGATGCTAGGGACGTTCTATTTTGCTGCACATCGATCTGCAGAAGATGACAGAATGCTGAAACTGTATTCGAAGACGCTTGTGGGCATAGCAAGAGGTGAGTAACACCATCGCCCGGCATGGACGGTGCAAAAGCGCTCATTGACGTAGAGTCTACCTTTGACATTGTGTACACGCGGATTAGCCGGGATTGGCGTCAGCGGGACGACATCGCTACACCCTTTAACGATCGCCGGTGGAGTCACGTTGAATCAGTCTGGACCTTTGACCTTGATGGCGATATTCTGCGACTAGACAAGCAAGGCCACAGGCTTTGGGTGCCCCTCGACCTTATTCGCCGGCAATCCATATCCATGTCCGATTTCAAGCCTCACGACGCACCGCTCACACTCGCCAAACACTCCGTACAATCTGTTCACTCACTGGACTGCTGGAAGATGAAACGCAAAGACATCGATATGCACAACCTAGAGCGGCACAAGATTTTCGTCTCCAGGATACTAGCTGACTTTGCGCACCAGTGGAGGCACGTCCTTTGCGGTCGTTACAACGACTATACATTCCGAAGGCTTGCTTTTGCTATTGTCAGCATCGTCACCCTGGATTTCACTGTTGAAGAAGTAACGCGCTCACGTGCAGGCACTGGCATCATGGTGTGGATAAACAGCCTCCCAGAATGGGACTTTGCCCGCGGACACATCTTCAGGGTCGGTGGGGTGTCCATCGTCATTTGCCAGCATGCTCCGCACGCCGTCACGCTGATTCGGAACGATTTTGCCAAGCGCCGCAAGCACGAAAGGGTTCCGGCAAACAAGAGTTTCACTTACCTCATACTCTCGGTGCGAGAGCTTATCCTGTATCGGACAAACGACCAGTTCCATAGATGCACAGAACCCACACGACTGCTCGATGGGATACATCCTCCTTCTGACGAAGCTGTTGAGATTCTTCTCCAAGCTACGCAGACTCGAGCTCCTGATAGTCCTCTTCACAAGCTCCCACTTGAGCTGCAGGATGCAGTCCTTGATGAGGTATCAGCGGGGCCGATTGAGAGCGCCAGAGTTGGCTGCCTGCTTGGCATTGGGTCAACCTTTCGATGGAGGTGTGGTAACCGAAACATTGAAAGGGAAGGAGTCTGTGGGTCTAGGACACCTTGGAGTCGTGTGGAGTCGCACATTTGTTTCGGTGGCCACCGTAGTGGTGTAGCATACAAGTGAACGTCACGCCCATAAGAGACATCCCTTAGATCTATCGATCTATCGCACAATGGGGCGGTTGAAGATTACATTGGCTATCAATGGAGCGTGAGTCGTACGTCCTATTGTCTGACAGGACGGCCAGAACCAGTGGTCGGCACGGATGGATAGGTTATCCATCCTTAAGGTCTAGAATATCTAGAATATAACCACGGATATACGCACTTTATGCGGGGTCTATACTAATACGTATAGTAATAGTATAGTCTCTAGTATATAAGCTTATTTATATAGTTTATGTCAAACCCGAGCGGTCTATATAGTTAGTAATAGATACTCTTAGTGTTAAGCGAAAGTTATTACAAACTCTCTAAGCGTTAATGCTATACACTATGTACTAAACTACGTAACGCCTTATTCCTTAGCGTTGGTATTACTCACACTGTCCTACTCCTGCATAAACAAGATATTGTCGTCGTCGTCGCTCTTAGAATCATGTAGCGCGTCAAAGAAGGAATATATATTAGCTATCTCCCTTTCTCTATATCTATTAGCATGCTTACTAACGTTAATTAGCTTGCTCTTTCACGGCAGCCAGCGGGACGTCGTATAATACTCTAACTAACATGTTGAACGCTTAATACGATTTAGAATATATAAGGTAAGAGACAGATGTATGAGGGTAATAAGAAGGATATGCGGAGGAGACTTAACATTGCGCACAGTTAAAAGAGCTATTAGCTACCTTAACACCATACAAATCGTCTGTACAGGCTATTACTATCAATATCCTCAAATTATCCAGATGGATAGGCCGGATTGATAGATAGGATGGACACCGCGGATATCCATCCTTGCCGATCACTAGCTAGAACATGTCTTAGGTTCCACCAAGAGGGGATGTCTTCTGCAGTGGTTGGCAAGAATGGATAGGTTCTAACCTGTTTGTTCTAAATATTCCGAATAGATCCACGGATTTGGTCCATTGAGACGGCATCCACGTTAAGTCTCACCAGGCAGTAGCAGCTGTAGTGTACGAGCTTTGTTGGTAGGGAATATCAGTAGGTCTTGCGCTAGTATCACATGCCCATCAGATGCCCTCGACAATGTACTCGACACCAATGAAACCCTCAATATTGAGCCGTTACTAAGAGCTTAAGATGCTCAACTTATCCGGATGGATAGGATGGACGCCGCGGATATCCATCCTTGCCGACCACTGGTCCCCCGCAAACCGATAGATTTACCATCCATCCATCCTCCAAAATGGGTGTACGAAATCCGTCACACTCTTTGACGATCCACCTGCTCGTCTACACGAACGGCATGGGGTTATCCTTGATGCGTCGGCCCCATGCGACAACGTCGTTGGCATTGTTGATGAGATGCATCTGCCCACCAACCGTGCTGAGATTGTGGTTTTCGTACTTGTAGAATTGCACGACCAACCCAATCTGAACCATTCCGTAGCAATTTTTGGACTCGTTGTTATTGCCTTCGAGATGGTCTTGGAAATGATTTTGCGTGGTATCCCAAGGCTCTCCCTGTCTCTTACATTCCACAAGCATGAATTCGTACTCATACAGCCTTTCATCAGGTCTTTGAAGAATCTTGAAGAGGCAAAAGTCGGGCTCGGTGTTGGCAGACACTGTCTCCTGAACGACAGAAAACCCCTCTCTTGAGGGGAACATAAACCGAAGGATGTCTGCTATAGGTCTTCGATAGGTGTGTTCGTCCGCTTCCGGTACCCTGACCAAAAGATCGAGGGCGGCCTTGACGTTGAGATCGTCGAGGTATGTTTGAGGCGGAGGAGGGTTTGGGTCGATGAGGACTGCTCTTCCTGTTCTGCTGTTGTTCCTGGATGGCGTGTGTCAGCGTGGTCTGCAACTAATCCGCCATGCACCGTACGTACCATTGCGGCCAACTCTTTGTCGGGTCGAGAATCCAAGAATCCTGTCCAGTGTTACGATCAGCGGTACGATGTTAGGACCAGGTGACCGGTCTACGTGACGAAAGTAACGTACGCCTGCGCCATCTTGAAACCCGTTGGGGATTGCATAACTTGTCGTCGTTGCAACAGTATCGTAGTAATAGATCTGACCAGCGTGATTTGCGTATTGTTTGATCCTTCCGCCTGCCAAGGGCCCGAGATCGGTAGAAGTCATAACGCAATTTTTGCGATTGGTAGTTGACAAAAGGTATGGATTGGATAGTGGGAAAGCCGCCGTGTGGTATTGTTGATGGTTCTCACATCTCAGAATAAATCTTAATGATGTAGCAGTGGCAAGAATGGCGCAGTAAAACCAGAGAAGGCGCGAAGCGGACGTTGACTACTGTAATGGTAAAACGCGCCTGGTGATAGATCAAGACATTTAGGCAACCGCGGTTCCGTTTGTGGACGCATCCAGATCGTTGTTCGTTGAGACTGACGTGAAATCGACACGCCCCACCAAGCGCCCCTCCAAGCGCCCACCGAGTTTCAACATCTTTCATAACTTCGTGCATCCGGACTTGTATCAGTAATTCAAGCTGGCCACGTAGCTAGCTCCTCCCGTACCACTGCAAATTACAGGCGTAGTAGACGCGGTTTCAGCCAACGCGTTCAGACGTTGAATGTTGATATAGTTGGCGCACCTAATTCTACCTTTATGTTACAGTACCACAATTTACAGTGAAGCAGCGACTGCAGCACGACCTCCGCCGACATCGACAATCGCGCAGATTTTCCAAAGTCCATCCTTCAGCGCTTCGCAATGTCGACCGCGACCCCAAACCTTCCGAACTGCCGCTGCCAGTCTCCCAACCACCCTCCCACTGCTCTACCTCACCCTTTCAACTCCCCACTATTTCCGCTCCAACTGCAAGACCGGTAGCCCACTGTAGACACAGCACATACAGCACTACGCTACAATACCATCACTGTACCCGAGCCCCATAGATTCCACCACGCCGAATATATCCTAGAAACGCGGAAGTGTGTCAACCCCGCCATAATGCACGCACCAGGAGGAGACGAGAACGGCGATCGCGACTACAGAATTGGGGCGTTTATTGAGGGACTAGGTGTGATGGCTTGGTGCGCCCGTGTTTTATTTGTATGCGGAGGTGGAAGGGTAGAGGTTAGTGGTTAGGGATGCTACTTGAGTGATGGATTGGTCAGTGTCTGATGAAATAATAAAGCTACCATACAAGCCTCCTGTAATGCATAAGGGGACGCGCTAAGTATGGCCGGCAGGCTGCAAGAGCATTCGTGATTATGCTTGTAGAGCGGTTCAGGTCTTAGTATCCCTGTGTGCAGGTACAAGAGAGTGTTTGTCTGGCTCTTTGCGCAGCGATAGTAGGTTTTTGTTTGTAGGTGTCTATTTTGTTTCTCTTCCTGTTCTTTTGTGTTAACTTTCTTCCTCTTATGTGTAATGTGGTATAGCTGTGTGATAGAATGATATGATAAAGTAAAAGAGGAAAGAAGTGGTGTTGCTCCCGCGCTGGATAGGGTAGGCACGCTATCCAGGAGGTACGCCACCCGTGTGGTAGCCAACTAGCTTAGCGGCAAGAAGGCGATTGCCGTCATGCTAAGCACGTCCAAGAGGGAGCAGGAGGTGTAGCGACCCTCCAGGCCTGGTCAGCTGAAACTAGGTCTTGAATTTGTGGTCATGGGTACTATCCCGACCGCGTGGGCGGTCCGGTGAGGGTGGCATGGCCCTACATGTCGTTAGGTAGGCAGGTGGGTCAGTTGTAGTCACGCTGCGTAGTCCCCGGGGGAGCTTAGTAGCTCCTTCAGGTATTGGATCCCTTCTCGGGAGTCACATGGTGGATAGCCTGGCCGGTGTGACCATAAGCGTAACAGGCGTCTAGTCGTCTTGCGGTGGATCGTGAGTTATGGAGAAAGCGTGGAGGGGAGGTTCGAGGAATGGTGGAGAGGAATGAGCAGGAGAGACATGTACATGATCTCAGGAGTAGGGAAATCAACAAAAGCTCATTCTGCAACGATATTATACTTCAGGCGTTGTGTTCGTTAAGAACTAGTGTTGTACAGCCACAGGGAGCTAGAACGATGCGTCACGGCACAAGCTGCTGCGTCTTATCACACATTGCATCTAGCTCCTCTGCTGATATCTTGCCTCTAGCTGGCTATAGCTCCAACTCCGCCACTAGTACGGTATCTAACATGGCGTTGTGTTGGTATTAACGCGGGATGGGTGGCTGCGTTGCGTGGAGGTAGAGTTGGAGACCAGTATAGTTGTGTATGGTGGAAGGTGAAGAGGAAGAAGAGGAAGGCAAACATCTAGCTTTGGAACTGTATATGTCGGGTTTGATAGCTTAGACGTGGCCGGTGAGAGGAAGAGAGGGCAAGATGTACGACTGGACGAAGGTTAGGTGCTATCCACATGTTTTCCAGAAAACTGCATGTTCAGCGAGTATAATTCGCGCCCTACTGTGGATAAGATGAAGACGTGGCGGCTTTGGTGGGTGGGTAGGAAGTCTAGGGTCTGGTTACGCCGTTGCGTCAACGTTGGTTATGTTGATGCGCGTACCAAATAAACGGCTTGATGGCCTTTGTTACCCACAGTGTTCAACGAGATGGCTCGTAGGGTCGGTATAGGTTTCGCTCCTGCGGTCTCGCACACAGTTGTAGTTCTAGCTCGTCGAGCGCGACTTGCGGGGGAGGCGGGTTGACGGGGGCGAAAGGGAGATGTGGTGAGTGCATTCGGAGGGGGTGGGACGATTGCGGCGAGGGAGAAGAGTAGCTATTTCCATGGTTAGTTAGTGCGAGTGTGACGAGTTCTATATGTGCCCTTACCTTTCCCCTCGCTCGTTCCTACCACCAATCTAGATACGGCCGCTCAAGATTCGGTTCAGGACGAAGTGTCTAACACTGTATCAACTATCGATCACAAACACGAGCCACTCCTTATTACCTCTACTCTCAAGTCCACACTGCAACTACTAACATCTACGTAGCTCTCCATTATGCAGCGCGCAGAGGTATCGACCGTGTGATGATCATGAGTTGTGAGATTCCCCGGGGAGGAAAAAGGGACGCGACGACCGATGAAAAGGCTCGAAAGTTGTGGTCATGTTCTTCGAAGGTAGTAGACAATGGGCTGTCTGTCCCTCGAGCGGACACGGGGAACCGTAGTGCGGTGTGGTAGATTACTACTAGATATCTATCTGCTCTTGTATTGCCTGGCAAAGCGAAGGTCAACACTCGGACTGAGGGAAGGGCTAGAAAAGTGAATGCCTATCGCAAAAGCCGCGCGTTGGAGTCCCACCTCCACTCCGCTGTCCTCCCTTTTCTCAGATGGAAGATATTTTGGAGTTAGAAGCCAGAGCGAGATAGATCCGCGAGGGTAAAGGGGAAACAAGCTGAACGGAGTAGAAGGCTTTACGCACTTCAAGTCGGCATACGTGTTACAACAGAGTAGACAGAAGTTAAGCACAACGAAAGCAGAAACATTCTCTATCAAAGTGACGCAGTACTCCTACACACGTTCTCCATGCCGTCCGCCAAAGGCAAAACGCCAAAAGCAAGAGCAGTTACACTACAGAACTAGCACGCATCGCAAACACAACCCTCCCTATCCTCATCTCGAACCCCTCCCCTTCAAGCACATCGCCATCCACCCCCCACCCAATCTCCCAAGCACCCACTCGCCTCCCTCAACCCACCCACCCCCTTTCCAGCCTCTTGCACACAAAGCAAGCCTGCACGATACGACCACCCTCATCCTCAAACCAGGCAGCCTCACCAGCGCCGCGCCCAGCCCAACAATAGAAAGCCTGCAGCCCAACCCAGTCCATCCTCACACCCAAACAAAACTTCAAATGCAGCCGGAACACATCACATCAGGACTGGCACTGCTTCCCTCTGCATGTCCATCCCAGCCCCACTGCTGCGGAAGCTGAGGCTGAAGCTGAGCTGCAAGCAGGCGAGCATGCCATACCCCCAAGCCTAGTCGGTCAGGCGGCACTGATTGATTGCCCCCCGGAATCCGACCTACCGCTATGCAGCCGCGAAACAATCCCACCCTTTCACTCTATGCAGCTGCGAAACAATCCCACCCTTCCACTCCATCCTGCCCCCAATCACCCTCCACCCATCCCCAAGGCAAGCATATCCCAACATAGCACACACCGCATCTCGCTACCCCATACCCTTTCCCTTCCCTCCCCCAACGGCTCGCTCCTCCCTATCCCCGAGCCCGAACGCCCCGCCCAACAACCCCCCCAACCCGATCCACATCCGTATCCGTATCAAACCATCAACCCACGGTAGGGGCAAGCAGCCTCGCGCGCCCTGACCTAACCGTACGCACCCCATGACAAGTTCCAAGCGCGGCCGTACAAAACACACGATCGCCACACTCGGCCGAGCCCGCAGCCCGCCCTCGCAGCCCGACAGGACAGGCCGTAGCGAGAAGAGACGCAGTTGCAGCAGCGATTGCGAGGTCGCCGACTGTCCCCGTCTGCCGATCCGATGCGGACCGCGCACACATTCCGCCTTCAGCTCTCCACAGTCCAACACCGGGTTTAATCATGCCGGTGACAAGATGCGGGTCGGCCGTATGCTGCTGGGAACGGTAGGGAGGGGGAAGTCGTTACCGTTTCGGGCATGTGTGCTGCTCGATACTGCCGAGGTCTAGCGAGATGTCTGCAATCATGCGTCGTAGAGGGCCGAGCTGGCTACGTGCAGCAAGACGAGGCGCTGAAAAGCCTCGACACCTGTCGCGCTCTCGGAAACAGTTAGAACGAGGCGGTGGCTACACGTCAATGCCAGCTTCGTGATAGGGCACTCGCTTACCGCGGACCTAACCGTTGGGAATAACCTCCCCTCCAACCATCAACGTCGTGCGTCGCCATTCCAGCTGGCCTCGACCTCGCCGCAACAGTCGAGCTATTGCAACAAACGTGAATGGCTTGGAGGGTAGAAACAATGCTATCTACACCCCTGCCCTCAGCGCCAAACTCCGACTTTTCATGACTATCCCAGCAGAGTCGACTACTCACAGCTGTGCCGCAGACCTGCATCGACCTAGACTACGCAGCCGCCCACTTGCTCGACCAGATGAACGCGCCCACACGCGCCGACCCTCCGCCGTGACCGCCGTCCCACCCACACCACACCGAATCCCGCAGACAATATTCCTATCCTTGCTATATTGGAAGGTCTCGGAGGCTTCCCACCAGGCCTCAACATCACGTTTGCGTTTGCGCAATAGCCACCAAGCAAGGGACAGACGTGGCGGCCTCGTTCGGAAGTACCTGCAGCGTGACCCAAGAATAGTAGCCTAGCAGCCCTTTAGCGTAACCGACGCTGTACTGTCCCCGCCCAACAACGCGCCGCAACACCATCTACTAGCCCAGCTCCAATGCGGAGGGACCAGAGCCTCTCGTTGAAGGGAAAAATCTACCGGTACTGCGCGCCGAGGCGCGCAGAAACACCTAACATAATAGGGGTGCATGCAGACACGATGCGGCTGTCCCGGAAAGACGAAAGATCGACGTCGGACGACCGTTGAGAGCACCGAGCGTTATTGTGTCAGCGCGCCCTCGTGGTGCTGCAGGTAAGCTGGTAGCCCGTGTGCTCGTGTTCAATGTGTAGGATAGAGTACTTGGGTCAGGACAAGGCGTCTGAGTGGTCGTCCAAGCGAGGTCCTTGGGAGCCTCAGGATTGCGCTTCGGTACGTGTTTAGCAGACAGGACGGCTCCCGTCGAAGCAGTCAGCCCACCACCCTGCCCCACCCACCATCCCCAGACAGGAGGGGCCGTATCGCAAGAAGAGGCAATAGTGAAGCAGTCAGCGCGCCGCCCTACCCCACCCCCGAGGACCCGGGGGTAGGGCCTCGGGACTGTCGTGGGCATGAGGTGAGATGCTGTCTCGTGCAGCAGACCGACGGTAAGGCAAGGGCTAGGTTTTGCCTACGGTGCCGCCCGCGTGGGCGATGCGGCCGCCGGCGCGAGGGTAAGCTGATGTGGGGAGGCAACGCTGATGCTGCAGGTCGGGAGTTGTCGGTTGTCGCAAGCAGATGAGAGAACATGGTAGACGGACCGGAGTTGCCCTTTTGCAGCGAGAAGAGAGAACAAAGCAGACAGCCCACGGCCTTCCCCTCGAATAAGCAGGTGGCTGGGTAATTGTTGAGTCGCTTCTACGCCAGAGTAGTTTGCAAGAGCGTTTCAATTGACGAACGTGGGAAGCAACGTCGTGCGAAAGGACCCATGTTCTTCCACCTCCGGCACGCGTTTCCCACATGTCAAATCGTGTACGCATTGTGCTCAATGGCGTAGAAAGCGCGACCAGCACCAATATAACCATATTATCCGTAATTATCCGGCCGTCGCGAAAAGCCCCCTGTGGTTGCGCGCGGGAGCATAGTCCATGGCATCGGAAGGGACACTACATTGGCGCAACGTGCGCAAAACGGTCGTTTACGGCACGGAGCCTGTATGGTGTTGTGTTGCGCATGAGGGTCGGAAATGAGGCTTGCTGGGGTGTGTACTGTACCAACGTCAGCTGTCTATGGACCTTGATGTAGCATGTCGACGGGAGCGCTTCTTCGCGAAGAAGTCTCCTCGCCTTCGTGCTGATGGTGAGGGATTTGTGGTCTATTCTCGGAAGCGATGGGGATTTGGATGAGGATGTCTTGACGCTCGTATCGCTCTAATGGTCGTTAATGTCGCTTGGACACCGTATCGTCAGCTCAATGCCGCAGAATCCCAGCGGTGAACTATTCCTGTAGTGTACCATCATGGGAAGCTATAGCAGCGCATTGATAATGTGCCGCATTGATGCTAAGGAACGAGTGCTCAAAGCACTGGCGGCGGGCGTGGCCGGCCAGCCACAACGTGGGAGCTAAATCCAGGAACGCGCTCAGACGCCCGCGAACTCGTGTCCGTCTATGCAGTGTTGACGAGTCGATTGAGCTGGTGGAGGATACTGGCAGGACAGGTCGTATGGTTGTGGTGCTGTTTGCGGATCCCGCGAGAACTCTACTCGCCAACCCTTCACCCTGATGACCGGCAAACGACACCTCGTAGGTTGAGCGGTAGAGCGTGAAACATCTCGCCGTGCGACGTGAGTGTGGGGCTATGGCGGTACTCGGGGTGATGAAAACAGAAAGAGCAAAACATGCAGCCCAGCACGCCCATAACGCGCTCCTGCACCCACAGTCGACGGGCAAGAAGCCGATGTCTCGGAATAAGCGGTAAACCTGCCGTAGGTAAGTAGACAGGGTCATTTCTTCGTCACGACGACAAGGGGAGAAACCAGAGGAGACAATCCACCAGCCGCCCCCGCCGCCCTTTCCCGCCCAGCGTCCCTGGCTGTTAAATGATATCTCTTGGGTTGAGCGGTGGAGCGTGAAGCATCTCTCTGTCGGACGTGAGTACAGGGCCACGGCAGTGCTTTCCAATAGGCGAAGAGGTGAGTGGAAAGCAGACAGCCCACCACCCGTCCCCGCCTGCCGACCCTGCCTGCCGTCCCTGAGTACAGGGCCACGGCGGTGCTTGCGTGAAGAGGTAAAAGTAAGCCAGACAGCTTACCGCCCTCCCCCTGCCCGCAGCTCCCAGCACAAGGCCACGTTGGTCCTCCCGAACAAGTATCCCGCAATGCAAGAATTATACTTTACCACTTCGAGAGCCAAATCCCAGTATCAAAGACAAGACAAAATAGGATGACCGGGCCGGAGCACGACTGCAGACCATCTGTGAACAAGTACGAGCAAAGCAAGCAGCCCACCCCCGTGCAAGGGCTGAGCCCATATCGATTGGTAGACATAAAGCCACCACTCACGCCATCTCGCTCACCGCTGAAAACACCTCACGGACATGCATCACGCCCGGCGCGGTCCACCGTGATCTAGACAGAATTTCCAATCTTGGCCGATCGGCATGTCGGGAGTCTTGAGGCAATATTGTACTACGTGTGTGATCGCGATGAGTGTTCCAAACCGTGCTCATTTGGTTGCGGCCTGGTATCACACTGTGAGCTCTCAGTGATGGATCTTAGCCGCTAACTTGATCGGCATAGTGACCACACCAAGAGTCCTCTTCATGTCAGAAACCTGGAGGGTCCCCAAAAACAAATGCGGCGGTGCTTCTGTGATTTTGTGAAGGGGTAAGGGCAAAGCAGAGATAGTGGTCCTTAGCCGCTGATATGATCGGCATGGCGACCGCAACAAGAGCCATCTCCCTGACAGAGATCTGGAGATCGTGCAAAAAGGAATCTACGGTGATTGCCAGTGCGGACCGTTGGGTCCATTGCAGCTTCTCCTGAGGGACTGAACTCAAAACAGATCGACGCGGCCGATCATTACCGCGTGCAGAGTCCCACATAAGGTCGCCGTCCACTCGAGAGGCTAGTGAATCACCTCTGTTCGATGAGCTAGCAAGCGTTGTGAGCGTTACATGCGTTGAGGGCGCTGCCTTGATACCCACCCGCCTTGACCTGCTCTGTCGAGTCGTGAACGGACCCAACTTTGACTGCAATGACTTCCCATGGCTAAGCGCTTGTTGGTCAGACAGTCTTGACCTGCAGCACCTTAGCTTCGCTGATGGCGGCGATGGAGTCGTCAGCTTAGCGCTACCTAGCGGTACGTTGCAGTGGGTCCGCGGTACGTGGCAGTGTCTTCGCCGAATCAGGATGATCATCGAGACTGTTCAGGCCAGGCGAACTCGATGCGCGATGGCGCGGATGGAGAAGCAAAACGCCTCGGGCTTGGAAAGGAAGGGATGTGTCAAGACTCACCGTGGAGGCGGCTTGACGGTGCCGGGTGGTGTGGTGTCAGTGACAACGACTGGCGCCCGCCTGCCGTTGTGCCCGCTCGCGGTCTCGCTCATGTCAACTGCTCGCCTACTTGCTGTTAGAGATGGCCTACGATCGTGTGCATGCCTAGTGTCCAGTCTAGGCGGACGATTTGGCTGTTTAGACGTGACAAGGGATGCCGTTGTAGTTTACGGTAGTGGCCCTCCGCCTCCGGGGAACTACCAAGTATTCTGAATCGTGCCTACGATGCGACTAAGAAGTTGCACCATCTTCGGCCCGTTGGGCGGTAAGGGTGCGTGTCGGTGGTGGATGTCCTGGAGGCTGGATGATTGAATCGCGGCCTCGTGATCTGGAGGAAGGTCCTTGTGCGAGTCCGATACTGGGAACGAGTACCAGACCACGCGTCCACCCCACGACTCTTACGACTCCTCACATGCGCAAGTATGTCTTGTTGGCGTTGTGACGTTGGTACATGTCGTCCACTTTGGCTCAATGATGTGCACGGCGATGTGCCGAAACGGGTAGATCAATCGACCCATTTGTCACCGTGGAGCTATGATTGCGAAGGCGCAAGCTCCGGAAGGGATGCGCGGTCCGGAAGTACTGTCAAAAAGCGCCGGCTGGACAGCTTCGCTCAATAGAGGGTTCCAGCCAGCCGTCGACGGACGGGCGCTTCCGACAGCGCGCGGCGTATCCGCCTCCAAGCACCGGCGCTCTCGCGCCAACCGCTCGACTCGTTGAGGTTGAGAGTATCAGCTCTGGAAATTTGGTTGCGGGCTGAAGAAATCAATAGCGAGGGCATCCAACTCTGGTGATGTCGGCGAGGTCAACCCGTGCCTGCCACTTTCCTAGCACCGTGTATCTTGGCGGGCGACCAATCAGGATGGTCAGCCACAGCAATGAGGCAGGCTCGTTTCTTGGCAAGCACCGCACTCGATGTTTTCGTGGGAAGATCGCCCGGGGCAGAGAGAGCCGGAAAATCCTCTGCGCCCGCCACAACCCGTCCAGCCATCTATTGTAATTGTATGGTACTATTGGCGACCAGGACAACCGCGGAAGAAGCTGACGTGCCGTGGGCGATCCACCAAGGCCGAAAGTCTGCGGCCGCGGCCAAGCGCCTGAAACGTTGACTTTGGTCGTCAGAGCGGGGCCAGAGGTGGTCTTTGTTGTCTTGCTTTTGGCGCGGTTTGATGGGCGAGAAAGGGGCGCCGTCGGATTCGCGTTGGAGTGGGGCCCGCGGATCCGATTCGCGTGAATCCGATCTAACGGCCGGGGTGCTGTATCTCGTGTAAACCTCGGTCGGTCGGCCTACCGCGCGGTGTCGACGTCGTCATGGCACACTAAGGCACCTAGAGGGTCCTGGGCGAGTCAGAACGTGTCAGAACATGTTGGCTGCACGGGTGACTGTTCTCCTGATCAGCGCAATACGCACAATCCCCCAGCAACTGTCTTGCCGTGCTGGATGCGTACGTACGGGTGGCCGCGTGATCGGGCGCGTGGGCAGGGTGAACAGCCACACGTCTGCGCAATGGAAGCTCCCGCTGCCACGAAAAGGCCGTTGGCGGTCAGTGGCGCTAGCTATGGACTGCTACTTGGAGCGACGGACAATAGGGGTGGGGAGTAGAGACAGTGCCCCGTGCAGCAGCGGGTTTGGCGGGCAGATGGAGAGGGGCCAGCTGAGGACGTCATTGGTTCGGCGTCGGGTGTGGGATGTGCTCGGTAATCTTGAATCTGCGGCAATCGCGTCCGGGGACCCCTGTCTGCTGTTCCCCAGCCGCGTTTCTTTTTCGGTGCAAGCAGCTGTGACCGCCCCGCTCGGACTCGCAACTCCTTCGCTGGGTGCACAGTGGCCACGATCTATATCCCAGGGAGTTATTGAAACCTAATTGTGGCAGCATCCATGTCGAAGGATCGACTGCCTGCCGTTCCTGCGACGTGAACCCACAAACAGAATATCGAGTACGGTCCATTCCAGGGCGGTTCCGACGACTCGCTCACCCTCGTCCATGTGATTGTGATGTGCAAGTCCCGTAATGACTGCCTCACCAGTCTAGGAATGGGCAGCGCTGCAAGGTCGGGGGCATGTTCGCTGTGTTAGGCTTCGAGGTCGCCGACCTGCCACACCTCTGTTTGGTGGTACCGTGGTACCACGCCCCAGTGGCCAGCTACAGCCGCTGGGCACCACAACCGTTTTCGTTACCCTCAGGGTGGTGCCTCGCTGGCTGTACGTCTGGTTCCTCGGGTCGAGGGGCGCTGATGGCGGTACGTTGGCGTTTGGTGGACTAGCCATTGCTCGCAACTCGCAAGGACTGCTGCACGTTCGTGTGTCCATCTGGTCGCTGCAGCTGCAGCGGCCGTTCCCTCCCGCGCGAATCCTCTTCCGCACACACTCGTTGCTAGGGCCATCACGGCAAGCCACGGCCTATTTTTGAATACGGAGAACCGCGGGCGAGATGGACCTTGTAAAAGGTGGAAGGTGGAAGGTGAAAGGTGAATGTGCAGGCGGATCGGAGCCCCACCACCACTCTACGCTGCGTGCGTGGGGCGCCTGCGGTACGGAGGGGGGGATGTTGTTCCGGCGGCGACCATGAAACGTAGTTGCACAGAGCCGCCAAAAAGCATCATCGATTGGCACCTGCCATCCCAGACACATGCCACACGCAATCAAACATTGTGCCGGCAGGCTAAATATTGCTCAGACATCAATTTGGCCACAGCATGAGCCACATTCGGATCGCTGGAACCACCGTTGATCCCAGAGTACGGGGACAGAAGCATAGACTCGCACCCCAGCATCTGACAGGCAAGTGACGCTGCTCCATTGAGCACATGGACTAGGATGCTGGCTTTCTGGCTCCACCAAAGAGAAACCACGGCGTCGCGGCGACGAGCGTTGACTATCGGCTATGACATTGTGCGTCGCCGGCGTGCCGTGGGGTGCGACTTCATCTCTGGCTCAGCTGGCGTAGGGAGGTGCGTCGTTGGGAGTCCCGACGTCGACGTTGCATGGCCGGCAATTCCCGCAGTGGCATTTAGCCGCAGATGAGGCCTGGCCGTGTTGAAGGGTGCGAAAGCCGCCTGGCCTGCACGCGTCCGAGGCCCATGACGGAACGAGGTTTCGGGCCAGCCATGAAGGGGAGGTGCAACATTTGCCCGGTCCGAAAGCGTGAAGGGTGGTGATGGGTCTGGCCGGCGGCTGCGCTGGGTGCGTGGCGACGCATGCACGAGGTCTTTTCGAGCCCTGGTGTTTGGAATACAGAGGCTGTCTGGGGGCGCTGACTCGGGAGCGTGCGGGCGGCGGTTCAACGCTT
>Ga0247803_1000753_pt1 | contig 17180 bp, 10 predicted proteins | sample UWRJL014104B1_FD_180928 | JGI IMG/M metagenome (GOLD analysis project Ga0247803, IMG submission 180928) | Plant litter microbial communities from Arlington Agricultural Research Station in Wisconsin, United States - UWRJ-L014-104B-1 | ecosystem: Environmental > Terrestrial > Plant litter >...
ACGGTAGTTACTTTGACCCAAGGAGCTAGGTCTTTGGGTTCGTCTCCTACAGGTGGATCCGAGCTTGTATTGTCGGTCGTCTCTATTCTGACCTTCTTTGCCTTTGCCTGTTCGTCTAATTTGGCAATTATTCCATCCGCGAGCGAGTTGATACAGGCTTCTGCATCCTGTGCTGGAAGACGACGGAAGTACCCGCCCGATAACAGCCGTCTATGCCTTGGGGAGGGGTCAGTATATTTGAAGCAATAGATTGGGTACTGTCAGGGCCTTCATTGTAAATCACGAGTCAGAGACTTACCATGAGCTGGCGTCCGGCCGCCCAACGATGGTGCGGACTGCTATGTCCGCTGCGAGCCCAGGTCTATCGCTATGACCTAAAAGTTCGACAAGTCGAAAGGCCACTCTCTGGGTTTCCACGTACTCGTCTGCGTCTACGCTTGTCGTATCTAATGTCCTCATTGCGTTGTCTGTGATCTGAGCAAGAAGCGGTGCTGGCACATTCGCCCTGTGGAATTTGAGCACTGACAAGGCCGCATCCTTCTCCAATTTCATGTTTGATAGAAAGTGTCCGTCGAGAAATACAGCTGGGTATCGAATGTGGTCGCTAGATGAGGGAAACGCTTTGGACAAGATTCGGGTCTTCGTCGAGCTGAAGGTGTCAAGGTAGAGTAGACTGGATAACACTTGAGCTTCTCGAACATCTGGAAATGCTTTTGCTTGATCAATGCGAGCCGTAGACCACACTTCGTGACGTTCTACACCTGGTATAGTCGGCATGGAGTATTCTACCGTCGAATGCACCTTTGCGTTTGCAATTTCACTAATTCTTTTCGAAACATCAATGTACGTCAAATTGTCAAGTGTGCGACTCTTGCTCTCGACAATGTCATCCGGTATCGGATTCCACTCTTCGACTTCAATGGTATGTGAAGAAGTATCGAACGTCGGCAATAAAGGCCAACGCTCAGTCTCTGTCTTGCCCAAAGGTAGGCCTCTGTACGCTCTCGTTGTTTGCCAATAACGGACCGCCTCTCCGGGGCTCATTCTTCCTTGGCTGAGCGCATTGATGGCATGTGTCCATGCTCGATCTATGCGTGCTTCCTTTTCTTCTTTACCCAGCCTCGTCGGCAGGAGCAAACTGAATGCGTAGGAGTAATCGTCGACGAATACACCAATCGCCCTCCGCGTTTCCTCGTCCGAAGGAAGAGCTCTCTGGGCGAGACTCGGATCAAGAAAAAGGGCCAAATCCCGGCGAGACGCGATATAGGGTGCAAGCGTTTCTAATGATGCATCATCCAACGTATAGGGCTCGCATAGATGCTGGAGCGGGAGTCCGCGAGGGAATGGATCTGGGAGCGAAGCAGCGGCTGGGTGCACCGTGGGGCGATATCTGCGCCAAATATCATCGCGAGCCTTTGCGAGATCGTCAAAGAACCGGTACGTTGATGGCAGTCCGTCTATCAAAGGAATTGGCCTACGTCCGTAGGCCAGGATGCCACCAAGATAGTCGACATGCAGACGGCTATGGCTCGGTACGAGGGCCTTTTGCTCTACCGCGGTCAACAGAATTTGCGTATCTTTCCAAAGAACGTCGTAAAGCTCGTCTTCGGAGAGCCCTAGCGCATCTTTGACTTCGTTTGAACGCTCAATACGGTGCCTGACCGCATGCGAGAACAGACATAGAGTACCATGCCAGCTACGCACCGAGAACGATGGCTCACGCAAGGCCATACATGCTCTATCAAACAAGCTAGACAAGATCTGGTTGGCAAGCTTGACTCGCCGGCGAAGATCAGTAGCCGTAACTCCCTTATCCACGCTTTCTGGTATGCCCGCCAGCAACACCCTCACATCGAGGTTTGGGTTTTGATATAGCTCTTTTACTACTAGAGAGTCCCGGATGAAGCGTTGTGCCCATTCATGAGCTTGCCGGTACAGCTCTAGCGATTCGCATGCGACGGCGAAGTTGAAAACGGACCCGGCATAGAAGGCACGTTGCTCCGGGGTTGAGCTAGACACCGCTGCTTGTTTCCGCGCTTGCATACACTTGATTGCGATCTTCTTGGCTTCTTCTTGGTGACCGGCTCGTCGCAGAAGAAACGTTTGCCACATGTCTACATCGCCGGTCTTACTGTCTGGAGTTGAACCAGATCCCAGGAAAAAGTCCCAATCTCCCGCCCGACCGACAAATTCGCCACCTTGCGCGGACCGTAAACGACTGAACAAACCAAGAGCTTCTGCTGCTTGCAGTTGATGAAGCAATCTTGATGACAAGAAGCATTTGGCCCCTTTGAGGCCCTTTTCCACATTGAGATCGTGACCAGTAGCGTTTTTGTAGCAAAATTGCAACACGGCATAGCGTCGAGACCTCGGAACACCCATGAGAAGGTGTTCGAACGCTACAAAGAAGCCCTTTGTGATACTTTTATGGGAATACGTGAGAAGTACTGTAAACTGCGTCTCGAACATTTCTGGTCTGCGTGACCAGCACATGGAAACTAGATGGAGTAGACCGTTGCGCTCGTATCCCAGGCTCTTTGCCACATTCGGATGTGCCTCCAAGTATTTAAGCGCTACGTCTACAATCTGCAGCTTCATCGACCAATCGATCTTCTTCTTGACAGCTCGTTTTAGCAGAGGCTGTACAATTTCGTGGATACAACGTTCCGCCGAAAGGAGTGGGCTTTCTTCCTCAAGCAAGCGGTGGAGAATGACGAATGAAAACATCATAGATGCCGAGAACCCTTTTGGGGCTGCAGTCTCCGACGGATAATCGTGGAGTAGAGGCCAGAGCCACTCCTTTCCCGAAGGATGATTCTCGAAAACGTATCGGAGTGCCGCGGCTTGCAGAGCATCCGAATGTAGGAGAAGGAGTCGCCGACACACATCGTGCGGGATGCCCTGCTTCCCTTTCAAATCTCCGTCGATTACATTGGTGACAAATTCCTTCGTGCAACTGGGAAGAAGACGTCGATATTGGGCGCTTAGTGTTCGCTCATCTTGGCTCGATTGGGGGGTGACTGGGAAAAAGCGAGGCTGTAATGCCAAAAACAGCTGGGTGACTTCCTCTCTTTTCACTTCACCATCTATAGCTTTCGCGCTGGTCCCGATCGCGCGACAAGTCTCTTTGACCTCTTTGGCCGAAAATCGACTGAGAAGATCGACACAGCCCTGAACGCCTCCGATTGAGTCCCAAGTCAGGCTCCATTGCCACGATCTCAAATCCTTTCGCAGCTTCTTGATGGCCAGTCGCCGTACCTCGGCGGAGATGGCTTGGATAAGGGCTGAGTGTAGCGACTTTGGTGATATGCAAAGCCATGGTGCAAAGACTGCGGGTGGGACCAAGCCGATATCAACGAAGTGGATAAGCTGTTTGGTGATTTCATCTTCGCTAGCCTTCTCAACAACAGCTCGAAGATGCTGAGCGACTTTCTGGGGAGGGGAGCAACGGAGTGTAGAAGGTTCCAATGTGGACATGATCGAGAGGATCCGCTCCTGGTGTAATGCAAATGTTGCGTCCCAAAGCAAGAACGCCGTCCTCCTTCGGTAGTTAACGTTCGGTGCTCGTGAAATAGTGCGGTAGGGTCGTCCTGTATAGAGAAAGCTTTAATCGAAAGTCGAAGCCGCCGTATATGTTGGTTTTCACAGGCTCTCCGGTGATTGCGGCGTATCTGAATGCAGTGCGAGGATCAGTCCGAGAGTAGACGTGGTATCGGCACGTTGAATTAAAAGAGGAGGGCCTTGGTGGGACTGATTTACAAACGCCCTCATCGTACAATAGAAAAGGGCGGAAGTGATGTTCGTTTCGATTCGATCGAGGTTTCGGAGCCGGCTCTCACGGCCGACGCTAGAGGTTGATTGGTTGATAATTGACACCTCCCCTGCAATGGTGGAGAACTGCGGTGGTGAGACGAAGCCCCGCTAAAGCCCGTGCGCACCTGTCCCTCGTCCTACCTCAGTCCGTCTCGTCTTCCTTCGCAAGTATCGATTCAATTGTAAGCTGAAGCTTTCGTGTAAAAGGTCCAGTTGCATACAAGATAACTCTGAATAGAAAAGATTCGAGTCTCTGTGCCTAAAACGACCGAAAGCAACACATGATGAACCCGGGACATGGCGGGAATTGAGGTATTGCTAGAGACGAGACGGAAGAAGGGTACAAAGAGATTTGCAACGCAGGCGACGGGACCGTGGCAGGGGACTGTGTTATACTGCGATATCTATTTAGACATGATGCATGGTCCGTGAATTTAGGAGTTCAGCTTGAGCCGCCAATCAAAGTTCGGATAATGGAAGAAGTCGTGTGGGAGAATCCGAGACCGAAGCCATGTGGCTTCAGTGTGCCTACATATCCACGTTCATGGTCTCGTTGGGACACAGTGACCCGTCCTTGATGTGTGCTTGATTGCGGAAAAGTTGCCCGATGCAGCAATTCGGTGGCTGGGATGATTAGCACGGCATCTGTGTGTGTTGTGGTGATGATGAGAGATGACGACAGCTAAACCCAAACAGGACTAGACTGCTTGCAGCCTTCGTTGTGCCTTCTACGCCGTCCCAACTCTCATGCTTCACTTTCCCCTGAACTCGCTTCTCTCATTGTTGCAATGACATCTACGCAAAGAACAACGCTGCTATGTGGGCGCACAGCCAGCCAAGGCGCATCTGTATACCCGCTCGCACTTCTCCCTCGACATGTGCAGCCGCACGACGAGAACCTAGCCTTTGCACCTTTGGGCTGCCTTCCTCCTTCACCCCAATAGGAAGCCTCTGATAAGTTCCCGGGATCGCTTCAAATAATAAAAATGTCGTCGACGTCAGATATATGACGCCGCCGATGGGTCGATCCCCAGCGGAGCAGGAAATGCGCCAGGTAGCATAAAGAATAGGCGCTTCCATATCTTAAGTTAAGAAGCAACAGGTGGCGGCGCAAGATCTCTCGCGGCTGAACAGCAGCAATCGAAGCTCGCCGAGGAAGCAACTAAGATATCAAACCTCAATACCACAGCGGCACCGGAGAACAGTGGCGAAGCAGTTTCTGTCGAGCCTGTCGCAGGCTCTTCTTTCTACATGGATATAGAAAAAGTCGTCGAACCACGCAAAATTCTCTACGGAGACTGGGCACATACAATGCTAAACGTCTCCGAGGTGTGTACCTACCTTATCCTGCAACATTCACTAATAAAAACGACAGTGAATGCATTGACTTATCGCCTCTAGATCCAACCAAATCTACTCATCACCGCAGGCACGCGTTGATAGCGTCACACAGACGCATAATCTCGTTGCCAATAAGATGCTCGATATTTTCTCAAGCTTGACTCGTACGTGCGCTTCTCTCGGATGATCATGGCCAGATTACGATTCGTGGGTACGCCAGATCACTGGCGAAGTAGTTTTAAAGCTCGTCGAAGCACTATGGTGTGTACTTTTGGCAATGGAGCATTCTCTCTCCAAGACTGGTTCCCGACTGCTAATCTAAATTGCGATTGTGTGTTTGTTTGCGGGCATCATGGACTATACAGTTGGAAGATGGAAAGGCGGAAGAGACCGTCAGTCTACGCGAAAGTTCGGAAAAGGTCATCTTATAGCATACCAAAGAGGCGCGTGGAAGTCTCTGAGGAGTGCTTTCAGTGAAAGGATCACCAAAAACTTGATGTTTGTTGGATAGCACACCGAGAGTACAAACCGACACACAACGCTTCCCGCAGAGCGTAGAGCGGCAGATGCGCCTTGTCAAGTACCACGCTGGCCATTCAATACACAAAGACACCCGGAGGGGGGTCTAGAAAGTCGGAATCAGTTTGCCACCCGGAAGGCAGAGCAGGCGCCGCTGATAGGCTGCATTTTACTTAACTAAACACCGACCGTCCCCCCACCGACTTGCACCTCGTCGGGACAGTCAACACGCGTGTTACTACTTCAACCTACTGCGTCGCCTTCACCATCTGGCTTCAGCCGCGCGCCGCTCTATACGTGGAGAAACGCCCAAATCGCGTTTTGCTCACCAGTGCGCGCGGCGCCAACGTCTACCCCCGCCACCGCCATCACAACCCCAGACGCACCTTGCGACCGCCGTCACGCCTGGCGCTCAACACCGCAACTTGAAACCAGTGCGTACTGATTTGCTCCCGCCGGAGGTGGTCTGCCAATCTTGTCCGCGGAGCAACCCCAATGCCCAGCATGCAGGCGGACGTACATGGTGGTACCAACGCGAGTGCAGCCGGCAAGGTGCCAATTCCCCGTCTTCCACAAGACGAACCAAATTCGACGGCGGATGGAAGAAAGAAGCGCATGTCAAGGACGGGGAAGGCCTGTACGCTGTGCCGGAAGAGAAGTAAGTACCTTCGCCCAGAGCGCTCATCCCGAGCCTCATCGACGTGCAATCAGCGAGGTCGCTGGTCGCGCCAACCTGCACCTGGTACATGTCACCTGACCAGATTGCAGAGGTGAAGTGCTCCGGAGAAACCCCGCGGTGTGACAACTGCCGGGCTGGAGACCACGACTGTATATACGACCTGGCGCGGAAGGACCGCCTGATGACTGCCACGAGCCAGAACCACGAACTAGTGACACTGCTCAAAGATCTCAGCCTGCGCGTCGACCATGTCGATAGACAGAGAATCAAAGACACGCTGGCCGCCGTAGACGATCAGCCCACAGCAGCGGTAAGCGTCAAATCGCTAGGAAAGCGCAGAGCCACCGACGAAGAGTCCGATGCGCCTGGCGAAACGCGCTCCCCGGCTTCAATTGGCTCAAACGAGGATCTTGATCTCGTCGATGAAGACTATCTACGCAGCCGTGAATCGCGTGAGACAGGATACCTTGGCGTAAATTCGGAAGTGCGATGGCTGAAGAGCGTGCAGCGTGAGATGGCTCTCGGCGACAGCGAACCGCAAGGTCTACCCTATGGGCCACCAGGACATGACCCGCAGGCTCAAGCTCTCCGCGCCGATGCATACCAAGAGCGAAAGAAAGCCGGAAGGCGGAGCCATTTCCGGCCCCTGAACGAAACAACCTTCTATCTCGACACTGATAGCCTCGATCTCCATATCTTAGTGGACTCGCACCAACTTCCACCTGTAGAAATTGCCGAACAGCTGTTGGCTTGCTTCATGAACACCGTTCACAAATCCTTTCCCATCCTGCCAAAGTCTTTTGACAAGCAGTTCGAGAAGTATTTTCACGTTTCCCAACAGGGTGCTCGACTACAGGTTCCGGACAAGTGGCTCGCTATACTCAATCTGGTCTTTGCCATTGGATCACGTTTCTCGCATCTCGTGAAGGCCGAGTGGCGGGGTGACGAGCGCGAGCATCTGGTGTACATGACGCGCGCGATCCGGCTTTTAGGACAGGACACCAACAACATGTTTCTATCGGCTCCTGATTTGGGTGTGATTCAAGCGGTAACTTGGAAATGCTGCTGCCATCTCATGACATGCGCTAACAGTTTGTAGACGGGTCTACTCTCATTCTACTACCTTGCCATTGGTCACGTCAGCAGAGCGTGGGTCATGATTGGTGTGGCTATACGGCTTGGGCTTGCTCTTGGACTGCACCTGCGCAACGCAGATGATTCCATGTCTCTAGACAAGAAAGAGACGATGGTTCGCACCTGGTGGAGTCTGCACTCAGTAGAGTGTCTCCTCAGCGCCATTACGGGTCGACCCTGCGTCTTGCCCCTTGAAGATTGCTCTGTGGATCTGCCAAACGCCCACGAGCAATCCCGTACGAGCTTGTCTGGCGATTCCAGCTCGCGATCAAAATCTATACGAACAAATCATCACCGGGCACCCGGCGAGACAGGCAGTAGCGCCACTCATTCGGATCCAGAGCGCAGCATGCACCAATCAGGATCCTATCTCGACGCTTATCTCAGCATTGGCTTGATCACTCAAAAGGCCATAGCGAGCTTATATTCGCCTCGTACTGCAACACAAACCTGGGACAATATCCAGAGCGCCATCACCGAGCGGACGACTGAGCTCCAAAAGTGGAAGCGAGGTGCCTTGCCTGAAGAAGATGGTGTGCTCTACAACCCCTTTCCGGCTCCCGATGGCCTACGGGAATTGACCCTTCTTCGCTTCTCCTATTACAGCCTAAAGATCCTGGTCACTCGACCATGCTTGTGTAGAATGGAGCGTCGTATTCGAGGTCAGACATCGGGATCTGCAGACTTCAACCAAAAAGTGGCCGAGGCATGTGTCAAAGCAGCGCAGGATATGGTGAGCATGTTGCCGGAGCAGCCAAATCCACAGGACTTGTATGAAACTGGACCGTGGTGGTCGATCGTTCATCATCGTAAGTACCGCCCATGCCCACTAGCCAACCTTCTGTCTTTCTAACCCCTGCATAATAGTCATGCAGGCTATGACCGTGCTGCTACTCGAACTCTCGTATCAAGGCACTCACACTCATGCTGGCCGGTCGAATATTCCCGGCTACATCAAGAAGCTCGTCCGTTGGTTCCGCGCTCTGCGTGCTACTGACGCCGTTGCTGGACGCGCCTACGACGTCGTTGTCGGCATTCTAGAAGACAGCAACCCAATCTTCCAAACCATAGCAACCCAGATTCTCGCCGAAGACGAAGAGCGGGGCTCTGAGTACGGTCACAGCTCCTTCCCGCCAGATCTAAGCCAGGCTTTCCCTAGTCACGCATCCGAGACGGACGTGGGTCCCAGCGGGAGTAACGCCGGCTACGACCCTGGATTTAACCATGCCCGCCTGCACAGTTATCCGGCGATAGCTGACCCGCGTATCTTCACTGATCTGGGTCACATGCAGGCCCAACAGCAGCCTGTGCAGCAACAGGCGCCTCAAGACGACTTCTTCTCGTTCACCACGTGGGTGCCTAACCCGTCGGCGTACTCGAATCCGTTCAGCACGAGCTTTGATCAGCCAGCCCTCCTTGGCATGCCGGATTTGTGGTCTATCGTGGAGTCTTCAACTGGCGGTTCGCAACTGCCAATGTCGGCCCCAGCGCAGCAACACTACCAGGACGAATATAAATCGTACGATGCACAGCATCAGGGTCAGTAGTTTAACCGCTGACCCGTGGTAGCTTTTGCGACGGTGGGAATGTATCGAGGGTCTCGTGGCTACTTTCGTTGGATTGGTGGTGGGCGGTAGTGCGGGCGTGGCGGCATACATGCGCGACTCCGCATAACAGGCCAGGCCTTGTAGCGTTCCGAATCCTTTGAACTGCATGTGCAAGAACGTCGTGGCTTCTGAAGGTGTGATTTATGGGTGTATAGCGGCCTTATTTCGGAGTACACATACTCCCGGTGAGGCTCTTCCGATAAAAGAGAAACAAGCAATGAATTACAGTTGAAAGAAACAAGAAAATTGATGTGTAACCATTCCATCGTCGCGCGTAACAGCATCTACTATATACAACTTGCGTACAGCCCACCCGTCCATCGATTTGAAACTCAACGGATTGAACGGAAGACCCCTTTCGTCAAACCCTCTCAACACCTAACCTCTCCAACGCCAATACGCCAATTCCCCTCAAAGCCCCACCCTCCCACTCCTCAAATACGCGCCTAGCAGCGCGCCGCTGTTCCCCACTCGGCGCATACAACGCCACCAGGAAAAGCGGGAGATGCAGCCGCAAGTACGAAAAGCCTACGTCGCGGATTTTGAGAAAGGAGGATACGCTTAGTATGAGAGCGAAGTGATCTGGCTCTGTGGGACGATGGGGGTCGGTAGAGGTGGGGAGATGAGGGTCGGACGGCGGTGAGGGTGTGACGGAATTTTGGGTGGAGGAGGGTGTTGAGGAGTCTGTTAGGGGGGGTGGTGGTGGCGAAGCAGATGGCCGGAGTGGAAGAGATCGCGAGTGCGGGTTCGTAGGTGTCATGGCGTCGAGGAACGATGTCAAAGAGCATGAGGATGTTGGGGACGCTGGTGGGGATGCTCTGGTGTGCGTCTGGTGTGTGTCTGTTGATGGCGCAAGTCGTGCAAGAAGCAGCCAACAAGCCGCAAAGTACGCATATTGAATCGCGGTAAACGGATCGCGGAAATCCGTTTGGCCTGCTTTGGAATTGTACCACACAAGGTTTTGCGATTGATTTTCGTTTTCGTAATGTGTCCAAAGGGTGTGGACTTCTTCGCGGGCGGCGGTGTATGTTGCGAGGCGAGAGATTGCAGATGGGGAGCGGGAGGGGTGGGAAGAGGGGAAGGTGAGGTTGATGAGGCGGGCCAGCGGTCGTACAATTTGTTGGTTTAGTGGCATTCTGGCGAAGGGCCAGGCGCAGGCGTTGATGAGAACACGCTCTATGGTTTCATTGCATCGAACTCTCTCCTCCACACTTGTAAGTAACACAAACGCTAACTGGACCCGAATATGAAAGAAGATGTGCGTGAGTAGCGGCCCCGGGCCTTTGGCCGGAGAACTTCCATCGCCGCATCCGACGCCGCCGCCTTTCGCGTTCGACGGCGGTCCACCAGTCTTGAGCGACTGCGTCATAGCCACGTCAAGCATCTTTGCGGCACCGATGATGTGTTCGGCGTAGGCGCGGCCCGTTGTAGCAACAATGGCTTCGAACATGCCGAGCATGACGCTGGCGGCTACCATGTCCATGCCGACTTCTTTCTTGCCGCCACTACCGCTGGCGTTGCGTGCTACGACGCGACCCTGTGCGCGCAAGGCTTCTCCGTAAAGCCCAGCGGCGTACTCAAGCAAGCCGGTGTTCCGCGCTTCGATGCCGCCGAATGCCGCCGTTGTAGCACGGATTGCTAGACTGAGGGCTTCCTTGCCGCTAGGACCTGCTTGTGATGCGTTTTTGGATGGGACAGAAGTAGAGGGAGGTTGTGTCGCTAGACGGGGGAGAGCGTGTAGCCAGCTTGGTGGACGTTGTGGTGCTCCGGGCATGTATCTGCCTTCGGCGCAGAAGAAGCGGGCTAGGCTGGAGAAGAGGGCTTCGTTCGTAACGTAACGACCGCTTATCTGGACAAGAGTAACATATACGAGTTCAGAGGGAAGATCACCTCTTCTCCCTACGACGTCCCCCCTGGCCGTGGACGCAAGCTGCATATTTCCCCGTGCGCGTTCGTACTCGGCGTCGGTGGAAGATTTGGGCTCAGGTTTGACAAGAGGCTTCTTCGACGACGGCAGTGACGGTCGTTTCCGCGGTTTTTTGCCAGATGGGTAGGAGGACGTATCGACGAACATGAGTGGTGCGTCTGTGGGACCGGGACATTGGCGATTGAACTTTAGACACATTTGGCAGTGGGGCATGGTAGCGTCGCATTTGATGCGCTTCTGGCGGCATATGGCGCAGGCTTTGGTGCGGCGGGCCATTTTGAGAAGGTTTTAGGGGGGGTAGGCGTTGAGGTAGGTACTTGATGAGATGTTGGTGAGGTGGAGCTGAAACGGTTCTGTCTGATAAAAGGTTTCCGTCCGGGTCGACGTCCACAATGTAGGTATCCAGATTCCAGCGCCGTCCACAGTCCGGTCACAACACACACTCTTCCTTTTTAACCTTCCTTGTATGTGGTCCCACCACCACCACACGTTCCTCGGTTAGAAGCGACTTCTTGACCTCTACGCGTCCACCTCTTTTTCCGGCCGCAGCCTGCTAGATTCACGACCAGTCTCTTTGAGCTCCCTCGCTCGCGAACACCACAACAGCACGCCAATCGTCTCTCTCAGCACGAGGCGCGTATGGTTGGCAATTCAGACGATGCTTCTCTTCCTCTCCTCGTCTTGACTGACAGCTTGGCAGCCCTTCTCGATCGTCTCGTCGAGGCTGAGCAACACCCAATGACGGACAGCCCGTGACGGACGTGGTTCTTGCTTGCCTAATCCGCACCAAAAGCCAACATGCAGACGAAAAGTTCGTAGATCGGGAACGTCGTAGTCGTAGGTGTGCCGTTGGGGCGGACAGGAAAAGAGGACGGCAGTCGGATTAAACTAATTACATGTCCACGCTACGCTCCACACCAATGCGGAAATGCACCCGCGCTAGTACATATTGTACATAGCCCCACGTCAAACTGGATGATTCGCAGGCGAGAAACGTCGTCTGGCGCATGTCTTTTGCCCTAGCGCGCCGCCAACCATGACCGTGACGTTCCGATAGGGATTCTATTGCAGAAGCCGTTGCCATGTCCCAAGTGCCCACCACGCAATGCCCGAAGCCCCCGGCGATGATCCCCGAGCGGCGAATCAGCGGGGGGTGGGAGCGCTTGCGCGTCCGGCTGGGCATTCGATATTTGAGATCAGTGGGCGTAGTTGCTTGGAAATTCTGAAGGAAGACTGGCGCCTCGCGTACGTGGTACGTACACAGGACAGACAGCGGACGGACGTTTTGATGGGGCGTCTGGGCTTGGCTGTGCGTGAGGATACGAAGACCGCAGCGGGCGTGCCGTGTTGGATGCGTCTGGAGCGCGTGAGCTGGATTGTAGATGGTGCTTACGTCGGGTCGGAAGAAACCACGAGCAGGGAAGAATGACGATCGCTCTCAACGGTAGAATGATAGTCCAGCTTCCCAGTCCCCGGGAAATCCCTCCAAAAAGAGGCTGGAGATCAAGCCAGGTGACGGAATTCATAATTACCATTGATTGCCTGGGCAAAACCAATAATCATGCTGCTTAGAAGAAGCAAGGCGCAGCAGCACCTTGTATACTACATCCTACTCCCCTGCCCCTAACGCACTACACCCCTCCCGAGAACGCCCAGTCCGACCCCATACATCGCCAAGTTAAACCCCTGAAAAGAAAGTGCAGAACCCACGCCATAGCATGCCCACCGCGCCACACAAACCCTCCCATCGCACTCACCCCAGCCCATTCCACCCCCTTCACCTTCCAGCAACCTTCTGACTGGTCTCCACAAACGCCAGAGCGCCCTCCCGATCGAACACGTCAATCTTACTCGCCGAATTCTTATAGCTAACAGCATAGCACTTATCCGCCACGAGCACCATCTCTGGCCTGAAAGTAGTGCAGATAAACTGCCCTCCTCCTTCGCCAGACTGTCCGCCTTTTCCGCTCAATTTCCGCAGCATCTCCGCGACCGCAGTGCGGTACTGAGCGTCGAGATTGGCGTCAATCTCATCAAACAGGTAGAAGGGCGCGGGATCGCACTGCTGGATGGCGAAGACGAGGGCGAGGGCGCAGAGGGCCTTTTGCCCGCCAGAGAGCTGCTGAATGCGCTGTTGTTCGTCGTGTTTGGAGTTGAAGGACACGGCGATGCCGACGCCAGTGTAGTTTTCCACGCTCGTCTTACCGTTCGCCGCACGCGCCTGTGCACGCTCGTCGTCCTCGTCGTCCGATTCCGCATCTCCGCCTCTCCGTGCCTCGCGATCCGACCGACGTTGTATGATAAGGCGACCGGTTCCTGCAGGCACGAGCTGCACAAAGACCTCTTGGAAGTATTTAGAGACTTGCTTGAACGTGCGGGCGATGGCTTCGTCTTTCCGCTGGTCTAGGACTTCGACGAGGTTTTCGATGGCGTCACGCGAGGTGTTGAGTTCGCCACGGCGGGAAGTGAGTTGTTCACGCCGGCGGGTAAAGTCTTCGTACTGCTGAAAGGCTTTCTTGTTGACGTGGGAGTACTTCTTGAGGGCCTTGTTGACCTTCTCGAGCTCATTGACGAGCTGCGCCATGTTAGTTTGGGTTCGCTTGTAGTCAAGATGCGAACTTACTCTGTCTGCACTCCACCTCGTGAACTTTTGGTATGCCTCCTCTGGCAATGTCCCAAGTTCACGGATGTCCCGTTGCACGGCAGCCAGCTCGTCGCGATATTGTGCGCGATCAGCCAGCTTCCTGTCCATGCTCTTCTGGGCCTTCTCCATCAGCTTGGCAAGTTCACGGTTGCTCCTCCCCTTCTCGGCCTTGGTCTCTTCGTATTGGACAAGCTTCTCGTTCTCTTCTTGCCGCTGTTCATCAAGCTCTTGAATCCGACTGTCGAAAGCAGCAACAGTCTTGTTGGCAGCCTTCAGTGCGCGTTCGCATTCTTTCAGCTGGGCCGATTGACCGCCGCTACCTCCTGCGCCCTTTTGCTGAGCAAGCAGCTGATCGTAGTGAGGGTTCAGGTTCTCGCGAAGCTCGGCCTCAATTCGTAATTTCTCACTTTCAAGCCCTGACCGCTCATCGGTGAGCGCTGAGAGCTGTCCATTCAAATCTCGCATAGTACCCGTAAGAGACTGTAGTAAGACCTCCTCATCCCTCGACAGAGCTTTCTTGAAGTCTGACGATATCTCTTCCTCCAAGTCGCTCTGTTGGCTGGCCAGCTCATTCATCGCCGCCTGGATATCTCTGGCTGTGTCCTGCATCTGCTTCAGGGTGTTAGTCTTTCGCAGCAGATCTGCCTGCTTTGTGCGGAGTGTCTGCCTCATGGGTAGGTATCCATCTTCGGCATGCTTCTTTTGGTACCCGGCCTTGCGGATCTCACTTGCAGCAGCAGTGAGTTTCTGACGAAGACTGTCCAGCTCACTTTGAATACTTGATTTGCTCTCTTGCAACTCGTTGAGTTGTTCGCGCAAATCCACGGCTTTGCGATGAGCGTCGAGCTTGGACTTGCTAGGATCAAAGTATCCGCCGTGATAGCCACCCTTCTTGTGTGCCCGGTCACCGTCAGGTGTGAGGGCAAGTACATCGTGGTTGCGAGCCAGACTCTGGCAGATGCTCAGCTCGGGGCAGACTACCACCTTGGCGAAGATGTCCTCGAAGATGTTCTTGTAGACCGGATCAAACCGAAGCTTTGGTAGTAGCGGCTGAGCGTCTGCTGTGTGTGGAACATTAGCCGGCTTGCCCCGGATACGGTTAATGGCGCGGAATGGAAGACGTCCACCTCCGGACTTTTCCAGTAATCCAATCGCCTTGGCGGCCGTGCTGTCGTTGTCACATACAACGCTAAATAGAGCAGGGCCTGCAGCAACCTCGGTGGCGATTTTGTACGGCTCGGACACTTGGAACAGCTCTGCGACGGTACCGTGAATGCCGTCGATTTTGTTATCATCCTGCAATCGGCGCAGCGTCTGTAGACCTTTGCTAGTGGCGTGATCTAGCAGGTGCGAGAATTCGACTTCGGCGTGGCGTAACTGTACTTTCGCATTGTCGAGCTTCGCGTTGATCCGGTTGTCGTCGCGAAGGAGGGTCGACTGCTGGTCGTAGAGCGCGTCATAGGCTTCTTGAGCCTTCTGAATTCGCTCGCCCAGAGAGAGTGTGTTGTCGCCCTCGCCCTCCAGCTTGGCCTCCAGATCTGCGATTTCCTGCTCGAGAAAATTGATTTCGTGCTGCACTGCCTGCATATCCTCGTTTGTTTGCATCTGGATCGACTTTCTCGTTGACAAGTCCAAGGTGATGTTGTCGACACGCTTGCGCAGCGCATCATCTCGCTGACGCCTGGTGCTGTACGAGGCGCTCCGGCCCTGCTTTTCTTCCAGACGTTTCCGCTGGCCTCCTGCTTCGGCGAGTTGAGCGCGTACATTTGTCTCTTCCTCCTTCTTGGCCTCGTATTTGGGCATCAGTTTGCTGAGCTTGGTCTTGCGATCCTGGATCTCCTGCCGCACGCGCTTGAGGTCTGCGTCCAGGCGCTGGTGGGACTGCTGGGCAGCCGACTGGCCTTCAGTCAGATCGGCGCGCTCCAGCTCGAGGGCGGCTTTGTGCCGGGCGGCGACTTTCCGATCAGTCTCCTGCTGCGCGCGCTCGTCGTTCAAAAGTTTGATTTCGCTCTTCAAGTTGTTGATTTGCGTGTCAATCTGCTGCATATCAGCCTCGTTCTGGAGGAACTGGGCCTTGTGGGTGTCGGTGTCGGCCACGCCGTTGTGCCGCGCCTGCTCGATGCGCTCAATCTGGACCTCGAGGTCGTTCTCTCGACGCGCATTCATCGTGTACAGCAGAGCGCGGCGCTCGCGATCGTTCTTGTTCCAGGCCTCGAGCTCCTTCTTCTCGCCCTCGAGCTCCTGCAGACGCGCGTTGATGTCCTTGACGAGCTCGTCGATGCGCTCACACTTCTGGTCCGTATCCGTCATCAGCTTCAGACTGTCGGCGCGCCGCTTCTCGTACACGTTCGATCCGGAGATCTCCTTGAGCAGGTTCAGCCGCTCCTCGTCCTTCATGTTGGTGATGGCCGTGACGCGGCCCTGCGGCACAATGTAGAAGGGGTTGGAGCGCGACAGTCCGGCGGCCTCGAGCATCTCGAAGACCTCGCGCTTGGTCGAGTTCTTGCGGTCCATCGAGTACTCGTCCTTCTTCGCGCCAATGGTGCGGCGCAGGACGAACTCGTTCTTGCCGTTGTTGTGGAAGCGGCCATCGCTGTTGTCGAAGGTGACCTCGACGTAGGCCGACATGACGGCGGATCCGGAGCCTTCCTGCGTCTGTTAGCCTTTGCGTGCGGTGTGTATGTGTTGTTTGCGGAGGGTGCGGAGGGTGCGCGTACGTGCAGCAGAGCCTGGCGCTCCTCGCGACTCATGTTCTCGTAGTCGTCGCCGAGCACGAAGCGCACGGCGGCGAAGAAGTTGCTCTTGCCGGCACCATTGCGGCCGACGACAATGTTGCTCTTGGGCGAGAAGGGCTCGATCTTGGTCTGGTCCTTGTAGCTCTTGAAGCCCTGGATGGTGATCTGTTTGATGTAGCCCATGGTGGCGGCGCGGGGGCGATGTGTGTCAGTTCAGGGCGCGCGGGGGGGGGACATATAGCGGTAGGGTATGGGTCGCGGCGTCGTCAGGGCATGCTGCATGGAGGGAGAAAGTGTTTTGGCCGCTTGCCCGCAATCGCCCAGTCCAGTGGACGACGCGGACGCGCACCGACGCGACTTGGGCGTGGGCAAGCGTGCTTAGTCACTAGCGCTCGGCCTCTCCAACGTTGAGCCATCTCTATCTCCACACAGCCGAGCAATGCTCTCAAACACAACCTTCAGCGCGCCCTTGTTCTGATCCACCAGCAACGAGTCGTGGTCCGCGTCCGGGAACGTGCGCGTGGCAAAGTCCACCTTGCCCGTCACCTCGTCGCGTTGCCAGCATTGCTCGAAATACGTCTGTCCGCGCTTGCCAATCATAATGTCCGAGCCAGCGAAGCATGCTTCCACCCTCAGCTTGGCCGCACCGGGCCCACGACCACCACGCGCCGCTTCGTTCTCGGCTATCTTGTGGATGCAGCTCGAGTAATCCGTCGCCTCTCCCCAGTCGGCGTCCTCGCACTTGCGCAGAACCATTTTCACTTCCTCGTTCGCACCTATT
>Ga0247803_1000754_pt1 | contig 17156 bp, 14 predicted proteins | sample UWRJL014104B1_FD_180928 | JGI IMG/M metagenome (GOLD analysis project Ga0247803, IMG submission 180928) | Plant litter microbial communities from Arlington Agricultural Research Station in Wisconsin, United States - UWRJ-L014-104B-1 | ecosystem: Environmental > Terrestrial > Plant litter >...
GCTGGAGGAGAGCGCCGACGACACCATCAGCGTCGTGAGCCACGTCGGGCGCCCCGACGAGAAGCTGCACGAGCTCGGCGAGCACGAGATGCTGATGATCATCCAGGGTCCGCACGGCTACATCTCTCCCGGCTGGTACGCCAACGACGAGCTCGTGCCGACCTGGAACCACGTGACAGCGCACCTCTACGGGGTGCCCCAGATCCTCAGTGACGCCGAGAACTTCGAGGTGCTCGACGGTCTCGTCGACCACTTCGAGAAGCAGCTGCCCGAACCGGTGAGCCTCTCCATCGACGAGCAGCAGTCCCGGCGCATCGCCAAGGGAACCGTGGGCATCCGCTTCGTCGTCACACGCTTCGACGCGCGGCTCAAACTCAGCCAGAACAAGACGCCCGAGGTGTTCGACCGCATCGTCGCGGCGCTCGAGACGGACGGCCCGTTCGCCTCGCCCGCACTCGCGGCGGAGATGAGACGGGTGCGCGGCGATGCTCCTGCGTAACCTCCGCATCTCGGGCACGAGCGGCGAGCCGGTCGACATCCTGCCCATCAACGGCGTGATCGCGTCCGTCGCCCCGGCCGGCGGCTCGACCTTGGGTCGCGACTTCGGCGGCCTCTGGGTCTCGCCCGGGCTCTGGGACAACCACGTGCACTTCAGCCAGTGGGCCCTCGTTCGACAGCGTCTGGACGTGTCGGCGGCATCGTCGGCGCGCGACACGGCGGAGATGGTCGCCCGAGCGCTCGAGGGCGCCTCGCCGGAGCCGACACCGTTCGTCGGGTACGGCTTCCGCGACGCCCTCTGGCCGGATGCGCCCAGCGTGGAACTGCTCGACGCCGCCGCCGGATCGCGGCCCGTGGTCATCGTCAGCGGCGACCTGCACGCGGTCTGGCTCAACTCCGCGGCGCTCGCCCTGCACGGGCACGCCGGGCATCCCACCGGGCTGCTGCGGGAGGACGCCGCCTTCCAGGTCACCAACCGCATCGGGACGATCGCCGACGAGGTGCTGGACAGATGGGCGGATGACGCGGCCCACGCCGCGGCAGGCCGAGGCGTCGTCGGCATAGTCGACCTCGAGATGGACTGGAACCTCGAGACCTGGTCGCGCCGCATCGCCGCCGGCTCGCGGTCGTTGCGCGTCGAGTTCGGCGTCTACGCCCAGCACCTCGACCGCGCGATCGAGGCGGGGCTGCGAACCGGCGACCGGGTGAACGACCTGCTCACCGTCGGCCCGTTCAAGGTGCTCACCGACGGGTCGCTCAACACCCGCACCGCCTACTGCTACGACGAGTATCCGGGCCGAGAGGGCGCGGAGGAATCCCGCGGCATGCTGACGGTGCCGCCGCACGAGCTGCTGCCGCTGCTGCGCAAGGCGGTCGGCGCCGGGCTCACCCCGGCGGTGCACGCGATCGGCGATCATGCGAACTCCCTCGCACTCGATGCCTTCGCCGAGCTCGGGTCCGGCGGACGCATCGAGCACGCTCAGCTGCTCGCCGAAAAGGACATACCCCGCTTCGCCGCTCTCGGGGTGACCGCCAGCGTGCAGCCCGACCACGCCCTCGACGACCGCGACGTGGCCGAGCACCACTGGGCCGGCCGTACGGACAGGGCCTTCGCGCTGCGCAGCCTGCTCGACGCCGGTGCCGCCCTCGCGCTGGGTTCCGACGCCCCCGTCTCGCCGCTCGACCCGTGGGCGACCGCGGCGGCAGCGGTGACCCGCACCCGCGGGGGACGCGAGCCGTGGCATCCGGAGCAGCGCATCTCGACGGCCGAGGCGCTCGCGGCCTCCACCCGTTCGACCGTCGCCGTCGGCCAGCCCGCCGACCTCGTGCTCACCGAGACCGACCCGCTCGCCACCGACGACCTGCGCTCGGTGTCCGTCGCGGCGACACTGCTCGCCGGCGGCTTCACCTTCGAGGCGGGCGCCCGCTGACCGTGGGCGGACAGCGGCCCATCGAGGTTCGGCCCGGACTCGTGCTCGAGCCGATGCATCCCGACCTCGCAGCCGAGTATTTCGCGGTCGTAGACCGCAACCTCGCCCGACTGGCCCGCTGGGAGCCGTGGGCGACCGCGCCGCAGACGGTGTCGAGCGTGCGGGTGTACCTCGCCTGGCAGGCGCAGGCGTCCACGTCGGGCACGGCGCTGCCCTTCGTCATCCGGCTCGACGGGGCGCTCGTCGGCAGCTGCACCGCGCGCATCGACGGGGTCGACGGCAACGCGGAGATCGGCTACTGGATCGACGCCGGCGCCGAGGGTGCCGGAGTCGCGACCGAGAGCATCGGCACGCTGGTCGCCCACGTGCTCGCCAGAGGGGACATCGGGCGCATCCAGGCGCGCACGGCGGTGGACAACACGCGCAGCCGCGCCCTGCTCGAGCGCCTCGGCTTCGAGTTCGAGGGGGTGCAGCGCAGTGCCCAGAGGTTCGCCGACCGGCGGGTCGACATGGCGGTGTACGCGCGGATCGCCGCCGGCTGAGCACGTCGCTCCGGCGACCCGCCCCGCCGGTCGAGCGGGCCGCTCTGGCGCACTACTCGATCGGCGGCGGCGGTGCTACTTGCTCGCGAGGTGCGCGAAGAGGAACCAGCGGTCCTTCTCGAGGCCGCGTGCGATCTCGATCGCGACGTCCTGGCTGACGGCGTCGAGCTCCGCGAGCTCGGTGACCGCGGTGCGCACGGTGGTGAGGGTCGCGTCGATCGACGCGATGATCTGCGCGATGGTCGCGTCGGACTGCTGGAAGCCGGCGGAGAGCGGCGGGTTCGTGGCCTTCGCTCCGACGGTCTGGACGCGCACGTCGAGGGGGAGGCCGAGGGCTACGACGCGCTCCGCGGCGGTGTCGGCGTAGTCGTGCGCGTGCTCGACGATCTCGTCGAGCAGCTCGTGCACGGCCTGGAAGTTGGCTCCGCGAACGTGCCAGTGCGCCTGCTTGCCGTCGACGGCGAGGGCGGTGAGGTCGACCACCACCGGGCCGAGGAACTGGGCGACACCCGAGACGATGTCGGCGTCGATGGAACTCTGGGGAACGGCCTGTACTTCGGTCATGGTGTGACTCCTTTTCGCTTGCACTGCGTGACGCTCACGAGGGGCGTCTACTTCTGGTTCAACGGTACTCAGCACCGTTTATTCCGCAAGCAAGCTGAGGCAACGCTCACTGAGGTGAGACTTGCTTAGGCGGCCCTTGCCCCGCCGGGTCCCGCCTCGGCGCGGGGGATAGCCCCCGCATCGAACCGGATGCCCGCGCCATGGTCGCCCGAGGCGTGTGCGGCTTGGCTTGAGTCATGTCCCCACGAAGCGCAGCGATCACGGTCGTCACGGCCCTCGCACTGACCACCGTGCTCGCCGGCTGCTCCGAAGGCTCTCCGGACGTCGACACGATCGGCCGCGTCGCCTTCGACACGGCGCTGGCGATACCGCCGCTCGCCGAGCCGACGACGGATGCCGCCGGTCGCCTCCACTTCGACCTCACCGCTCAGACGGGTACGGTCGGCGTGGTTCCCGGCAGATCGACCGAGACCTGGGGCTTCAACGGCCCCTACCTCGGCCCGACGATCGTCGCCGCCAGCGGCGACGATGTGCAGGTCGACTTCCACAACGGGCTGGAGGAGCCAACCACCGTGCACTGGCACGGCATGCACCTCCCCGCCCGGGCGGACGGCGGCCCGCATCAGATGGTCGCCCCGGGCGACGACTGGTCACCGCGCTGGACCGTCGACCAGCCGGCGACGACACTCTGGTACCACCCCCACCCGCACGGCGAGACCGAACGGCACGTCGGTCGGGGACTCGCCGGCATGTTCATCGTGCGCGACGAGGCCGAGGCGGCACTGTCGCTGCCGCGCGACTACGGAGTCGACGACATCCCGGTGATCGTGCAGGACGTGCGCCTCGACGCCGACGGCCAGCTCGTGAGCGACACCCGCGACTACATCGGGCCCGTCGGCGACCGGCTGCTCGTCAACGGCACCGTCGGCCCCAGCCTCGCCGTGACGACCGACGTGGTGCGCCTGCGCCTGCTCAACGCCTCCCCGGCCCGCATCTACAACTTCGCGCTCTCCGACGACCGCGACCTGGCCCTGATCGGCACGGACGGCGGCCTCCTCGAGCGCCCCTTCGCGACCCGGGCGGTGCAGCTGTCGCCGGGGGAGCGCGCCGAGGTGCTCGTGCGCATGGCTCCGGGCGAACGCATCACCCTGCAGTCTCGCGACGTGGATCTGGGCGGCGGGCCGGGACTCGGCGGGCTCAACGGGGCACGCGACTCGTTCGACGTACTCGAGCTCGTGGCATCCGACGCCCTGAATCCCGTGGGCACGGTGCCTCAGACGCTCGTGCCGATGGAACGGCTCGACGACCTCGACGCGACCGGGGAACGGCGTTTCGTGCTCGACGGCAAGCAGATCAACCAGCAGCAGATGGACCTCGCCCGCATCGACGAGGTGGTCACCGTCGGAGACACCGAGGTCTGGGACGTGCGCAACAACATGGCGCTGCCGCACAGCTTCCACGTGCACGACGTGCAGTTCCAGCTGCTGTCGATCGGCGGGGAGCCGCCGCCGCCCGAGCTCGCCGGCTACAAGGACACGATCCTGCTCCGCCCCAACACCGACTACCGCCTCATCATGCGGTTCACCGACTACACCGACCCGAGAACGCCCTACATGTACCACTGCCATCTGCTGCAGCACGAAGATCAGGGGATGATGGGCCAGTTCGTGGTCGTCGAGCCGGGCCAGCGTGCGGGCACAATTGAACCAGGAGACACCCATGACAACCATTGACCGGGCCGCAGCGCCCCGCACCACCTATGGCTCGCTCTGGCGAACCGTGCCGAGAGAGCTCGGCTTCCTGGTGCTGACCTTCCCGATCGCCCTCGCCGGATTCCTGACCAGTCTCACTCTGTTCTCCACCGGCGTCGGCACAGTCGCGGTGTTCCTCATCGGCATCGTCCTCATCATCGCCGCGCTGTTCGTCTCCCGGGCCTTCGGCACCCTGGAGCTGATCCGGCTCGAGTGGGCCGGCCGACCGCACATCCAACGCCCGCCGTGGGCGGACGCCGCGCGTGAGCCCGGCTTCTGGCGTGCCTTCTGGGCGCTGCTCTCGAACGCGCACCTCTGGCTCTACCTCGTGCACACCATGGTGATCAACTTCGCGGTGTCCCTGGTGACCTGGACGATCACGGTGATCTGGGTCACCACCGGCCTCGCCGGCGTCACCGCGTGGTTCTGGCGGCTGATCGACTTCGGCGGCGACCCCGCCGTCGTTATTCGCACCTTCTTCGGCGACGACGTGCTCGGGCGCGCCCTCGACGACCTGCTCTCGTTCGTGATCGGCGCGACCCTCCTGGCCACGCTGCCGTTCGTCACCCGCGGGCTCGTGCTGCTGCACGACGTCATCGCCCGGGTCACCCTCGGGGCGTTCCCGTCGGAGGCACTGCGCGCCCAGGTCGGCGACCTCGAGGCGAGCCGCGGCGCGGCCATCTCGGCCGAGGGACACTCTCTGCGCCGGCTCGAGCGCGACATCCACGACGGCCCGCAGCAGCGCCTCGTGCGCCTGCAGATGGACCTCGCCGCCGCCGACCGCCAGCTCGACACCGATCCGGCGCGGGCGCGTGCCCTCATCGCGGAGGCTGTGCAGCAGTCGAAGGACGCGCTGGAGGAGCTGCGCGCCCTGTCGCGCGGCTTCGCGCCGCCGATCCTGCTCGACCGCGGGCTCGTCGCGGCACTCGAGTCCGCCGCGGTGCGCAGCACCGTGCCCGTCGCGATAGAGAGCGAGCTGCCCGACGGCCTCGAGCTTCCGCAGGAGATCGAGCGCAACGCCTACTTCGTGGCCAGCGAGGCGCTCACCAACGCGGCGAAGCACTCCGGCGCGACGAGCGTCACGGCACGGGTCGCGGTGCGGCGGGTGCTCGACACCGACGACACCTGGCTCGATGTGACGGTCACCGACAACGGCGGCGGGGGAGCGGTGCCGGTCGAGGGTCACGGGCTCGCCGGCCTGGACGAACGCCTGCACGGGCTCGGCGGAACGCTCGAGCTCGACAGTCCGGTCGGAGGCCCCACCGTCGTGACGGCGCACCTACCGCTCACCACGACCTACCCGGGCTCGGCGAGCCCGGCGCCGTCGGGCGCGGCGGCGGGCCCCGACGCGGGCTAGACCCCGGGCCCGGCCACGTAGCCGCCTGCCGGGGCGCCGGCTCGCGTCCCGGCGGCCCCTACGCTGGGTCTATGACCCCAGCGCACCCGCCCCTCCGAGTAGTAGTCGCCGACGATTCGGTGCTGCTGCGGGAGGGGCTCGTGCGCGTGCTGGTGGAGGCGGGCGTCGACGTCGTCGGCTCCTACGGCGACGCCGACCAGCTGCTCGGCGCGCTCGAGTCGACGGCGCCCGACCTCGCCGTTCTCGACGTGCGCATGCCGCCCAGCTACCGCGACGAGGGGGTGCGCGCCGCGATCGAGGCGCGTCGTCGTCGCCCCGGCCTCGGCATCCTCCTGCTGTCGCAGTACGTGGAGGTCGCCTACGCGCAAGAGCTGCTCGCATCGGGCACGGGCGGGATCGGCTACCTGCTCAAGGACCGCGTCGCCTCCCTGGCCGAGCTGGATGACGCGATCACCCGCATCGCCGCCGGTGGCACGGTGCTCGATCCCGAGGTGGTCGCGCAGCTCATCGGCCGCAGACACGATCCGCTGTCCACCCTCACTCCGCGGGAGCGGGAGGTGCTCGCGCTGATGGGCGAGGGCCGCACGAACGCGGCAATCTCGGCCGCGCTCTTCATCGGCACGGGCGCGGTCGAGAAGAACGTCACCTCGATATTTCAGAAGCTGGGTCTCGACGACTCCGGTTCCGACCACCGCCGTGTGCTCGCGGTGCTCGCCTGGCTGCAGCGCTAGGGCGCGTCGACCGCGGCGCGCCGCCCTTACCGCAGCGCGCCGATCCCGACCACGATGCTCCGCGCCGAGCGCAGGCTGCGTTCGTAGCGCGCGCCGAGCACGATGATTACGATGCCGCCCGCGCCCGCCCACACCCACCACTCGGTGAGCTGGTAGACGTCACGAAGCTGCGGCGAGAACGTGGCGATGCCGTGCACGAGCGCGACCGCCCCTCCGATGAGGAACGGCGCCTGCAGGCGACGAACGAACCCGAACACGAACACGGCGATCGCGACGACGCCGATCGCGACGAGACGCCACACCGGACGGTCGACCATGGTGGCCAGGAGCGACGGCACGAGCAGCACCGCGAGTCCCGGGCCGAGCGACGGCCAGCTGCGCAGCCGGGGCGTGCGCGAGAGTCGCGTCGCGCCGGTGACGAGCAGCGCGGCGGCGATCGGAACGCTCACCCACTCGACGGCGTCGACGGCACCGACCCCGACCGCCACGACGCCGGCGACACCGGCGAGGGCGGCGGCCACGACGCCGACCGGGGCGTCGAACGGCGGTCGGGCCGCGAGCGACGCTACGTGCACGGCCGAGAACAGCACGACGACGGCGACCGCGCGGGCGGAACCGATGGGGGATGAATCGGAGGCAGCACCCTCGGCGGCGAGCACGAGCAGCATCGCCCCGATGACGACGGCGCGCGCGACGGCCGGGGTCGCCGGCCGGTCGCCGGCCCGCGGCACGCACTGGCCGATGGCCGCGATCACCAGCACCGTGAAGACCGCTCCCGCCCAGGCGTCGAGCGCGAGGTCGGGCTGCAGGTCGGCGAGCCGCACGAGCCGGCCGACCGCGACCACGACGACGCCGACGAGCCCCGCCGCGGCGCCCGCGTCGAGGAACGAGCGGGCGGCGGCGTCCGTGCGGGTCAGGCTGCCGCCGAGCAGCAGCGCCGCCGCCGCCGCGAACACGGCGATCGCCGTCGCGCTGCCGACTCCGGATGCGGCGGAGTCGGGGGCCGACGACGCGGTGAGCGCGGAAGGCACGACCGCGACGAGCAGCGCCGCGAGGGTGATGACCGGGGCCGAGGCATCCGCGAGTCCTCTCGACCGGGCGGAGCGCCAGTCGAGGGCGGCCACGAGCAGCAGCACCCCCGCGAGCGGCAACGTATATGCCTCGACGGCGGTGACCCCGGAGAGCTGCAGTCTCCACCACAGGCCCGCCGTCGCGAGCGCGAGCGCCGCCCACGCCCAGTGCCGCCTGGGCGACCGGGAGCCGATCAAGCCGTCACGGGACGTCGCCAGCAGCAGCACCGTCGCGGCCGCGAGCAGGAGCGCCAGCCAGGCCAGCGCTGAACCGGCCATGACAGCGACGACCGTGCCCGCCGCGCCGACGAGGCCCGTGCCGATGTCGGCCGCGTCGCGCGACCGCAGCGGGCGGCGCACGACGAGCAGCAGGGAGCCGGCGGCGACGAGCAGGGCCGATACGACCGCCGCGAGCTGCGCCGCCTCGGTCGGCACGCGGAGCACCAGGGCCAGGGAGTCGAGCGCCCAGAACACCGCCGGGGCCATTGCTATCGAGGCGACGACGCGTTCGGCCGCGAAGGCCGCGTTCGCGCGAGGGAGGAGCCATCCGCCGAGGGTCGCGAGGAGTGCGGCGGCCAGCAGCATGCTCGTCACCGGCTCGACGAGGGCGGAGACCAGGTCGCGATCGAGCACGAGCATCGCCCCGGCGAAGGGGATGACGCCCGCCGCGAGCGGGGCGGCGATGAAGAACACCGTGCGGCGGTCGAGTGTCGACAGGTGCCGGCCGGCCGGTACCGCGGCGAGGGCGAGGAGGGCGATCGCGAGAATGGACACCGCCCGCAGCGAGTCGAAGAGCGGCGCATTGCCGTCGTCGAGGAGCGCGGGGGAGGCGACGCCGAGCTGGCGGCCGAGGGCGGCTGCTCCGACGACCGCGACCAGCACCGCACCCCCGAGAAGACCGGAGCGAAGCTCGCGGTCTTCGGGTGCGACGGCGGTGCGCGCCGCGACGAGCAGCGCGATCATCGCGATCGACGCGGGCAGCCAGGTCTCGGTGCTGCCCCAGGAGGCGGCATAGGCGAGCGCGGCCGCGACGACGCCGAGGGTCGCGACCGGGCGGCGGGCCAGCGGCAGGGCCCGGTAGCGGGCGGCGACGAGGGTCGCGACGGCGAGCGCGGCGAGCAGCATCCATGCCGCGACTATCGCCGCCGGATGTCCGAGCAAGGGAACGGCGAACAGCAGCACCAGGTAGAGCACCCCCGGCAGCGCCGCGCGGATGCGGGGGAAGAGGCCGGTGGCAGCCTGGAAGACCCAGCCGATGAGCGCCGCGAGGGCGAGGGCGACGACGGCACCGACGTGCGCAGCGTCAGGCCGGCTCGGCGCGCCGGGGATGTCGCCCTGCCACGGCGCGATCACCAGCCCGGTGAGGGGAGGGAGCGCCGCGGCGAACGCCGCCCCCACGAATGCCGGGGCGAGTGTCGCGACCGCGACCGACGACGCCGCGATCGACGCACCGCGGGCACCGAGCCTCGACAACGGGACGGTCGCGCGCGATGCGAGCAGGGCGATCGCGAAGGCCAGCGTCGTCGCGGCGGCAGGCGAGACCGCGATGGCGAACTCGAGGGGAAGAACGCGGTAGCCGCACAGGGCGACAGCGATCGTCGCACCGAGGGCGGCGATCACGGCGAACGTCGTAGCCGCCACTCTGGCGACCGTGTCGGCGGCCCGCGCCCGCAGCAGCACGATCGTGTGGGCGAGGGCGACCGCACCGACCGCCAGGAGCGCGAGCGGCCCCGCCACGGCGACGTCGGGAGCGACCGCGAACGCGAGGACGAAGCTGACCGGCAGGGCGACCAGGGCGAAACCGACCGCGATGACCCGTTCGGCGGCCGCCGACGCACCCCGCGCGCCGGCCTTCGCGAGGGGGTGCACGAGCCCCGCGAGTGCTACGGCGAGGAACGCCGCCCAGACGCGCGCGGCCGGTTCGAGCGGTCCGGCCAGCGCGGCGGCGATCAGGCCGACCCCGGGCGCGAAGACGACGAACGCGGCGATGTTCGGCACCCGCAACGACGAGGCGCGGTGCCACACGGCGAATCCGACGGCGGCGAGAGCGAGCGTCACACCCCAGTAGCCGAGCGCATCCGTAGACTGGGCTCCGAAGAGGTCGTTGGCGCGCACGGCGAACGCGTCGAGAAACACGAGCACGATCGCGAAGGCGGCGATGCCCTCCGCCGTGCTGCCGAGACCCCTTCGCCGCAGCACCGAGGCGACCACGAACGCGGCGACCGTGACGGCGCCGATGATCACGCTGCGCCAGACGATGCCGTAGTTGATGAACGCGTAGACCAGGAAGAACACCGCGGCGATCGACACGAGCGAGACCCCGACGACCAGCAGGGCGACCTGCACGCTCGAGCGGCGGGGTTCTGCGCCGGTGCCGGCGGTGCCCGGTGCGGAGACCGGGCTCGTCGGGGCCGGGGATACCGGGGCAACGGCGGGCGCAGAGGCGGAGACGCCGGCTGCGGTGGTCGGCGGCACGGGGGCGGAGCTGTCGACGGGCAGACGTGCGGGGGCCGACCCGGCGAAGAGGGGGACCGCGACCGATACCGTGGCCGGTTCGGCCGCGGTCGCATCCGCTCGTCTCGCCGAGGCCGTCTCGAACCGGATGCGCCCGATCAGCTCGACTCGCGTGTCGAGCAGTGCGGCGGCCGACTCCGAGACGCCGGCGAGCTCCGCGGCGGTCGAGCCGGTGAGGTCGAGTCCGCAGGTCGTGCAGATCACGGCGTCGAGCGTCTCGAAGCACGCGGGGCACTGGTCGGTGCTGGTCAGGTCGAGCGGCCTGCGGGGAAAGCGCGCGAGCCCCGCGAAGCGCGCGTACGACGTGGGTGACTCGGTCATTCGCATACTCCCTGACTTGGCGACGAGCCTCAGGGTAACGGCCGACCGACCCGAATCCCGGCAGGCGCCCGAAGTCGTGGAGTAATCTTCGGCTGTGGACGACTACCATCGGGGGCCGTCCCACAAGACCTATCAGTCGCGGAATGCGACTGCGAGCATGGGGTGATGATGGAGCAACCGGAGGATCTGCCGGAGGCGTTGCGCGACGCCCACCGCGCGAGCACCAACTCCGCCCTGCTGACCGTGGTCACCATAGCGTTCGGCGTCGTCTGGCTCACCGGCCTCGAGACGATCCCGACCTGGATCGTCTCCGTGTGGTTCGTTCTCGTCATCCCGCTCAACCTCTACCTGCTGTTCATGTATCGCAGGCGGTACCACGCGCTCCGGGAGATGCACGACGACTCGACGCCCGAGACGTCGGAGCGCTGACCCGGGCGATGCCGCGCCGCGGCGGTCCATTACATAGTATGGACAATGTTTTAGTGGCGTAGCGGACGGCGGGTGCATGGCGAAGCAGGCGAGGTCGCTCATCACGCGCGAGACGATCCTCCGCGCGGCCGGCTCGGTGTTCGCCGAGCTCAGCTACTCGGCCGCGACACTCGGCGACGTGGTGACGGAGGCGGGGGTGACTCAGGGGTCGCTGTACTTCCACTTCGACTCCAAACACCAGCTGGCCAGTGAGGTCATCCAGCGCCAGCACGAGACCGCGCGCGCGGCCGTGTCGTCGGTCGCGCCCGGCACCCCGGCCGTCGAGTCGCTGGTGAGACTGTCGGTCACGATCGCGGAGCAGATCCTCACCGATCCGATCGTGCGGGGCGGCATGCGGCTCAGCACCGAGACTCCGGAGCTCTTCCCCGGGGTGGCCCGCCGGCCGTACCAGGACTGGATCACGACCGGCACCGCGCTGCTCACGGAGGCGGTGGCGCAGGGCGATGTCGCCGCCGACCGCGACCTCGTCGCTCTCGCCCGCTTCGTGATGTCGGCGTACACCGGTTCGCAGGTCGTCTCCCACGCCCTCACCGGCTGGGCCGACCTCTACGACCGCCTCGGCGAGATGTGGGAGTTCGTTCTGCCGACGCTGCTCGTGGAGGACAGGCGGGGGGACATTCCGTCCCTGGTCGCCCTGGTGCCCGCGTCCGACTGATACTCGACTTACGGCGCGGTGCCGTGCGAGACTCTCGGTACCAGAGGATCTCTCGAAAGGCGTCTCATGGCTGCTGCAGTCTTCGTCACTCTCGTCGCCGCAGGCTGCCTCGGTCTCGCCGTCGCGATCCTGGTCGCCCTCTCGACGCTGCGCGGCCGGCGGGTGGACGTCGACCGCGGTGACCGCGATGACGAGCTGGCGACCGCCATGTCGGCCGTCCAGGCCGATATCGAGAAGGGGCAGCGCGGCTACTAGCCGAGGTCCCAGAGCAGCCGGTAGTACTCGATGCGCTCCTCGTCGGCGTCTATGCCGTACGACTCGTAGAGCAGCGGTGCGAGTCCCGGGCCGTAGTTCCACTCCGTGCTCCACGCCGCGACGGCGATGTCGGCCCAGCGGTCGGCCACTCCGAGCGAGCCGAGGTCGACGTGGGCCGCGAACCGGCCGTCGTCGTCGATGAGCGTGTTCGGCGCGCACGGGTCGCCGTGGCAGACCACGAGTCGGTCGACCGGGGGAGCGGATGCCAGTCGGCGGCGAGCCTCCGCGACGGTCGTGCCGCGGTGCTCGGGAAACCAGTCGTCCACCGTCATCCCTGCAGCGATCCGCACGTCGGCCTGCGCGAGTCGCCGAGCGACCGACCACTCGAACGGGCATTCGTCGACCGGGAGCGAGTCGTGCAGCCGACGCAGCCCGTGGCCGATCGCGCGCACGGCTGTCTGCGGGTCGTCGAGCCACCGCGGCTCGACGGCCGATGCTGCGGGGATGGCCGCGGTCACGAGCCACCCGCCCTCGTCGTCTGCTCCGCTGTCGAGCACCCGCGGCACCGCCGCGCGGTCGTCCACCCACGCCAGCCGCTGGACCTCGGCGGCCAGATCGAGCCCTGGCACCCCGGCCGGCGACCACTTCACGAAGCGCGCCGCCGCGCCCCCGACGCGGAACGTCAGCCCGCCGAGCTCGTTGCGCCACACCGGCTCGACGGTCGCGCCGCCCGCGATCGCCCGCACGGCCCGCGGAACCCGCGTCGGTGCGGTTGGGCGGGCGGCGAGCGGTCTATGCGACATCGTCTCAGTGTGCAGCATCCGGTGCACGTCCTGCCCTTGCCGCAGCCGTACCCCCGTGCTAAACCGGGAAAGCGTGAGCGATGAGAAGGAGGGCGGCAATGGCCGGCTATCAGATCGGGTACTTCGTCGGGAGCCTCGCCAGCGGCTCGATCAACCGGACCCTGTCGAAGGCGCTGATCCGGGTGGCGCCAGAGGAGCTCGAATTCACCGAGATCCCGATCGGCGACCTGCCGCTGTACAGCTCCGACTTCGACGGCGACTACCCGCCGCCCGGACGTGAGCTGAAGCGGGCGATCGAGGCCTCCGACGGCATCCTCTTCGTCTCGCCCGAGTACAACCGGTCGATCCCCGGCGCGCTGAAGAACGCCATCGACTGGGGATCCCGTCCGTGGGGCACTAACTCGTTCGCCCGCAAGCCGACGGGCATCGTCGGGGCCTCTCCCGGGGGCATCGGCACTGCCGTGATGCAGTCGTCGATGCGCAGCGTCCTCAGCTTTCTCGACGCGCCGCAGCTCAACTCGCCCGAGGCGTACGTGCGGTTCGATCCCGCGGTCTTCGGCGACGACGGGAAGGTGACCGACGCAGACACGGAGGCGTTCCTGTGCCACTACATGGAGGAGTATGCCGCGTTCGTCGCCCGCGTTCTCGCCGCCAACGCACCGGGGCACATCGGCGACGACGACCCGGGCTCGCGCAAGTAGGCCGACCGCGAACAGAAGGAGGCCACCATGGCCGGACGAATCCACATCGACCTCTTCACCACTCTCGACGGGGTCGCGCAAGCTCCCGGCGGGCCCGAGGAGGATACCGCGGGCGGGTTCTCCTTCGGCGGGTGGCAGGCGCCCCTGATCGGCTCGGCCGACGGCGAGCAGATCATGGCGGGAATCCGGGCGACCGACGCCCTGCTGCTGGGTCGCCGCACCTATGACATCTTCGCCGGCTACTGGCCGCACCAGGTTGACGGGCCAGACGCCGAGATCGCACGCAAGTTCGACGCGATTCCGAAATACGTCGCGTCGAGAGGGGAGCCGGACCTCGGATGGCGCGGCTCGCACCTGCTCGGACCGGACATCGCCGCCGAGGTCGCGGCGTTGCGCGAGCGCCACAACGAGGTCCACGTGATCGGCAGCATCGACTTCGCGCACACCCTTGTCGCAGAGAGCCTCTTCGACCAGTTGAATCTCTGGGTGTACCCGATCGTCGTAGGCCCGGGCAAACGGCTGTTCGAGCCCGACGGCCCCCCGGCGGGCCTTCGACTCCTCGCGGCCCCGGAGGCGTCCGAGCGGGGCGCGGTGCTCCTCCGGTATGCGCCGACGGGGGAGGCGCCGACGACGGGCGACATGACGCCGGGGGCCTGAGACGACCGCCGAGGGACGGCGGAGGGCCCCTCGTTCGGGGGACAATCCCGATTTAAGCTGGCAATCACGCGACCACCGATCGCCGGGGTTCCGCGGGAGTGACCCCCGCACGGGGGACAAACTTCTCAGGAAGCATCTGCGAGGAGAAGTCAATTCCTGCTAACTTGCGTGAGTCCCGGTGACGTCACCCGATTCCGCCAGGACGCCGCTCGACCGTGACGACCGAGGCGCATCCGATTGCCTCGCTCGCTGCCGATCAGCGCATTCGTAGATCCACCGGCCCGGTTACCCGACCGCTAGCCGCCCGTTGCGGCGACCCGCCGCGCGCAGACGCTCTCGCCGTTCATCGGCGACCCTTGGAGAGCCATAAATTGAGAATCACAACGTTGTCCGCCCTCGCCGTCGCCGCGGGAACTCTCGCGTTCGCGGCATCCGCCGTCGCGGTTTCCACCCCTGCTAGTGCTCACACTCCCGAGGCATCCGCCACCTGCTCGACCCTCACCGTCGCCCTGGAGAGCTACAGCGTCGGCAACGGAGGTGCCTTCATCAACAGCATCAGCGTCGAGATCGACTCCGAGGTGGTCGACGAGACCGACTTCGGCTCGTCGCTCCATGAGACGTATCCGCTGGGGGACGTCACGGTAGCCCACGAATACGTCGTCGAGATCGACGCGAGCGGAACGCAGTACGACCGTGAGTTCTCGGGCGACAGCGTGCCCTGCAAGAGGGCGGTCGCGCCGGATGCGCGCGCGGTCGTCTCCGTCGCACCGGCGACCTGCGACGCGAACGGCAGCCTGCAGCTCGGCGAGGTGAGAAACGCCACCTGGGGCACCCCGTCGAGGGTGACGGGCCCCGGCCAGTACTCGGTGACGGCCACCGCGGCGCCCGACCATCTCTTCGCCGACGGCACGGCGACACAGAACTTCGTCGGCGCGCTCGACGGCGCCATCGACGCGAACGACCCGCTGTGCGCTGTCGCCATTCCGGTCAAGCCCGCCCCGACACGTGAGGTTGTCGACACGATGGCGGTCGACTGCGCCGCCGCCACCCAGACGCGCACCACGACGACGACCACCGTGGACTGGCGCCTCGACACGGCACAGAACGCATGGGTCACCACTCCCGCGGTCGTGACGACGTCCAGCGCGACCGTCGCGGTCGCGCCGACCGCGTGCCCGACGGCCACGGTCGTCGTGCCGCCGGCGCCGGTCGTCGTTCCGCCGACTCCGGTCGTGCCGCAGGCTGCCGTCGTCGTGCCGCCGACGCCCGTCCTCACGCAGCCGGCCGTGCAGCCCCCGTCGACGCCGTCCGACGTGAACGTTCGAGCGGTACCCGTCGAGGCTCTCGCGTCGACCGGTTCCGACGCCGGAACCGTCGCCCCGATCGGCGCCGCCATCCTCCTGGCCGGCGCTGCGCTGGTCGTCGTCCAGCGAATCCGGTCACGGCGCGCCGCAGCTCGCGAGTAAGACTCACTGCGAGGTTCTAAGCTGGGATCCCGGACGGCAGGATACCGGCCCGGATGAGCTGCGCCGCTGGCGCGTATCGGAGTTCGTACATCATGGCGATCAGAGGAGTGCCGCGTGTGCCGTCAGGCGTGCGCGAGAGGCCACGGCTGGCGCGGCGCTTCGACGGGCCCCAGGCCGTGGTCGTCGCGCAGGGGCCGGCCGGCTACGGGAAGAGCGTGGCCATGGCCCAGTGGGCGGCCGCGACGGCTGCCGACGGAATCTGGATACGCATCCGCGACGGAAACGCGGGCTCCGCCGCCTTCGTGCAGCACCTCGCCGCCGAACTCGCCGCCGCCGGCCTGCTCCACGACGCCCACCCGCTGCTGCTCGCCACCGAGGCGTTGTCGGGCGGGGCGGACCCGTGGACCCTGCTCCGACGGGGCCTGCAGGCGTTGCCCGGCCCGCTGACCGTCGCCGTCGACGAGATCGACCGGTTGACGCCGGAGTGTGTCACCGGGCTCGTCGACGTCGTGCTCGCCGTGCCCCAGCTCAGCGTCAGGGCGACATCGCGCCGACGAGGACCACTCGACGACCCCGCCCTCGCGCTGAAACTCGATGTCGCCGTGATCGGTGCAACCGACCTCGCGCTCACGCCTGCCGAGATAGCGGACGCCCTGTCGATAGATGTCACCTCGCCCGCCGTGGCGCGGATCGCGGCCCAGGGCGGCCTGCCGATCCTGACCAGGCTGACGTCGCAGTCCCTCGACGAATCCTCCCTCCCACCCGAGGGACCGACGCAGGGGGTCATCGACTCGCTCATCGACGCCGAGATCGCGTCCCGACCATGGGACCCCCGGTTCTCCCAGTTCGTGCGGGCGACCTCGGTCGCCGACTCGCTCGACCGAGCCCTGGCCGCCGAACTCGCCGAGATCGCCCGCTCCACGCTCGAACCGGCAGACGACCCGCCCGATGACGTCGTGGCGCTCCTCGCGCGCGCGGAAGACGAGGGGCTCGGCCTCTGGACCGGAACCACGCGGACCACCGAGACCTTCACCTACACGCCCCTGATCAGGGAGGGGTTCGAGCGGAGGCTGCGCACCGAGCAGCCCCAGCTCGTGGAGACGCTGGTGCGCGCGGTCGCGCGGTGGGAGCTCGCGCACGGCCGCCCGTTCGCCGCCCTGCGCCGCGCCGTGGAACTCCGCGACTGGGAACTCGCGTCCCGCGTCATCCGCACGTACTGGAACGAACTCCTCCGCAACCACGGCCAGCAGCTTCGCCGGCTGTTCCACGGCACCCCGCTCTCCGTGCTCCGCCGTCAGCCGCTCATCACCATGCTGCTCGCTCTCGAGTACAACCGCACCGGCCATCACCGG
>Ga0247803_1000755_pt1 | contig 17153 bp, 19 predicted proteins | sample UWRJL014104B1_FD_180928 | JGI IMG/M metagenome (GOLD analysis project Ga0247803, IMG submission 180928) | Plant litter microbial communities from Arlington Agricultural Research Station in Wisconsin, United States - UWRJ-L014-104B-1 | ecosystem: Environmental > Terrestrial > Plant litter >...
TGCTTTCCCTCTTGCTCTCCCTCTTGCTCTTGCTCTTGCTCTCCCTCCTGCACTCCCTCCTGCACTCCCTCTTGCACGGCCTCTTGCTCTCCCTCTTGCTCTCCCTCTTCTTCCTCGTTCTCTTCCACGACAGTGTGAACAGACGTGGCGCCGACGGACGGCGAGTGACGGTGTCGCTTTGTGGTTCCAGCGGTTGATAGATTGTGATCTCCTGTGTCAATCATGCTGGTATTATCCGAGTCCAGCGGTCCTGGACCAGATGGTTCCCGCTTCAGGATCAAAGGCGGCGGTATCGACTTTGTCTCCGTGGCCTGCTCCTCGCCTTCAGCTTCCGGGGGGATGGTATAGTTCTCCCCGCTTATCAGCCCATAGGTCTCACACACCGTCTTGAAGAAGATGTAGAGCCCGGTTCGGCCTTCAACCTTCCAAAACATTTCGCTGTGCTGAAACCACGCATGGGCAAATATCCTATACACACGCCGAAATATGTTGGTCAGATTCCGTTGCTGCGAGTGCTGTGTGTTCTGGTCGGTGGCCATGGCTAGTCTTGACGGGAAGGTCTTTGGCGACGTGAGAAGATTGGCGGCCCAGTCCAGTGTATGGCAACAATAATCGATGGCGCAGCATGATTTGGGCGGCTCGTGGACAGCGCAGAGATACTGCCATTCGGAGGCGCGCATTTCGGGGCATGTGATGGAGGAGCAAGCTGGGTGGTCGGAGAATAGGGCGATTATGAGCGAATTCACTTTTTGCGTGAGAAAGCGACACAGCTCGTAGAGCCACAGCGTCTTGTCCACGTTGTCGGGCGGCTGCGCCAGCTTGTATGCCATGTCTCGGTCGATCGGTATCGTGGTGTTCGTACCCGGGGGATGTGTGAGGAAGTTGTGCAGCGCTTTCAGATGCTCCGTCAGTTGAAACGCGGACTCTATCTAGAGGTGGTGTTAGCATCGAACGCCCATTCTGTGCCGCATCGGGATGCATTAGGCGCATGCTCAAATCGTACCTCAGAAAGGTCTACCAGTGGCGGTCCCTCTGCCATATCATCCGCTTTCGTTCCGGGCTGTATCCTCCGCGATGCGCCATGGTCTAATGTGCTGAAGAGCTTCTGCTGCTCCTCGGTAGGTGCCATTGGGGACTTGGGGCCCAGCTGGTCTTCCGCGATCGGCGGCGGGCTGGGAAGTCGCGGGGAGCTTGAGGGCGACGCAGCCATATTGTGTAGGATAGGCGAAGGGAATGCGACGGAGTGAGCGTGGTAGGCGGGCGTGCGATGGTTGTCTGTTGTTCGCTGTTAGGCCGAAGGGACCTCGAACCTGAACATGGAGTTCAGCCACTTTGTTTGGTACGCTAGCCCAAGATGGGAGAGGCTTCCTGCCACACGAAATTGTTGATCGGCACTCCGTTGACAGGTGCTACCGCAACGTTGGGTGACCAGATCCAAGTCCACAGAATATTGAAACATAAGTGGATCGCATATTCCCCGAAGTTCCTTACTCAAGAACCATCTGTCACTGTTGTGCGCCGGCCCGTTTCTGTCGACATCTCGGAACACCGCAGCAGGGCATCGGAATCGGAACCCAGCAATTCCCCCTCTTTGATCTATCTTCTGCGCATTCATCTCCTCCGTCGCTGTGAATGCGACACATCTAGATTCTTCGTTCACGTCGTCCACCTCTACACCTTCCCCGTCTCATCTCTCATCCATCAATCACGGTTTTCCGACTTACAATAACCTCCATTCGGCTCCTCTCTTTTTGCCACCACAACCTTCACGCCTTTCATCATGGACCCTGAATCCGACGACGAGATCCCCACATTGGTACAGCCAGAGTCGAGCATCGGAGTAGGAGGTCAAGGTGATGAAGTGCCCAGCCTCGTAGCCACAGCCGGTGCACCAACGTCTCATAAAGTTCCCATCACAATCATTACTGGCTACCTTGGCGCCGGAAAAACAACTCTACTCAACTACATCTTGACCGAACAACATGGGAAAAAGATCGCAGTCATTCTCAATGAATTTGGTGACTGTAAGTCTCCACCCATTTCCATAACCCGCAATGCTACGACACTGATGCGTTCTAAGCAATCGACATCGAAAAGCAACTCACAGTATCCGACCAAAATTCAACGCAAGCGAAACCGGTCGACTTCGTTCCCCTGGCTAACGGGTGCATCTGCTGCTCTGTGAAGGATGTCGGCGTTGCAGCGATCGAAAATCTGATTGAACATGGTGGAGGTTTCGACTATATCCTTCTCGAAACTACCGGCTTAGCTGATCCCGGAAACATTGCGCCGTTGTTCTGGCTCGACGATGGTTTGGGGAGTAGTATCTTCCTCGATGGAATTGTGACGTTGGTCGATGCTAAGAATGTGTTGAAGAGTCTGGATGAGGGAGAGGGCGACGGCCCGGAAGAGGTAGAGAAGAGGAGGCTTGAGCATGAAGAGGGGCATGAGCATAAGGGCCCGCTATTGACGACCGCGCATCTACAAATCAGTCATGCGGACGTCGTTCTGATTAACAAGACGGATCTTGTTTCGGAAGCGGAGCTGCAGAAGGTGGTTGACCGAATACAGTCTATCAATGGCCTCGCGAAGATCAAGACTACCACAAAAAGCCAAGTACCTCAGCTGGAAGGCGTGATACTGGATCTTCATGCGTACGACCAAGTCACGGATGCGGATCTCAAGTTCGCGAGCAAGGGGCATAGCCACCTTGATCCTGTAAGTGCGACCCTCGGTATCTTCTCATCGCCTAACGGAATTTCCAGTCGATCACCACATGCACAATCATCTTCCCACCCATATCACCATCTCAAGTAGACAAATTCGACCGCTTCCTAAGGAGCGTTCTTTGGGAAGATGAACTGCCGGACAACATGTCACATTCAAAGTTCGAGATCCATCGGCTCAAAGGGCGCATTCCTGTTCAAGACGGCAGATTGCTTCTCCTACAAGGCGTAAGGAACATCTACGACATGAATGAGGCAAAGATCGAATCGGGGCAGGAGAGCGACGATGCGAAATTAGTGCTTATTGGAAGGGGAGTCGACGAGTCGGCTTTTCGCGATAGTCTACGGGCTACTTTGGAAGGAGTGTAGTTCGGTGGAGTATGAATTGCCCCCAGAGCTACCACCAACCATTTATATTATTACTTTGTGTTGCAAAGATGGACGCCGATGAAAAGGTTGTGTAGAGCTGGCGAGTTTGACAACTGTCGTTAGATGTTACACCAGGTGCAAATACTGTTAGATGGTAGTGATGGTGGTGGTCGTCGTCTCGTCGTCTTGACCATCGTGGTTTCGGCCGTAAGTCGTGTGGAGGCAATTCGGAAAACGATTTAGCATGTTCGCAGCTACATTTGATAATCATGCTGTAACGATGACTGCCTTGAACTTTGACATGGATGTCAGCAAGGTAAAAATACTCACAGGAATTTGGTGTTCTGTATTCCAGCTGAGGTACCTCGCGTCGTCGGAAAAGATTCGGTTGTGCTCCGCCAAGCCATCTTCAGCTCACAGAATCTCACAAAAGAGGATGTCAGGTGTCGAAATTGCTGATGCACCAAGACTTCGTGTATATTGTATACCGTATCGACACGGGCATTATCTCAACATTGAGTCACGGAATGTATACCCACAGGCGGTGCGCACACGAGCTGTGTGCTGATGGTCATCTCTACGGCCGTTGGAATTGGGAAGAATCTCAGAACAGAAAATATTTACGAGCTTCGGAGGCAAAAGAGGAGTTTTGGAGGCCGAAAGAAGTATAAAAAGGCCTTCCTCTTCCGTCCCATATCCTCATCATCTTCACCATCTTTTTCTCGGACCACCACTTCCAACATCTCTCCCCAGTCAAACACTCTTCGTAGTCTCTTAAGACACTCTACCCAAAGCACAATGCAGTTCAAACTTCAAACCAGCCTCTTGGCCGCTATCCTTGCCACTACGGCACTTGGAGCTGCCATCGAACCGACGCTCACTGCCACCGAGCCTGCAGTCCCTGCACCGACCGGAGAGAGCGAGAACTTCAGCGCCGCGGCATCGAACTTGATCACTGTTTGCAAGGACTATGACTTCAAAGGATGCACCAACTTTAGCGGAACAGAGGGGACCTGCTGTAAGTCCATGGACCAACTGCACACATGGCACTGGATTCATATACTGATACTTCCTCTTTTGATTTGTAGATAACCTTCCTGGCGAGTGGAACGATGCTGTTAGCTCTGTCCGAGCTTGGCTTGGCCATTATTGCTACATTTACCAGTAAGTACTGCCTTGAGGTTCTGTTTGACGAAGCTAATTTCCGAAGGGACTCCGCTTGTGGTGGATTTAGGGGCGGACCGGTTCAGGACGACAATGCCCACAACAATCTGGGCAAGCAGGGCTGGAACGATGTAACCAGTTCCTTCGTGTGCTTCTTGAAGTAAGCATTCCTCAACAGAATCGCCAAGGGGCAGAAATTGTACGCTTTTTCGTTGCGGATGTGCCCCTGGACGAATGGAAGCAATGGAAATGGAAAGACTGGCATTGCGACGTGTTGAGGTGGTGTTCTAGAGGCTTACACTCTCTTGTGTTTCTTTCCTTTGTCCTGCTCTTTCCTGTTCTTTCTCTGCGCTTTTAAGCACTTTTCTGTCATTACCTATAGTACCAGCAGTTAGCAAAAAATAGATATCTAGATGCTCTATTATCTCTTCCAGCTCACTGAATCAATGTAACTACACAAGCATCTAGAGCTTCTGTTAATAGCTCATCTAGTGTCAAGATCCTTCGGGCTACATTATTTTTGAGATGTACAAGCCTAGTATCTACTGTCGATATCTGCCGTTTTTGGACGCCTCCACGCCTTTTTCATTAAGATCTTGATCTTTCAGTATCCACAAGTCGGAAGCATCGATAAGTGTTGCATGTCCAACAGGTTCACGGACCACGGGCTTTAAGCACTCTAACACCCGCGTTGATCGACGAAATGCAAATAACACTGGCGCAAACAACCCGGATATCTAGAGCCGTGTGCTTGAGAAGGACGTGGCCTAGCTGACGTTACTCAAGATGCACGCCAACCAAACGCACGATCGTTCATGCTCGCCGGCACAGAGATACCATCAACTGTGCACAGAGTTTTGACATTTTTGTCAGACACTGTCACAGATGGGTACAAATGGGCAGCGTAGAGATCGAATTCGTAGTCATAGGTAGGGTGCCATTGTAGGTAAGACGAATCGCTACCCCTCGGGTATAGCGCGCGTCGCTAGGTATATCAGTCGTCAGGTGACTCGCCATAGCGAGGGTGCTCACAATTTTTCGAACTGAAGAACTCAGAAATGCTTCAAAGCTCGGCAAGGAAGTGTGCACTCTGTGCTTAGAAAGCACACCCCTTGGCGTCTTTCTGAGATTACCTCATCTCAATGCTTGGTTTAGAGAGAAACGACGCGTCTATCCACTCATTCATAACAGGTTGCCCATCGAGATTGCTCATGGTGTGAACGTCGTTTGTGGTAAATGGATACCGAAAAAGTTACGCTACGCCGGATTGCTTCATCTTGAAGCTGTTCAACAAGCTATCTAACCTACAAAACAACGCGAATCAGAGTCGTCAAAATTCCGTCAGCTACAGTTGGCTCATCACCCAAATTCAAAGACACTGATTCTTCCATCCCAAAGCGATGGTTCTCCAGCACTGGCTTCAACGCGGATGGAAAACAAACGATGTAGCCCTTTTGGTCGGCCCGCAAAACTGCAAGCAAAGATGTATGTTTGTCTTGCAATTCGTTGTATTTGCGTATACTTACGTAACACGAGCTGTGAATGACTACGAAGTATGAACTGGGCACAAAGAGAATTACAGATCAATAATAATTAGGCTATTGCAGTGAGCTCTGAGCTGCACGAGGTACTACACAATGAGATTCTAATACTAGCGCTGCATCTTGGTTGAGAGTGTATGCATGAGTCAGACCTGCGTTGTGTAACTCTAGGTCTGTACTAATGCAGTCTAGAAGGAAGTTTCTTCGGACCTTGATTCAGGCTTGGATTACTGTTTGCCGATGCAAAGTGATAAGTTCTTTTCGGTGATTTCAAGCGGAGCTGATGTTTAGAACAACATCCCTACAACATTGTCATAGAAGTAGGTGTGCAGTGCATTGGATAGCGACAAGAAAAATAGGATAGCTCATGCGAACGCACTTCCGTAGGTAAGAATACATCTGCATTGAAGGACAAAAATCTGGAGAAGGCATGGGTGTACAAATGAACAGCTAAAGAAAATGCATGTGTAGATAAGCTAAGTACATTGAACGTGTCTTGAGACAACGCATCTCCAGTATGTATGTCTCAAAAATCAACAGCTCTTCCTTACTTTTCTGGCAAAGCGACGATAAGCCTTGTGAACCCTGTAATGAGTGTTGGCTGGATCACGCTTGGCACCATTGGGTTTCCTTCCGTAATCTCGAACTGCAGTCTTCACTGCCGCAGTATCTGAAAATGTGCCAGTGGACGAATCTGCGACCGTTTTTGCCATATTGGGGGTATATATCGTGCGGCTACTGTCCCATTTCCAGGTTGTTGAATCTAGTCTCAGTACGGCTCCAGGGATCAAGTTGCCTATATCCTTGATCAAGCCATTTGTCGTTGGCGCACCTGGCTGGCTGGAGAGTGTGTCGGATCCACGGAGAATGGCCACTTCGTCGAGACATGTAAGGATCTTGTCCTTGTTTCCATCGAGTGCGGTGGTTTGCTTGCCGTCGGCTACCATCTTCGTGTAGGCTGTCAGGTACGTTGGTTAGCACAAACTCTGTCCAGTGGCTGTGATTATGCAAGCGGGAATGGGAAATACATACAATCTAACATGACCTTCCTTACTGATGCAACCTGGTCCCAATATTTACGGCCCTGTGATGCGGGTCGAATCAAGTGGGTTTGGAATTGACCACCTCCCCCCGTTGCTAGCAGCATCTTGGTCGCCTTCTCGACATCGGGATTGTTGAGATCCACACCGCGACTTGTAAGGTCCCAATCTACCCAGGGAAATGGACTCTGGGTATTCACTGGATGGAGGTGGTTCAGAAATTCCAAGAAGTTGGCCCCCTTGTCTGGATGGGATCCCGTAGTTTTGCTAAGACCCGAGAAGATCTCCTGCTGCTTTTCGCCATATGCGGTTACAGCATTGCGGTACACAAAGTACATGGCCACCTTTTCGAGAGAGTGTGCCGGCGGATTGGCTGCAACGAGAGATAGCCATGTGGTAACGAGGGCGAAGATGGCAAGCCAGCGAGAAAGACGACGAAACGGAAGCATCGTGACTACACCCAGAAGAAGGAAACGAGGGTAAATTCGATAGCTAAAGTGAGTGTCTAGAGGCTGCTTAGTTGGCGCGATGATTAGTAAATACCTTCTTGCGCTCTGTGGATGATACACTCAAGTACGTTGGAGAAGTGATTGCAAAGAGAGGTAGATGAGGACAACCATCTGTTCATTCCAACTTGTACTCATATATGTGCGATTATAGCAGTTGCACACGACGGGCTTCAATTCCGTACAGAGTCGTACGAAGTGGAACACCGTCAAATCGCATGCTGACACAGTACTCAAGGTGAAAACGTGGGCCGAACTCGCATCTTATCGTAGCGAAAACAAAAAGAGCCAGCTTGCGCTTGACTGCGAAGACAGACCACCGTCAATGTTTGAAAGGAGCTCCTGCAGTCCCAGGGTGTTACATTCTATACAGTGTGTAGCACCAGGATGAATAATACATAGGCAGACCGTAAAGAAATTCATTCGTCCCACTCCAAGTTGATTATGCCCGCTCTCGCTTGTTTAGCGCGTGCTATCACCTCTGGCGGACTGCTGAGGTACAGACGTACAGAGCCTAAGTCAGAGCCTAGCCCCTCGTACATGCCCCAGTCCAGGCCGGCACGTACAACATGATAGCAAGTGTCCTGCAATGTACCAGGAACGAACGTGCTTCCAACGTCAGCTTCGTCCCAAGGAATGCTGTCTTTCCATGCCTCCACAACGGCTGGAAGAGCTTCCAGGCCTTGTTCTGCCATGCGTCGAAGCAAGTCTGATTCGTAAAACTCGTGGGCCGGGCTGGTTCGGGCTTCCAACATCAGATGGCGGTCAACGACCACCGGGTTGCCATCGTCGTCGCACATATCCATAATTTTGGTGTATGCATCATGCCTGGAACCCGCGATGCAAGCACGTGCACATTGGGGTCGCATGGCGGGACGAGCCTCGGCAAGCTTGACGAGCGTCCACCCAGCAGGTACAGTGGGATACCATATCCAGTATGGTAACTCATCATCCGGTACGATATTGACAGTGTCAACGAGACGATGAATGTCATTATTCATGACCCATCGAGCGTGGATAGCTCTCCTCAAAGTCTTCACTTCGCTCGGGTGCCACGACGTTGCAATCAGTTCCAAGATTTCTGGATTGCGGTGAAGCCAATTGGCCATCGCAAAACTTTTGTAGACTCCTGGCAGTACACAGTGAAGCTCGTAGTCAATACTCCGGCCGGGGCGGCGCAATCGAGCGTAACGGTCGAGGTTTCCCTCAAATCCGGCTACAAGAATCAAGAGATTCTTGTGCATGGTCGGTAGGTCTGCCGGCAGAGGCGAGTCAAACAGCGCTATCTCACTTTCGGTGAGATCGTGTGGTTCGATTTTCACCGTCTCTTCGCCAATGCCCTTGTCCTCAGTGATGTCGAAATATCTCCAGGGACTATCATCAGGTGAATTGAAGTATTTGGTAAATTTCGCACGTGGCGTGAGAGCTGCCAGCACAGCCGTATCAGCGTTCAGGCAGGCACCCATTTTGGGCTTGTGCGACTGGACAGTGCGTTCGTAGTCGTTCATCACCCCAAATCGAGTAGGGGCGGCCATGATCTGGTCGTAGATGTGCCTGGCCCCCTCTGCCGCTGGACCAACTGTGTTTTCCCGAGCCTCTTCTGCTATGCAAGGATCCGGAAGTAGATCGAGCTCGCTGTAGAGTCGCGAGTATCCGGCCACGGCACAGGCGCGGCCGACCTGATAGCGCATATCGGGGAAGGCCGTCGCTAATTGGCGGTATGTTTCTTCTTGGGCCACACGTGGGTACCAGATACAGTACGGATGCCATGCTGCGTTCTGCATCAAATTATCGTCAGGCACCCGATCGTTCATGATCAAGCAGGCATTCCGCGCTCGCGCAAAAACTTCTTGACCCTCAATGCCACACAGCTCGTCCACCTTGGATGAGAGGGCGAAGCTCAAATGCTTTCGAAGACCGTTCACGACGCATAGCCGTACTACATCGTTTCCTAGGTGCCTAGGGAGAGCGTGGCCGGCAAGCGCTGACCGACAGTCGTCCGATTTGAAGGATGTCTTGGTGAGAAGCCGGGCAATGGATGGTGGCATTGTAGCGTGATTGGCGTAGCTTTGTTGTTCTGGAAAGATTCAGATGGGAGGGTGTTGTAATGATTGTGTCTGCGTCTTCTTGCAAGGTGGATGTGCGAGGACAAGAGTGGAGTCACACCCTGCAGAACATTTCGAGGTTGGTGAACTAGGTAAATTACCAAACTGTTACGGATGGGCCCGCGCCGCTAAGAGCTACGGCGCCTGTAGCCTGGAAGCTTAATTGCAATCTCACATTGAGCCTGCAGGCTGCCAAGTTGCCAAGCCACTAAGGCGGATCTTACCTGCGGTGTTTTTGGTAAAGATCTCGTGGCAAACGAACGAAATGTATTTCACCCTGCTCAAACTAAGGCAAGGCGGGCGGTCTGTTGGACCTGCAGGTGACATACACGGAAATCTATTCTACCGTGCTCACACATTTAAAATCTATCGTTAGACTAATCTGGACTGGGTTCCGCTTTGCCCTGGTAGAGTCCGCCACAGTGCTACAGTAACCCCCCCGGTACGGAGTAGTAGCGCGAAATCGGGGCGAGGGAGCTTTCCTATTGGCTACAATGCCTGTTTCGGCCAGTACTATCCTTTCCATGAGGCTTTATAGGGTGAAGAGGAGGCTGTCCTACTGGTACAAGCCCATGATGAAAATCGGCGCAACTACTCCGTACGGGACTGTATCACGAAGGTCCGTGGTGGTCATGTTCATGGGTATAGATCCTGAGGCTCTGATTGGCCCCTTAAACGAAGGACCGGACAGAATTATTGACTGTGTCCCTTGTACGCCGCCTCAACAGTGGAGGTACTCCCTCAACGATGGGGCATGCCGCAATATTGACGGGCACAGCTCTAGAAGTAGAAGGTGAGCACTATCAACAACCAGGCATCCCTTGTTGATGGGGCGAACCCTATCCATAATAGGTACGAAGTACCAAAGTGGCAGGTTAGTGCTTTCTTCACGACAAGTACGAATTGCTGGCGTCGACACCTTCAGCTTTCCAAAGGTGAGTAGTGTAACTCTGACCTGAATCCTTTGGGGATAAAGCCCTGCCTGGGGTCTATTAGCATTGATTGGGCTCACCTCCCACAAGCGTGCACAGTCTCTGGTGTCAGATTAAACAGTTGAAGGCGTCCCGATTGCTTCCCCATTCCTCGAGGCTATACATACCTAGGTAGCCAGACACTGTCCTTTGTCCCCCTTTGCTCCAATTTGTTCCAATTTGTTCAACATTATCGTCTCTCTTTAAAATAATGCGAGCAACGGCTGTCGTAGCTCTTGCTCTCGCGTTGCCATACACTAAAGCTTCCTATGGAGCCTTCCAACAGCGGAACGACGCCGAACCGGAGGTACAACTGCACAATGTCCAGTTGCAGGACTGCCCCTTAGCTTGCGACTACGCCACATCAGACACATCGACCTGGACTACCTACCACAGCTTCGATGAGCTCGCACTCTGCAATGATACAGTCCTCTTCACCTTCAACGTCCAGATCAGCACCGTGAACCCGAACATCAAGGCTTGTCTCACATCGAGAAGCGGTCCACAGATGCAGGCTGGTGCTTTTTACGGCCTTCTCCAGAACAACGTGACGAGTACGCCGTCTCCAGATATTATCCATGAGTTCGGCGGATCGACGGGAAAGATGGTCACCTCGCAAGATGGTTTCTGTGGTGCTTCGCCGCAAAATTCTACTCTTGAAGTCGAGACAAGATGGTCCGGCCAAGGCTGCGCTAGTGTAGACAAGGTATCGGCCGCCCTGTTGCAACTCGAGGAATATTTTCGCAGTTCGGCAAGTTGTGGCAGGGACTTGATGTTTGCCCGGTCCTCGGTTGATGCAGTGGTGGGTGCCTTTGCGGGAGGCGATTTACTCAAGTCCTCCGTCGCCGACCTCATAGATACCCACTCCAAATCTATCATCGAAGGCACCATCCCGGCACAATACGTCATGCAGACCACAGATACTGCCCCACAGAACGACAACACAACTCAGGCTCATTTCGACACCCGACTTGGTTTTTTTGCAGATTTGACAGGCAATGTGTCATCTGTCACAGACTTTTTAGCCAAGTATATCAACAATGTCGGCAAGGGAGTCGATCTCCAAGGAATGGAAGGTGAAGAGGTTCCTGTTCGTACCCCTGTGACTATCCTGGGTTCATCTGTTGCATCCAATGTTACGATAGTGAGCCGCCCACTTGAGCCCCGAGCTCTATGTCAGGATACAGAAGTTATTAAAGATGACAGCTGTGCATCTCTGGCATCGAGGTGTGGAATTTCGGGTTCCGACTTTACCAAGTACAACAGCAAAAGGAAGGACCTTTGCTCCACTCTTAAACCCAAGCAATATGTCTGCTGCAACCAAGGAGACCTTCCCGACCATACACCTCAGCCAGGTGGCGATGGCACGTGTTTCACCTACGAGGTGAAGGCTGAGGACGGTAAGTACATCCTGGAGATCACTTGGGCATGTATCATTCTGACCCTGTTCTAGGTTGCTGGTCTATAGCAGATAGCTTCGGTATTGACCAAAAGCGTATCGAGGACGTCAACAAGAAGACCTGGGGCTTTGCAGGCTGTGAGTTTCTAAAAGAGAAAGCAATCATCTGTCTCAGCAAGGGTGACCCGCCTATGCCTGCCCAAGATCCTGCAATCATCTGTGGCCCGCAGGTGGTTGGGACGCAGCGTCCAGCTAACTGGGACAACATTGGGAAGCTGAACCCGTGCCCTCTGAACGCCTGTTGTGACGTTTGGGGTCAGTGTGGCACAACCGACGTGTTCTGCACCCGTTCCGATGTTGACGACGAACACATAGGTACAGCTAAACCTAACACCAACGGCTGCATCTCCAACTGCGGAACTAACATCACGAACAACGATTCTGGGCCAGCCCAATTTGCGCGTGTGGGTTACTTTGAAGCCTTCAACAACGAGCGAAAGTGCCTGAATATGGACATCACTCAAATGAACACTACGACGTACACCCACATACACTTTGCATTCGCCACCATCTCCAAGGACTACAAGGTTGCAATGTCTGATGGTGTTCAGAAGCAGTTCGACAAGTAAGTTTCCTCGAGAAACAAATTCCTGTACTGCTCCTTCAGCCAGTTATCATGCTGGCTTCTTGTTCTTGCGCTCAACCATTTATCGTCACGCGTTCTTCTTGAGTAGTTAAGACTGACTGGTGCCAGAATGGTTAAGATGGACACCACTGCTAAGAAGATTGTGAGCTTTGGCGGTTGGTCTTTCAGCACTGATTACGACACGTCGCCAATCTTCGCGACAGGTGTATCGGATGCAAACCGCGAGTTGTTCGCAATCAACGTGGTACAATTTCTCAAAGACCATAAGCTCGATGGTCTCGACTTTGACTGGGAGTATCCAGGTGCCACTGATATCGAAGGCTCAGTGCCTGGTTCTCCCTCAGATGGTTTGAACTATCTTAAGTTCTTGAAGTCTGTCAAAGACAAACTCCCGTCTGGGAAAACCCTCTCCATTGCGTTGCCAGCTAGCTACTGGTACCTCAAGGGGTTTCCGGTCAAGTTCATGTCTGTAGTAGTAGACTACTTCATCTACATGACGTATGACCTACACGGGCAATGGGACTATGGGTCCAAGTTCTCTAACCCTGGCTGCAATACAGGAAATTGCTTGCGCAGCCATGTGAACAAGACGGAGACACGAACAGCGCTAAGCATGGTCACCAAAGCAGGTGTACCGTCTAACAAGATTGTTGTCGGCGTGTCAAGCTACGGCCGTAGTTTCAAGATGGTGGATTCCTCATGCACTGGAGCGACTTGCAAATTCACTGGAAGCCCCCAAATCAGCAACGCGGACCCAGGAATGTGTACCGCAACACCTGGATACATGGCTGATGCGGAGCTGGCGTCTCTGATTGAGACTGATGAGTTGGATGGGTCCGGCGGTGTCAAGACGTGGTTCGACGTTGGGAGCGACTCCAACATTATGACTTGGGACGGCAACTGGGTGGCTTACATGGACGCTTCCACGAAGGACAACCGCATACAATGGGTGAAAGATCTCAACTTTGGGGGTACCACTGACTGGGCTGTCGACTTACAAGACTTCCAGCATATGGTCGACGATGGCGATGGTGAAGACGACGAGAACCTCGATAATGTGGAAGATGAAGATTGCAACAAGGATTATGACAGTCTTGATGCTCTCGTGGCTGACATCAATAATTTGCCGAGTGTGTGTGTCGCTGAATACGCGCTCGGGACCATGGCTGGTCTGCTGAACGACACAGTCAAGAAGTACGATGAGATCAAGGAGGACTACGACGGAAAATTCGGCTACTATGCTGGATACATCGACGAACTTGTCAACCCGCAGCTGGAGGTACGTGCTTTTCTGATCTTCATATTATTTGCTCCACGCCCTGTTCCCCTACACTGTTCCCCCGTGCTTATTTAAAATGTCAGTCAAGCGTAATTACTGACGATCTACTGCTTAGAACTGGATGAACAACTTCGTTATGGGAGAAGAGAATAAGACTGGCCTGGGCAACCAGTACTTCGACTGCAAGTACGAGAAGAAAGGCAACAGTTATTCGGGCCCATGTCCGGTTCCTTACTCCATCATGCTGAAGGACTCTTGGGATGATCCTCAGGGCGGCTACGAGAGCTGGGAGATTGAGTACACCTTGCGAGACAAGGCCGGTTACGAGGAGGCACTGGGAAAAGATCTCGGCATGCAAGCTGATTGGATTGAGTTCAAAGAGACGGACACCTACCCAGAATGTGAGGGCCAACCAGGTGATTGTGTCCAAATACACTGGTGGCACCGAAAGGATTACCCTCGCAAAAAGGACCACATCGATGTGCCGGACCCGAAGAAGATCATGGAAGATGCACTCCCGACCATTGAAGGACTCAAAACTCAGATTTCATGGGCTATCATGTTACTTGGGCTCGGCCTCTATGACAGCGAGTATGATGGGAAGGATGCAATCTATGCGCTTGCTACGCCGGTACAAATGCTCGCGCAAGCCGTTGACACCATGAGCCAGGTCAAGGATATTGGTGGCAAGATTTCCGCTCAGAAGAAGAAGGAAACGATCCTCCTTATCGTCAGTCTTATCCTTATGATCGTGCCTTTCGTCTCCGAGCTCGGCTTCGCTATGGTAGGTTTGTCCGCCCTCGCGCGTTTTGCTTTCGTCGCCGGTGAGATTGCCAATGGAGCTCAGGCCATTGCCGATATCATTGAGGACCCTGAAAGTGCACCTTTTGCGGTCATGGGTATTTTGATGGGCGCGGCGGGCAAGCCGGGAAAGCTCGAGAAGACGCTCGGCGATGCCAGTACGGCGAGAAGAGTACTCACTGATGCTTCGGCTATGGGGAAGAAGTTTAAAGAGATTGATGATAAGATGCAGGCGGTGATGGCGCGGTGCGCCGCCTAGTGGTTGTAAGCTGCTAATTCGAAGCACGGGTACCACTTGCATTTACCTTACGCCTCTTGAGGCAGCACACAAAACTTGACATTGTATGGGTTGCGGTGTGTACACAAAGTTTTGACATAGGCGTGGGGTAAGCCTGGAGGCTAGGTTACCTGCAGGTCTTGCAGTATACGTGCGTAGATATTCACAATCCTAGAGTGTACTGTTACATTTCTCTAATAACTGACCTAACCCTAGATGTGTATAGACCCAAGATTGACCTGGTTGATATGATCTATCAGGTAAACATTGAAACCCTCCCTAACGGCTTGACTGATTGATGACCACTTTGCAAGGCAGTGAATATTAATTGCTTCTTCCTCCGATCTCACTTTTCTACTGGCTACCAATTTGGGTCAACCACCTGTCCATATCCGCCATGAGTGACTCCACAAGATAAGCTTCAACCACCGTGTCCTGCCACGTACATGTAACAACAAGAGACTGGTTCTTGACAGAAGCGACGCCTAACAATAGAGCAGCCATAGGCGTCTCCGTACTGATAGTGAACTGCGCCCGACTGATCGACCAACCGGTTTCTGGTCTGGAAGGCTGAGTTGAATTCGTCGCTGGATCTTCCTCAAAAACTCCGAGATTGGTGAGGAACCAGGAGAGCTTCCGAACTTTCTTCACATCCCTCAAGAACTGCTTCCTCCAATTCGGAACGAACCTCATAAGACCGACTACGTCATTCTGAAGGCCGCTCTCCAGCCTTTTAGCTATCTCGCTTCGTACTCGTGCAGCTATAGACCAGAGCAGAGACAGGGTAGCTTCAGGAAGAATTCCATGAGTAACATCAGTGCTGAGCTTGGAGCGAATCTGGCCTACGAGATCGCTGTCGTACTCGTGGGTCATGATCGAAACGTAGTTGGCGATGGTCTTCTTTGGCTCAAACCAGCGATAGGCTAGGGGATGTGGAGGTAGGAACCGCCGTTGGTCTATAGCTGTACTGCTTGCAAAGGCTGGTGCGTTTTCCTGCCCTAGGTGCGAGGCTAGTGATATTAGTACTAAGCTGTTTAAGAGGGCCGTGAGTGTTGTTTTATGATCGTGGCAGATGGTCACAACCTTGGATAGAATTCCCTCCGGTATGAGGAAGCTTTGAAACCGTGTCTTGTACGGAAGAGTACGAATTGGCGCCCAGCTTGCCTCAATTTTCCCGGGAAAGAGCGATGGCGGCTTATAGTCGTTCCACGCTTCTTTCAACACAAAGAGCGGAGTAACAGGAAGTGCCACCAAAGACTCGGTCGCGGGAGGAAATTCCTTGGACGAGTCCCCAACCTTTAGAATGAGGTCACTCAAATTTCCCTCAGGTCCTCGTTCCATGACGTTGAGCGCTTCGAGTAGAAGTTGGTGGAATATCTTCCCGCTTATGCCATCCCCGTGCGGGTGATTCCATACAAACAATATATCAAGAATGTCTGAAGCGGTGTGATTCATGACGAGAACTCTCCAGCCCGGTCGGACACCCAGTTCAAAGAACCTGGTGTCAAGCTGCGCTGCAACCGCCGCTTGGACGGATTGATCACTATCCGTTGCGTCATCCAGAGTCGTCCATTTGATGTGTTCATTTAGATCAACGGTCTCGAGCTTAATCCAGAATGGTTTGTTCGAATCTTCTCCAGAGATGCCGACTTGAAGAGTAGGTGCTCGAGAGATGACATGCCCGATAGCACGGTTTACGGTGTTTACCAGCTTGGTGCGAGCATCCTCCCCCATGACGTCTGGCGGGATCGCGTAGCGACACAACACAGACGTCCCGCGATACTGATCGAGTGTATATCTGGCGAGCTGGTAGAGCTCACTGGCTTGGGTTATTTTTTGTTATACACCAAGACGTGCAAAAACACTGACTTGTGTCCAAGTGGCCGAATCATGTCGTGATTCCGAATTCGGTCGATGGAGTCGTTTTGCTGAGAAACAAAATCGACGAAGGCAATGTAAAGGGCGAAGGAGGACGTTACTGGGTGTTCTTGAAGGGCGGGCGATGTTCTTCCATTCCGGAACGTACAATGTTGATGATAGTGAAGACAGGAAGCGCCGCCTACGCCGCATCTTTTGTCCCAAGCATGGGGCCACAACGTCAAATCGACAAGGACCTCGGTGCGACTTCCAGAACCGGAACGGGCACCTCGTTTCGCTCGTAATATCCGAAATCCGGCACGCACATACGTCGCAACCTGCAGTGCTTTGACTCAACAACGGCGTCCGGGAAGGAAGGCGGACGACGCTAGCGCATAACATTATAATGCAGGACGCGCTTCGTAAGTAATTTCGATATCCTTGTAAATGTTTGTGCAATAAGGCGCGCGTT
>Ga0247803_1000757_pt1 | contig 17118 bp, 13 predicted proteins | sample UWRJL014104B1_FD_180928 | JGI IMG/M metagenome (GOLD analysis project Ga0247803, IMG submission 180928) | Plant litter microbial communities from Arlington Agricultural Research Station in Wisconsin, United States - UWRJ-L014-104B-1 | ecosystem: Environmental > Terrestrial > Plant litter >...
GCGTCTTTTCTTATCACCAGTTCTTCGGATTATACTGCCGGTAAATTAAAAGGAATTTATCCATTACCTTCCAGACGAGTAGCTGCAGTCGATGAATATCCGGATTTCTTTTTTCAGCCACAGATTTATCGTCAGGATGGAGAACACGTTTTGTTACCGCCAGGCAAATATCAAATTGCTTATACACGAGGACCGGAGTATGTCAGTCAGACAAAAGAGGTAATAATCCCCTCAGGTGTCAAATCTTTTGAAGTAACATTTCAGCTGAAAAGGTGGATCAAATTGTCAAAGTCAGGCTGGTACAGCGCTGATCATCATGTACATGCAGCCGGATGCAGCCATTACGACAGTCCCACCGAGGGCGTTGACCCGAAGGACATGTGGCGGCAGGCATTGGGCGAAGACCTGAATATTGCCGCCGTATTAGCCTGGGGACCAAGTTGGTATCATCAAAAAACCTTTTTTACAGGAAAGGACGATCCTTTGTCAGATAAGAAAAATATTATGCGGCATGATGTGGAGGTATCAGGCTTTCCGTCTTCACATGCAGGACATATCGTACTTTTGAGAATCAAGGAAGACGATTATCCCGGAACTACCGAAATTGAACAGTGGCCGAGCTGGACATTACCCGTTTTAACCTGGGCAAAGGCGCAGGGAGGCGTGGTCGGATACGCGCATTCCGGCTGGGGATTGCAACCCATCACGCCCACAAACCAATTGCCAAATGATATTGTGCCAAAAATGGATGGAATCGGAGCGAATGAATATATTGTCACAGTCACCAAAAATGTGGTCGATTTTTACAGCGCAGGTGATACGCCGGCTCCGTGGGAACTGAACATGTGGTATCATACGCTCAATTGCGGTTTCAGAACCAGGCTCAGCGGCGAAACCGATTTTCCATGTATCACGGATGCACGTGTCGGACAAGCAAGGAGTTACTTCAGATCCAATGGTCCGTTGAATTACGACTCTTACGTGGAAGCACTGCAAAAAGGAAGAAATTATGTTTCCGACGGAAAATCACACATCATGGATTTTGTGATAAATGGGCAGGAATCAGGTGTTGGCAATAGTGAACTGATTGTAAGTGGAGCAAAAGTCTTGAATATCTCGTCAAAAATAGCAGCTTATCTTCCTGAAAAGCAAGACAGCATGGGCACATCTATTGCAGCAACACCCATCATAGAAATGCCATATTGGGACATCGAAAGATCACGGATTGACAAATCGAGGAAGGTGAGAGTCGAACTGATTGTTAATGGAACGGCCGTTGACACTACGGAGATCAATGCGGACGGGGCGGTTAATGATGTAAAGTTTTCTTACCAAATGAAAAAATCGGGTTGGGTTGCATTAAGAATTTATCCCAGTTCGCATTCCAATCCGGTTTTTGTCATTATGGACAACAAGCCGATTCAGGAAAAGAAAAGTGCGCAATGGTGCCTTGAAGCGGTGAATCAATGCTGGAAAATGAAAGAGCAAAATATCAGGGCTGATGAAAAAGAGGCAGCAAAAACAGCATATGAAGATGCCAGGAAAATTTACAAAGCAATGATAGAATCGGCTTCTAATGACAAATGACCCGCTTTTGTATGACTAATTAGCCTTTCTTTTAAACAAACTTCCAATCCTGCCAAACATCCTTTTTTCAAACATCCAGAAAAAGGCAAATTTCCCCCAAACCCATCCCCAGGCCAAAAGGATTACCTGATACAACGGCAGAATAATAAGGATATTTACCGTCCACCGCAGCCAGGAAGGCGATTGGTTTGTAAGGCCGATGAATTCAAAAAGTATTCTTTTTACAAACAAAACTGAAAAACCTGTACAGGCGAAAACGGCTAAAATGATGAGTACATCCCAGCCATTTTTGACGTTCCAGCGCTGTTTTAGTTTTTCAATCATTCAATTATTCATAAAGGAAGCCCAAATGTTCCGGTTTTATTTCTTCGGTATCCAGGGTTAAAAATTCTTCCCAAAACGGATCATTTGGAAGTCCCGCTTTACAGATTATCGGCTCTTTTTTAACCGGATGTTCAAAATAAAGACGTCTTGCGTGTAAATTGATACTTCCGTCCGGATTGCCTTTTGGATAACCATATTTCACATCGCCCCTGATCTGGCAATTCATTGAAGCAAGCTGAACGCGAATCTGATGCGGGCGGCCTGTAACCGGCGTAACTTCCAACAGATGAAATTTATTTAATTCACCCATCCAGCGATATGATAGCTCTGCGCGCTGGGAATTGGGTACTTCGTAATCATATGCTGTGGTCACATTACGCTTTTCATCTTTCAAAAGCCAATGAACCAGTTTTCCTTTCTTTTCTGCCGGCCGGTGTCTTACCACGGCCCAATATGTTTTTTGAACTTCCCTTTTACGGAAAATTTCGTTCATGCGTTCCAGTGCTTTTGACGTCCGTGCAAAAACGACAAGTCCGCTTACAGGCCTGTCCAGCCTGTGAACCGTACCCAAAAAAACGGCTCCCGGTTTGTCGTATTCTTCCTTAATGTAATCTTTCACCATATCCAACAGACATTTATCTCCTGTTGAATCGCCCTGAACGAGTATTCCCGGTTCTTTATTGACGATAATAAGATGATTGTCTTCGTATATAACCTGAAATGGTCTTTTTGCCATGATCTTTTAATTTTGATTGCCTCCCCAATGGAAAGGACTTTTGATTAGTAAGATTCCTGATCGTTCGGAAACGATTTGCTCTTTACATCTTTAATATACCCGGAAATGGCATCATTCATTATTTTATTCAAATCCGCGTACTGACGTAAGAATCTGGGTTTAAACTCTTTATTGATACCTAGTAAATCATGCAAAACGAGAATCTGCCCATCTGCATGCGGACCAGCGCCAATGCCTACTGTCGGAATTTTAACACTTTCTGAAACAAGTTTTGTCAGCGCAGCCGGAATTTTTTCCAAAACCATAGAAAAACAGCCCACTTCTTCCAGCATTTTGGCATCTTCCAGCAATTTATCTGCTTCTTCCTGTTCCTTTGCGCGAACCGTGTAAGTACCAAATTTGTAAATTGACTGCGGTGTAAGTCCCAAATGCCCCATTACCGGAACGCCCGCACTAAGTATACGCGTGATCGAATCTTTGATTTCGAGACCTCCTTCCAGTTTCACAGCGTGTGCACCCGACTCTTTCATGATCCGGATAGCCGAACTCAACGCTTCTCTGGAATTACCCTGGTAAGATCCAAACGGAAGATCCACCACAACAAGCGCACGTTTTACCGCTCTCACAACCGAGGCTGCATGGTATATCATTTGGTCGATTGTGATAGGCAAAGTGGTTTCATGACCTGCCATTACGTTCGATGCCGAATCTCCCACCAATATGAGCTCCACGCCAGCCGCATCCACAATGCCAGCCATCGAATAATCGTAGGCGGTAAGACAGGATATCTTCTCGCCACGATTCTTCATTTCCTGAATCGTATGGGTTGTAACTCTCTTAATATCAGATTTATGTACAGACATATTTTTTCTAAAAAAGTATTTTAAAAATGAGTTCAAACCCGTCCGGTGCGAATCAAAGTTAACATACTTTGAACTTTAAACTCATCACTTTTAACTCCTAACTCTACCTTCTGATCAGCCAGCTTTCAGGATTCAGTCGCGACGTATTTTTCCAGATCTGGAACTGTAATTCAGAAGTACCGTCGCTATCGGTTGCTACGCGGCCAATGTTTTCACGCGCCTTCACTTTTTGTCCCGGGCGAACCGTAACACCACTCATTTTGGCATAAATCGTCATGTAATTCCCGTGTTGTATCGCAACAACATTCCCCATTCCGGGCATTTCCGTAACATCCAGAACAACGCCATCGTATACCGAACGAACCGGATCTCCGGCAGAAGTTTGTATATCAACACCCAGATTATCTACCATTACTCCTTTAAGAACCGCATGCGGCCTGGTACCAAAATGGCCTGAAACAAATCCGCGCACCGGCCAGGGCAGTCGTGATTGCGAAGCTGTAAATGACGAAGCAAGCGTTGTTTCTTCCTCGTTCATTCCTCCCGAAGTTACCACAGGCTCTTCTTCCTTCGGCTCTTCCTTAACAATGGCCTCTCCTTTTTTCTCACGCTCTGCGTTTTCCCTGGCTAAACGCTCTTTTTCCGCTTTTCTTCTGGCCTGCAATTCTTCGCGTTCTTTCCTTTCACGTTCAAGTCTTTCGCGTCTTTCCCGTTCAGCAATACGGCGTATGTTAGCTTCGAGTAAATCAGTAGCTCTTTTGTTCTCAGCAATCTGTTTTCTTAATTCAACCTCTTTTTGTGAAAGTTGCTGAATAACCTCGTTCTGCTTTACTTTGAGACCTTCCAGTTTGGTATTTTCTGTCAGCCTGGTATCCAGTACGTTTTTCTGTTGTGTTTTCTTGGACGTAATGCGCTGTCTTTCAGACCGAAGCTGACTTTCAAGCACTTCCATTTCCTTCACCTGCCCCTGCCTTGCTTCGGTATATTGTTTCAAATATTTGTATCTGAGCACAAACTGATTAAAAGTTCCTGACGAAAAAAGGAAAACCAACTGGTTCAGATAAGCGTTTCTTTTGGAGGCTTCATAAATCATCCTTCCATATTCCTGTTTCACTTTGGCCAGACTTGCGGCGAGTTCCTGTTGCTTTTTCTGCAGAACTTTTAACTCCCTGTCCAGTATTTCAAGATCATCGGATAACAGATCAATTTGCTTTTTGTAAGTATTAATCTGTTGATTCAGCGCTTTTAACTGCCCCAAATTGACATTTTTCTGAGACGAAGTCTGTTGAAGGATATTTTGAATCTCCTTGATCTTGTTCTGGTTCTCTGCTTTTTCCCGCTGTAATTCTTCGCGGGTTTTTTGTGCAAATACGCTTAAAACAGTACAGAACGTAAAGGTCAGTATTAAAATTAAACGACGATAATGCGAATGATGAAGGGGCATATTTGTTTTTCTTGCGACCTAAAATACCTGAATGGCTGGCAAAGTTAAACAGACTTAACCTTTTGCCCTATTATTAACAACACAATCTGGAATTTACCTTTTGCGCTTATAGCTCGAAGGAACACTGAAAGGGAATCCGGGGCTTTGATTCACGATCTCCACTCTGCTATGTTTCAGACTGATTGTTGTCTCCGAGCGTTGCTGATCTTTGGGAGATTTTACATTCAACTTAACCAAACTGGAAAATGGAAATAAAGAGCTACTCACATCTTTAAAATCCTGATAATCAAGAGAAAATGTGTTATTTGTGCCTTCTTCCAATGCATTTAACCTGGCAAGTTTAAGATTATTCTGGTCAATATAATTTTCAATGCTCAGCCTTTCCTTGTTTTGTTTTAGCAGAATAAAATTATCCTGTTTCAAAAATTTCGCATCCGGTTGTTGTGGAAACGGCAAATTTCCAATGATGATGGATTGAAGAAGCGGGAAATTAAGTTCAAAATTATATTGCTTGCTTAGTTGGGCATAAGTGAAAACAAAATAGTCTTTATGAATTTTGTCCATAAAAACGATAGAATCCCGGGTAATTAACCCCCGAGCCACTTCCAGGCCCAGTCCGGTTACTGAAATCCAGATCAGGCTATCTTTTTTGATTCTGATATTCACATTGGTATTATCAAAATTCTGTGTTTTGCCTTCGAACGAAAATTTTGACTTTGCAGTAAGATAGTCAAAAGCAACTTCTGCTATTTTGACAGGAGCGACAACTTCCGCTGTTACCTTGGAAGAATCCGTAACCGAAGAGTCGGGAGAAGCGATAACAACATCAATGGCAGATTTGTCAATGGTTCTGGAAGGACGGTTTTTATGACAGGCTGTAAGCGAAATCATACTTATGGCTGTAAACCATACGATAATCTTATTGTTCATGTAGTGCTCCGGTTGCTATTTTTTTATCGAGGAGTTCAGTGGTTTCTCCCATTTTTTTAGCTTTTTTCCATTGAGCTACTGCATTTTCACGTTCTCCCAGTTTAAAAAGGACATCACCATAATGTTCAACTATTGTACCGCTGACCGTGCTGTCTGCCATTGCTTTTTCCAGAAAAACCTTTGCCTTTTTATAGTCTTTTAATATATACAACACCCAGGCATGCGTATCAAGATAAGTGGGGTTGTCCTTATGCTGAAGCACAAGCTTTTCCGACATTTTTAAAGCCAGATCCAGCTTTTCTCTACGGAGAGACAGAAAGTAACTGTAATTGTTAAGAACATGATCATTGTCCGGATTTTCTTTTAAGGCCAGATCATAGGACGCATCTGATTTTGCGTTATCCCCAAGGCCATTGTATGCATCCCCAAGCTGCGCATGTATAAAAGTGATCATTGCCGGCTCGTTCGTAATCAGTTTTAAACTTTCCTCAAACGACGAGATGGCCTGCTTGTAATTTTTTTTCATCAGTTGCGCCGTGCCATTGGAATACCAAAGCATGCCCTGATTAGGAAACATCTCCAGTGCTTTTTCGGAATGCAGCAGCATGCTGTCAACCTGATTCAAATCACCATCCAATTGTAAAACTGCACCCCATACTGCATAATCAGAACCATCCAGCATTGCTGCTCTGACGTACAGATCACGCGCTTCTGCTTTTTTTCCGCTGCGCGCTAACAAACCACCATATATCGCATTCGTTTTGGAGTCACCAGGATGTGTATCATACAGTTGCTTTGCGAGCTGGATTGCATCATTGCTCTCCTCATCCGTTTTAAGCATTTTCAGATAGCCAGACAAAACCCTGATTTTAGGTTCGGCATCCAGATTGGGATTGGCAAAAACAAGCTTCAGCTCCTGGTTACATTTCTGAACATCACCATTTCTACGATAAATGTCAGCCAGTAAAACATGCGCCTGGGCTTCGTCAGGGTTAATTTTAAGTGCTTCTTCAAGAGGAATGACTGCCTCCGCAATACGGTCGTTCGCGATCAGCATTTCGGCCATTTCTACCCGATAACTTACTTCGCTTGGTTCTGCGGCAATGAGTTTTTTGGATTCTCTCAACGCCTTATCAAGATTGTTCTGGCGAAGATAAAGCTGCTGTTTCTGATGCGTAATTTCCTCGGTTACACCTATTGATTTTTCAAGAATATCGTAAGTGGCAATGGCTTTATCAAACTGGTCACTGAACACATAAACTGCTGCCAGTTCTATTCCATACTGCACATTATCAGGACTTTTTGCCAGAAGCGATTCGTAAATTTGTGAAGCCTCGGCGTATTTTCTCTTCTTGGCGTATAGTTCTGCCAATTGCTGTGCATAAAAAACATTTTCCTTGTCCAGGTCATATGCCTTTTTGGAGGCAACAACGGCTTCATCAGGCTTTTCCAGCTTTATAAGAGCGGTCGCAACCATAAAATGGCTTGCAGCATCTTTTTCGTTCAGTAATACTAATTTTTCAAAAACAGGGAGTGCTTTTGCAGGTTCATCCTTCATCATGAACTTCATTCCTTCGGCCGCGAGGGATTCTTCCTCCAGTCGGAAACCGGATTGCTCTGCTTTTTCCGGCTGCTTGTCACGCGCTTTTTGACGACGTTGCGCATGGGTTGAAGAGCCACCCGCCACAAGCAGACAAACCAGAAGGGTCAATTTCAAAAGTTCTGTCCTCATATTTTATCTTGTTGCCAATCAGATAGTGAGACAGATCGGCCATTTGTCAATAAACAGCAAAGTTATCAAATTTTGTTCTGTTTGATCCCGTTATTCGTAAGCAAACAAGAATACTAACGACAAAAATTTAGTATTCTTATTTGAAAATCAGTTATTGAACAGAATATACTATTTTGGAGGAACCAGGCAAGCCCGCCGGGGTCAGAACTTCCGCTGAAATATCTATTTTGCCAATGGCGTCGCTATTGTAGTATTGAAAACGGACCTTGCCATTTTTATCGGTTTTAAGCATTGGCGCCCAGAAAATAGTTGAACGATAATCCGGTCGCGCATCTTCCTGTCGGCTTACTTCATATTTTGGCGCATAAAATTCTCTTACTTTATTATAGCCTGCAATTTTAGAAACCAGTACACCCGGAACAACTTCCTGTGAATAGTCATAATTTGTATTTCCTCTTTTGGTGTAAACGGCAATCACACCATTGCCGCCCCTGCTTCCATATATTGCAGCGGACGCTCCCTTCAACACATCAATGGATTCAACGTCATTTACATTGATGGAAGTGATCATATCCTTGTCGCCTGGCATGCCGTCCAGTACAAAGAGTGGTTCTCCCCGGTTTCCTCGGATAGAAACGGAGGCGTTCATTCCTGAACCTATCACCTGCACACCGGCAACCCTGCCGGCGATCATATCCAGCACGCTGAACGCACTCGAAGCCATTTGCTGAGTCACTTTTATGCTGGCATCGGCATTGGAATACAATTTTCTGCTGTCACGCACCACCTCTTTTTTGCCTTTAATGGTAACTTCATTCAACATCCTCTCACGACTTTCTCTTACTTTCCTGACAATCGCCTGATACTCTTCCGCTCTCTTAAGATACTCCTGAAGCTGGATCGCATCGACCGTTACCGGATAAAAAGGAATTTTCAGTATCGTTGCTTTGGGTGTAGTAAAAGGGTTTAAAATAAATGTCAGATTTTGGTTTCCTTTCTTATTCATCCCTTGCAGCCTTACCCTGAGCGAATCAGAAAAAACCATGTTATGAACACTGAAAAAACCCGACTCGTCGGTTTCGGGAGTCAAAATGGTGTGCAGGCTGTCGCTATCCAAAAGCATGGAAAGCGCTATTTTTTCTGTTACATTCCTGTTGCCGCGTTTCACTTGTCCATCCAGCATAATCCCCTGTTCAACAAATCGTTGCGGAGGAACAAGCGAATCTTTCAACACATCATCCCACCGAAATCTACTCCAACCCTGTGTCATCATCAGATAATCCAGATGAATTCGCCGCTCTGATTTCTCAGGATCAAAATAATAGGCAGGCTGCTCCACAAATCCTTTCAGATCAGAAGTCAATAATAAATATGAAACCAGATTTAGATCATACGGCTGTTGCGCGATCTGCCCGCCATCAGTTACGGAAACAGAAAGATTTGTTTCGACCAGATTTCCCGAAGTGTCCGTTACCATGATCTCCACTTCTGTTTTTTCCCGTGGCTTGTAAACTGTTTTCAAAGGATTGATCTTAACACTTAGTGTATTTTCATGGTCTATAAAAACCAACCGTTCGTTGACCGGTCTATTTTGTTCATCAAAAAGTGTAAGATGTGTAACACCATCGGGAAGATCGGTTTTCGGGATACTGATAGTCAGGCCCTTTGATGAAACTTTTCCCTTTGCAGCGAAAGCAATAATTCCTCTGCAGTGCCCTACAATATGAACTTCTCTTTCTTTGGTTTCAGCAAAATTGTGATAGACCAATACGCGCATTTTAGCCGGATGTGAGACGTTATCCACGATCAGCGCATAACTGTTTTCAGCAAGATCCGGAAATTGAAAACGCTGATATTCTGCTCCGGCTTTACGTGCATAAATGGTATAATTCTGGCCCTTTTCGGGTAAAAACTGAAATCTGCCTAAACCGAGATGCTCGCTTTTGAAAGAAGTAATCGTATCATTTGCCTGGTTCAGAATAAATCCCTGCACATCCTCTCCCAGACCTTTTTCATTGATTGCTTTGAATCCAATCCGCGAACTTACTCCAGCCAGTAGCTGGCCTCCCTCCGGAAAAAACTGAATGTCCAGCGCTTCGGGCAGTTCTGCTGCCGGATGTTGCTGATTATCAAAAAGATAAATATTTTTTTGATAAAATAAATCTTCCGAAAAATTACGCATCCAGTTGGTGTAGGCGCGAATCGTGTAAGCGCCGAATGGCATGGATTCCGGTAAGACAATATCACCATGGCCAACGCCTCCTTCCAGCCGAACACGTCGGAGCGCTACATTTTTTCCTGTTCGCTGCTCAATAAGATCAACATACAAAACCTGGCTTGCACTGTCCGCCATATGCAGGGCGGCTTCGACCAGATAACTTTTAAACCACAACGTATCGCCGGCGGTATAATAAGGTTTATCCAGATGCAGATACGCCTTTTCATGTGGATAAATGGTGCGGTATTTGAGCAATTTCCCAGCGATTCGCTGAGTAAAATCTTCGTCAGCCAACTGGAAAGCAGTCATAACCAGCAAAACAAGCGGAACAATTAAATGTTTCAGAAGTGATTGTGTGCAGGGCATAATTACAATTTTAATGTCTGTCCCGTGCAATTTATCATTTTTGACCCGAAATATATATAGGTTACTTATTTAATCGCTTGACCAGCAAATACACCGGATAACTCACGACAAGAAAAAGCAAAGAATATTTACTGCTGGGCAAATCCTGCACGACTGCCATCACAAGGAAAGCAATTGAAATGATGAGCATCACAATGGGCAAAACCGGATAAGCAGGAACTTTCCAGGGTCTTGGGAGAAGCGGTTCTTTTTTTCTCAATGCCAGCAAGGACGCAAAACCGGATGTATAACCCAGTACAAAGAAAAAGGTAGCGATGTCGGACAGTTTTTCGCAGGCTTCTTTTCCAACCAGAATTAAAGTGACGGCCACCGCCGCTGTAATGGGCATGGCCAATGAAGGAGTTCCGCCTTTATTTACTTTGGTACCGCCTTTCAGAAATAGTCCGTCGCGGCTCATGGAGTACAAAACCCTGGGATTAAAAAGCAATTGCGCATTTACAATTCCCAATATAGAAATCATTAAAAACATGGTAACCAGCTTGCCTGAACCTTCTCCAAAAATAAGGCGAATCGCATCAGCTGCCGCAAGTTTCGACTGCGATAATTCATTCATGGGCAGCACATACAAAATCGCCAGATTGCATAGTAAATAGATGACGATAATCAGCAAAACACCGCCAATCATGGATTTTGGAAGGTTTTTAGAAGGATCGCGGTCTTCTTCTGTAAAATATGCAGCCGTATGCCAGCCATCGTAAGTATAAAAAATGGCCTGCAAAGAAAAAACAACAGGAGCAATCCAGCTTCCGCCTTCCACGATCCTGCTCGTCGTAAGCGTCATTTCTTCCGGGGAAATTTCTTGGCCATAAACGTAACAAATGGCAACGAACGCAAGCAAACCAACGCCTTTGATCACGCTCATGATGTTTTGAAAAGTACTTGCCAGAGCCAGCCCCATCCAGTGAATTGCCGACAGAAGCAAAAGTATTGAGGCAGCAACGTAAGGTTCGTAACCGATTAGAGACGGCATGAGCAAAGCCAGGTATTCGCTCATCGTATATACACCAAAACCCAAAGCAGAGCAGGTTCCCAGCCAACTGTTAATTCCAACCACAAAACCGGCATAATTCCCGAAGGCCCTCTGCGCATATACGTACCAGGCACCTGCTTTGGGAACCGACGTCCCGAGCTCGATTGTACATAAAGTGCCAAGAAATGCATACAAACTAACCACTCCCCAAAGCGTCATAATGAGCCAGGGTTCACCCAGTTGTGCTGCAATGGGGCCAGGTTTTCTGAGAATCCCCGTTCCAATTGTACCACCAATGGTTACGGCAACGCCGAAGCCAACGCCTAAAATCTTGAATAATTCGTTTTTCGCAGACGTTTGAGCCATATAAGGAGTGAAGATTATGCTTTCCGAAAATAGTAAAACTTTTTCTCATTGTAACTCCTATATTCGCATTCATTAACCACAGGAAAATCCAGCTACATTCTAAGCTTATGTTTCAGCGTAAAAATCTTTGGATCATACATATCCTGGCCTGGCTTCTCTTCCTGGTTCTGCCGTTCACGATCATGTCTCGCGAACCTGATCCATACAGTCAGATTTCGCTGCTGACTTCCCCCTGGCTCTGGTTGTTTTTTCTGATTTACTGTTCCATTTTTTATGTTAACATTCTGATTTTCATACCTCAGCTTTTTTTGAAGCAAAAGTATGTATTGTACTCCGGGATATTTTTGGCAGGATTAATACTGATATTTTATACACAGCCATTCGAAAACCTGATCTTTCAGAAGTTCCATTCCCAGCAAAGGCAACGTCCGGAAATGGAGGACGAAATGTTTCGCAAGCCGCCACCCGACAGAGATTTCAGGCCGGACGGACCTCCGCCGTTTCATGCACAACCTGCAAGAAATGGCAGAGAAGGTAAGCCCTCGGTAGATTTTGTAAGCCTGGTTTTATTTGTAGTTGTATCGGTTGCGGCTTTGGCTACCAAAATTTCAGAGCAATGGAGGCTTTCGGAAAAAAGAGCCATATTATCGGAAGCCGACAAAGCACAGGCGGAATTATCATTTTTCAAAGCACAGATCAATCCTCATTTTTTATTTAATACGCTTAATAATATTTATTCACTCGCAGTAAGCAAAAGTGAACATACGGCTCCAAGCATTTTGAAGCTATCGAAAATGATGCGCTACATTACGGAAGAAGCAACCGAAGATTTTGTGCCGATTGAAGACGAAATTACCTGTCTGGAAAATTATGTAGACTTGCAAAAACTGAGGTTAAATGCAAAAACAAAGATTGAATTCAAGTACGAAGGAGATTTTAAGGGCATCCGTATCCCACCACTAATCCTGATGACTTTTATAGAAAATGCGTTTAAATACGGCGTCAGCAACAGAATTGACAACCTGATTGAAATCCGGCTGTATACTTCTCAAAAAACAATTTCATTCTACTGTAAAAATCAGATTTTTGAAATGAATATGGGACATGAAAGACAAGGAATCGGAATTGCGAACACAAGAAAACGGCTCGACTTTCTTTATCCTGACGGATATGAACTGAAAATCGATCAGCAGGAAAAAACATTTGAAGTAACTCTGGAACTTCGTACAGGAAGTTAACACCTAATCGCTAAAAGCCAATAGCTAAAAAATGAAATGCATTGCCATTGATGACGAACCGCTTGCTTTGGATTTGTTGAGAAAATACATTTCCGGCTTTCCGGCATTGCAATTGATGGAAACTTTTGACGATGCCGTCGAAGGTGCTAAGTATTTGAATAGTAACCAGATTGACTTACTTTTTATCGATATCAACATGCCGGACCTGTCCGGACTGGATCTGGTGGCTGGTTTGGAACGGAAACCAATGGTCATTTTTACCACCGCTCATAAAAAATTTGCGCTTGAAGGATTTGAGCTTGAGGCTTTGGATTATCTGTTAAAACCAATATCAATTGAACGTTTTGAGAAAGCAGTCAACAAGGCCACAGCGCTTTTTGAACTAAAAAAAACTGCCAAAACTGATATTGCCGAAACCATCATTGTTCGCTCGGAATACAAAGTAGTAAAGATTGAACTTACTGATATTGAATTCATTGAAGCAATGGAAGATTATATCAAGATTCATTTGCTAAGCACAACGCATCCGGTTCTCACCCTGATGTCACTCAAAGGAATTCTGGAATTACTTCCTGCCGGGAAATTCAGCCGTATTCATAGAAGTTACATCGTTCCTGATGCCTCGGTCAGATCCATTCAAAATAAAAAATTAAAGTTGATTACGGAAAAAGAACTGCCTGTAAGCGACAGTTATCTTGATTTTATTGAAAAATGGAAAAACCAGAGGAAAAAATAATGCTTCAAAGTCATTCACCGAGACAAACCCGTCGTTCATCGATACATGTTCCCGCGACCGCAACAAAGTGATCTGCAAATACGATAATGTATTTAAAACTCACAGAACTGTAAAACACATGGAACGTAAAGAATTTTTAAAGAGAGGTTTTTCTGCATTGGGCTTCGCAGCGATTGTGCCAATGATAAGCTGCTCAAACGACACCGTTGATCCGGTTGATACGACAACCGGTACAACCACCGGCACTACCACGACTGGGACTACCACAGGAACTTGTACATCAACAGTATCGGAAACCGAAGGACCTTTTCCTACAAAATCCCCAGCAAGCTATGTTTTGAACGACATCACTTCGGACAGAACAGGAAATAAACTGACTGTAAAAATTACGATTCAGAACAAAAATAATAGCTGCGCGGCATTGTCAGGCGCATTGGTGGATATCTGGCATTGTGACGCTGCGGGTAATTACTCAGAATATGGTGGTACAGGAATGCAATCGACGAACTACACTTCGGTTCACTTTTTGAGGGGAAGACAAACAACGGACGCCAATGGATTGGTGACTTTCACAAGCATTTATCCGGGTTGGTATTCCGGCAGAGCACCGCATATTCACGTTCACGTTTACAATGCAAGCGGGAAATCGTTGCTTGTTACGCAAATCGCCTTTCCGGAAGCTACAAGTGCATTGGTTTATGCACAAGGCGTTTACAAATCACACGGACAAGCGGATACAAAAAATGCCAATGACAATGTTTTCAGCGATGGCGTTACCACGGAACTTGCCACGGTAACAGGAAGCGTTTCAACGTCTTTCGAGTTGACGCATACGATTGTGGTAAGTGCCTAAAATCAAACGCAGCCGAATGCTGACAGCCAAAAGCCCCTTATGAATCTCATTCGCCTTTGTTACCGCAAAATTATTGATGCCGATTCCCGCAAAGCCTGGGACAAAGCGGTTTTTGATGATACCCATCTTGAATTTTATATGCAGGCACAGCGACTGGATCCGGAAGGGAAGTTCAATACTTTCCTTGAATTGAATGAAAATTTGCCAAATGTGGACCAATTGAATTATCTGACGAGCACAGCTGCCATTGGTTATATCCGGCAACTAAAAGATATTGTGCCCGATGTGGCCAATGCTTATGGAAAGTTATGTCTGCCTTTTAAGAATTTTAAATTCGAGATTATTGATTCGCATATTCAGGATAAAGCACAGCATAAAATAGCGATTTGGTTTTATAGTGAACCACTTACATGGATTGAAACGGTGGGAAATCAGCTTTTGATCGCTTACGGGAATCAATTGGAAAATACGGGTAAGGAGATCGAAACCGAAATGATTCCGCTGGTGCCTTATTTAAGTATTTCGCATATAAATCCAACTGCAACCCAATCCTAAAACAGATGTCAGTTCAAACTGAGGCGCAAATTTTTCTGGGAAGTCAACGAGGCATTACGCAGTCGGAAGGAACCAGGAACATGCATACTTTAAATTTCGGAAGCTACCAGGCAGAAGGTCGCGAAGCTTTTGGGCGGGTGCTGGTTTTTAATGATGTCGCATTAAGTGCTGGAAAAGCTGAAAATATCAACACGACAAAACCTACGGAAATTGTATTGCTCCCCATCGTGGGCGGATTGGAACTGGTGGACCGATATGGAGAATCTGTCTTTGTAAATTCGGGAGAATCCTTCCGCTTTCTAACATTTCCCGAAAGTAATTTCAAGGTTCATAATCCATATCCGCTTGAAACCATCAATTATCTGGAAATTCATCTCACGCCAGATTTGTCGGATAACTATATGGATAACCACATGGACGACAGCCCGTTACATTTGTTTTCCTTGTCGGACAAAAACAGACTGATCCCTTCATTTTCTGGGTTGGGAGAAAAAGTGACAGGCTATGTGGGCAAATATACCGGGCGTGAAGAAGATGAGTTCTTAGTAATAAACCCCGAAAATGGCATTTTTACTTTCATCATCCAGGGTGCATTTGAAGTTCAGAACCGGCTTCTGGAAAAAGGAGATGCATTGTCTCTATTGAATGTAGCAACGTTGGAATTTGAAGCACTTTCCAACGACGCGATTATCTTGGTTGTGGAGGTTGGGATGGATTGAAACAAAAAAAGCAGAAGCCCAAACGACTCCCGCTTTTCCTAATTAGTAAAAACCAACTCACTCCACATCCCCGATATTATCATCCGGAATCCTGTCAATAAGTTTGTTGTAAGGATCTATGCCTGCCTTGACCGGCTTGCCTTTCACCCGGATTGTGAGTGTTTGCGTTCCCGGTTTCAATTTATATTTTTTGATAAAAAGCGGATTGATCTGCTTTTGCCCGGCTTTATTTTTTGATTCCGCTGCAAATATGCCCACATCAATGTAATCGTTCATTGGTGCTACGGTCTCTTTTCCAGAGCTGTCAGCGTAGAATTTTTTTGTCGAGAAAGTGAGGTCTACATCATAATTGTCTTTCCCAACAGATTTTACAGTCGCCTTTTCATACTTATTTTCATACAACGTGATTTTCTCCCAGGTATCGGTCAGATAATATTTGGTGGAATCGGGTGTATGCTTTTTTAAGTATCTGTACAAATCATCACTTCCCGGAAAAGGCGGATTTTCGCGCAAAGCATATTCATCCCTGAATTCCCTCAACGCATGATTCACAGCCGTATCGCCAATGAGATCACGCAAACCGTAGATGATCAGACTTCCTTTGTTATACCATTCGTAAGGACGGTTGCAATTGATAAAAGTATTTTCTTTCTTGGCTTCGTTGGCTCTTCCGCGCAAATACCTGTCGAGTTCATCCTTCAAAAATCGTTTCATATTGTCCTTTCCATATTTCTTCTCGGTAAGAATGAGGGCAGTATATTCGGCAAGTGCTTCGGAAATCAAATTGGATCCTCTCGTTTTGTTAGGCGTAATCTGATGGCCCCACCACTGATGCGCAAGCTCGTGCGCCGTCACAAAATACGTGTAATCAAAATCATCCGGACTCGTGAAATCTGCAACCCAGCCGAAATCTTCGGAATAAGGAACGGTGTTGGGAAAGCTTTGGGCAAATCCTGCATATCTCGGAAATTCCATCAAACGCATCTGCCTGAACTGAAACGGCCCGTAAACATCTGAGAAATATTTAAGTCCGTCCACATAAGCTGCCTTAAACCGGTCGAGATTAAATGGATGGTGCTTGTCGTAAAATATCTCAATATTGACCGGTTTTCCATCCGGAAGTTTTACCTGATCACGCAGCACTTCGTACCGGGCCGATACGATTGAAGCAAATAACTGAACGGGCGTATCCTGAATGTACTGAAAGTATTTTCTGCCTTTTTCCTCCCATGTTTTTTGAAGATATCCCGGCGCTATGGCGATCTGATCCGGAGTGGTACTGAGCGTTGCTTCAAAATGGATCAGATCCGCATCGTCGTTGAACAATAAAGTCCGTCTTCCTTCGGGGTCGGTTTGCGGAGGATAATCATCCTTTTTCTCTTTCAAACCCAGTTTTTTTCGGTACTCGTCGCTTTCCAGTT